>Ga0207703_10000081_pt1 | contig 111679 bp, 111 predicted proteins | sample KBSSwiS12_FD_184304 | JGI IMG/M metagenome (GOLD analysis project Ga0207703, IMG submission 184304) | Switchgrass rhizosphere microbial communities from Kellogg Biological Station, Michigan, USA - KBS Switchgrass S1-2 (SPAdes) (version 2) | ecosystem: Host-associated > Plants > Roots >...
GTACAGCAGGCCGGTGCCGCGCGTCTCGCTGAGGAACTCCGTCCGAATGCCGAAGAGGCCGCGCGTCGGGATCTTGAACTCGATGCGCACGCGTCCCGTGCCGGGGTTGACCATGTCGGTCATCTCGGCGCGGCGGATCTGAAACTTCTCCATCACCGTGCCGACGTGAGCTTCGTCGATGTCGACGACCAGCGCCTCGTACGGCTCCAGCGTCTTGCCGTCGACTTCCTTGAGGATGACCTGGGGACGCGACAGCGCGAACTCGAAGCCTTCGCGGCGCATGTTCTCCGCCAGGATCGAGAGGTGCAGCTCGCCGCGTCCGGAGACCTCGAAGCGATCGGCCTGTTCGGTCTCGCGCACGCGCAGCGCGACGTCTTTCCGCAGCTCGCGGTCGAGACGCTCCTTGATGTTGCGCGAGGTGACGTACTTCCCTTCGGTGCCGGCGAACGGCGAGTCGTTGACCAGCCAGAACATCGACACGGTCGGCTCGTCGATGGCGATCGGCTCGAGGCGCTCCGGTTCAGCGGCGGAGGAGAAGGTCTCGCCGATCTCGACGTCGGCGAAGCCGGCGACGGCGACGATCTCGCCGGCCGAGGCCTCGGTCACTTCTTCTTTCTTCAGCCCTTCGAACGCCGTCAGCTTCGTGACGCGTCCCTTCTTGTACGTGCCGTCGCGGAGGATCAGCACGACGTCTTCGCCCTGCTTGAGCGTGCCGCGCTGAATGCGCCCGATGCCCATGCGGCCGACGTAGTCGTTGTAGTCGATCGCGGAGACGAGCAGCTGCATCGCGGCGGCGGCGTTGCCCGGCGGCGGCGGAATGCGCTTCAGGATCGCGTCGAAGAGCGGACGGCAATCTTCGGTCGTATCGGTCAGCTCGTGGCGGACGATGCCGGCGCGGCCGATGGCGTAGAGGATCGGGAAGTCGAGCTGTTCATCCGACGCGCCGAGCTCGATCATCAGGTCGAACACTTCGTTGACCACTTCGGTCGGACGCGCGTCGTGGCGATCGATCTTGTTGATGACGACGATCGGCAGGAGAGCGAGGCTGAGGGCCTTGCGCAGGACGAAGCGCGTCTGCGGCATCGGACCTTCGGCGGCGTCGACGAGCAGGATGACGCCGTCGACCATCGACAGCACGCGCTCGACCTCGCCGCCGAAATCGGCGTGGCCCGGCGTGTCGACGATGTTGATCTTCACTTCCTTCGGATGGACGAAGACGGCCGGCAGGTCGTGGCCGGACGCGGTGTGCGTCGCCTCGTGATGAACCGGATGCCCCAGGGCGTCGGGATCGTCGACGAGGTAACGGATGGAGGTGTTCTTGGCGAGGATGGTGATGCCGCGCTCTTTCTCGAGGTCGTTCGAGTCCATGACGCGCTCTTCCATCTGCTGGTTGGCGCGAACCGCGCCCGCCTGCTTGAGGAGCGCGTCGACGAGCGTCGTCTTGCCGTGGTCGACGTGGGCAATGATGGCCACGTTGCGAATGTCGTAGCGAAACTGTTGCATGCGCGGGCGTTAACAGATCGGGAAGAGATGAATTCCTGATTGCTTCGCGGAGCGATTGAGCTGTTGAGCGATTGAGCTGTTGAGCGATTGAGCTGTTGAGCGATTGAGCTGTTGAGGAGAAGCCTTCGCTCAACAACTCAACAGCTTAAGCGCTCAACAGCCACTCCCGCGCTACCCCCACGTCAACTCATACGTACACACCTCATCCCCCCGGCAATAGCACTTCGTCTCCACCACGTCGGCGTCGCGGCCGCCGTGGCGCATGATCGCCTCGAGGAGGAAGCCGCTGCCGCTGGCGCAGAAGATCGGGCTGTAGCAGGGGTAGTCGCGGTAGTGCATGCGCGCGCCGGCCGGGGTGCGTTCGGCGACGAGGTGGCCGTACTTCTGATACTGCTCGTGGAACTGGGCGAGCTTTTCGAGGAACGCATAGAGCTCGGCCTCGTCGAGCTGCTGGAAGACGCGCGTGATGCCGAGCTCCGCGGACGCCGCGCCGATGAGATCGAGGATGTACGGATAGCGCTTGTGGCACGCCGTCCAGATCGCGCGGTCGTATTCGACGACGGCGGCGAAGTCGTACCAGGCGCCGGCCACCGGATGCATCGCCACGCGCATGGTGTCGGGCGAGAGCTTGCTGACGATGGCGTAGAACGTCCGCTCGCCGAGGTCCTTCGTCAGGAACTCGCGGCGGGCGGCGAACATCACGCCCTTGACTTTGCAGACCTCCGGATCGGGCCCGACGAGGACTTCGTGTCCGATCATCGGCGCGGGACCGCGTTTTGGACCGCCCTGCTGGAGAAGCAGCGACATCGCGTTGATCAATCTTACGGGAGACGGCGCGTTCCTTATACTCACCGCATGAAGACTTTACGGATTCTTCTCATTCTCCTGGCCGCGCTCGGTCTGCAGGCGGAGAAACGCCGCGTCACACCCGACGACGTCTTCCACATCGCCTCGGTGTCCGATCCGCAGATCTCACCCGACGGCAAGTCGATCGCCTGCGTGATCAGCCGTCCGAACGAAAAGGAGAACCGTTTCGATGACGAGCTCGTGCTCGTCGACGTCGCCACCGGAGCGCAGCGGACGCTGACGTACGACCGTCATCACGTCGGCTCGCCGCGCTGGTCGCCGTCGGGCGATCGCATCGCGTTCATCGCGGTGTTGAAAGACGGACCGCAGGTCTTCGCCCTGCCGATGAACGGCGGCGAAGCGCTGCAGGTGACGAAGGCGAAGGAGGGCGTGCAGCAGTTCGCCTGGCGTCCCGACGGCAAGGCCTTCGCGTTCGTCGCGGCCGACGAGAAGCCGGAGAAGAAGGATCGCGCGAAGTTCGAGGACGCGTTCGAGCCGGGCAACATCGACTACCTCGCGCAGGAGCTGCCGCTCTCGTCGCACGTCTGGATCATCAACGACGACGGCAGCGAGGCGAAGCGGATCACCAGCGGCGGCTGGAGCGTGCCGACCGCGGAACCTCCCGGCCCCGTGCCGTCGCCGCTGTCGTGGTCGCCCGACGGCAAGCTGCTGGCCATCACGAAGCAGGAGAGTCCGGTCTACGGCGACAGCGATCGCACGTCGATTCAGATCGTCGACGTCGCGACCGGCAACGCCCGCGCGCTGACGAAGCAGGTGAAGTTCGAGACGACGCCGGTCTTTTCGCCGGACGGCAGCAAGGTCGCGTACTGGTATCCGCGCGACAACGATCCGAACAACGAGGTGGAGATCTACCTCGCGCCGTCAGCGGGAGGCACGGCGGTCGACGCCACGCGCGACATCGATCGCAGCCTCTTCCGCGCGCTCTGGATGCCGGACGGCAAGTCGCTGCTCGTCGGCGGTCACGACGCGACGGCGACCGCGCTCTGGATTCAGCCCCTCGGCGGCGCGGCGAAGAAGCTCGACCTCGGCGAGATCAGTCCGTCGTGGTCGTTCTGGATCGACATGAACGTGGGCCGCGACGGCGCGATCGCCTTCACCGGATCGGAGTCGCTGCATCCGCGCGAGCTCTATTACATGAGCTCCGCGACGGCGAAGCCGCAGCGCCTCACGTCGTTAAATGACGACGCTGTGGCCTCGCTCGACCTCGGCAACGTGGAGCGCTTCACCTGGACGAACGACGGCTTCACCGAAGACGGCATCGTCGTCTATCCGCCCGATTTCAAATCCGATCACAAGTATCCGCTCGTGCTCTCCATCCACGGCGGACCGCAGGCGGCGTCGACGCGAACGTTCTCGCTCTTTTCTCAGATTCTCGCGGCGCAGGGCTGGGTGGTCTTCTCGCCGAATTACCGCGGCAGCGACAACCTCGGGAACACATACGAGCGCGCCATCTTCAACGACGCCGGCGCCGGTCCGGGACGCGACGTCATGGCCGGAATCGCCGCGCTGGAGAAACGCGGCTTCATCGATCACGACCGCATCGCCGTCTCCGGCTGGTCATACGGCGGCTACATGACGTCGTGGCTGATCGGGCACTCGAACATCTGGAAGGCGGCGGTCAGCGGCGCCGCGGTGAACAACCTCGTGCACGAGTACGCGCTGTCGGACAACAACATCACCGCCGGATATTCGTTCGGCGGCTCGCCTTACGATCCGAAGCTGGCGAAGCAGTACCTCGAGCAGTCGCCGATCACGTACGTCCACGCCATCAGGACGCCGACGCTGATCCTCACCGACACCGGCGACACGCGCGTGCCGGCCACGCAGTCGTTCGAGATGTACCACGCGCTCAAGGACAACGGCGTGGAAGTGAAGTTCGTGGCCTATCCGGTGGGCGGGCATTTCCCGGGCGATCCGGTGCGCAGCGCGGATCTGTACCGGCGTTGGGTGGACTGGATCAAGACGCACTTCAAGTGATGAATTGCAGCATGCGGGACGGAGGTCCATAATGACCTCACTCACTCATGTTGATCGCGGCGCCCGGCGTACGGATTGGTCCGTATGAGCTGCTTGCGCGTATTGGCGCGGGCGGAATGGGTGAAGTATGGCGCGGAAAAGACACGCGGCTGAACCGGCCGGTGGCGGTGAAGCTGCTCCCCGCGGAGCTCGCCTCGGACTCGCAGCTCCGGTCGCGTCTGGAGCGCGAAGCGAAGATGGTCTCGCGCCTGAATCATCCGCACATCTGCACGCTGTACGACGTCGGTGACGACTACCTGGTACTGGAGCTGCTCGACGGCGAGACGATCGAGCAGCGCCTGCGCCGCGGACCGATGCCTCTGGCCGAGGTTCTGCGGTACGGCACCCAGGTCGCCGACGCGCTGGACAAGGCACATCGTCAACATGTTGTCCATCGCGATCTGAAGCCGGCGAACGTGATGATCACGAAGTCGGGGGCGAAGCTCCTCGATTTCGGCATCGCCCGGCCTGCGTCGTCGCCGGCGGCGACGACGGCGTCGACCGCGCCGCACGCCCTGACCGCGGAGGGGAGGGTGGTCGGGACGCTGCAGTACATGTCGCCGGAGCAACTGGCGGGAGGGAGCGTCGATTCGCGCACCGACATCTTCGCCCTCGGCGCCCTGCTCTACGAGATGGCCACCGGCGCGCCGGCCTTCGACGGCCCGACGCGCACGGCGATCGTCGCCGCGATCATGAGCGGCGAGCCGCGGCCGCTGGCGGAACTGCGGCCGCAGGCGTCGCCGGCGCTGGAACATGTCGTCCGGAAATGCCTGGCGAAAGAGGCGGACGATCGGTGGCAGAGCGCGCACGACGTGGCCGAGGAGTTGAAGTGGATCGGTGAGGGAGGGACGCAGTTGGGCGTCGCGGTGGCGCAGCAGCCGGCGGGGAAGAGGCTCGCGGTTTTCGCGTCGGTCATCGCCGCGCTGGCGATCGCGTCGGCCGGATTCTTTGCATGGCGCAATGCGCATCATCGCGACGTGGATTTCGCCTACCTGTTGCCGTCGGAAGGCCCGGGGTACAAGTGGGCGGGTACGTCGGTCGTTTCTCCGGACGGCTCACGCGTCGCGTTCCTGGCGTACAGCACGAAAGAGGACAATCGATTTCTCTGGGTGCGCAGGCTCGATTCGCTGGCCGCAACACCGTTTCCACTCGCCGTCGGACGCGGTTATCCCGCCTGGTCGCCGGATGGCAAGCGGCTGATCCTCGGCGGCCCGCAGGGAATGATCACCGTACTCGCCGACGGCGGACCGCCGCAGCCGCTCGGAATCGTTGGACACACGTACGCGGTGAATGACGCGGGTGTCGTCCTGTACACGAACATCGGCGGCGACGGCATTTACCGGCTCGATCCCGGCGGCTCGTCGCGGCCCCTGATCGCGCGCGACGCGGCGGAGCGCGAGGACTGGAACGTCGTCTTCGTCGATAACGACGCGTTTCTATTCATGGCCCGCATGAAAACGGCGGCCGGGGACGTGAACCGGTTGTACGGTGCGCGTCTCTCCGATCCGCGACGGCATCTCGTCGGCGAGCTGCCGTCGCGATTCGCGTACGCGCCGGGATGGCTCTTTTTCATCGTTCATGGAACGCTCGTCGCGCAACCCTTCGACGTGCGGACGTTCCGGCTCTCCGGCGAGCCGCTTCCGGTGGTCGACGACGTCTATGCGGACAACATCGGATTCGCCGAGTTTTCCGTATCGAACAACGGCGTCCTGATCTGCCGCGGCGCGGCTCCTCCGGTGCAGATGGAGTGGTTTTCGGCCCACGGTACGCCGACGGGTCCCGTCGGCTCGCCGGTGAATGCGACGCGAGTCGCGATCTCACCCGATGCGAAGCGGCTCGCCGTCGCCATCGACGACGATCGCGAGCGCACGACCGACATCTGGCTGTATGGCATCAACGACGACACGCGAACGCGGCTGACCACTGATGGCCGGTCGTCTCGCCCCATCTGGGCGCCGGACGGAAAGCGTATCTACTACAGCAACCGTCGAAGCGGAAACCTCGACGTTTTCGAGGCGCGCGTCGATACGACGGCGCCGGATCGATTGCTCCTGGGCGGTGCAGCGTCCGACGTGCCGTGGTCCGTGTCGCCCGACAGCCGCCTGCTGATTTACGAGAGCTGGGTCGGCGCTCATTCGGACTTGCGCGCGCTGCCGCTCGACGGCTCCGGCGACTCGACTCTCGTCGTCGCCGGCTCGGGCGCCGGCTCGATCTCGCCGGACGGACGATGGCTGGCCTATGTGAGCGCCCGCAACGGCATCACGCAGATTTTTGTCAGACCGCTGGCCGGCAATGCGCCGGAGAAGCAGATCAGTCCCGAGCGGGGTGCGCGTCCGCAGTGGACGCCAGATGGAAAGCGGCTTCTCTTCCGCACGAACTCGCGCCTGATGCAGGTCGATTTCGCGCCCGACGGCACGGTCGGAACGCCGCGCGTTTTTTCCGACCTCGGATATCTGATCGGCGACTACACGATCGCGGCTGATGGACGCATCGTCGTGTTGCCGTCCGCCGATTACGCCGCTGATCGCGTCTACGTGAACTGGCAGCGCCTGTTGAAGCGGTGATCAGAACTCGAACTTCGGCTTGGTCTGCTCCGGCCCCACGCGTCCCGCGACGATGTCGGCCTTGAAGTAGTTCTCGCCTTTGATCGGCGCGCCGGCGAGGCGGCGCAGCATCGCCAGCTGGCCGCCGTGCGCGATGGCGTCGGCGATCGGTCCCTGGAAGAGATTTTCTTCGGCGCAGGAGAGCGGCGTGTCGGAGGCCAGGAAGTCGTCGAACTTCTTCGCCGCGGCGTGGAAGCGATCGCACTCGGCGTTCCACGACTCCGGCTGCGAGTCGTTCCACTTCCGCTCGCCGCAGGCCATCGACCAGGCCCAGTCGAGGAGGTCGTTGATGTGCCCGAGGATCCTGAGCGGCGTGCGGTTCTCGCCGCCGGCCGCGGACGCCGCGAACTCCGGGGGAGCGTCGCGCAGAGACTTGCTGCCGCGATAGACGAGCGTCGCGAGGGTGTGGCGAAGGAAGTCGCGTTTCGTGTCGGCCATGAGGCCGGAGTCTAACGTAGGACAAGCTCTCCAGCTTGTCAGTAGTAAATGTTGTGCGTGTAGTAGAACGTCATCCGCTGACCCTTCTGCGTGATCGGATAGAACTGCGCCTGCTTCAGCGCTTCGGCGTTCTGCTCGCCGAGGGCTTTCGAGCCGGTCGTGTTCTTCACCGTCGTGACGCTGACCACCGTTCCGTCGGTGTTGACCTTCGCCTGCAGCTCGATCTCGCCGTGCGCGCGTCCGCCGGCGACGGCCGGGGGAGGCGCGTAGAAGCGCGGCGTGTCGGTGACGAGCTTCGCGGCGTCTTCCGCGGTCATCAATTCACTGGCCAGCACCCAGCCGCTGCTGCTGTCGAACATCCGCAGCTCGGCCCAGTTGCCGCGATGCGAGAGCACCGAAACGGTCTCGCCGAAGCCGTACTTGCTGACGACGTTCGACGTTTCGGTGGGGAAGGCGCGGATCTGCAGCGTCGGCACCGCGACGTACCGGATGGCCACCGGCTCGCGCGCCTGGCCGCTGGCCTGCGCCACCGGTTTCGGTTTCTGCATGCAGGAGAAGAGAAGGATGGGGATGATCAGAAGCAGCAGTCTGTTTCTCATGAGTCCGCTCCCGATCACACGATGCGATTGCTTTTGTCAAAGCACCGTGGCGATCGTCACGCGACCGTGTGAGAGGGGAGCGGACGAGCGGACGAGACGTCCGCTCCCCTCGTTACGGCTCCAGCCGCGACACGCCGTCGGGACTGCGCAGAAACTATTTCGGATCGCGCCACAACGCATACGCCTGCGCGGCGACGGAGATTGCCGGCCAGTGGGGCGCGCGTCCTGGTCGACCTGGGGCTCAACAGCTAAAAGAGCTCAGTACGTGATCCGATGGTCGTACTTGAACGCCTTCTTCTGCCCCTTCTGCACGATCGGGTAGAACTTCGCCTGCATGAGCGCGGCGATGTTGCGCTGCAGCAGACCGGGATCGCCCGGCTCGTTCGCCAGCACATTGACGTGCGTGACCTCTCCCTCGGTATTCACGTCGGCCTCGAGGTAGATCACGCCGTGCGCGGAGGGCGCGCTGACGGTCGGCGGCTGCACGCGGAACTTCGGCGTCGGGTTCGCTTCCTCCTGCTTCGCTCCTTCGGCCGTGGTGAGGTCGGCCGAATGCACCCAGCCGCTGCCGCTGACGGTGCGCACCTCGGACCAGTCGCCCTGCTTCGCCAGCACGGAGACGCTCTCGCCGCTGAGGTACTTCGTGACCACTTTCGTTTTCTCGTCCGGCTTCGCGTAGACCGGAAGCTCGGAGACGCCGGAGTAGGCGATGGCGATGGGCTCGCGGGTGTCGGTGGTTTCGGTGACGGGCGGTTCGTTGTTGCAGGCCAGAGTCAGATAGCAGATAGCGGATAGCAGATAGCAGGGGAGAAGCTTCATCTCCACACCCTAACCGAAGACGTCGCGTCTGGTGAAGAGCGCGAAGGCGACGATGATCGCGCCGGCGGCCCAGGCGGCGAGGAGGAGAAGGCAGAACGTCATGGTCATGCCGTCGTACGGCGGCGGCTCGCCGGTGTAGTAGTCGGCGAGCGGAAGGGCGGAGATGAAGAGGTATTTGCCGGCGGTCCAGTCAGGACTGATGCGCGTCAGGATCGTGCCGCCGATCAGCGCCGCGAGCATGGTGCCGATCGACGCGGCGCTCGATTTGAAGAGCACCGAGAGCATCAGCGCGATCGAGGCGACGGCGATCAGCGCGTACCACTCCAGGCCGTACGCGATCAGCGCGTCGCGCCAGAGGGGCAGCTGGCGCACGGTGTCGAGGCGCACCGAATTCTGCGCCAGCTGAAAGCCGTTGAACGTCGGCTCGGTCCAGCCATGCGCCGGCAGAACGGCCGACGACACGACGAGCGAGATGAGCGCGCCGCAGATCAGCGTCAGAGTCGCGAACATCCAGAGTGTCACCAGCTTCGCGGCGAGGATCTTCCATCGTCGGACGGGCCTCGTCAGCAGCAGCTTGTCGGTCCCTTCCGCGTTCTCCGCCGAGACGATGTCGCTGCCGAGGACGGAGACGAGAAGCGGGAGGAGGAGGAAGCCGGCGACGTTGGCGAAGGTGCGGACGAAGCGCGGCACGTTCGGCTTTTCGGGATCGATGTCGTGATCGAGATAGAACTGCAGCCGTCCGATCTCCGCGCGGACGGAGCGCGCCCACGACGGATTCATCCGGCCGCGGCGCAGCGCGTTCTCCGCGCGCGCCACGCGCTCCTGCAGGTCGGCGCGCCAGTTGCGTTTGGTGCGCTCGTGGAGGATGCGGTACTGCGAATACGAGACGAGCAGGAGGATCGCGGTGAGGATGCCGAGGACGATGGCGAATCGCCGGCGGCGGAGGAGCTTCAGCGTTTCGTTCTGCAGCAGTGCGAGCATCAGCCCACCGTCTCCCCGCCGGTCGCTTCGAGAAACATCTCTTCCAGTGTCTGCTTGTTCGGCGCCACGCGATAGACGTCGATGCCGGCGCCGGTGAGCGCGGCGACGAGCGGCGGCGCGGCCGACTCGTCGATCGGCACGATGACGCGATCGCCTTCGATCGTGGCGTTGCCGATGATCTCCGCGGCGCGCGCGGCGTCGTTCACGCGGAACTCCATGGCCCGGCGGCTGGAGATCAGGTCACGCACCGGACCGGCGCGCAGGATGCGTCCCTTGTGGATGATGGCCACGCGGTCGCAGGTCAGCTCGATCTCGGCGAGCAGATGGCTCGACACGAAGACGCTCATCGCCTCGTCGCGCGCGAGGTTGCGCAGCAGCTCACGGATCTCGCGGATGCCGGCGGGATCGAGTCCGTTCGCCGGCTCGTCGAGGATGAGCAGCTTCGGCTGGCCGAGGAGCGCCTGGGCGATGCCGAGACGCTGGCGCATGCCGAGGGAGTAGGTGCCGACGCGCTGGTCGAGCCGATGCGCGAGGTTCACCAGCGAGGCGGTGCGCTCGATGTCGTTCGCGTCGGCGCCGAGCATCCGCGCGAAGTGCGCGAGGTTCTCGCGTCCGGTCATGAAGCGATAGAGGTCGGGTGTCTCGACGATGCAGCCGATGCAGCGCATCGCGGCCTCGAAATCGCGGCGGACGTCGTGACCGCAGATGACCACCCGTCCGGCGGTCGGCTTGATCAGGCCGACGAGCATGCGGATGGTGGTCGTCTTGCCCGCGCCGTTCGGACCGAGGAAGCCGAAGACCTCGCCGGCGAAGATCTCGAAGGAGACGTCGTCGACGATGGTGCGGTCGCCGATGACTTTGGTGAGGTGCTCCGCGATCAGCGTGGGATTGATCGTGGAGAGACCGGTGGTCGACTTCATCGTTTGCTATCGTAACCTCGTGCGCCGCCTCCTCTACTGGTACGTCCCGTTCTTCGCCGCGGTGATCGCGGCGGGCGTCTTCGGCTACGGCCTCGTCTCCTGGCTGCGCGGCGACACCGGCACGGTGGTCGACCTCGCGCCGCGCGCGGTGCAATCCGCCGCCTCGCGCACGAAGATCACTCCGCTGATCCTCGGCGATTCGCTCGCCCGCGGCACGGGCGACGAGACGGGCCTCGGCATCGGCGGCCGTCTGGTCGACGATCTGAAGAAGCGCAACATCGACGTGCAGCGCGCTACGAACCTGGCGGTCGACGGAGCGCGCACGGCCGATCTGCTCAAGCGTCTGCAGAGTCACAATGTGCTCGAAGTCGCGGCGCAGTCGAACGCGATCGTGATCTCCATCGGCGGGAACGATCTCTGGGGCGGCACCGACTGGCGGAACGCGCCGCCGCGCGATCCCGACGCCGTGATGGGGCGCGTGCTCGATCACATCGCCGAGGCCGTGAAGCAGCTGCGCGGCGTGAATCCGACCGCGCGCATCTTCATCGTCGGCCTATACAACCCTTTCGTCTCCACGCCGAACGGCGCGCTGCTCACGCCGCTCGTGCTGCGCTGGAACGCGCGGATGACGGAGCGCTTCAGCGGCGACGCGAACGTGGTCGTGGTGCCGACCGCCGACCTCTTCGCGTATCGCGATCGGCTTTCGCCCGATCGCTTTCATCCGTCGGGCGAGGGCTACGCGCTCATCGCGCGGCGGATTGCGGATTCGTTCTAGGTTGGGGTCGCATCTGGAAACTCAACTTAACGCCTCGTTAAGTTGAGTTTCCAGATGCGACCCCAACTCCGATCATTTGCGTCCTGTCGAGCGGCGGCGGGCCGGCTCGTCCGTGAGCTCCATGCGCCAGACGCCGCGGCCGTGGGTGAAGGCGTAGACGGCCGGTCCGTGCGCGCCGTGCGCGATGGTCACCCATTCGGTGATGACCTGCGGCAGCGTCGGATCATGCGACCAGCTCGCGCCGCTGTCGGTGGAGATGAAGACGCCGAGGTCGGTGCCGAGGTAGAGGTTCGACGGGTGGTCGGGATCGATCGCCAGCGCGTGCGCGGCGATGTCGGGGATGCCGTCGTCGATCGCCGTCCAGGTCACGCCGGCGTCGATCGAGCGGAAGACGTGCGTGCCGCCGAAGAGCGCGTAGGTGGCGTAGACGATGTTCGCGTTCGTCGGATCGAACACCACCGACGACAGCCAGCCGTCGCGCGGATGCGCGTGCTGCCACGCGGCGTTGACGGCCGTCGTCGCGGTCGTGCTGCGGTAGATCGAGCCGGAGGTCGTGCCGGCGACGACGAGCGCTGAATTGCCCGGCGCGACGGCGATCGAGGTGACGTTTCCGTCGAGCGCGTTGCTCGCGTAGATCCACTGCGTCGACGTCGAGTCGCGGCGGTGGAGGCGCAGGCCGCCGGTCCAGAGGCGCAGCGTGTCGTTCGGATCGAGCACGAACGGCGTGATGAAGAGGAACTGGTCGCGATTGGTGTCGATGTACGAATGAAAGAAATTCGCGCCGTCGGCGGTACGGACGATCGCGCCCCCCTGCGACTCGGCGAACCAGACGAAGGGGCGGTTCGGATCGATGGCCGCGTAGCCGCCGTCGCCGCCCCAGACGCTGTTCCAGCCGTCACTGCCGGTGCTGCGGCCGAGTTTTCCGCCGGCCAGCGTGCCGTTGTCCTGCGTGCCGCCGAGGAATGAGTTGCCGTCGGGCGAAACGGAGCCGTGGTAGAACTGCGTCCCTCCGTAATTGTGGTTCAGCGACGTCCACTTCACCGACGTCGCGCGCGCGTCGCATGTCGCCTTCGGTCCGGTGGCGAGCGCGGCGCGCGCGTTGTCGGTGCGATAGACGCCGCCGTCGTTCGTGACGAGAACGCGCTGGTTCGACGCGCCGTCGTAGCGCGGATCGAAGACGATCGAGTGATGGTCGGCATGCGACGAGGTCGGGTCCCACCAGAACGACGCGAGGCCCCACGTGCGGCCGCCGTCGTCGGAGCGGAAGACGTCGACGCCCCCGGCCCAGACGCGGTCGGGATCGAGCGGATCGACGGCGATGGCGTTGGTGTGCCAGCCCATCGGGACGATGCTGTTCTGGCCGTGGCCGTCGGTGCAGAGCGCGAAGGTGCCGGTGTACGGATTCTCCAGGATGAACGAGCCGGGGACGGTGCCGTCGCGGCTCTGCTGCAAGGTCCAGGTGCCGGGATCGCCGTTCTGATCGGAGCGGAAGACGCCGAGGAGGACCTGGTCGGCCTGCGCGGCGAGCGCATAGACGATGGATGGATTCGACGGCGCGATGGCGAGCGACGTGCGCGACATGCCGGGCTCGGAGAGGACCGGCGTCCAGGGGTCGTCCGATTCGGCATGCGTGGTGCGATAGACGGTGGCCTGATCGAAGACGCCGCACGAGGCGAAGAGATAATCGCCGCCGGTCCCGGCGCGGAGCGCGAGATCGAGACAGCCGCCCTTCACCGTCGTCGGCAGCACGCGCGTCCAGGTCGTTCCCTCGTCGTTCGATCGCCAGACGCCGGTGCGCGTCGCGGCGTAGAGGCGATGCGGATCGTGCGCGCTGACGGCGAGGTCGTTGACCCAGTGGAAGTCGCTGTTGTTCGCGGTGGAGGAGAGCTGCGTCCACGATGCCGCGGCGTCGTGCGTGACGAAGATGCCGTCGCCGCGGATGGCCACCGCCGTGCCGCGGATGTCTTCGCGGAAGTAGCCCTCGCCGGTGCCGGCGAAGAGCGTCTGCGAATCGGCGGGACTCATGGCCAGCGAATTGACGGCGAGGTTGGCCATCGCGTCGCCGGTGGCGATCCAGTTCGCGCCGCCGTCGGTGGTCTTGAAGACGCCGCCGGAGACGGCGCCGGAGTAGATGGTGTCGGGGGAGTCGGGATCGATGACCAGGGGGCGGGTGCGGCCGCCGATGTTGCCGGGACCGAGGTAGGTCCAGGGTTCCTGTTCGGGCACGAGAGGCACAGACAGGAGTGTCTGTGCTACACGGCTTCGTCGTAGTTGCCTGCGGGCGGCGGACCATCGGGCGACGACGTCGACGTCGCCGCGTTTGGCGGCGAAATACGCCGCGGCGGCGTCGGGAGCGTCCTGAGCGAGAGGGGAGCGGACGTCCTCGTCCGCTCGGGCGGATGAGCGGACGAGACGTCCGCTCCCCTCGTGTGATGCGCAACCGACGAAGAGGATCGCGAGAAGGGGGAGGGGTCGGAGTCGCACGGGCTTCATTATGATTCCAGCGAGACGAGGAGGATTGAATGCAACTTGCAAAAGATGCGTGTGCATGCGGTCACGCGCTCGAGCAGCACGACGGCGGCCGCGGCGCCCCGTGCAACTACTGCGCATGCTCAGCCGGCGAAGCGCCGACCGCGTTCGAAGTCGGCGTGATTCACGGCCTGCATGAGATGACGGTAATGCTGGCGAGATTGGTGAAGGAAGTGCAGACGAAGAGCGGATGAAGCGGTTGCTGGGTTGCTGGGTGGACTCAGCAACCCAGCAACCCTCAGCAACTATTTTTTCTCGAACATCTTCAAATCCACACTCGGATTGATCTCCAGCGTCTTCACCTCGCCGCTTCCGAACGGTTCGCCGTTGCGGGTGGTGGTGAATTTGACGGGGAGGTTCAGGCCGCCGAAGGTTTTCCATTCGACGTAATCGGTGACCGCCTCGGCCGGTCCTGCCGGCGTGCGTACGGTTGACGCCTTGCGCAGGACGCGGCCGGTGGACGGATCGATCCACCACTTCATGTTGCCGCCCTCAGTGTGGATCTCGACGATCTTCGCGTCGACGGCGCCGACCTTTTCGCTGCCGGTGGCGGTGAAGGTCGTTCCCGGCTGATCGGCGTTCATCAGGATCGACAGGAGCTCGAGCCTCATGTCGCGGCGCATGTTCTCGCGCTGCGGGCCGGGCATGTCCTGGTTGCCCATCGGCGTCATCATGAACGCCGCGTCGGGCGTCATGACCATCGTCATCTCGCCCATCGGCATGTGCATCGTGGTGTGGACGCGATCGGGATAGACGGTGGTGGCGTCGATCTCGAGGGTCATGTCGCCCTGCGGCCCCTTCGTGTTGATCGTGGAGACGCTGTGCGTCGCCTTCACCGCCGCGATCTTGTCCTTGCCGCCGACGAACGTGCGCACCTTCTCGATGAGGGCGCGCCCTTCGTCGTTCGTCGCCGCCGGCGCGGCCGGCTTCGCGCCCGCGGGGGCGGCGCCGGGCTCGGGGATCGTGATGTCGACCGGCGTCACCGCACCGAGGGTCGAGAGCGGCTTGTCGAAGTCCTTCTCCCGGCCGACGACCAGCACCGAGAGCTGCTCGGGATGGACGTATTTCTTGGCGGCGTTCGCCACTTCCTCGACGGTGACCTTCTGGATATTCGCCGGGTAGTTGCGGAAGTAGTCGAGCGGGAAGCCGTAGAACTCGAGCGACATCTGCTGCCCGAGGATCTTCTCCGGCTCGTCCATGGAGAAGATGAAGGCGTTGAGGATCAGGTCCTTCGCCGTCGCCATCTCGTCGGCGGTGAACGGCGCGGTGCGGAGGTCGGAGATCTCCTGCTTCAGCGCGTCGATCGCTTCCAATGTCGAGCTGCTCTTCGTTCCCATCTGAAAGCGAAGCAGTCCCGGGTGGTCCCACGGCGCGCCGACGCCGCCGCCGACGCCGTAGGCCAGTCCGCGCTTCGTGCGGATGTCGTTCATCAGGCGTCCGGAGAACGAGCCTCCGTCGAGGATCTCGTTGAGCACGGTGACGGCGTAGTAATCGGGATTCTTACGCGTGAGCGTGCCCATGCCGACCAGCGCGATGTTCGACTGCGTCACGTCGTCCTTGGCGATGAAGTAGACGCCCGGTTTCGGCGGCGTGCCGCCCGCCGGCGCGGCCGCGTCCTGCGGTCCTTTCGGCCATTTGGAGAACGCGTCGCGCAGCTTCTTCTCCATTGCCTTCGGGTCGAAGTCGCCGACGATGCCGACGATGATGTTGTTCGGATGGAGATGCTGCTTGTGGAAGGCGAGGAGGTCGTCGCGCGTGATCGAGGCGATCGTCGCGTACTCCGGCTGCCGCGCGTACGGCGAGTCGGCGCCGTAGCCGAGCTTCGTCGCCTCGCGGCCGATGATCCCCTGCGGATCGTCGTTGCGGCGGGAGATGCCGGTGTTCGACTGCGTCTTCGCCAGGTCGATCTTCTCCTGGCGGAACTCCGGGTTGCGCAGGAGGTCGAGGAAGAGCGGGAAGGCGAAATCGAGATCGTTCTTCAGGACGTCGAAGCGGATGGAGGTCGAGTCGTCGCTGCTGCTCGTCTCGATGCGCGCGGCGCGGGCTTCGAGCAAATCGTCGAGCTGATCGCCCGTCTTGTCCTTCGTGCCGCCGGTGCGCCACGACTGGCCGTAGATCGACATCATGCCCGCCTTCGACGCCGGGATGTCGCGCGCGCCGCCGCGGATGCGGGCCGAGCCGCGGATCAGCGGCAGCTCGTGGTCCTCCATCAGGAAGATGACCAATCCGTTGTCGAGCTGGATCCGCTTCGCGGCCGGAGGATTGAAGGTCTTGAGCGGGGGAGTCTTGATGTCGCGGTAGTCGGTGACCTGAGCGAAGAGCGAGGTCGCGAAAAGAAGCGCTGCTGCCAACTGCCAACTGCGAACGGTCATCTTCATTTCGCCCCTCCCTTCGTCGACTCCACCATCGCCACGGTGCGATTGGTTGGCACGAACGTGGCGCCGGCGACGCGGCGGATGTCCTGCGGACTCACCTTGTCGATCCGCTCCACTTCGCGGAAGAGCTCGCGCCAGTCGCCGTAAAGCGTCTGGTATTGCGCCAGCTGCAGCGCCAGTCCGCTGTTGCTGTCGAGCTGGCGGAGGAGGCCGGCGCGCACGCGGGTCTTCACCGACTGCAGCTCGTCGGCCGGCACGTCTTCATTCTTCAGGCGATCGATCTCCGCGTGGATCGGCTCCGCCACGTCGGTCGCGGTATGACCGGCGGCCGGAACGGCGAAGAAGGCGAAGAGGTTCGGGTACTTCTCGCCGGGGAAGCCGTTGAAGCCCGCGGCGGTGACGGCGACCTTCTTGTCGCGGACGAGCGACCGGAACAGGCGCGACGTCCGCCCGCTCGACATCAGCATCGAGAGTACGTCGTACGTGGCGTTGTCGGGATCGGTGGCCGCGGGCCGGTGATAGCCCTCGAGGTAGAACGGCTGCGAGGTCTCGCGAAGGACGACGCTCCGCTCCGAGCGCTGCGGCGGCTCGACGATGCGCAGCGGCTCCGGCTCCGGCGCCTTCGGCAGCCTGCCGAAGTACTTCTCCAGGATCGGCATCACTTCCGCCGTGTTCACGTCGCCGACCACGGCGATCACCATGTTCGATGGGACGTAGTACTTGTGGAAGAAGGCGACGGCGTCGGTCGCGCTGAACGAAGCGAGATCGGACGGCCAGCCGACACCGGGCTGGCGGTACGGATGGGCGCGATAGGCGGTCTCGAGGAACTGCTCGACCATGCGGCCGACCGGGCTGCTCTCGGTCCGCATGCGCCGCTCCTCGGTCACCACGTCGCGTTCTTTGTAGAACTCGCGGAAGACCGGATCGAAATAGCGCTCCGACTCGAGATAGGCCCAGAGCTCGAAGCGGTTCGCCGGCATGGAGAAGAAGTAGGCCGTCTCGTCCGACGCGGTGAAGGCGTTGACGCCCGTGCCGCCGGCGCGGTCGACCACGCGCGAGAATTCGTTCGGCACGACGAACTTGTCGGCGGCGGCGATGGCGTCTTTCCACGCCTTCTCCAGATCCGCCACTTTCTTGTCGTCGCGTCCGACTTCCTTGCGCCGCTCCGCGTCGTAGGCGGCGTACGCCTTCTCGACGTTCGCCAGCGCCGCTTTTTCGGCGTTGATGTCGGTGGTGCCGATCTTCTCGGTCCCCTTGAACGCCATGTGCTCGAACATGTGCGCCAGGCCGGTGATCCCCGGCACTTCCTGCGCGTTGCCGGCGTTGACGACCGTGGCGTACGAGAAGACCGGCGCGGCGTGACGCTCCATGACGATCAGCGTCAGGCCGTTGTCGAGCTTGCGGACGGTGGTCCGTTTCTCGAACGAGGCCAGATCCTGCGCCGACGCCGACAACGCGATCAGCAGCAGGCCGATGGTGATGCGAAGGGCTCGCATGCAAACCTCCTGAGTAAAGTGCGGAGAGGATACATCCCCGTGACGTAAGTATTCGCTACGCGGTGGTGAACCTTTCTTTCGAAGCCGGGGTATATGCGAACGTGACCAGCGAGATCGAGACCGACGCCGTGCTCATGGGCCGCATCGTCAATGGCGAGCCCGAGGCGGCGCGCGCGCTGGTCGAGCGGTACACGCCGGCGCTGCGGCGCTTCGCCTCGCAGGCCGGAGTACCGCCGCAGGACATCGACGATCTTCTGCAGGAGACCTGGCTGCGCGTGGTCCGCAGCGCCGGCCGCTACGATCCGCTGCAGCCGTTCCCGCGATGGCTGTTTACCATCGCCATGAATCGCATCCGCAGCCGCTGGGAGCGCGACACGCCGCAGCCGCTGCACGACATCGACGTCGCGTCCGCCGGGGCGGGAGCGGACGCGCGCATCGAGAGCGAACAGCGTGCGACCGCGGTGCGCTCGCTCGTCTCCGGGCTTCCGCAGCATCTCGGCGACACGATTCTCCTTCGCTATTTCGAAGAGCTCTCCGAACGCGAAGTCGCGCAACGCCTCGGCATTCCGCTCGGCACCGTCAAAAGCCGCCTTCATCACGGCATGCGCCGTTTGCGAAGCGAGCTCGAAAGGATCATTCATGCCTGACCACGTCTGCTCCACCACCATCTCCGCACTGCTGGGCCATCTCGAAAACGGGACGCCGCTCACGCCGGGCGTCGAGGACGAATTGCGAGCCTGCAACTCCTGCTCCGATCTCGTGCGCCGCGCGCAACGCCTCGGTTCTCTGCTCGACAACGCAGAGCCGGTCGCGGACGCCCGCATCGACACGCTGGCGGTCGAGTCGGAAGTGACGCGCCGGCATCGCCGCCGGCTCTACTGGAGCGCGTTTGCCGTCCTCGCGGCGAGCGTCGCCCTCGGCCTGTTCGTCGCCACGCGCGGTCAGCTCCATCATCCGGTCGCCGTCGCCGTGATCGTGGCCGTCTTCTTCGGCGGCCCGGTGCTGCTCGTCATTGCGTCGATCCGCTCGATGAGCCCGGGGAAGATCTACAAGCGCCTCGAGGGGCGGCAGGTCTCGGGCGTTTGTCGCGGTCTCGCCGAGGCGTGGGGTGCGCCGGTCTGGGTGATCAGGATGGCATTCGTCGCGCTGCTCTTCGGGAAAGGGATCGGGTTGCTGCTCTATCTCGTCCTCGACGTCGTGCTGCCGATCCATCCCGCCGACCGCGCGGGGCTGCTGCGGTTTCGCATCGCCCGCTGGTGGCGCGCGCGCTTCGCATAAGATCGGGAGATGGCGTCGAAACTCGTCTGGACCAGTGACCCCGAAGCCGCGAAGAAGCTGCGCGAGGAGGGGAAGCTCGATGCTCCGCGCGACACCGAGCCATCGCGACAAACGATCCGCGTGGCGATCGACAAAAAACGCCGCGCCGGGAAGAGCGTCACCGTGGCGTCCGGCTTCGAGCATCCGCCCGAGACGATGGCGAAGCTGGCCACCGCGCTGAAGAAGCGGTGCGGGTCGGGCGGGACGGTGAAGGGAAGCGAGATCGAGGTGCAGGGGGAGCATGTGGAGACGATCGCCGGGGAGTTGAGGAAGTTGGGATATCGGATTCGATGATGAGTTGCCGGTTTCCGGTTACCGGTTGCCCGTGAAGGCAGCGGCAACCAGCAACCGGCAACCGGCAACCATATGCGCGACTACTTCCACTCCTGGCGCCGGCCCGGTCCCTATCCTCCCGGAGGCGTCGACGCCGAGGATGGCGAGACGCTCGATTTCATCTCCGGCCACTACAGGATTTTTCAGTACACGAAAGGCCATCGCTACTCGACCGACGACCTGGTCACCGCCTGGTACGGAACGCAGTGGGCGCCGCGGGTGGAGCGGGCGGCGGACCTCGGGTCGGGGATCGGCTCGGTGGCGATCGTCGCGGCGTGGCGCTTGCCGGGTGCCCGCTTCTGGACGGTCGAGGCGCAGGAAGCGTCGGTGCGGCTGGCGCGGAAGAGCGTCCGCTACAACGGACTGGAGGAGCGATTCACGATCCGCCACGGCGATCTGCGCGATCCGTCGGTGCTCGAAGACGCGGCGCCGTTCGATCTCGTCACCGGCTCGCCGCCGTACTTTCCGCCCGGCACGGCGATAGAGGCGGAGCATCCGCAGGCCGTGCCGGCGCGCATCGAAATTCGCGGCGACGTCCGCGATTACGCCGCGGCGGCCGCGCGCATCCTCGCGCCCGGCGGTCTCTTCGCGTTCGTCTTTCCGTACCTGCGGCGCGACGACGCGAAGCGCGCGGTCGACGACGCCGGCCTCGTGCTCCTGCACCGGCGCGACGTGGTGTTCAAGGAAGGGGACGTGCCGCTGATCGCGCTCTTCGCGGCGGGGCGGGCCGGCGATTTTCCGGCCGATCAGCAGACGGTGATCGAGCCGGAGCTGACGGTGCGGCGGAGCGATGGGAAAATCGATCCCGAGTACGCGGCCGTGCGGATCAGTTTTGGTTTTCCGCCGGGAGAGGTTTCTTCCGCTCCACCTCTTCGGCAAACTCGCGGCTGAGCTCCGCGATGGCGCGGAAGAGATGCAGGTTGGCGTGACGCAGGCGCTGGCGCTCGTGCATCAGCTCGGAGCTGGTGAGCAGGATGCGCCGGCTCTCCACCGTCGAGCGCCGTCCGCGCCTGATCAGCTCGAGCAGATCGTTTTCCTGATCGTTCACCTGGCCTCCTGCCATTGACGTCAAGCAAGTATGCGGCCGACGGTGGATAATCGAGCCGATGCCCAGGAAGACGGCAGCACCGAAGAAACGGGCCAAAGCGGTTCAGCCGCCGGCAGTCTCGAAGACGAAGCCTCCCTTCATCACCATCGGCATCGGCGCTTCCGCCGGCGGACTGGAAGCGATGATGGAGCTGCTGCACAACCTGCCGGAGAGACCGGAGGCCGCGTTCGTCATCATTTCGCACTCCGATCCGTCGCATCCCTCCTCGCTGGGGCAGATCCTGGCGCGCGACAGCAAGCTCGAAGTGCTCGACGTCGTCGACGGGACGCGGATCGAGGCGAACAAGGTCTACGTCGCGCCGGGCGGCTCCGACATCACGCTGACCGGCGACGTCCTGCACGTCCGCCTGCTGCCGAAGCGGCAGCCACGCCTGCCGATCGATTCGTTTTTCCGCTCGCTGGCCGAGGCTCGGGGAGCGCGCGCCGTCGCCGTCGTGCTTTCCGGATCGGCCTCGGACGGCTCCCTCGGCGCGAAGGCGGTGAAGGCGGAAGGCGGCATCGTCTTCGCGCAAGACGGCAGCGCGCGATTCGACAGCATGCCGCGCAGCGCCGTCGCGGCCGGCGCCGTCGATTTCGTGCTGCCGCCAAAAGAGATCGCCCGCGAGATCGTGCGCATCGCGCGGCATTCGTACGCGCTCGGCGACGACGACGCGCGGCGGCTGTCGGAACGGCAGCTCGGCGAAGTCTTCTCGCTGCTCCGCGCGTCGCACGACGTCGACTTCACGCACTACAAGCCGAACACGATCGAACGCCGCATCCGCCGGCGGATGGCCGTGAACAAGGTCGACACGCTCGACGACTACCTGGTGTTCATCAAGAGCCATCCGCGTGAGGTCGAGGATCTCTATTCCGATCTGTTGATCCGCGTCACCGGCTTCTTCCGCGATCCGGAGGTCTTCGAGGCGCTGAAGACCGACATCTTCCCGGCGCTGATGCGCGATCGCGACGAGAGCTCGCCGCTGCGCGTCTGGGTGCCCGGCTGCTCGACCGGGGAAGAGGTCTACTCCGTTGCCATCTGTGCCATGGAGGTCGCCTCGGAGCACGACTTTTCCTGCCCCGTGCAGATCTTCGGCACCGACGTCAGCGACGCCGCGATCGACAGCGCGCGCAGCGGCGTCTATCCATTGAATATCGCCGCCGACGTTTCGCCCGACCGGTTGCGCCGCTTCTTCACCAGGACCGACGGCTCGTTTCGCGTGACGAAGTCGGTGCGTGATTGCTGCGTCTTCGCCCGGCAGAACCTGACCAAGGATCCGCCGTTCTCGAAGCTCGATCTGATCAGCTGCCGCAACGTGTTGATCTATCTCGGCTCGATGCTGCAGCGCAAAGTGATGACCATCTTCCACTATGCACTGCGCAAACCCGGCTATCTCGTCCTCGGGTCGAGCGAGACCATCGGCACATTCTCCGATCTCTTCACCGTCGCCGACCGCAAGCACAAGATCTACAGCAAGCGGGGAGGGGCCACGCGGCCGACGGTCGACTTCGAAGCGGCGGCGCCGCGCGAGACCCGCGAGAACCGTGAGATCAATGGCGGTCGGCGTCTGATCGAAGACGAGTCGGCCATGCCGGTCAACATCTTCCGCGAGGCGGACCGCGTGCTCCTCGGACGCTTCTCGCCCGCCGGCGTGCTGATCAATGACTCGCTGGAGATCGTGCAGTTCCGCGGACGCACCAGCGCCTTCCTCGAGCCCGCCCCCGGCGCCGCCTCGCTCAACCTTCTGAAGATGGCGCGCGAAGGACTGCTGGCCGAGCTGCGTACCGCGCTGCACAACGCCCGCAAGTTGGGAACGCCGGCGCGCCGCGAAGGGGTCCGCCTCCGCCACGACGGCAAGGCGCTCATCGCCAACGTCGAAGTGATTCCGTTCATCACCCCGATGAAGGAGCGCTACTTCCTCGTCATGTTCGAGGAAGCGCTACCCGCGGCGCCGGAGCCGAAGCCGAAGAAAGGGGCGAAGGGATCGGCCGACGGACAGAAAGCGGAGCGCCTGCGGCGCGAGCTCGAGGCGACGCGCGAGTACCTGCAGTCGATCATCGAAGAGCAGGAAGCGATGAACGAGGAGCTGCGCTCGGCGAACGAGGAGATCCAGTCGAGCAACGAGGAACTGCAGTCGACGAACGAAGAGCTGGAGACGGCGAAGGAAGAGTTGCAGTCGGGCAACGAAGAGCTGACCACGCTCAACGAGGAGCTGGAGAACCGCAACGACGAGCTGGCCCAGGTCAACAACGACCTGATCAACCTCCTCGCCTCGGTCGACATCCCGATCGTCATGCTCGACGACGAGCTGCGCATCCGGCGCTTCAACCCCGGCGCGCAGAAGGTGCTCAACATCATCGCCGCCGACATCGGCCGGCCGATCCGCGATCTCAAGCTCTCGCTGCGCATCGACAATCTCGAGGAGCTCGTGGCCTCGGTCATCGAGGAGCTCAAGACGCGCGAGGTCGACGTCCAGGACCGCGAGGGGCAGTGGTATTCGCTGCGCATTCGCCCGTACAGGACGATGGAGAACAAGATCGACGGCGCCGTGCTGGTGCTGATCGACCTGCCGCCGCGCAAGGTGTCATCCTGAGCCGCGAAGACGGCGAAGGAACCGTTGCCGGCTTGCGCGTCTCTCGCAAGATGCTGCGGATCCTTCGCCGTGGATGCGGCTCAGGATGACACCTTGCGCAGCTAGCGCACGATGCGCCGCACCGGCTTGCGCGACCGCAGCACCTGCCGGATGCGGTCGACCTCTCCGCGGAGAAAGTCGATCTGGGCCAGCACTTCCTCCACTTCGATCGTCAGGTCCTCGACCCGCTTCGAGCTCGCGCCGTTGCGCTTGCGCGAGCCGTTGAGATCCTGCCAGAAGCGGGCGCGGTCATCCGGCTTGAGCGTGGCGATCCGGTCGGCGAGAAAGCCGTCCACGTCTTCGTCGGCGTCGAGGAGGTCGTGCGGCGAGAGGTGGAGGACGCGGGCGATCAGCGTCATCAGGCCGACGTCGATGTTCTGCTTGCCGGTCTCGATGCGGGAGAGGGTCGCGGTGCTGATCGAAGCCTGCTGCGCGACTTCGCTCAGCGACATCCGGCGCGCGGTGCGCAATTCGCGAATTCGGGCTCCGATCATTTGACTCTCCCGCAAAAGTTTAGCGCACGAGGCTCGGTTTCTCCGAGCACTCTCCGACCTTCTGCAACAACTCATGGATGTCAAAAGGTTTCCGGATGAGCGCAAAAACACGGGTGGAGTCGAGTTTCTTGAGGTCGTTATGGCTGGCGCCGGTCGTGACGATGATCCGCTTCATCGCCGCCGGTTTTTCGACCTCGACAATATCGAGGAGCTCGAAGCCGCTGGTGCGCGGCATCATCAGATCGAGGATCACCGTGTCGTAGTCACCGTCACGGAGACGCGACAACCCTTCGCTACCGTCGTGGGCGCACTCGACTACATATCCGTCGCGACGCAGCAGTGTCAGGAACATCTGCCGAATGGCAGCGTCATCGTCTACGACGAGTACGCGTTTTTCGGACATGAGGCCTCGGTTTTTGTAATTTACCCCCCCCCCTTACCGAAAATGCAAAACAATGAACGATTCCGTTGCATATCAGGTAAAAGTGGAAACCAGCGCTAGACTTCGCGGATGCGAATTGCCGATCCGATCCTCGGCGAGCTCGACTTCGAGGCGCGCTCCACGCGCCGCATTCTCGAGCGCGTCCCGGCCGGCCAGCTCTCCTGGACACCGCACCGGAAATCGATGACCCTCGGCGCGCTGGCGTGGCACCTGGCGACCATCCCGTCGCGCGTGAAGGAGTTCCTCGCCGCCGGCACCTTCGATCTCTCCTCCGCCCGCCCGACAGCGGCGAGCGACAACTTCCTCGAGGAATTCGATCGCAACGTCGCCGCGGTGCGCGAGGCGATCGGCGCGCTCGACGACGCGGCGATCCGAGCCCCGTTCACCATCACGAAGAAGGGCGAACCGGTGGCCACGATCCCGGTCGTCTCCTTCATCCGGTCGGTGCTGCTCAATCACAGCTATCACCATCGCGGACAGCTTTCCGTCTACCTCCGGCTCCTCGACGTCCCGGTGCCGGCGATCTACGGAACGAGCGCGGACGAATCATGAGCACGCGCGTCATTGCCGGTGACATCGGCGGAACGAAGACGCTGCTGCAGCTGGTCGGCTCGGACGGCGTGTCGATCGAACAGCGCTACGAGAGCGACCGGTTTCCGACGTTCGACGACATGCTGCGCGACTTCACCTCGCGCAGCTCGGAGCGGATCGACGCCGCATGCTTCGCCGTCGCCGGTCCGGTGCTCGGACGCACGGCCTCGGTCACGAACCTGCACTGGACCATGGACGCGGACAAGCTGGAACGCGATTTCGCCATCGGACGCGTCGCGTTGATCAACGACTTCGAAGCGGTCGCGCGCGGCGTGCCGCTGCTCGCCGACAACGACGTCGTGCCGCTGCAGAACGGGAAGCGCGTGACGTACGGTCCGATCGGCATCGTCGGCGCGGGAACGGGATTGGGCGAAGCGGTGGTGATCCACGACGGCGAGGAGTGGAACGTCATCGCGTCCGAAGGCGGCCACGCCGACTTCGCGCCGCAGGACGAGGAGCAGACGCGGCTCCTCCTCGCGCTGCGCGGGAAGCTGGGACACGTCAGCTGGGAGCGCCTGGTCTCCGGCATGGGGCTGGTCAACATCCATAACTTCGTCACCGGCGTCGACGTGCCGTACGACGACGTGATTCCGGCGGAGATCGCGGCCGCGTACACACGGGGAGACGAAGCGGCGCGGCGCACCGTCGCGATCTTCGTCGACATCTACGGATCGGAAGCGGGGAACATGGCGCTGCGCGTCCTGGCGCGCGGCGGCGTCTTCCTCGCCGGCGGCATTGCGGCGCGCAATCTCGACTGGTTCACCGACGGCCGCTTCATCGAGGCGTTCCTGCGCAAGGGGCGATTCCACGACATCCTTCGCCACATCCCGGTCAACCTGATCGCCAATCCGCAGGAACGCCTCGATGAAGCGGCCGAGATGGCGCGGAGGATCGCGGAATGACGCGCGCGCCTCAGCCGTTTGTGCGCCTCGCATGGGACTGAGTGTCGGAATCGTCGGACTGCCGAACGTCGGAAAATCCACCATCTTCAACGCCCTCACCGCGGCGGGGGCGCAAAGCGCGAACTATCCGTTCTGCACGATCGAGCCGAACGTCGGCATCGTGCCGGTCGTCGACCGCCGGCTGGACAAGCTGGCCGAGCTCGCGCAGAGCAAGCAGACGATCTACACCGATCTGAAGGTCGTCGACATCGCCGGCCTGGTGCGCGGCGCGAGCAAGGGCGAGGGCCTCGGCAACCAGTTCCTCGCCAACATTCGCGAGACCGACGCCATCCTGCACGTCGTCCGCTGCTTCGACGATTCGAACGTCGTGCACGTCGAGAATTCGGTCGATCCGGAGCGCGACATCGAGATCATCGAGACCGAGCTGCTGCTCGCCGACCTCGACGCGTTGCAGAAACGCGCGGACAAGGTCCTTCGCCTCGCGCGCGTCGGCCAGAAGGACGCGCAGGCCGCCGCCGACGCGCTGACCAAAGCGATCGCCGGCGCGAACGAAGGGACGCCGCTGCGCGCGATCCCGTTCAGCGACGAAGAGCGCGAGGCACTGCGCGACCTGAACCTGATCACGCTCAAGCCGGTGCTCTATGTCGCCAACGTCGGCGAGGGCGACCTCGGGACGGAGACGCCGCTGCTGCAGAAAGTGCGCGCCGTCGCCGCCGCGAAGAAGGGCGAAATCGTCGTCATCTGCGGCGAGCTCGAAGCGCAGATCGCGCAGCTGCCGCCCGACGAGCGGAGGGAGTTTCTGAGCGAGATGGGGCTGTCGGAGCCGGGCCTCGACGTGCTGGTCCGCGCCGCGTACAGGCTGCTGAACCTCGAGACGTTCTTCACCGCCGGACCGAAGGAGTCGCGCGCCTGGACCATCCATCGCGGGGCGAAGGCCCCCGAGGCTGCGGGCGCGATCCACAGCGACTTCGAGCGCGGCTTCATCCGCGCGGAGACGATTGCGTACGATGACTACGTCGCGCACGCCGGCGAGCAGGGCGCCAAAGCCGCCGGCCGGATGCGCAGCGAAGGAAAAGAGTACGAAGTGCAGGATGGGGATGTGATTTTGTTCAGATTCAACGTCTGATGAAATTCCAGCTCACCTCCGACGAAGGCCTCGAGATCCACGGCCAGCTCACGCTGCCGCACCATCCCCGCTCGCTCGTCATCGTCGTCCATGGATTCAAGGGCTTCATGGACTGGGGCTTCTTCCCCTGGCTCGCCGATTCACTCAGCCGGCATGAGCTCGCGGTCTGCCGCTTCAACATGTCGCGCTGCGGCGTCGGCGGCCGGGGCGAGAACTTCGATCGCCTCGATCTCTTCGAAGGCGACACCTACTCCACGCAGCTCGCCGATCTCCGCACGGTCGCGAACTACTGCCGCTCGCAGTTCCCCTCATTGCCCACCTTCCTCCTCGGGCATTCGCGCGGCGGCGGCGTGGCCCTCCTCGGCGCGGACGAGGTCTCCGATCTCTGCGGCGTGATCACCTGGAGCGCGATCTCCCGCGTCGACCGCTGGGACGAGGCGACGAAGCAGCAGTGGCGCCGGGACGGATTCATCGACGTCGTGAACGCCCGCACGAAGCAGGTCATGCGGATGTCGTCGCGCATGCTCGATGACTTCGAAGTGAACGCCGCGCGGCTCGACATCGGCGCGGCGGTCGAGCGGCTGAAGGTGCCGCTGTTCGTCGTGCACGGCGCGCGCGACGAAAGCGTGCCGGCGTCCGAGGCCGACGTCATCGCCTCGCATGCCGTCGACGTCTCGAAGATGCTCGTCAGGAGCGCCACCCACACCTTCAACGCGATTCATCCCCTGGTGCACGTGCCGGCCGAGCTGTCGCTTGCGGCCGAGGTCGCTGCACATTTCTGCAACGCGTACGCGTAAAACGCGCGTAGCATGCCCTCTATACTTCTGTAAGGGGTCCAAAAACCAAGTATGCATCTGGGCGGACGCCGTATTGGGCACATCCGCGTCGAGCATTTCCTCGGCCAGGGGGGAATGGGCGACGTCTACGAGGGCTTCGACGAGAAGCTCCGGAGGCGCGTCGCCCTCAAGGTCCTGCACCGTCACCCGGGCGATCGCGACGCGCGCGCCCGCCTGATCCGCGAAGCGCACGCCCTCTCGCAGCTCGAGCACCAGAACATCTGCCGCATCTACGACCTGATCGACGACGAGCCGGACGTCGACGTCCTCGTGCTCGAGCTGATCGACGGCCGCACGCTGACGCAAGCCATCCGCGAAGGCCTGACCGGCGCGGAGCATCTGCGCATCGCCACGTCGATCGCCGACGTCCTGGTCGCCGCTCACCGCGCCGGCATCATCCATCGCGACCTCAAGCCGGACAACGTGATGCTCACGCGCCAGGGCGTGGTGAAGGTCCTCGACTTCGGTCTCGCGCGCTGGCTGGAACGGTCGTCCGGGAAGCACGAGGCGGTGCGCATCCATCCGCGCGAGCAGTCCGAGCACGGCTTCATCTCCGACGCGAAGCAGACGCAGAAGACATGGATCCGTCCCGGCATGATGGAGACGCCGGCGGTGGCCACGGCGGTCGGCATCGCGGTCGGCACACCGCTGTACATGAGTCCGGAGCAGGCGCGCGGCGAGACGCTGACGACGGCCAGCGACATGTACGCGTTCGGCCTTCTGCTGCAGACGCTCTTCACCGGCAACGAGCCGTATCCGCAGGGCTGGAGCGGCGCGGAAGTGATGATGAAGGCGGCGATCGGGCAGTCGCTTCCCGTGACGGGGAAGCAGCGCGAGATCGTCGCGCTGATCAATCAGTTGAAGCAGCTCGCGCCGTCGGATCGTCCGACCGCGGTCGACGCGTTGACGAAGCTGAAGTTCATCGTGGAGCGGCCGAAGCGGCTCGTCCGCAACGCCGCCGCCGCCGCCGCGATCGCGCTGACGGTGCTCGGCACGACGAAGTACACGCTCGACCTGCGCCACGAGCGCGCGGTGGCGAAGGCGGCGGAGAACGAAGCGCGCAAACGCCGCGCGCAGGCCGATGACCTGATCGGATTCATGGTCGGCGACCTGCGCAAGAAGCTCGAGCCGGTGGGACGGCTCGACGTGCTCGACGCGACGGCGACGAAGGCGCTGCAGTACGTGGCCTCGCTCGATCCACGCGCCTTGAGCGTTCCGGAACTGACCCGCACGGCGGAGGCGCTCAACCAGCTCGGCGAGGTGCGCATCGCGCAGGGACGGGTTCCCGACGCCATCCATGCGTACGAGCGCTCGCTCGCGTTGACGCGGGAAGCGGTGCGCCGCGCGCCGGCCGACAACAACGCCCAGTTCGCGAACGGGCAGAGCGAGTTCGGCGCCGGCAACTCGCTGCGGCTCTACGGCAACCTCCCCGAGGCGCTGCGGCACATGCGCGCGTACATGTCGATCGGCGAGCTGCTGGCGGGCCGCGGACCGGGCGTCGAGAAATACCAGCTCGAGCGCGCGTACGGCCACAGCGCCGTCGCCAGCGTGCTCGAGCTGCAGGGCGATCTGAAGGGCGCGCTCGAGCATCTGCGCGTGACGGTCGAGGTCAAGCGCGCGATCGCCATGGCGGCGCCGGACGATTCCGGCCGTCAGCTCGATTACGCCGGGACTCTCAATCGGCTCGGTTTCGATATGCAGCGCGACGGCAGGCTGGAAGAAGCGCGGCTGAATTTCGACGGCGAGCAGGAGATCATGGCCCGGCTGGTGGCGCGCGATCCGCTGCAGATGGTGTGGCGCCAGCAGCAGGCCATCAGTCACAGCTACGCCGCCACGATCGCCGAATTGATGGGCGACGACGCCGCCGGTCTCGAGCATCGCAACGCGGAGCTGGCCATCGAGGACGAGCTGCACCGGCGCGATCCCGCGAACGCTGACTGGGCGCGCAATCTGGCCATGACGCACATGCATGTGGGAGACGCGCGTCGCCGCGCGGGCGATCCGCGCAAGGCGCTCGCGTCGATCGCCGAGGCCGAAAAACTGATGCGCGCGGTGCTGATCATCGATCCGAAACGAAAGTCGTGGCAGCGCGACTACGCGGTGCTGGAGACGACGCGGGCCCGCGCGGAGCTGGCGGCGGGCAACAGGCAGGCGGCGTTGAACGCGGCCGACGCGGCGATGCGGCTGCTGGAACCGCTGACCGACCGCGGAAGCGTCCGCTACATCGCCGACGGGCGGCTCGTGCGGGGCGACGCGCTCGCCGCCGTCGGCCGCGGCGCGGCCGCGCGCGAGGAGTGGTCGAAGGGGCGGACGGTGATCGAGCCGATCGCGCGTACCGCGACCGATCCGCAATTGATCGACATCTGGTGTCGGACGCTCATCCGGCTGGGAGAGGACAGTCAGGCGAGGTCCCTTCTGCAACGGCTCGCGGTGATCGGTTATCGCTCGCGAGATCTGCTCGACGTCGCAAAAGAAGGCAAAGAGAGCCGCGTTGCGGCAGAAGGAGGGTAGCCATGCAAAACGTTTCTGTTTATCGAGATCCTCTCGCTCCCGACGATCCGACGGCGTTCACCGTCAGTCCGGCCGACTGCAGCATCTGGCGAAACGACAACGAGATCACCTGGAGGTTGCTCGATCCGGCTTACGAGTGGATCACGATCGTTTTCGACGCCGAGTGGGTCATGGACAACGGAACGCAACCGGTGCAGGTCGACGCCAGGACGTTCAAGGCCACGGGGCCGCCGCCGAACATGAGCCCGCGGCCGGTGGCCTACCGGTACACGATGGCCGTCCGGCGGGTCGACACGGGAGACACGATCCGAATCGGCCGCCGCTCGGGCGGCGGTGTGGCCATCGATCCGGACGTCTGGAATCAGCCGCAACCGTGAGGAGAACGACATGCAGAACGTTTTCATCACGCGCGACCCGATGGCGCCCGGGGATCCGTGCGCGTGGATCGCAAAACCGGTCAGCATCTACTGGAACGATCAGGAGATTCTCTGGAAGATCGTCGATACCACGGGGACGGTGACCTGGGATCCGTCCACGAATCCTCCGATCGTCTTCGGCCCTGATTGGAACGGAACGACGCCGGAGCCGGTCCTCAATCCCGGCGGGCTGCCGCTCTATCACGCGAAGGGTCCGGGGGCGCCGGTCGGCAATCCGCTGACGTACCTGTACACGATCCACATCAACGTGCCTGCGTGCGGCAACTTCGTGGTGGTCATCCATTCCGTCGTCGTCAATCAACCGCAGGATTAGCTCGCCGCGGGCTCTCCAACCCGAGAGCCTCGTCGCGGCAGAAGGAGAGTTAGCTATGAGTCAGTTCGTCTTCATCATCAAGTATCCACTCAACAATGACCCCGTGGCCGAACCATATGACGTCAACCTCTACACGACCGATCAGGTGATCGTGTGGAAGAACCTCATACCGGATACAGAATGGTCGACCCAACGGCCCGTACCGATCGTCTTTAATGAGGCATGGTTCGCGGCCGGCGGCAGCGTACCGACGCCGCTGACCGCTCCCGACGGTGCGCCGCTATGGACGGCCACCGGGCCTGGGCCGGTCACGAGCGCGGTGTCCTACACCTACGAGGTCTATCTCCAGGTGATCGGCAGCACCGACGAGATCCGCATCTATAAAAGAGGGGTGCAGGTCACGGGTCAGATCCCGGTCGATCCCGACGTCTGGAATCAGCCGCAGCCCTAGACGCTATTCGCCTTCACCCGAGACATGCTTCCCGCGGTTGCCCGGCAACTCGGGATGCTGTCTCGGTCCACCGCGACGGCGGCGCCGGCGGCGACTGTTGCCGCCTCCGCCGCCAACGCTCGGCGGCTCCGGCTCCGGCTCCGGCTCGAGCTCCGCCTCGTCTTCGGGCGTCGTCTCGTCGAGGCCGCGGTCCTGCAGTTTGTCTTCGTCGAGCAGCCAGACCCACTGCGTTTCGGGTTTGGCTGCTTCGCGAGGCGGCCTGGGCGGCTTCGGCTGCTGCGGTTGCGCTTGTGGCTGTGCCTGCGGCGCGTGCGCCTGCTGTGGTTGCGGGCGTTGCTCGCGATCGCGGCGCGGCCTGCGCTGCTCCTGCGGCATCTCCATCCGCTTCAGTCGCAGCAGCACGTCTTCGCTCAGCCGGCGGTTGACGGCGATCAGGTCGGCGACGAGCGCGATGAGCCAGGTCTGAAATCCGGTCACCAGGAAAACGGCGCAGAGGATCAGCGACTGCACGTGTCCGCCGCGATTGCCGTGGAGGAAGTCCCACACGAAGCGCAGCCCGAGGATCACGCCGGCGAACATCAGGATTCCGCCGATCCAGGCGAAGGTCTTCAGCGGACGATAAACGGTGGAGATGCGGAAGATCGTCGCCACCGACTTGCGGAGGTACGTCCCGATGCCGTGATAGAGGCGCGACGGCCGCGTCGGGGCGTTCGTGCGGACGGCCACCGACTGCACGCCGAGGTTGTGATTGCCTGATTGAATGATCGTCTCCAGCGTGTAGGTGAACGGGTTGAAGACGTTGATCCGCATCGCCGCCTCGCGTGAGAAGGCGCGGAAGCCGCTGGTGACGTCGCCCACTTCGATGCCCGAGGCGAGGCTGACCGTCCAGCTGCCGAGGCGCTGCAGCGTCCGCTTGAATCCCGTCATGTGCGGCGACTTCGCCACTTCGCGATCGCCGACCACGACCTCGGCCGTGCCCCTGACGATCGGCGCGACGAGCTTCGCGATGTCGGCGGCGACGTACTGGTTGTCGGCGTCGGTGTTGACGATGATGTCGGCGCCGAGGCGGAGCGCCGCGTCGATGCCGGCGACGAAGGCCGCGGAGAGTCCGCGATGCGTCTTCAGCTGCACGACGTGATTCGCGCCGGCCTTGCGCGCGGCGTCGGCGGTCTTGTCGCTGCTGCCGTCGTCGACGACCAGCGTCTCGATCGAAGTGATGCCGTCGATCTTCTTCGGGATGTCGCGGATCGTGGCCGCGATCGTGCCCTCTTCGTTGTAAGCGGGGATTTGAACGATAAGCTTCATAAACAAAAATAGCTTTTCAGCTGTTTAGCGGTTGAGCTGTTCAGCTCAAAAGCTCAACGGCTCAATAGCTCAATAGCTCTCTCATGAAAGTCAGCGTCATCATGCCGGTGGAACGGGTCGGTGGCGACGCGGAACGCGCCGTGGCGTCTGTTCTGCGTCAGGAAACGCCGTTTCCCTTTGAATTGATCGTGGTGTCGGCGGCGCCTCTCGAGGATCTCGTGCGAGCCGGCGTCCGAAACGTCGTCGAGCCGAATCGTAATCCCGCAACTCGAAGAAATCGAGCAGTTTCCGCGGCGACGGGGGAGATCCTCGCGTTCATCGACGACGATGCCGTGGCCGATCCGCACTGGCTGGCGAACGCCGTCGCGTATCTCGATGAACATCGCGACGTCCTCGCCCTCGGCGGTCCCGATCCCGCGCCGGACGATTCACCGGTCGCCGAGCTGATCTCCGACACGCTGCTCGCCACGCCCTGGATCGGCAGCGGCGTCGCCGCGCACGAGAATCGCCGGGGCACGTTTCGCGTGCGGCATCCGAGCGACGTCGCCCTGGTGAATCTCTTCGTCCGCCGCGACGCCTTCACCGGATTCGACGAGTCGATCGGCTACATCGGCGAGGACACCGCCCTGGTCGAGGGCCTCATGCCGCAGGTCGTCTACTCCGACGCCGTACGCGTCTTCCATCGGCGCCGCGCGTTTCCCCGCGCCTATCTCGGCCAGCGTTGGCGCTATCGCGTAAAGACGGGACAATTGATGACGACGCGAGGCTCGCGTCCGCCGAAGGTAATGGCGTTCCTCGTCGCAGGCGTGATCGGACTGGTCACGCTGCCGATCTCGCTTCCGCTCTACCTGATCGCGACGTTGATCCTCGGCGCGCGGCACACGCGATTGCCGCCGCGGTACTGGCCGCTGATCCCATTCGCGTTCGCCGCGCATCACGCCACGTATTTCGCCGGGATTTGTTGGGGAGTGCTTCGAGGTTCTACACTGCGCCGACTCGCATGAAGTTCACCGACAAACTCCAATACCTTCGTTTCCTCGTCGACAAGCGGGGGATGAAGCCGGTCTACCTGATCGTCGGGCTGACCTACGACTGCAACTCGTTCTGCCGCACCTGCTTCAACTGGGAGCAGCTGCGCAAGAACAAGGAGCACGAGCTCTCCCTCGACGAGCTGCAGAAGACGTTCGCCTCCCTCGGCGACCTCCTCTTCATCGTCATGAGCGGCGGCGAGCCGTTCCTGCGCCGCGATCTCCCCGAGGTCTGCGAGACGCTGTCGAAGAAGAACCACGTCAAGCAGATCACCATCCCCACCGGCGCGATCGCCAGCGATCTGATCGCGAAGTCGACCGAGGCCACGCTGCAGCGCTGCCCCGACACGCAGATCGTGGTCAACCTCTCCATCGATCACATCGGCGAGAAGCACGACTGGATCCGCGGCGTCCCGGGCAACTACGAGAAGGCGAAGAAGACCTACGCGAACCTCATCGCGCTGCGCGACCGCTACGCGAACCTCACCGTCAACGTGCACACGTGCTTGTGCACCTTCAACGCCGACGATCTCGACGAGCTGTTCGCCGGCGTGAAGCGCGATTTCCCCGCCGTGTCGTTCCATTCGTTCGAGATGCTGCGCGGCGATCAGCCGGACAAGAACATCCAGCCGATCAGCACGGAGCGTTATCGCCAGCTGCTGCCGAAGCTCGAGGCGTACTGGGACACCTATCCGAACTACGACAGCTTCCTCAAGTTCGTGAAGGTTTATTCGCGGCGGATGGAGCTGGCGGTGCTCGAGCAGCAGACGCAGGTGCGGCCGTGCCACGCGGGCCGCGTGTCGGGCGTGCTCGACGCGCGGGGCGAGGTGCGGATGTGCGAGTTGCGCGACGCGGTAGGCAACGTCCGCGATCATGATTTCGACTTCAACAAGCTCTGGTTCTCCGAGGCCGCCGACGCGCAACGCGCGTCGATCCGGGCCAAGGAGTGCCACTGCACACACTCCTGCTTCATGTCGTCATCACTCGTCTTCGACGCGAGGACGTGGGGGGCGTACTTCGCCTCGACGGTCGTGAATTTTCTTTCGGCGGCATGACCCGCGCCCGCGTCGCCATCGTCGGGCCGGTCTTCCCGTATCGCTCCGGCGTCGCGTACTGCACGACGCGTCTGGCCGAAGAGCTCGGCGCCGACGTCATTTCGTTCTCCCGGCAGTATCCGACGCGCTTCTATCCCGGCGGCGCGAGCGACATCGACGCGACGCTGCCGCGGGCGAACGCGGCGTTCATCCTCGACCTCATCAATCCACTCACCTGGATCCGCGCCGGTTGGCGTCTGCGTAAGTACGACCACGTGATCTTCGTGCTCTACATCTGGGTCTGGGTGCTGCCGACGCGCGTGATGATGGCGCTGCTCGACTGGGACACGCGCGTCATCCTGCAGTGCCACAACGTCGGCGACAAGGAGCCGGCGTGGTGGAAGCGGCTGATGACGAACCTCGTGCTGCGCCGCGCCGACTCACTCGTCGCACACGCGCGCACCGAGGCGGCGGACGCCTGGAAGCGCTCGCGTGGAAAGCATGTGATCAAGACCTTCCTGCCGGTGCACGAGCTCGGAGGCGAAGTCCCGTCGCGCGAAGAAGCGCGGCAGAAGCTCGGCATCACGGCGAAACACGTCGCCCTGTTTTTCGGGCACATGCGGCCGTTCAAGGGACTCGACATCGCGTTGCGCGCGTGGGCGGAGTTGAAATCCGACGTGTTGCTGCTTGCGGCGGGGGAGGCGTGGTGGAACCTGGCGGATGAGTATCGCGCGCTGGCGAAGGAGGGCGGCCTCAATACGCGTGTCATCCTGAGCCCCGCAGAGGGCGAAGGAGCCGTAGCGCCGAGCGTCGGCGACGGATCCTTCGGCGTCTGCGCGCCTCAGGATGACACTCGTACCGTCCGGCTCGAATTCCGCTACATTCCCGACGCCGAGATCGCGACCTATTTCGCCGCCTGCGACGTTGTGATCGCGCCGTATCGCGCCGAGGCGCAGAGCGGCGTGGCGCTGACGGCGTTCCACTTTGCGCGTCCGGTGATCGCCACGCGCGTCGGCGGACTGCCGGAGATCATCGACGACCGGAACGGCATGCTCATCGAGCCGGAAAGTCCGCACGATCTGGCGCGCGCGGTCGACGAGTTCTTCACCACCCGCGATCGGGCGTCGATGGAGCGGCATGCGGCGGAGTCCGCCCGGCGGTATTCGTGGGCGGAATACGCTAAGGTGTTCGAACGATTGGTGGACCGATGACCGTCATTCCGCGGCGAATCAAAGTCGGCCTCGAGCTGACGTCGAAGTGCAACCTGCGCTGTGGGATGTGTCCGCTGCCGGTGCTGCGGCGTCCGTACGAGGACATGGCCTGGCCGCTGGTGGAAAAGGCCGAGCGCGAGATCCACGGCCTCGGGCTCAAGCTCAAGTGGCTGCACGAGATGGGGGAGCCGCTCCTCTACGCGCGCATCGATGACGCGATCCGCCTCTTCCCCGAGGCCAGCGTGTCGACGAACGGACTCGTGCTCACGGAGACGGTGGGGGCGAAGCTGCTCGCGTCGCCGCTCAAGCGGTTGCGCATCTGCGTCGACTCGATCCAGCCCGACGTCTACCCGCACCTTCGCACCGGCGGCGATTTCGATCTCCTCGTCGACCTCACGCGGAAGTTCCTCGCGCAGGCGAAGGGACATCCGATCCGCGTCGAGATTCAGAAGATGCGCTCGCGCCTGACGCTGAGCGAGACCGTCGACGATTTCCGGAAATTGTTCGAGCTGAAGCGCTATCCGAACGCGCGCGTGATCGAGCGGACGTGCGAGGCGCTCGACGTCAACGAAGAGACCGACCTGCACGGCAAGTTCTACGGCTGCGTGCAGGGAGCGTTCTTCACCTGGGTCGTCATCTTCGCCGACGGCCGCGTCACGCACTGCTGCTACGACGCCCACGGCGACCAGGTCATGGGCGACCTCAAGACGCAGTCGCTGCAGGAGATCGTCGACAGCGACCGGATGGCGCAGATGAAGGCGGCATTCGAGGCCCGCGACTTCTCCCAGCTCCCGCGCTGCGGCGAATGCTTCAAGTACGGCGGCGAGTCGCACACGTTCAACGACATCCTGACGCGGGTGCAGAATCTGCCCGATGTGGCGAAGGACGTCGTGCGGAAAGTGCTCGACGTGAGGTACCGGTAGACGGGTGCTACGATAATCGCAGGAGCGGAGCGATGAAGGTCGAGCGAAAGACGAAGACGGCTGCGACGAAGGCGCGGAAGTCACGAAGCCGCAAGCGGGTCATACTCTTCCCCGATGAGCCGCCAACCATTCCCGTTGAGAAGATCGAGGCAGCCGTCAGGGCTGTAATCGCCGCTAGAACCAAAGGTGAGAAAGCTTCATCCTGAGTTCGAGCGCAACGTATTCATCAACTGTCCGTTCGATGACGAATACGTGCCGATTTTCGAAGCGATCGTGTTCGCGGTTCACGATGCCGGCTTTCGCCCGAAATGTGCTCGTGAGCGACTCGACTCGAGCGAGATCCGGCTGCAGAAGATCGTGGACCTGATCCGCATCTCGCGCTATTCAATCCACGACCTGTCGCGAACAGAGCTCGATCGAGCAACGGCTCTTCCCCGATTCAACATGCCGCTGGAGCTCGGGATCGACCTCGGCTGCAAGGCATTCAGCCCGCAGCATCATCGCAAGTCGTTACTGATCTTCGATTCGGAGCAATACCGGTTTCAGAGGTACGTGTCCGATCTCGCCGGGCAAGACATTCATCAACACGGCAACGATCCAAGGATGGCGGTCATGCGCGTGCGCGACTGGTTGCGGACGGAATCAGACACGCCGATTCCGGGTGGCGCGACGATTTACGATCGATACGAGAGATTCCGTCGCGACCTGCCCGCGCTTTGCGACCAGTTGCGCCTGGATATCAACCATCTTCCGTTCGTTGATTTCTCGTGGGCGATTGCGTTCTGGCTGCGCCCGTAACTACGCCGCCTTGTTCTTCTCCGACGCCGACCACGCCCGCCCTGACACCGCCTCGTAAATATCGGTGATCTCGGAGAGGAACCGGATCCGGCCGTTGCGCGACGGCATGACGAACGAGCGGAAGAACGCCCATCCGTTCTGCAGCGCGGCTTTGAATCCGGAGCGGACGACGTTGTACCAGACGCGTCGCGGGGTAAGCCAGAAGCGCAGATACGCTTGGCGCTGCATCTGGAGCAGCGCCTTGGTGTCGAGGTCATTGACCTCCATCACGACCTTCTGTCCCTGCCGCCGCAGCTCCGAGTACTCCTCCGTCAGCAGGCGCACCCCTTTGTCGCCGGCCAGCGCCTGGGCGCGGATCTCGGTGCCGGGGTACGGCATGGCGATGTTGAAGTAAGCGTGATCGCATTCCTTGAGGCTGACCACGAAGTCGATGGTTTCCTGCACGGTCGCCTTGGTGTCGCCGGGGAGCCCGAGAATCACGGAGCCGCGCGTCTCGATGCCGGCCTGCTTCGCCCACTTGTACGCCTCGCGGATGCGCGGCAGCGTCGAGTTTTTCTTCAGCGAATGCAGCACCTCGGCATTACCCGACTCGATGCCGAACGACAGGCGGCGCAGTCCCGCGTCATGCATCTCCACGAGCAGGTCGGGCGTCACGGTGTTGACGTGCGTCCAGCCTTCCCACGTGATGTCGAGCTTCCGCTCCTTGAGCAGCGCGCACATCTCGAGGATGCGCTCCTTGCGCGTCGTGAGCGTGTCATCGACGAAGATGAAGTGGTTGATGTTGTGGCGATCGTGGAAGTCCTGCACCTCGTCGACCACGTTCAGCGCCGAGCGGAAACGCGTGGTGCGCCCGTACATCAGCGGCTCCGTGCAGAACGTGCAGTTGTATGGGCAGCCACGCGACGTGATGATCGTCGTGAAGCGGCGGATGCCGGCGCCGGGGACGCTGAAGAGGTACTTGCTGTGATCGAGATCGGTGCGGTCGGGGAAGAGCAGGTGATCGACGTCCGGACGCAGCGTGCGCGGCTGCGTCCTGCGGATCTCGCCGTTCGAGCGGTAGAGGATGCCGCCGACCTTCTCGACGTCGTTCGATTCGCCGCGCGTGATCGCCTCGACCAGCTCGCGCATGCCGTCTTCCGACTCGGATAGAACGGCGTAATCGAAATACGGAGCTTCGGTCATCGACTCGACCGCGGTCAGCGTGACGTGCGGTCCGCCGGCGACGGTGATGATCTGCGGAAAACGCTCCTTGATCGCGCTGGCCAGCGCCTTCGCCGTCTCCCAGAGTGGGGAGACGACCTGGATGCCGACGATGTCCGGCTTGTAGTCGTTGACGACGGAAAGAATTGCCGAAAGGGAGAGGCCGGAGGCCTCGCCATCGACCACGCGAACGTCATAGCCGGCGGCCACCAGAGGGCTCTTCAAATAACAGAGTCCCAGGGGCGGGTAGAAAACGCCTACCTTCGCTACATGCTTGAAGTTACCGTAAACGTCGCCCCATGGCGGACCGATCAGAAGGATGCGTTGAGACATTTGGTTAGTCTACACGAGATGGCTGTTATAGATTCCCGGTGGGAACGATGACCGCCACACACGAATGGGGAACGCAGCCCGAGATGTTCGGGCCGCTGCATGCGCACCGTCTGGCGCGCATCGTCCACGAGGTGACCCGCCTGCCGGAAGGATCGCGCATTCTCGACGGCGCGGTCGGCCTCGGGACGCTCGCCATCCGCATGCAGCAACGCGGTTACAAGGTGACCGGCATCGACTACTCGTTCGACGCCGCGCTGCACGTGAAAAAGACGACCACCCTTCCGGTCGTGGTCGGCGACATGACCCGCATGCCGTTCCGCGACGGCGCGTTCGACGGCCTGACCTCGGGCGAGACGCTGGAGCACCTCGAAGGCGACGCCGCGGCGGCAGGCGAGATCCGGCGTGTGCTGCGCGAGGATGGCGTCTGCGTCACGACCGTGCCGGCGCTGATGAGCCTCTGGAGCTCGTCCGACGTCTACTACGAGCATCTACGGCGCTACTCGCGCGATCAGCTGCGGTCGTTGTTTCAGACGGCGGGCCTGACGGTGGCGAAGGCGCGCTACTGGGGCTTTCCGGTCGCGCTCACGTACGACATCCTTTTTCTCCGTCCGATGAACCGGCGCCGCGCGCGACTGAAGATCGATTCCGATCCGATGCTCGGCTCCGTCGCGCGCGCCGGCCGCTCACGCCTGCTCGTCGCCTGCGTCCGCGCGCTCTTCGCGATCGATCACCTCTTCTCGTGGATCCCGTTCGGCCCGGGACTACTGCTCGTCGCGTTGAAGCAGTAGCGAGCCCTCGAGCGGCAGCTTCGTCTGGTGAACGTCGAGCAGCGGCCCGATCTCGTACACGTTGCGATAGCCGTAGCTGTAGAGCGCGATGTAGGTGGAGAGGTTCAACGACGCGCGCGCCGCTTTGCCCGGGAACGCCAGCTCCTCGTTTTTGAAGTTGTTGTTGCAATAGATGAGGATGCGCGTGTTCCTGTCGGGCAGTACGTCGGCCAGCGACCCAACGGAGATGTCGGGGAAGCTGAGGTTGATCGCACCCTTGATGTGCATCAGCTCGAACTTCTCGCGGCTGGGTGCTCATGATGATTGGACACGTGAGGGGAGCGGACGTCTCGTCCGCTCGGTCTCCCTGAGCGGACGAGACGTCCGCTCCCCTCTTATCGTCCCACCGCAAACTCCGCGTTGCACCCCTCCGACACCCAGATCGAATCGCCGGTGTAACCCCACGTCCGATTGAGCACGCAGTCGGTGTCGCCGATCTGGCGAAGGAGGCCGACGCCGCGCGTGGTGTCGGCGGCGCAGACGTTCTTCTTCCCATCGAGCGAGTCGCAGATCACGCGTGAGGCGGTGGGCGGCACGGCGTCCGACGGCAGCCGGTAGCCGCCGAGCGCGAACTGCGCGCGGCATCCGCCCGAAACCCAGATGCCGTCGCGGTCGAAGCCCCAGGTCTGGTCGAGCACGCACTCGCTCTCGCTGATCTGCCGCACGAGCGCCACGCCGAAGTGCGTCTCCGCGCCGCAGACGTTGCGCGCCGCGTCGACCGACTCGCAGGTGACGCTGGCGACGGTCGTCCTGGCATTGCCGCGCACGGCGAAGGCCGCGCGGCAGCCGTTCGTCACCCAGATCACCTTGCGGTCATAGCCCCATTCGCGGCGGTATCCGCACTCCGCCTGGTTGAAGGCGCGGATGAACTGCACGCCGCCCGATGTATCGGCCTTGCACTCGACGCGCTTGCCGTCGAGCGACTGGCAGACGACGACGCCGTGGAGCGGCGGCGGAGGCGCCGTCTGCACGGAAGGCCCGAGGATGAATTCTCCGCGGCAACCGTCATCGACCCAGATCTGGTTCTTCTCCCGGTCGTAGCCCCACGTCGATTCCTCCACGCACGGCTTCATGCTCAGCTGACGCGACAGCGCGACGCCGGCGGCGGTGGAGGCGGGGCAGACCGTGTAGCTGCCGGTGATCGATTCGCACACCACGCGGTTGTCGCCGCGCGGACCGCGGCCGAACGAATCGTCGGTGACGAACATCGCCCGGCAGCCGCGCGTCACGTAGACGACGCCGGCCATCCGCGTGCCCCAGGTCACTCCTTCGATGCAGCGGTTGTCGCTCAGTTCGTACGTCAGGCGAATGACGCCGCTGGTGCCGACGCGGCACTCGCGCATCGTTCCGTCGATCGACTCGCACGGCACGGCCTGCGCGAAAAGAAGGGAGGGGAAGGACAACAGAAACGCGGATGTCAGAAGAAAAGCGCGCATGGTCGGCCTCGTTCTGACGATGATAGTCCGATGTCCATTGTCATCAACATCGCTCTCGGCGTCCTTCCGCTGCTGATCCTCGGCGGCTCGATCGCCGCCGGCATCGATGACGACCGTCGCCACCGCACGATGTTCCTGCTCGTCTACGGCCTCTGGGCGCTGACGCTGGCGATGTTGAACTGGATGCGCTCGTGGCCCGCGGCGTGGATCGCCGTCTGGTCCGCCGCCGGCGTGATCGCGCTGGGGATGGCGATGACGAGGCGGAGTCGTTAGCAGTTGGTCGTTGGCAGTTGGCCGTAGCTCCTGCGAACGGCGAACGGCCAACTGTCAACGGAAGCTGATCGGAATATCGTCCATCGTCAGCACGCCGGGCCGCGCGCTGACGACGCGCGGGATGGCGTTGACGACCATCGCGGCGGTGGCGCGATCGCCGTGCACGCCGCCCTTGATCTCCATCTCCACGTCGGGGATGCCTTTGACGATCACGCGGTCGGCGGCGATGTCCTCGGCGCCGACATACATCCGGAGCTCCAGCGAGACGGGGATCCTGCCGCGGCCTTCGATCGTCTGGTGCACGCCGGCGACCTGGCCCGGCTCGACGCGGAGGTACTGCGTGACGATCTCGCGCTGGGCGACGATCGGCTCGATCACTTCATCGGTCACGCTGTCGAACTCGATGCCGAGGCCGTTGCCGACCAGCATCAGCGACTCGCGGAGACCCATGTGCTTGATCTTGCCGGCGTCGACCGCCGCGCGGAACTCCTCGACGCTCATGCCGGCGCCGACCTTCCGCTGCAGCGGCTCGCGTCGCGTGGAGGCGTTCTGGATGCGGATGATCTGCACGGAGTCGACGCGCTGGCAGACCGACGTCACGGTCAGCGGCAGCTTGTCCATGACGAAGCCGGGATTCACGCCGGTGCCGAGGAGCGTGACGTTGTGCGCACGCGCGACGTGTTGCAGGTCGGCGCGGATCTCGGCGTCGAGCGGGAAGGAAAGCTCTTCGCACGTCGACACGACATGCGCGTCGCGCTCGAGAAGCATCTTCAGCTGCGACGACACTTCGCGCAGCCGCGAGCCGGTGGAGTGGCAGACGACGTCGGCTTTGACGTCGAGATCGCGCGTCACTTTCACGCCGGTTTCCTTGCCGTGGCCGATGACCTCGCCGACGTCGCGCCCGATCTTCGCCGGGTCGATGTCGACCGCGGCGACGAGCTTGATCCACGGTTTGGTGAGAAGGAGGCGCGTGATTTCCGCGCCGATCGGCCCGATGCCGAATTGTGCGACGGTGATGGGCTGTCTGCTGTTCATGGCGGCGGCATTGTAGACGCTTCGAACAATGTCGGCTCCGCTTCTTCATCGACGAAATTCGAAACGCCGATTCCCGCTAGGCGGTACTTCGCATCCGCCGAAAACGCGAAGCGACCGAGCAGCTCCACGCCGATGTGTGCGAGATCGTCGGCGGAGCCGGGGATCGCCTCCGGCGTCATCTGCCGCGTCGCGGTGCGGAAGTCGCCGGTGCGCAGCTTCACCGTCACCGTGCGTCCGTTCATCCCTTTCGATTGCAGCGTCTCCCACAGATGCCGCGCTTCGCTGTCGACCCACTTCGCCACTTCGTCGATCGGAATGTCTTTGGGGAACGTCGCCTCGCTCGACCACGACTTGCGCGGACGCGACGGCTCGACCGGCGATTCGTCGATGCCGCGCGCCAGCTCCCACAGCCGCGTGCCCCACTTGCCGAAGCGCTCGACGAGCTGCTCCTGCGTGAATTGATGGAGATCGCCGACCGTCTCGATCTTCATCTCCAGCAGCACCTTTTCCGTCGCCTTGCCGACACCCGGGATCTTGCGCACCGGCAGCGGCATCAGAAACCGCTCGACCTGGTGCGGGCGGATGACGAAGCAGCCGTCGGGTTTGCGCCAGTCCGAGGCGATCTTCGCCAGGAACTTGTTCGGGGCCACGCCGGCGGAGGCCGTGAGATTCGTCTCCGCGCGGATCTCGCTGCGGATCTTCTCCGCCGTTTCGGTCGCCGTCGGGATGCCGGTCAGCTCCTGCGTGACGTCGAGGTAGGCCTCGTCGAGTGACAGCGGCTCGACCAGCGGCGTGTGGCGCTCGAAGATGGCGCGGATGTCGCGCGACACGGCGCGGTATTTCTCGAAATTCGGGTGGATGAAGACCGCCGTCGGGCAGAGCCGCATCGCGCGCGTGGCCGGCATCGCGGAGTGCACGCCGAACTTCCGCGCCTCGTACGACGCCGCGCAGACGACGCTCCGTTCGCCAGGCCAGCCGACGATCACCGGCTTCCCTTTCAGCGAGGGCTCGTCGCGCTGTTCCACGGATGCGTAGAACGCGTCCATGTCGATGTGGATAATCTTGCGCACCTTGCCGATCCTAACCGAGCTGTCCACGCCCGCGTTTCTCGTCGACATCATCCGCATGCGCGACAACTGCCATCGCATGCGGGAGAAAGCCCGCGCCTCGGGCGTCACCTTCCGTCCGCACGTCAAGACGCACAAGACGATCGACGGCGCGCGGATGCAGCACGGCGGCGGCTTCGGCCCCATCACCGTCTCCACGCTGGCCGAGGCGGAGATGTTCGCCGCGGGCGGATTTCGGGACATCACGTACGCCGTGCCGATCGCCCCCGACAAGCTCTGGCGGGCGGCGGAGCTGGCCTCGCGGGTCGACCGGCTGAATCTTCTGATCGACAGCGAATCGGCGCTGCGGGCGATCGAGGAGCGCGGCCATCCGTTCGACGTGTTTCTGAAGATCGATTGCGGCTATCACCGCGCCGGAGTCAGTCCCGACAGTCCCGACAGCGTGGCGCTGGCGCGGGCGATGCTGCGGTCGCCGGTGATCCGCTTCCAGGGTCTGCTGACGCATGCCGGACATTCGTATCACGCGCGCAACGCCGGCGACCTGCGGCGCATCGCCGCGGAAGAGTCGGCGTGCCTGACGCGATTCCGCGCGCTCGACGAGGAGCTCTCGCCGCTGATCCGCAGCGTCGGCTCGACGCCGACCGCGTCGGTGGTCGACGCCTTCAGCGAGGTCGATGAGGTGCGTCCCGGCAATTACGTTTTCTACGACGCGTTCCAGGCGGCGATCGGCTCGTGCCGCATCGAGGATGTCGCCGTGTCGGTGCTGGCGACGGTCGTCGGCTCGTATCCCGAGCGCCGCGCCGCGATCATCGACGCCGGCGCGCTCGCCCTCTCCAAAGACCTCGGCGCCGATCACATCGACGCGGACGTGAGCTACGGCATCGTCTGCGACGTCGATCTCACTCCGCTGCCGGTGCGCCTGACCGCGCTCTCGCAGGAGCACGGAAAGCTCGAAGGGATCGCCCATCTGCCGGTCGGCACGAAGGTGCGCGTCATCCCGAACCACTCCTGCCTCACCGCCGCGATGTACGACCGGTTCCACGTCATCGAGCGAGGGAACGTGGTCGACGAGTGGAAGCCGGCGCGGGGCTGGTAAGTTGGGGTCGCATCTGGAAAATCAACTTAACGCCGGCAAGGGTGTGCGGTTAAGTTGATTTTCCAGATGCGACCCCAACTTGCTACAACTTGCTACACCGCGGTCTGCATTTCGGCGAGGGCCATCTGCAGCGCGGCGGTCTTGAGCTGTTCCTGCTCGGAGAGCTGTTCGATCTGAGCCTCGCGCGTGGCCGAGGACTCGATCTCCCGTCTGCCGAGGATGCATGACCAGATCAGGAAGACGTCCTCGAAGACCACCCAGCCGGCGTGCTCGAGGAAGCGCCACCACTCCGGATTTGCCACGCCGTACACCGACTCCGGCCAGAAGATGCCGCGCAGGAAGTGATCGGCGGCGACGACGACCGTGGCGGTCAGGATCACCTGCCAATCGAGATAGAACGCCAGGAACGCGAGCGAGCCGAAGACGTGGAAATGCGTCTCGATCCGGCCGCCGGTGAGATGGATCAGCAGCGCCGACGAGAGCATCTGCGACGCGGCGATGACGTGCCGCGTGAGCAGCGTGCCGGGCCTGAAGATCGCCATCAGGATCGGCAGGATGACGATTCCCGCTCCGCCGACCACGGCGATCCAGACGTGCATGTGCACGACGTGAACCTTTCCTTCCCAGGCGTACGGCGAGACGGTCAGCGCGCCGATGATGCCCGCGGCGTACTGCACCGCGAGGAGGACGGCGAACATCCGGTCGACGCGCGAGCGGCGCTCCAGCAGGCGTGCGGAACTCAGCTCCGTGGCGCGGGCGGCAGTATCAGAATTCATTTTCGAGCTCCTTCTTCATGGCTGACGATGGCGCAGCCGAACACCGGATGTGACGCGTTTCCCACTCCTGACTTCGCGATGCGCACGACGTCGGCGACGCCGCGATTGAGTCCCGCATGGCCGCGCAGCGCGGTCACGCCTCCGGAGAATCGAAGCTGTCCCGCGCCGTCGTAGAGAAATGTCTGGCCCGAAGTGAAGCCGCCGAAGAGTCGCGTCTCGCGCGCGTCGAGGTCGATCACCACGTGCGTGCGCGGCAGGCGATACGCGGCCTGCACCACCTCGGTGTTCTCCCAGCCGGCCGGAAAATCGGACGGCCGGTAGACCAGGACCAGCGCCCGGACCGACGGCGGCGCCTTCTCCAGGATCGCCCGCAGCTCCTCGATCGTGGCGCGGCTGCAGGAGCACTGGGGATGGATGAGCGTGACCAGCGTCCACGCGCCGGCCGGCCGCGAGAGGGTGCTCGCATCCGGCCACGTCGCGTGTGCGGCCGCGGCCGCGCCGGGCGTCGTCTCGAAGCGGCGGACGGCCCGATACATCGCTCCGATCGTGATCGTCCACAGCAGTCCGGCGGCGAGAAGAAGAACGCGGATCATCCCCGCCTCAGCGCCTCGATCGGCGAGATCGGATGGTTGTCTTTTTCGAATCGCAGGCGGCCGCCGGTGAGCAGTTCGATCCGCTCACCGAGCGGAATGGCGTAGAACTCGGACGGCGTCATCACGATGACTCGTCCGTCCGGATAGTGGACAGTGGCCCGCTCGAAGTTCATTGTGCGATGCCCTCGATTGTTTGGGAGTTGACGAATTGTAGCGTAAGTCGTTGAAATGGAATGACTTATATGCATTTAGATGGAAGTAAGCTCATGCCGACGCAACGACCGCCCACGTGCTAACCGGTTAAACTGCGGCGTGTCGCTCGCACACAGCTACACGCCAAACGCGCTGGCGTTCGCGACCGCCTTCACCGCGTCGGTCATCTTCGTCCTCGGCATCATCGTGCTCATCCGCGGCCGGGCCACTCTGGCCAGCGCGCTCTTCTGCGCGATGTCGGCCTCGGGCGCGGGATGGCTCGGCAGCTTCGCGCTGATGTACGCGTCGCAGAGCGCCGAGGTGGCGATCGTCTGGGCCCGCGCCGGCCATGTGATGGTCTGCCTCATTCCGGCTGCCGCGTTTCACTTCGCCGCCGTCTACACCAACAACCGGCGACAGATGCGCGGCTGGACGGCGCTCTGCTGGTTCTTCTGCGCCACAGTCTCGCTGATCGGCGGCGCGACGCCGCTGCTCGTGCCGGCGGTCTCGCGCTATTCGTGGGGCTGGTACGCGCGCGGTCCGGCGTACAACTTCGCCTGGGCCGCCGTCTACGCCGTCATCATGTTCGCCGCGATGCGTCTCTTCTGGCGCGCGCATCGCCGCGCGGAAGGGGATGAGCGTGAGCGCGCCGGCCTGATCCTCGTCGCCTTCGCCCTCGGCTCACTGGCCCTCGTCGACGTTCTTCCGTCCATCGGCATCGACATGTATCCGGTCGGCTACATGGCCATCCTCGCGTTCTCCATCGTCTCGGCCAGCGCGGTGTGGCGCTTCCAGCTCGTCGACCTGACGCCGGAGTTCGCGGCCGGCCAGATCCTGGAGACGATGAAGAGCGCCGTGCTGGTCGTCGACATGGAGGGAAGGATCCGCGTCGTGAACCGCGCGGCCGGCGCGATGCTCGGCTACGACGCGGCCACCATGATCGGTCTGCACATCCGCGACGTCGTGCACCGCAACGACAACACGAACACGGCGCAGATCCTCGCCAGCAGCGGCGTGCTCGAGCAGACGATGCTCTGGCGCACCGCGAACGGCTCCACCCTCGACGTCCTCGCCCAGTCGTCGTTCGTCCGCGAGGCCGACGGCACACCGCTCGCCGCGATCTACGTGGCCAACGATTTCACCGAGCGCAAGCGCGCGGAAGAAGCGCTGCGCGACAGCGAGACGCGCTACCGCACGCTCTTCGACGCCAATCCGCTGCCGATGTGGGTCTTCGAGATCGACTCGCTCCGCTTCATCGCCGTGAACGACGCGGCGATCCGCCATTACGGCTACACCCGCGAGGAATTCCTCGGCATGCGCGTGAGCGGCGTCGAGGTCGGGGAGCGCCACCGTCGCAAGGACGGCTCGCTGATCGACGTCGAGATCACCTCGTTCGAGCTCTTCTTCACCGAGCGCCGCTCCCGCCTCGTGATCGCCCAGGACGTGACCGAGCGCCGCCGCGCGCAGGAGTTGCTGCGCGAGAGCGAGGAGCGCTACCGCAACGTCGTCGAGCTCAGTCCCGACGCCGTCTTCGTGCACCAGGACGGGAAGCTGATCTTCGTCAACACCGCGGCGGTGAAGCTGGTCGGCGCGTCGGGAGCGGAGCAGCTGGTGGGGACCGACATCATGCAGCTCGTTCATCCCGATTTCCGCACCACCGTGCGCAGCCGGCTGAAGGTGTTGTCGCGGGGCCGCGAAGTGCCGCTGATCGAAGAGAAGTTCCTCAAGCTCGACGGCACGCCGATCGACGTCGAGGTCGCGGCCATCTCCTTCCAGGTCGACGGCAAGCCGGCCATCCAGGTCGTGGCCCGCGACATCTCCGAGCGGAAGGCGTTCGAGGAATCGCTGCGCCAGAGCGAGCTGCGCTACCGCGATCTGTTCGAGAACGCCAACGACATCGTCTACACGCACGACCTCGACGGCCGCATCACGTCGATGAATCTCTCCTGCCTGCGCGCCACCGGCTATTCGCTCGACGACGTGCTGTCGATGAACATCCGGCAGTTCATCTCACCCGACGACCTGCGCGATCTCGAGGACGAGAGCGCGGCCTCGTACGAGATCGACTTCCTGGCCAAGGACGGGCGGCGGATTCCGGTCGAGGTGAACACGCGGCTCGTCTTCCGCGACGGCCGGCGCGTCGGCGTGCAGGGGATCGCCCGCGACGTGACGGAGCGGAAGTCGAACGAGGCGCGCTTCCGCCTCCTCTTCGAGCGCAATCTCGCCGGCGTCTTCCGCAGCACGTTCGACGGCAGGATTCTCGAGTGCAACGACGCCATGGCCCGCATCTTCGGCTACGAGCGCCACGAGGATCTGATCGACGCGCCGGCGCTCGATCTCTACTTCAACGCCGATGACCGGCAGCGCTATCTGCAGCAGCTGCGCGAGCAGCGCTCGCTGACGAACATCGAGATGCGCATGAAACGCCGCGACGGACTGCCGGTGTGGGTGCTGGAGAACGTCGCCCTGCTCGAAGGATCGGGACGCGGCGAGTCGGAGATCATCGAAGGGACGATCATCGACGTCACCGACCGCAAGACCGCGCACGAGCAGATCGAATGGCAGGCGTATCACGACGCGCTGACCGGCCTGCCGAACCGCCTGCTGTTCCGCGACCGCATCACCATCGCCCTCGCCCGCGCGAGACGAAGCGGACGCCTGTCGGCCGTGATGTTCCTCGATCTCGATCAGTTCAAGCTGGTCAACGACACGCTCGGCCACACGGTCGGCGATGGACTGCTGCAGGCGGTGGCCGACCGCCTCGTGAACTGCGTGCGCGCCGAGGACACCGTGGCCCGGATGGGGGGCGACGAATTCACCATCCTGCTCAGCGACATCGGCGATCGGCGCGCCGCGGCGACCGTCGCGCAGAAGGTGCTCGACTCGATCGGCCAGCCGATCGATGTCGACCGGCACGAGCTCTTCGTCACCACGTCGATCGGCATCTCCATGTTCCCCGAGGATGGCGGCGACGCCGAGACGCTGCTGAAGAACGCCGACCGCGCCATGTATCGGGCCAAGGAGTTCGGACGGAACAACTATCAGTTCGTCACCGCCGCGGCGATCGACGGCGCGGCGGAGCGGCTCTCGCTCGAGAACAGCCTGCACCACGCGTTCGAGCGCGAGGAGTTCGTCGTCCACTACCAGCCGATGATCGAGCTGGCCACGGCGCGCGTGGTCGGCGCCGAGGCGCTGATCCGCTGGAATCATCCCGACTTCGGCATCATGCCGCCCGACGAGTTCATCCCCATCGCCGAGGAGACGCGGCTGATCATTCCGATGGGGGAGTGGGTGCTGCGCACCGCCTGCCGGCAGATGAAGGCGTGGCACGACGCCGGGCATTCGTCGCTGCGCATCGCCGTCAACCTCTCGCCGCGCCAGTTCCAGCAGCGCGACCTGACGTCGATGATCGAGCGCGTGCTCGCCGAGACCCGCTTCCCGGCCAATCAGCTCGATCTCGAGATCACCGAGTCGACCGCCATGCAGAACGCCGAGCTGTCGCTGTCGATCATGAAGCGCCTGAAGGAGATGGGCATCCGCATCTCCATCGACGACTTCGGCACCGGCTACTCGTCGCTCAATTACCTGAAGCGCTTCCCCATCGACACGGTGAAGATCGATCAGGATTTCGTGAAGGACCTCTCCACCGAGTCGAGCGACGGCGCGATCATCTCCGCCGTGATCTCGATGGCCCGCGCGCTGCGGCTTCGCGTGGTGGCGGAGGGCGTGGAGACCGAAGAGCAGCTGGCCTTCCTGCAGCGCGAGCAATGCGCCGAGATCCAGGGATTCCTCTACAGCCGCCCGCTCCCCGCCGCGGAGTTCGAGCGAACGCTCAAGCTCGCCACGCGCGCGACCACGGAGCGCGTGATCCGGCCGTAGGCGCTGTTGCAGTCCACTAGAATGCCCCCATGAAGAAGCTCCTCCTCATTCTTCTCTCCCTCCCGCTCCTCGCCGCCGCCCCGTACGATCCCGCGAAAGTCGCACCCGACATCGAGCAGCGCCTTCAGAAGTTTCAGAAGGTCGAGATGCCGTTCACGACCGCGGATCTCAGCGCGAAAGAGCGCAAGGTCGTCGATGAGCTCATCGCCGCCAGCCGCGATCTCGAGCAGATCTACTGGCGCCAGAACAGCCCCGAGGACATCGACCTCTATCACGCCACGGCGAAGGCCAATCCGGCGCTGCATCACTACCTCTGGATCCACGGCAGCCGCTTCGATCAGATCGATGAGAACCATCCGTTCTACGGAAGCGATCCGCTGCCGCCCGGCCGCGCGCTCTATCCGAAAGGCCTGACGCGCGACGACATCGAGGCATACGTCAAGGCCCATCCGGAGCAGAAGAAGGCGATCTACGACGAGCGCACGGTCGTCGAACTGGTCAGCCGCGAGCCGCTCAAGCTCAAGACGACGCCGTACCACGTCAAGTACCACCCGTGGCTCGTCAGCGCCGCCGCGCACCTGCGCAACGCCGCCGCGAACACGCCCGACAAGACGTTCGCGAAATACCTCCGCCTCCGCGCCAAGGCATTGCTCGACGACAACTACTATCCGAGCGATCTGGTCTGGGTCGGCGAGCTGAAGGACCCGAAGATCGACGTGATCTTCGCTCCCTACGAGACCTACCTCGACGATCTCCTCGGCGTGAAGACGTCGTACGGCGCCGCCGTGATGATCCGCAACGAGCCCGAGAGCCGGAAGCTCGCGGTGTTCCAGAAATACGTCCCCGACATCCAGGACGCGCTGCCGCTGCCGGCCGAGGATCGGCCGTCGAAGAAGGGGCACGCCACGCCGATGGAAGTGATGGACACGCCGTACCGCGCCGGCGATCTGCGCCACGGCTACCAGGCCGTCGCCGACAACCTGCCGAACGATCCGCACATCCACGAGAAGGTCGGCAGCAAGAAGATCTTCTTCAAGAACTTCATGGACGCCCGCGTCAACGACGTGATCCTCCCGGTGGCCAGGCGGATGATGCGCACGGACCAGGCCGCGCTGGCCTCGGCCGAAGGAACGCTGACCGTCGTGATGATGCACGAGATCTGTCACGGCCTCGGGCCGTCGTTCTCCCGCGTCAATGGTCAACAGGTTGACATTCGCGCCGCCATCGGGCCGATCTTCTCCGCGCTGGAGGAAGCGAAGGCCGACATCACCGGCATGTACGGCCTGAAATGGCTGGTCGATCACGACGCGCTGCCGAAGGAGCGCCTCAACGAGTACTACGCCTCTTACGTCGCCGGCATCTTCCGCACCGTCCGCTTCGGCGTGGGCGAGGCGCACGGCCGGGCCGAGATGATGGAGTTCAATGTCCTCCGCGAGCGCGGCGCGATCGGACGCGACGCGGCCGGACGCTACGAGATGGTGCTCGACAAGATGCCCGACGCCGTCGCCGCGCTGGCCAAAGAGTTGCTGGAGATCGAAGCGACCGGCGACCGCAGTCGCGCCGAGTCGTGGTTCGCGAAGTACGACAAGATGCCGGCCGAGCTGAAGAGCGCGCTCGAGGCGGCGAAGGACCTGCCGGTGGACGTCGATCCGCTGGTGCCGTTCGCGGAGGGAGTGCGTTGATGACGGAGTCGGACAAGCGCGTGCTGATCGTCGACGACGACGCGGTCATCCGCGAGCTCCTGATCTCGGCGCTCAACGATGAATCGCTCCCCGTCGACTGCGCCGAGAACGGCGTAGAGGCGCTGGCGCTGCTGCGCGAACGTCAGTACTCGGTCGTACTGCTCGATCTGCTGATGCCGGAGATGAACGGCTTCGAAGTGCTGGAGATGCTGGAGGAAGACGCGCGTCCGGTGGTCCTGGTGATCACCGGCGCGGATCAATCGACCGTCGCCGAGGTCGACTCGCGCGTCGTGCACGGCATCGTGCGGAAGCCGTTCGATCCGCGCGAGCTGGCCGAGCTGGTGCGCGCCTGCGCCGAGATCCGCGGCCGTGGTCCGCTCGGCGCGATGGCCCTCGCCACCGTCATCGCCGGAACGCCGCTCATCGCGTTCTATATCAACCGTTTTTGAATCAGATCGGCCAGAAGCAGAATCATCGTCCCCCTGAGAAAGCCTCCGAGGGGCGAGCCTTCGTCACGCGTCGTGCACTGCTTCACCGCGGCGAGCAGCACCTCGATGTCGAACGGCTTCGGAATGATGCCGTAGACGTCGTACTCCCTGGCCCGGGTCAGCTCGCGTTCGCCAAGCGCCGCCGTCACGATGATCACCGAGCGCAACGCCTCGGGACGATGTTCTTTCAGCCAGTCGAGTACGCCGTAGCCGTCGAGCTGCGGCATGCGGATGTCGAGGAGTGTGACCTCGTACTGTTTCGTCTTCAGTTTTTCGATCGCTTCGTAGCCGTCGGTGGCGACCTCGGTCGCGAACTCACGCTGCAGCACCGCCGCGAGCAGCGTACAGGTCGCTTCGTTGTCGTCCACCAGCAGGACGAGTGGTTTCTCCACCATCGACATCGTCGTACTCCGCTCCGGCGATGCAGCGTGCCACGTCAGAAATGCGTTGAAGAAGGACCGACGTATTCTACAAGAACATGAAACGTGCAAAACGCAGCGGCAAGTCGCGTCGCGACGATGAAAGCCTCGAGGGAACGTGGGACGAGCTGCTCGACCAGTCGGCCGTCGCCGACGCTCACGCCGAGGCGGCCATCGTCATCTATGTCGGCAGCGCGCGATGCCGCGCCGTCTTCCGGGAGCAGGAGATCGATGTCATCGTGCCGTCGGGAATCGCCGTGCGGCAGAAGAGCGCGCTCGCGGTCGGCGACCGGATCACCGTCTCGCACGAGGCGGGCGCCTGGCGGCTGGAGAGCGTGCTGCCGCGGCATTCCGTGCTGGCGCGTCCCGACCCGCTCCGTCCGCACATGCAGCGGCTCATCGCCGCGAACATCGACGTCGTCGTGCACGTGGTGTCGGTGAAGGCGCCGCCGCTGCGGGTGCGTTTGATCGATCGCTATCTCATCGCCATTCAGCGCGGCGGCGCGCAGCCGGTGGTCTGCGTGAACAAGATCGACCTGCTCGACGATCCGGCGGAGGAGCTGGCGCGGCTCGACGTCTATCGCCGGCTGAACGTTCCGGTGATCGCCTGCTCGGTGCGCACGGGGGAAGGGTTGGACGAGCTCCGCGCGCATGCCGAGGGGAAGACGACGGCGCTCGTCGGCCACAGCGGCGTGGGGAAGTCGTCGATCCTCAACGCGCTCGATCAGCAACTGCAGCTGACCACGAACGAGCTGCACCGCCGAGGCACGGGACGGCATACGACCACGGCGTCGACGCTGTACGATTTCGGCGGCGGGACGTATCTGATCGATACGCCCGGCATTCGCGAGTTCGGCTTATGGGACCTCGACCGCAACACGCTGCGCGATTATTTTCCCGAGTTCGATGAGCCGTCCGAGTCCTGCCGCTTCACCGACTGTTCGCATGTGCACGAACCCGATTGCGAGGTGAAGGAGCGCCTCGGGCGCGGCGAGATCGACGCCGCCCGCTACGAGACCTACCTCCGCCTCTACGAAGACCTCGGCCAGGAGAAACGATGATTCGATCGATGATTGCCGCCGCGCTGTTGCTTCTCGCCCTCGCCTGCGCCCACCCCGCGCCGCCGCCCGCCGCCACGCCCGCCCCGACTCCGGAGCCCGCTCCCGTCTCCGCCGCCGCGCTGGAGGACCGCTACGGCGACTCGCCCGAGACCGCCGTCCCCGTGCCTGTGGAGGGCGACGAAGTGAAGTTCGAGAACGAATGGATGTACGACCGCTTCGGCCGTTTCCGTCGATTGAAGTTCGCCGTCGCGCACAAAGGCGACCGGCACTACGACGAGATCACGATCGAATTGCCGGATCACTCGGAGCATGTCGTCTATTTCGACATCACCGATCTGTGGGCGAAGTGGGGGAGGGAAGGGGAGAAGAAGCAGTAGAATTATTGTATGAAGCAGCGCAACGTCGCGTTCGTGCGAGTCGTTCACGGCCCCGAACCGGTGGATGATGTGGAAGAGAACGAGTCATCCACGCCGGGAGAACGGATGGCTGCTGTCTGGGAACTCACCCTGAACGCACTGGCGTGGACACGTGCTGCTGAACCAAGACTTCAAAGATCTATTTGCCGAATTGAACGCCCACGGCGTTGAGTTCCTGGTGATCGGAGCGCACGCTCTTGCCGTTCACGGGCACATCCGTGCGACGAAGGATCTGGACGTCTGGGTCAGGCCCAGCGTTGAAAACGCGCCACGTGTGATCGCCGCTTTGAAGTCGTTTGGTGCGCCTACTCACACCATCACCGAAGCGGATTTCGCGATTCCCGGGATCACCTTTCAGATCGGCGTCGAACCGGTCAGAATCGACATCATCACCGCGGTGGACGGTATCGTTTTCGAGCCCGCGTGGCAGAACCGGATAGCGGCCGACTACGGCGGCGAGCCGGTGTTCGCCATTTCGCGCGATGACCTGATCCGCAATAAATTGGCTTCCGGCCGACCGCAGGACCTGGCCGACGTGGCGGCACTCGAGCGCCGAAAAGCCGAGCCACCGCCTGACTCCCGGTAGAAAGCCGACGCGTGGTGCGCACTATCGGAGCGCTGCAAGCGCGACGTCGTCTTCGTCCGCGCCGAACACGCGCCGTGCGGCTCTCCCCGCGATCGCTGACAGCAGGACGTTGCTATCGGCGGCGACGCTTCTTACGTTCGTCGAACTCACGCGCGATCTGTTCGTCGGAGACGTCCCGCGTCCCGAGCTGTCTGGCGATTTCGCCGGCCATGGCGACGTACAGCTTTCGCCTCAGCTCGACGGGATCTTCTTCGGATCGTGAAGCGGATAAACCATGGCCGCCGGCTTTCCATGTTCGTGACCAATCCAGATTCGTCGCTGGCGATCAGCTTGGCGATGTTGCTTCGGAACTCCCGGATCGTTGCCGTCTTCACGCCGCGATTCTCGCATCGCTGCTCGGTGTTGCGCACTATCCTGCACCTGCCACGGTGGCATAAGCCTCTTTTGCGTCACTCCTGCTGACGAAGAGGGGCCCCTCCCAAAACAAATCGCCGGCTGAGCCGGTCCAGGAGGGGTTATGCGTCGTTTTTCCGCCGTTGCAGTTCTCGCCGTTCTTCTGAGTGCGTCGTCCGCGCAGGCCATGTGGCTCGATTTCCCGTCGAAGGAGATCGGCCGCAGCAGGATCGTGAAGCTGCTGAAGAGGCTCATCACGATCGTCAATGGAGATCAGATGTCGGAGCCGAAGCCGTGAGCGCGAGAGCGCGGGTGTCTCGCGGTGACGCCCGCGCTCTCAAGTGTGGTTCTCAACAGGAGGGTGTATGCGTCGTTTTATCGCCATCTCGGTTCTAGCCATCGCTGTGAGTACGTCGTCCGCCGGAGCAGCCGGGCTCGAATTGCCATCGCGGGAAAATCTCGCGCGGCAAGATCGTGAAGTGGGTCAAGAGACTGGTCGGTGTGGTAACCGGCGATGGGCTCTCTGAACCGAAGCCTTAGGGAACCTCTGCAGATGTGTCATCCCGAGCCGCGAAGACGGCTAAGGATCCGTTTCCGACCTGCGCGTCTCTCGCAAATGCAGCGGATCCTTCGCCGTCGATGCGGCTCAGGACGACACGAGGCGCATGTGCGGAGGTTCCTTGGCTTGCCGGCTCACATCGCCACGAATTCGCGTGTCGGGTCATCTCGTAGCGCATCGATATAGCCGCGAACATGTCGAACGGTTTCGATCGCCGTCGAACTTTTCTGCAGCGCTCGATCCAGATGGCCGAGAGCGAGCAGAGCCCGCTCGTTGAGTCCCGCGGCCAGGAACTGCTGCGCGATCTCTCGGGCCAGGCGGGTGGCTTCACCGGGCGATTCTGAAACCAGGTAAGCCTCCACAAGCTCGAGGCCGCAGATTCCCGCGTCCTCCACCATGTCGTGCATGAGAAAAGAGCGCCTCGCGTCATGCAGCCGCTGAATTCCCATCGTGACCGAGCCGCGGGTTACGAGCAGGCGGCCGAAGGTCATCTCCGAACGAATGGCTTCGAAAGTTCTGCCGAGCTCCGTGAACGCGGCGATCGCTTGCCCCAAATGGATGTTCGCCGCGGAGACGTCGTCGAGCTCCGCTGCGCAATGACCCAGGTTGTTCTGGAGTCGCGCCTCTGTTTCGAGATCACCCGACTGGCGAGCAACTTCGAGCAGTGGAAAGAAGACTTCGTAAGCTCGCCGGAAATGCCGCTCCCGGTACAGTTGAATGCCTTCGCCGATCCCGCAATACAGAGATCGCCGGTCATCCCCATGATCCCGAAACACCTGGCTGCACTCCGCCAGCAACTCCCGCGACTCCTCGAACCGGTTCACCTTCTGCAGCGTCAGCGCGCGCACGTAGCGCACGATCGCGCGGTCGTGCGCGAGCGATCCGAACGACAGCTGTCCCTCCGCCCGGTCGAGCGCTTCGAGCGCCTCGGGATACCTGCCGATGTACGCCAGCGCCTGCGCCCGGTCCTTCCACGCGTGCGCCCGCAGTTGGGCGAGCACGATGGCGGGATACGAATCGGGCGGCAGCGTTTCGGCGATCGACGCCGCGAGGTCGGAGAGCAGCAGCGCCTCCTGCGGTTCCTTCTCCAGCCGCGCCGCGACCTCGGCCTCCAGCCGGTGCAGCGCGCCGCTGTTGCGAAGCTCGGGACGGGTGGCCAGCCGCGGCCATTCCTCCGGCGGCGTCTCGCGCAACACGCGCGTCACGACGTCCGCCGACTCCTCGCGCTCGCGCTGCAGCCGGCGCGCGGTCTCGGCGAACTCCTGCACGCGCGCCGGATCGGGCCGGCGCCGCGCGCGCTCGAACGTCACCACGTTGCGCTCTTCGTCGCGGGGATCGCTCATCGTCGCCTCAATCGCCGCCGCCCCTTGCGCTCGTACAGCGTCTCCGCGCGGCGGAGGCATTTGGTCAGCAGCTTCGCGGCGTACTTCTTCTTCACGCCGAGGCGCGCGGCCAGCTCCGGGACGCTCAGCCCTTCGAAGAAACGGAGGCGGAGGATCTCCTGGTATCGCGGCGAGAGACACTCCAGCGCCTCGCGCGCGGCGAGCTGGTTCGGCAGGCTCTCCAGGATGTTGATCGTCGACGGATCGATCCGCTCGAGCTCTTCCGCCGCCGGAGCAGCCAGCCGGTTGTTCACTCTCCAGTAGTAGCGGCTGGCGTGGCAGATCGCGCCGAGGAGCCACTTGTTGAGATCGCGGACATGCGCCGGATCCTTGAGGTAGGAGAGGAAGACCTCGTGCGCGAGCGTCTCGGCGTCCGACTCCGGCACTCGAAACTTCTGAATGGCGACGGCGACGAGAAAGCCGAAATGTTCGTGATACAGCGCCTCGAACTGGCGCTCATCGAAATCGGGCGCGGAACCGGTCGTCACCATGCGTTTTTCGCGGATTTGAAACGAAATTACCACGATCCTACCGGTAGGGTTTCGGCTTTCTACGCACACTCCTATAAGAGGACGTCGTATTGACGCGTATAGGTGTCAAAACACGCATACAGCGGAACTTATACGTTCTCGTGGTCCTCGTTCCGGGCAGCCGGCGGCATGTTTTACAGCGCCGGATCTCGCGCCATCCGTGGCGCGGCGTCGAGCCCGGAACGACGCTGCGAGCCGGCCGGATGAAGCTGCGTGTCGTGCGCGTTTCGCACGCCATCGAACGTGGCTCCGGCGCGATCGAGCACGTCATCTCGGTCGAGACGCGCGCCGTGCGCCGCCGCAAGCGAAGGCCGCCGTCGAACGTCGTGCCGATGCCGCGCGCCGGCGGCACGCCGCTTACCGACTTCCTGCGCTATCACGTGCTGGTGCGCGTGTTCGACGGCGACGTCGACGCCTGGCTCGAACAGCTCGACGACGAAGGCGACGTTCGCTTCGCGCGAGGCGTCCGCACGCGACTGCGCAAGGATCCGTCACTGCTGATCACGATCCGGCAGATGGTCGATGCGACGCGGTTCTGGGCGAGGACAAGCTGAGAGCTTGTCCTACGTTGCCGCGCGCAACACTTCGGCCACGCTCCACGCCTGCGCCGCGCATCCGCGCGGGTGGTAGGGCGGCTCGGCGTCGAAGACCTCGGCGATCGTGCCGATGCACGCCTGCTCCATGTGCGGGCGGAACCCGTCGAGGAATCGCCGCGCGTCTTCGCCGGGATGCACTTTCCGCCACGCGTCGATGAACGGTCCGATCAGCCAGCCCCACACCGTTCCCTGGTGGTACGCCGCGTCGCGCGCGCGGAGGTCGCCGTCGTACGCCTTCTTGTAGTCGGGATGATCCTGCGACAGCGACCGCAGCCCGACCGGTGTCAACAGCTTCTCCTGCACGGCGTCGACGATCCGCTTCCACTTCGACTCGTCGAGCACGGGATGATCTAGCGACACGGCGAAGATCTGATTCGGCCGGAACGCCGGATCGTTCGCGTCGACCACATCGTAAAGATGTTGACCTTCCTCGAACCAGAAGCGGCGATTGAACGATTCGCGTGCGCGTGACGCGTAGTCGTGCATGCGTCCCGCGTTCGCCTCGTCGCCCTCCTCCCGCAGGAAGTTCTCCAGGATGCAAAGCGCGTTGTAGTAGAGCGCGTTGATCTCCACCGCTTTCCCGTGCCGCGGCGTCACCACCCAGTCGCCGACTTTCGCGTCCATCCATGTGAGCTGATATCCCTCGGCGCCTTGCGAAAGGAGGCCGTCCGAGGGATCGACGTGGATGCCGAAGCGCGTCCCCTTGATGTGGTGGTCGATGATGTCGATCATCTTCGGCAGCAGCGCGCGCAGCGTCGTCCGGTCGTTCGTGTAGCGGACGTAGCGCAGCACCGCGTGGAAGAACCACATCGTGGCGTCGGCGGTGTGATACAGACCGCCATGTTCCCCCTCGGGGAAGAGGTTCGGGATCAGCCCGTCGCGGATGTACGACGCGAACGTGCGCAGGATGTTGCCCGCCTCGCGATACCGCCCCGTGACGAGCGTCAGCCCCTCCAGGCTGATCATCGTGTCTCGGCCCCAGTCGGTGAACCAGTGATAGCCGGCGATCACCGTGCGCGGGTCGTCGCCCGTGGCATGCGCGCGTGCTTCGTCCGCGGCGCGCGTGCGGGGGGAGATGAGGAATTGATCGGCGGCCAGGACGAGCTGCGACGAAAACTCATCCTTCGCGGCGGCACCTGCGATCGAAAGCAGCTTGTCGCGGCGCGCGTTCTCCGCGGCGCACGCTTCCCCGGCGTCGAGCGCCTGCAGCGTCTCCCACGATTCGACCGAGGCGATCAGGCCGACGTTGTGGCCGGGATCGATCGTGAAGCGGATCACGCCCGGACTCCAGAGCGTCCCTTCGTATTCGTATCCGCGTGAGCGCTCGATGCGGTAGATGATCCCGGGAAAGCTCCGCTCGTCGTTCAGCAATTCGCCCCTGCCGAGGAACTGCAGGCGGAGCGATGGGAAGTCGCCGCCGTCGCTGATCTCAATGCCGTGATCGTGCGCGGCCACGGTCCAATGTTCCGCCAGCGGCGCGTTGAGCAGCCCCTCGTGCGGACGGAAGTGCAGCGAGACGCGCAGCTCGAGCGTCACCGGCGCCGGCGACTCGAGCAATCGATAGACGATGTAGGTCGTGTTCTGCTGGTGCGGCATCACGACGCGCTTCTCCAGCCGCACGCCGTCGCGCGACCAGCGCCAGACCGGCAACCCGTTTTCGAGAACGAACTCCTCGAGGAGATCGGGATCGGGGAAGCGCGGCGCGTCGCCATGCTCGTCGGCGCTGAGGAGCGCGGTGCGGTCGCCGACGATCAGATGTTCTTCGAAGTGATTGACCATCATCACGCGGCCGAGGGGAGCGGGCATCGCCGCGATGAGCAGGCCGTGAAAGCGCCGCGTGCAGGCGCCGCCGATCGTGCCTGACGCGTAGCCGCCGAGGCCGTTCGTCACGAGCCACTCGCGCTTCAGCAATGCTTCCTGCGGATCACCTCGCCGCCAGCCGACGATCATCGAATGATGTGAGTTGCGCAAGAAGTGCCAGAGTCGTTGGCCGTTGGTCGTTGGCAGTTGGCCGGAAGAATCGTTACCAGCTCCTGTCAACGGGCAACTGCCAACTGCATACAATTCCACTCCATGTTTTTGACCGACGGCCCACCCAACGCAAAGCAGACGCTCATCCTTGCCCACGGAGCCGGCGGCGCGATGGACACGCCGTGGATGACGAACATGGCGCGCGCGATCGCCGGGCACATGATCCGCGTGCTGCGCTTCGAGTTTCCCTACATGGCCGCGCGGCGCGAGGGAAAGAAATCAGGCGCGCCCGATCGCGAGCCGGTGTTGCTCGACGCGTGGCGGAAGGTCGTCGCCGAAACGGGCAACGACGTTTTCATCGGAGGAAAGTCGATGGGTGGACGGATGGCGAGCATGGTGGCCGACGAGCTTTCGGTGCGAGGCCTCGTCTGCCTCGGATATCCATTTCATCCGCCCGGCGCGCCGGAGAAATTGCGGACCAAGCACCTCGAGACGCTGAAAACGCCCGCGCTCATTCTTCAGGGCGAGCGCGATCCGTTCGGACCGCGTGACGAGGTCGCGCGCTACAAGCTTTCGAAATCGATCCGCATCGAGTGGCTCGCGGATGGCGATCACTCATTCAAGCCGCGGAAGTCGTCGGGATTCAGCGAAGCCGATCACCTCGCGAAGGCGGCGGAGATGATCGCCGCGTTCATAGTGGCCGAATGATGCGCCGACTCCTGATTGCCCTCGCGCTCACACTTGCGCCGCTTGCGTTCGCGCAACGGCTGCCGACGAACGTCATCCCCGAGCACTACACGATCCGCATCGAGCCCGACCTCGAGCACGACTCGTTCCGCGGTGAAGAGACGATCCGCGTGAACCTGCGGCAGCGCGTCAAAACGATCACCCTGAACGCTCTCACGCTCGAGCTGCATGACGTGCGCGTCGACGACGTCGCGGCGCGCGTGATCCCGGCGCCGAAAGACGAGATGGTGCAGCTCGAGCTCGCGTCGCCGGTCGGTCCCGGTCCGGCCTCCATTCACATCGCGTTCGACGGCACGCTCAAGCAGCAGCTGCGCGGCTTCTACCTCAGCACCTCGCCGCGGCGGAAATACGCGGTCACCCAGTTCGAGGCCACCGACGCGCGGCGCGCGTTTCCCTGCTTCGATGAGCCGGCGATGAAGGCGACGTTCGACATCACGATCGTCGCGCCGAAGGGCGACCTGGCGATCTCCAACATGCCGGTCGTCTCCGATCACGATCTCCCCGACGGCCGCCACGAGGTGCACTTCGCCACCACGCCGCGCCTCTCGACATATCTCATCGCGCTGCTGGTCGGCGATTTCCAGTGCACCAGCGGCGCGGCCGACGACGTACCGATCCGCGTCTGCTCCACGCCGGAGAACGCCGCGTTGACGCAGTGGGCGGTCAAATCGGCGGAAGACGAGATCCGATACTACGATTCGTACTATCGCATCCACTACCCCTTTCCGAAGCTCGACAACATCGGCATTCCCGACTTCCAGGCGGGGGCGATGGAGAACGCCGGCGCGATCACCTATCGCGAGACCGCGCTGCTCGCATCGCCGCGCGCGGCCACAGCACGCCGGCGCCAGATCGCCAGCACAATCGGACACGAGATCGCCCACCAGTGGTTCGGCGACCTGGTGACGATGAAGTGGTGGAATGACATCTGGCTGAACGAAGGCTTCGCCACGTTCATGACGCCGAAGGCGATGGCGGCGGCGCATCCGGAGTGGGACGCCACGGCGTCGACGGCGCGCAGCACGCGCGAATCGGTGGAGCTCGACTCGATGCGCTCCACGCGCGCGATCCGCACGAACGCCACGCGCAGCTCCGAGATCAACGAGCTGTTCGACGGCATCGCCTATGGAAAGACCGCCGCGGTGCTGCGCATGGTCGAGCATTGGGTAGGGGAGGAGCCGTTCCGCAACGGCATCAGCGCCTACCTGAAAAAGTACTCGTGGTCGAACGCCACGGGCGAGGATTTCTGGACCACGATGGCGGAGACGACGAAGCGTCCGGTCGATCGCGTGATGACGTCGTTCGTCATGCAGCCCGGCGCGCCCGTGATCACGGCCAGGCAGTCGTGCGCCAACGGCGAACGAACCGTCGACCTCACCCAGGAGCGCTTCGTCATCGCTCCTGTGGAGGGACAGGCGCCCCCGCCTGTCCAAACCTGGCAGGTACCCATCTGCGCACACTCGACGGCCAGCAGCGATGAGCGCTGCATCGTCCTCGAAAGACCCTCACAGCGCGTCACGTTCCACGGCTGTTCCTCGCCCCTCCTGCTCAACGCCCAGGGCCGCGGTTTCTACGTCACGCAATACGCGCCCGAGGATCTTGCCGCGCTCCATCCGCACCTCGGCGAGCTCTCCGCCGCCGAGCGCGTCACGCTGCTCGCCGACGACTGGATGCTCGTCCGCGCGCGGCGTCGCGACATCGGCGACGACCTCGCGCTGGTCGACGCGCTGCCGCGCAACGCATCGCGTCCCGAGCTTCTCTCCGTATCCGACCGTTTCGCCGACATCAGCGATGACGTCGTCACTGACGCCGACCGCGACGCGTGGCGAACGTGGGTCGGCACGACCGTCCGCCGCTGGCTTCCGGAAGGCGGCTGGACGGCGAAGAACGAGGAGAGCGACGAGCAGCGCGAGCTGCGTGCGACGGTGCTCGAGATTCTCGGCAACGGCGCCGATGACGCCGAGGTCATCGCCGGGGCGCGCGAGATCGCGTCACGGTATATCGATGATCCGCAGTCGTACGACGCCACGCTCGCCGACGCCGCCATCGGCATCGCCGCGCGCCACGGCGACGCCGCGCTGTTCGATCGCATCGCCGCCGCCTGGAAAAACGCGAAGGTCCCGGAGCAGCGGAGCCGCTTCGCGAACGCGCTGCTCAATTTCCGCGATCCCGCGCTCGCGCAACGGGCGCTCGATTTCGCCACCGGCAGCGAGGTCAAGTCGCAGGACTCGCCCCGTTACCTGCGCGAGCTGCTGCTGAATCCCGCGGCGCGCGGCGCGACGTGGTCGTGGATCCGCACGCAGTGGGACCAGGTGTCGAAGCGTTTCCCGTACTGGGCCCTCGAGTCGGCCGTCAGCGGCCTCGGCACCGCCTGCGATCCCGCCACCCTGCGCGAGATCAACGACTTCTTCGCCACCCACCCCGCCCCCGGCGCCGAGCGCCGCATCCGCGTGGCCAAGGAGCGGATCGAGACGTGCGTCGCCTTCCGCGACGCGCAACGCCCCGCGCTGCAGCACTTTCTGGCGGGGAAATGAGCGGGGAAATGAGCGGTTGCCGTGGGGCGTTCCACCCAGTACACTCCGCTTTCTTCTCAGGCGCCCATAGCTCAGCTGGATAGAGCGTTAGCCTCCGGAGCTAAAGGTCGCAGGTTCGAATCCTGCTGGGCGCACCAAGCGACTCCTGCCTCACGAAGAGCACATCGGGCATTCCGCAACCTGCTGCTCGAGCCGATCACGCCCGCTGCGAAGGACTGCTGGTCGCGAACGCCATCACCCGCGATCACCTCCTCTCACGACTTCCTCCCCACCACCCGCCCCACCCACCCCAGGCATCCCCCGTTGCCACTGAGCGGTTTCTGCAGCGTCACCTCCTGCGTCACCGGCCGGGAGCCGTTGCGGGTCACGGTCAGCGTGGCGGCGCCGGGGGCGAAGCCGGCGGGGAGTTGGACGTCGCCGTTGGCGTCGGCCATCAGCAGTTCCTCGCGGTCGCCCTGGCGGATGGTCACGAACGTGCGGCCCCAGTTGTCGCGGTAGGGGAGCGTGAAGCGCGGGTCGGGCTCGGGCGGGACGATGTGGAAGCGGTCGATCGGGATCAGCTCGGGGATGCGGAACGTGAGCGGCTCGCGCCACCACAGCGGCATCTCCGGATCGCCCATCAGATTGAGGCTGAGCACCGACCAGCGGCCGTCGGCCCAATAAAAGCTGTCGACCTGTGAGGCGCGCGTGTCGAAGAGGAGGCCGATGTGCGCGTCGCCGGCGAGGCTGGCCCATTCATGGAAGAAGCGGCGCTGGATGTCGTCGCCGACGCCGATCCACGAGAACCGCGTGCTGCCGACATACGCCACCGCGCCGCCGTTCGGATTCTTCACCAGGTGCTCGCTCATCGAATCGGCGTCGAACTGATTGGTGAGACACGAGTCGGCGTAGGCGATGAAGGTGTGGAAGCCGTTGGTGAGGACGCCGGCGAGATCGCGACTCAGCTCGCAGCAGCCCCACGAACTGCCGTGTCCCGAGAGGCTGACGATGTGCGGTCCGGCGTTGAGATCATCGCGCAGCCGGTCGGTGGTGATGAGGTCGACCGGCGCGGCGGCGATCTGCGCCGGCGTCATGTCCTGGATGTCTTCGTAGAGCCGCTGGATCGAGTAGAAGCCCGGCATCTCGGTCTGCAGTTGCGTGCGGAGATGCTCCTGATCAGCGAGCGATCCGTCTTCCTCGATGTTGTTGAAGAGGTAGCCGGCCGGCGCCAGCTCGTCGGCCGTGCCGAATACCGCGATCCATGGCGATGGCAGCGGAAGCGGCACCACCACGCCGCCGGAGTAAGGGATCAACAGAATGTTCGGCGTGGTGTCGGTCGCACTTCGCGCGAAATACCAGCCGCGACCCGCCGCGGCGGCATCGGTGCGATACGGCAGCAGCCGCACGTCGGCCGGCGAGATGTAGGCGAGCAGCGACCAGTTAAAGTCGGGCACGTCCTTCAGCTTGATGACCGTGAGCGTGGCGCTCGCGGCGTGATGGAACGCGTTGTCGCCCGGCGGATCGTCGGCCGTCGCGCCGATCCAGATCCGGCCGCCCCAGTTCTCCGACACCAGCACGACGCGCTGCGGCCAGTCGCCATCGAGCCAGCTGCCGTCGGGACGCTGGAACTTCTCGTACGCGATCACCTTGTCGACGAACGTGTCGGCCTCGGTGGCGTTCTGCACCGGCGCGCGACCGATGCTGATCGCCGGCGTGTAGTTGATGCCGTCGAGCTCATTGCCCGCCGCGTGCTGTCCCCACACGCCGTTGTCGAGCAGGTCCCAGTCGTGTTTTCCCGGCTGGTTGTAATGCGGCCCGACGAGACTGGAGTAGTACAGATCGGTCGGGATGGTGTTCCATTCGTACAGGAACTGCAGGTCCGCATTCACCTCGGACGCCGGTCCGTTCACGCGCACGAACTCCGTCGGCGTGGCGCTGCGCGTCGTGTACGTCTCGTCGGTCGTGAAGTACCAGCCGCGCGTCGTCGCGTTCGACGTGCCGGCGGCGTCATAAGGAATGAATAGCCCGGTGTCGAGCCGGACGAGCAGGTTGTCGACCGACGCGCCCCACCAGACGCCGATGTTGACGACGTGCATGCGGAGGTGATTGCCGGTCCAGAACGACGTGTTGTCGGGCGGCGGATTGGTCTCCGTCTGCCGGCCGACACCACCTTCGCGGCTGCCGGCGACGCGGCGCACCGGGACGATGGCGGTGTCGCCGCCGAGGAGAAGCCAGGCGATGCCCCAGTCAGCGTGCGCCATCTGGAGGAAGCGGCGAATCACTTCCTGCAGGTCGCGGCTGCCGGTGCGGAAGTCGCCGTAGCGGCCGCCCACGATGTCGGTGATCGTCACGACGCGGCACCGCAGTCCGCGCAGACGCTTCCATTGCGCGAGGCGGCGAAAGCTCGCCACCAGATCGCCTCCGGCGTCGCCGAGCGGCGCGATCGCCTGCGCGTCCCATCGCCGGTTGTCGGTGATGATCAGGTAGTCGGCGGCGACGAAGAGCGGCAGATAGCGGCTGAAGTCGACCACCGTCGCGGCGTTGATCACGCTGCGGCGCGTGAGCTCGACCTGGCGCTGCGCCTGCGCGCGCGAGACGATGTTGGGCGGCGGCGTCTCGGCGTGAGGCGGCTCGCCGGCGCGCTCGTGGAGCAGCGTGACGTCGATCCGCGTGAGGAGCTCGAGGTGTCCGTCGGCGGCGATGCGGACCGGATTCAGCGCGAGCGTGACCACCGGGTTGAAACCTTCGACCGTGGTCTTCAGCGCGCGCGCCACCGGCGTGCGTGCCGTCTCGTAAAGCTCGGGCTTCGGCGGAACGTATGCGGACTGCGGGAACGGTTCGACGAACGGCTTGCGCTGCGGGTAGGACGCGCCCTCGACGCCGGCGCGCGTCGGTTGCAGCGGCGCGACCGGCAACCGTTCGTCGCCGATCGGCTTCGGATCGGCGGTCTCGACCTGAACGTCGACGAGCCGCGAGTGCGCCGGCAGCGCCACCCGCACCACGCCCCTCGGCAGCGCAGGCGCGCCCGGCTCTCCCGCCGTCGGACAGCCGCGAAGGTGGACGACCACGCCGATGAGGCTGTGCTCCAGGCTGAGATCGTCAGGATCGAAGGTGAAGGTGACGTGTGACTTCCGCTCATCCACGGGCCGGTGGTCGCATCGCATCAGTCGGTTTCCTCTGACAGGGGTAGTGACGGGGGCCGTGAAAACGTTTCAGTCTGCTTTTTCGGGCGCTGGTAATACATCCGGAACGCTCCGCATCCATCCAGGCGAAAGGATGGATCTCATGAACCCTCGATTCCCCTGTACCTCCGCTGTTCGTAACCTGCTGATCGGCGCCGCGCTGCTCCTCTCGATGGCGTCGTCGTCGCCGCTCTCGGCGCAATGTTCCAGCAACGTTCCGCCGAACGGCGCATGCGGTTATGTCTTCAAGCAGTATGCGAACGGCACGTTTCAGACGCCGACCCGCCCCTACAACGTCAAGTTCTCCACGAGCGCCAACGGCAGCGGCGGCAGCGTGGTGACCACCGGAGCGCTGGTGAACGGCCAGCCCGACTACAGTCTCTTCTTCGCCTACGGCCCCTTCGCCACGCACGTCGATATCTACGTGTTCATCTGGAACGACTTCGATCACTGGGGCAGTGCGACCGTCCCGATCGACAGGTTCCAGCTGAGCGGTTCCGGTGGAATCTCCTACAGCGGATTGCACACCGTACCCGCGCCGCTGCCTCCCACGGTCGTCGCTCCGTATGAAGGGCAGGTCAACGTCGGAACGAGCACGAACCTGCAGTGGACCGACGGCCTGGACAACGATCGCCGCAGCACCGCCTGGCCGGTCACGTACGACATCTATGCGAGCGGCAATGAATTTCCCGAAGTGCTGGCGTACTCGAACGTGCCGTGCAACGGCGTCGGCACCTGCAATCTCTTCGCGAGCGGATTGGTCTATACGACGCGCTATCAATGGCGCGTGGTGGCGAAACTGTACGGACCGTCCTACACGTCCGACCACTACTACACCACGAGCTCCTCGACGTTCCACTTCAGCACCACGTGGGACCCGAACACGCCGACCTATACGATCCGCACGATCAACGGCAGCAATCTTCTGCGGGCGGTGGGTGGCGGCGGCGGCGCGTTCGACGGCAGGGGAGCGTTCAGCAATTACGAGACGCAGTTCAAGATCCAGGACGTCAACGGCGGCACTCTCTACAGCGGGGACCAGGTTCACATTCAGACGAACCGCAATTACTTCATGACCGCGGTCAACGGCGGCTGCACGTCGTGCGGCGTCAACGCGACGTCGTCATGGACGATGAGCTATCAGACCTGGACCATCATCCGCATCGCCGGATTCGGTCCCATCAATCCCGGCGACCAGGTCGCGTTCCAGTCGGCCAACGGCTACTACATGTCGGCCGAGCTCGGCGGCGGGTCGGATGTCAACGCGAACCGCACCGCGATCGGCGCGTGGGAGACGTTCACGTTCCAATGATCGGCAGTGATCAAGGGGCCGGGCGACCGGCCCCTTGCAGCCGATCGACCTCCGCCTGCAACTCCGCCGTGAGCGCCTTCACGTCGTCTTCCCGGCCGTGCCACGCGGCCGGCGTGTTCTGAAAAAGAACGATCCGCCATGCGGCGTCGTGTTTGACGGCGACGAGCGTCTGCACGACGTTGACAGCCGGGTTGATCGTCGCCTGTGCCGGCGGAAGCATGCCGGCATGCGCGTGCAGGATCGCCACGCCGGGCGCGACTTCCTGCACCTCCCGCACGAGCGACACGAACGACGCGACTTTGTGATTGGCGAAGATCGCCGCCACGTACTCCCGCGCGCGATCGCTGCCCGTCACTTCGCTGCCGTCGAATCCGATCATGTGAACGTGGGGAGCGAAGTGGCGCGCCATGGCCGCGGCGTCGCGGTCGTTCCAGCCGTCGATCACCGATCGATAAAGCGCCCGGACAGCCTCGGCATCGGATTCGATCATCAGCGTTGGCGCTATTGCGCAGGTTGTGCCGGCTCGAACAGCTCGATCAGATTTCCGGAAGGATCTTCGAGCAGGATCTGCTTGCCGCCCACGCCCTGCACGAGCTCGTTGCGAAACTGCGCGCCGGCGGAACGGAGCGCGGCGACCGTCTCCTCGAGATCGGGAACCTGAAACTGCATCCGGTTCCAGCCGCCGGGCGCCGGCATCGTGCCGTCGGGCATCGCCTGGCCGGCGCCGCCGACGCCGGGCTGATTCAGGTAAAGCCGCAGCACTCCGCGAGAAAGCATGGCGAAGCCGGGAGCGGGATGCATCTCCAGCGTGAAGCCGAGATGCGTGGTGTAAAAGGGAATCGCTTCTCCGACGTCATTGACGATGTAGCGGACGTGGGCAAGGTCCATGTCGGTGCCTCCTGAGCTCGGCGATCGCCGCCGGTCCGAAGTCCTATTTCGGCATCCGTACCAGCTTCTCGAACAACGACTCCAGAGCCGTGCGCGGATCGGCGTGCACGCCTGAGTGCACATCCGAGGTCTGGATGATCGTGCTGCGCGGCGCGACCAGCCAGTGGAAGCGGGCGCGCTGGGGGAGTGCGCCGATGGGGCCGGCTTCGTCGCCGCCGGCGCAGATGCGGGGGATGGAGGCGAGGTACTCCTCGACCGTGGGGATGTCGATGGCCGGGGCGAGAGCGAGGAGGCGTTCGTGCGGGAGCTCGATGCGCGATTCGAGGAAGCCGTTGGTGGGTGAGAAGACGATCACGCCGGCGTTCACGAATTCGCCGCGCTCGACGCGTGGAACGACCCGCACCACGGCGTAATCAAACACGAAGCGTTCGGACACGAACGGCATCCTCCATCCACCTGCGCGGCGCTTCGAGGCGCTGCGCCAGGTAGTCACGATACGCGGCGCGATAGGCGTCGACGGTCGGAAACATCGGCTCGTCGTGCAGCCACGACTCGGGGATCAGCTCGATCACCGCGGCGATCCGCTCCGCCGTGAGCAGCGCCGCGAGCCCTTCGTCGACCTCTTCCAGCTCCGTGGCCCAGCGCAGCAGCACGTGATCGGCGATCTGCGCGAAGGGATTGCGGCTGCGCTTCTCGAAGCCCTCCCACTGGTGATGAAAGATCAGCGTCGCGCCGTGATCGATCATCCAGAGCTTGCGGTGCCAGACCAGCAGGTTCGTGTTCTTCGCGGTGCGATCGACGTTCGAGACAAATGCGTCGAACCAGACGATCGAGGACGCCAGCCGCGGCGGAACCGCGTCCGGCAGGCCGACGATCGGGTCGAAGGTGATCGATCCCGGCAGGTAGTCGAGCCCGAGATTGAGTCCCGCGCTGTTCCGCAGCAGGTCCTGGATCTCCGGATCGGGCTCGGTCTTCGCCATGCGCGGATCGAGCTCGGCGAAAACGATCTCCGGGACCGGCAGCCGCAGCACGCGCGCGAGCTCGCCCGACACGAGCTCCGCGATCAGCGCGCGCGTCCCCTGACCGGCGCCGCGGAACTTGACGACGTACGTGCCGTCGTCGTCGCCCGCCACGATCGCCGGAAGCGAGCCACCCTCGCGGAGCGGCATCACGTACTCGGTGGCGGTGATGGTGCGGATCATCGCCGGCAAGGATACCGGCTTCGCGGCCCGCTCAATGCCCGGTGCTGCGGCGTTTCGGCGACTCGGGATACCAGGCGTTCGGATCGATCGTCACGCCGTTGGTCGCCAACGTCCCTTTCGCGATGGTCGCGGACAACATACCGTCCTCGGTGCTGACCATCGTCACCGACGACGGATCGAAATCGATCGTCACGGCCGAAGCGGTGGTATCGGGCAGCGTGACCGTCACTTCGGCGAACGTGACCGGCAATCCCGCCGGAAATCTGACAAACCGCTCGTTGTAGACCACGACGTACGAGATGGCGGTCGGCGTGCTCTGCTGCCACTCGAACACGGTCGGCTGTCCTTCCGTGAACCCGCTGTGCTGCACGCTGGCCGAGGCGATCGGAGTCGAGACTTTGAGGCGGAAACAGAACGCCTGGGCGTTCACCGAACCCGAGTCAGTCGACAGCACGACCGGGAACGTGAATTGACGGTCGCCGCTGCGAACCGGCGCGCCGAGCGAAAGATTGGCCACGAGCCGCGGCGCGGCAAACGCGCTGGTGGTGGCAAAGCTGAGGACGACGGCGGCGAGAGCGAGTGTCTTGTTCATCGAGAGTGGATCTCCTTCACATAGGGAGTCCATCTCAAGCGTCGAAAAAATACGGGGGTCGCATCTGGAAAATCAACTTAACGCCGCAGCGTTAAGTTGATTTTCCAGATGCGACCCCAACTAAAACCGGACGAAGCGCGCGGGGAGCAGGCGGACGATGAGGGAGATCCAGCGCCAGAACCAGGGGACGTAGACGACGGCGCGGTTGGCGACGATGGCGTCGTGGATGAGCCGGCCGGCGGTCGGGGCGGTGGCGAAGAGAGGGTTCTTGCGCATGTGCGACGTCATCGGGGTGTCGATCCAGCCGGGCTTGATCAGGACGACGTTCACGCCGCGTGAGCGGAGGCCTTCGCAATAGGTGTGCAGCGCCGCTTTGGCCGCGCCGTAGACGTAATTCGTGCCGCGGCCGCGATCGCCGGCGACGGAGCCGATGATGGCGAGCGTCTTCGTCCGAGGAGCGAAGTGCGTGGCGAGGGAGATGAACGACGTCGCGTTCAACTCGAACGCGGCAACCTGTGCCGCGGGGTTGTCGTCGATGGCGCGCTGGTCGGGGAGTGAGCCGTGCGCGATGAGCACGACGTCGAGCGATTGCGGCGCGGCATTGGCGATGGCGATGTGCGTCGCGAAGTCGCCGAGGTCGGCGATGAAGGTGTCGACGGCCACGGCGCCGCGCGCGCGGAGGTCGGCGGCGACGATCGCGCATTTCGCGGCGTCGCGCGCCACGAGGAAGAACGACGCCCCTTCTGCGGTGAAGAGGCGCGCGGTCTCCTGGGCGATGGCGGAGGTCGCGCCGAGGATGGCGATGTTCATGTCACGCGCCTCCAGAAGGTCGATGAGAAACGCGGATCGACGAATTTCGCGAACGATTCGAATTGCGGAAACGAGCGGCGGAAGGTCTCCGGCAACATGCGCGAATCCTTCGCCGGATAGACCGCGCCTCCGCCGTCGAGCACGACGCGATCGAGCTCGTCGAGCAGCGGCCGGAGTCGCGGCGATCCCTCGGCGAAGTCGAAGCAGACGGTCGTTCCTTCGCGCGGGAACGACATCATGCCGGGCGATCGCAGCGGTCCGAATCGCTTGATGACGGTGAGAAACGACGCGAGCTGCGATTTCGCCACGCGATCGAGCACCTCGGCCACCGACCCGGGCATCACGAACTGGTACTGCAGGAAGCCCTTCGAACCGTAGATCGCGTTCCAGTTGGCGACGGCGTCGAGCGGATAGAAGAAGGGATCGAACGCGATGGTCTGCGGGTGGGGATGAGTGTTCGCGAGGAAGTACGCCTGGTTGAAGAGGCGGACGGTGAGGGGTGTGAGGAATGGTGAGAAGAGGCGGACGGGGAGGCTTCGCGGCGAGCGTGAGCGGACGAGACGTCCGCTCCCCTCATCATCGTGATTGCCGCGAAAGAAAATGCCGCGCGGATCGCGCCCACTCGCGGAATCGAACCAGGCGACGGAGTAGTCGTGCGTCGCGTCGGAGGCGCGCGAAAGCTCGTCGAATTCGGCAAGCGTGCGGAACGGAATCCTCTCCGCGGTGATCATCGGCGATTCGATTTTGCGCAGCGCGATCTCGGCGGAGACGATCAGGCCGGTCAGCCCGAGGCCGCCGATCGTCGCGGCGAAGAGCTCGGAGTTTTCGGTGGGGGAGCAGCGGACGAGGGAGCCATCGGAACGGAGCAGCTCGAACGATCGCACGTGACGGCCGAACGTGCCGGCGCGATGGTGATTCTTGCCGTGCACATCGTTCGCGATGCAGCCGCCGACCGTGACGAACTTCGTGCCGGGAGTCACCGGAAGGAACCAGCCGCGCGGCACCGACGCGCGCAGGATCGCGTCGAGCGACGTGCCGGCTTCGCATTCGATGACGCCGGTCTCGGCGTCGAAACGGCGGAAGTGATCCATCCGCGCCGTGTCGAGCAGCGTGTGGCCGTTGTTGAGGCAGACGTCGCCGTAGCTGCGGCCGAGGCCGTATGGCAAGAGCAGATCGGAGTTTGGTAGTGATAGAGGGGGGAAAGAGAGAGGAAGGACGTGAGCTGGCGTCGAGGGGATCGCGCGGCCCCACGATTCGTAGCTCATGCCGCCGCCAGCGCGATCGCGGCGACGAGCACCGCCACGATGTAGCTCGGCACGTCCTTCGCCGCGACGATGATCGGATCGTCTTCCACCGTGCCGCGGTGCGCGAGGAGCCACATGTGCGAGATCCAGTAGAGCAGCAGCGGCGCGATCAGCCACATCAGGCGCGGCGACGCGTAGAGCCGGCGCACCCGCTCCGAATCGAGATAGAGCGCGAATACGAGCACGGCGATCATGCCGCAGCTGACGCCGATCGAGCGGAGCAGGTCGGCGTCATCGGCGAGGTAGCCGCGGCCGCCGGCGCTCTCACCCTGCGCGGCGAGATGGCGCAGGTCGGCGTAGCGCTTCAGCAGCGCGAGGCAGATGAAGAGAAACGTGCAGAACGCCATCAGCCAGTCCGAGACCTTGACGTCGCCCGCCGCGCCGCCGGCCAGCACGCGGATGGCGTAGAAGGCGGAGAGGGCGATGACGTCGACGATCGGAAAGCGCTTGAGGGCGAATGAATAGAGGAGGGAGAGCGCGACGTAGCCGGCGACGAAGAGCGCGGCGCGATGCGAGGCGAACCATGACGCGGCGATGCCGGCGAGGACGAGGATGACGCCGGCGATGAGCGCGGTCCGCGCGGTGAGGGCACCCGAGGCCACGAGGCGCGATTTCTTCTTCGGATGCGCGCGGTCGAACTCCGCGTCGCGGCAGTCGTTGATCAGGTAGGTGCCGGAGGCGACGGCGCAGAAGGCGGCGAAGACGAGGAGCGTCGGCGTGAGCGCCGCGGCGTCGCCGGCGCGATGCGCCAGCACGATGGGGATGAACACGAGGAGGTTCTTGCTCCAGTGCAGCGGGCGCAGCGCGGGGACGATTCGCAAGGAAAGGAATTCTACGTCGGAGGTCTCGAGAGAGGGGAGCGGACGTCTCGTCCGCTCGTATCCGCGCAGGGGAGGAGCCGGCGCGCGGCGCCGCCCGTGCTGACGAGACGTCCGCACCCCTCGCCCTGTCCTGTAGCATTGCGGCCGTGACGCGCGTCCGCCTCGCTCTCATCGCGATCATCGTCGTCTGGGTCGCGCTGATGATCAGACTGATGATCGCGGACGTCTGGGACGAGACGAACGGGATGCTCGCCTTCTGCGATCCGGCGCATCCGCTCGGCTGGAAGATCCACTTCGTCCTGACGCAATCGCTCGGCTTCTGGCGTCCGCTGCCGACGCTGCTCTGCGTCGCGGTGCTGCACTTCGTGCGCGACTTCGACGTGAACTGGCGCATTCTGCGCGGCGTCGACATCGCCATGCTGATCGGCGCGGCTGCGTTCTTCGTGCGCGCCGTGGAGCGCTGGAGCGAGCGCGACGACCAACGCGATCTCCTCTTCACCATCGCACTGCTCTTTTCGGGATCGGCGGTGATCACCGCCGGCTGGTACGCGAACATCTTCGACGCCTCGGCGCTGCTGCTGCTCGCGACGGGAGCGTATCTGCTGTCGCGCAATTGGGCGATCGAGGCGGGCTTCGTCTTCGGGATCGCGTTCTTCTGCAAGGAGACGGCGGCGCTGGCGTTCCCGTTCCTGCTCCTGCTGCTGGCGGCGGAGCGCATCACGTTCCGCAAGTCGCTCAGCGCCGGCATCCCCGCCGCGATCCTCGGCGGCATCTACTTCGCCATCCGTTCGCGCATTGTGCCGTTCGGATCGTCGTCCGACGTGCACGGCTTCGACCTGCACCTCTTTCTGCCGACGCTGATCAATCTCTGCGAAAGCTTCTGGCGCCAGACGCTGAAGACGAGCAATCCCGCCGGCTTTATTTTTCTGCTGCTCTCACTTGCCGCGCTGCGCCGTCCGAAACTCATCGCGGCGGCCGTCGCGCTCATCGCCGCGACCTCGGTGCTTTACTGGGCGATGATCATGCCGTACCAGAACGGCGTGCTCTTCTCGCATCTCAACTTCATCGGACGGCTGTATTTGATCCCGGTCGCGCTGATGCTCGTGATGCTGGCCATCGAGCGGCAGAAGATCGCCATCGGCGTGCTGCTGATTCCGATCGTCTTCGGCGCGTTCACGACGTATCGCGATCACGCGCGGATGCAGCGCACGTATCGGCGCATCTACCAGACGGCGTTGCAGGCGAAGGCGAAGCCGCTGGTGGTCGACTTCGTGGAGAAGCCGTTGAGCGATACCGTGCGCGGCGTTCAGGTCGGGCCGATTCCGAATGCGCCGGTGAAGATCGATGAGCGGACGGGGAAGCTGCTCTATCGATAATGGATCGCGAGAGACGAAAGGAGCGGACGAGACGTCCGCTCCCCTCGGTTTTCGTATCTGCTACTCGCGGCGCGGGGTCAGGCTGACGCCATCCACCACGATGTCCAGCACCGGCGTTTCGCCGCGCAGGACGTCGCTCACTTCCCACGAGTAAACACCGATGAGATTGCGATCGGTCGGGAACGGCGAGCGCAGGCCGCCGCGCGTCAGAAGCCTCGCGGTGATCAGCGACTCGTATCCCGGTCCGAAGAAATTGCCGAAGCTGTCGCGCGGCGTGATGCTGACGGTCCAGGTGCCGTTCGCGTTCAGCGTCGTCGTCACCGGGGTCTTCGCCCGGTCGACGCGCGGCTTCACCGACTGCTCGACGCGCTCCTCGCGATGCACCTTTCCGGTGCGCTCCGTGGCCCAGTCGAGGATCACTTCGAACGCGTAGCTGCCGGGGATCGACGTCTGATCGAACGCGCCGGCGTAGACGCCCGGCCGCTCTTCATTCAGGACGATCGTCGCCACCTCTTTCTGTTCGATGCGCGAGGTGAGCGAGCTGCCCTTGAACGCCGTCAGCTTCGCGTCGAGCGGCGAGACCGGATCGCCGCCGACCGACGACGGGACGCGGTCGGTGCTGAGGCGCGTGTTGTGGAGGATCGTGCCGAGGGCCTGGGTCTGCTGGAAGACGCGGGCGCGAATCGATCCCGGCGGAAGGCCGCCGAGGCGCTTGCCGTCCCAGTCGACCACGGCGCGGATGCCGAGCTTGTCGCCGGTGGTCGGGCGGAAGGCGTCGAGCGAGAGCTGGAAGTCGAGGTGGCGCTCCAGGAACATGATGTTGAGCGTGTACGGAACGGTGACCAGGTCGGTCTTCGGCTCGCGCTTCACACGCACGCTCCAGACGCCGTCATCCGACGGCTTCAGGTCGAAGCCCTTGATCGTCGCCTGCGCCAGCTTCTTGGTCTGATCGGGCGACGCCACGGCCGACTGGCCGGGGCGGAACGCGTCGAGATCGAGCACGCGGCGCAGCGGCGGCGCCCACTGCAGCGAGAAGACGACCCGTTGCGGCGAGTGGTCGACGACGACGTTGTACGTGGTGCTCGGTCCGACGCCGGTCATCGTGTCGTGCACGCGCTTGCCGAGCGAGGCGGTGTTGCCTTTGAGGATGGCGATGAGCGTGTTGGCGAACGTGTCGAAGACGGTCGTGCCGTCGATGTGCAGGTACGAGACGCCGGAGGTCTCGACGGCGATGTTGCGGAGCAGGTCTTCGTCGACCTGCGCCGGCGCGCCGAAGCCGATGGTCTGAATGGGAATGAAGCGCTTGCGCAGCTCCTGCGGCAGTCCGGCCACCGGAGTCAGTCCGAGGAAGCTGGCGGGCGTGGGCGTGATCAGCGGCGCGGTGTTCTGCTTGCCGTCGGTGATGACGACGAGGGAGAGGTCGTTCTTCGGATCGGCCTTCCACTTCGACATCGCCTCGTTGATGCCGCCGCCGATGGAGGTCGAGCTCCCCGGCGTGAGCGCGTTCGCGGCGTTGATGACGGTGGTCCAGTTGTTGGCGCGTTGCAGGAAAACGTTCGCCGGAGCGTCGGCGCCGGCGAGCGTCTGCGCGGCGGCGGTGGAGTCGAAGAAGACGAGGCTGAGCCGGTCTTTCTCCCACTCCGCCACGCCGACCGGCGCGTCCATGACCTGCCAGTTGCCGACGAACGCCTGCACGGCCGATTTCAGATATTCGATCTTGGTCGGGCCGCCGTTCGCGCCGGGAGGGAGCTCGGACATGCTTCCCGATTTGTCGAGCACGAGGGCGACGTCGTAGGTGAAACGGCCTTTGTAATCGGCGACGAGCGCCGGCGCGACGCCGTCATCGACGGGCGTGAGGAACGCCGGCGTGTCGCCGGTGTGCTTCGAGACCTGCGAGCACTCGGCCATCGGCGCGGCGACGATGTAGGTCGCGACGCGATAGTCGGTCACGTCCTGCGCGCCGACGAAGCGCATCGGGATCTGCTTTTCCACCGCCGCTCCGCCGCTGCAGAAGTCGCCGCTGAAATTCGACAGCGGCTTGTAGTCGATGAGCACACTGTTGCCGGTGCCGGCGGTGAACGAGACGGAGTCGCCGGCGACGGTCACGCTGTCGCCGAGGTTGAGCGTGGTGCCGCCGTTGACCACGAGCTGCGAGCCCGCCGGCGCGGCGCTCAACCCCATGAGCACCTTCGCCTCGCCGGTCTCCTGCTGCGCGTTGAAGCGGAGCGGAATGTCGAGAATGAACGATTCACTGCCGAGAGCGGGAACGGCAACCAGGAGCAGAGCGAGCAACATTCGTTTCATGACTTCTTTCCCTCGGGATGATTGTCCGTCAATCCCGCCGGGAGGGTGTGACGCAGGTCGCATTTCGACGAATTGCGGCAGGGGTCCCGTCACTCACCCCTTCACTACCGCCACCGGCTTGAATCGCGCCACCTTCTTCGCGATCCCCGCGTGCGCGACGACGTCGACCACGGCGTCGACATCCTTGTACGCCTCCGGCGCTTCTTCCACGAGGCCTTTGAGCGAGCCCGCTTCGGCGACGATGCCCATCGACTCGAGTCGCGCGCGCAGCTCGTGGCCGTCGATCTGTCTCTTCGCCGCGCTGCGCGACATCACGCGTCCGGCGCCGTGGCAGCTGGAGCCGAAGGTCTCGCGCATCGCGCCTTCCTGTCCCATCAACAGGTATGATGCTGTTCCCATGCTGCCGGGGATGAGCACCGGCTGTCCCGGAAACGCGCGAGTCGCGCCTTTGCGATGCACGAGCAGGAGGCGGCCGCCGTACTCCTCGAGCTTCGCCACGTTGTGCGCGACGTCGTAGAGGATGTCGAGTCGCGCGGATGATCCGAGCTCGTGCGACCAGGCGCGGCGCGCGCCGGCAGTGATGAGCTGGCGGTTGGCGAAGGCGAAGTTGGCGGCGGCGGCCATGGCCAGCAGGTACTTCCGACCCTCATCCGATTGCACCGGCGCGCAGGCGAGCTCGCGGTCGGGGATGCGGATGCCGTACTTCGGCATGGCCTTCATCATGGAGCGGATCCAGTCGGTGGCCACCTGATGTCCGAGGCCGCGCGAGCCGGTGTGGATCTGCACGACGATCTGTCCTTCGTCGATCCCGAGGCGCTCGGCCTCGGCGGCATCGAAGACGCGGTCAACGACGTCGATCTCGACGAAGTGATTGCCGGAGCCGAGCGTCCCGAGCTGATCGTGTCCACGCTGCCTGGCGTTGTCGGAGATGTAATTCGGATCGTTCGGCGTGATGCAACCCTGCGATTCGATGTGATCGAGATCTTCAGCCTCGCCGAAGCCCATCTCCAGCGCCCGCTTCGCGCCGTCGCGCAGGACGCGATCGAGGTCGTCGCCGCGCAGCGTGACCTTTCCACCGCGCCCGACGCCCGACGGAATCTCGCGCGCCAGCGAATGCGCGAGCTTGCGCAGCGCCGGCTGGATCTCCTCGAGCGTCTGTCGCGAGCGGAGCACGCGCACGCCGCAGTTGATGTCGTAGCCGATGCCGCCGGGGGAGACGACGCCTTCGCCCGGATCGACTGCCGCCACGCCGCCGATCGGAAAGCCGTAGCCTTCATGCACGTCCGGCATGGCGATGGCGTAGCGCTGGATGCCGGGCAGCGTGGCGACGTTGACCAGCTGCTCCAGCGAGCGGTCGCTGACGATCTGCTCCAGCATCCGCTCGTTCGTGTAGACCCGCGCCGGAACGCGCATGTCGGCGCGATAGTTCTGCGGGATTTCCCAGAGGTTGTCGTGGACGCGGTGGAGGTCCTGTTTGCGCATGGTTCACGTGGAGTGCTGCGGCTTGCCGCAGCCCTGGATTGCGGTGGCTTGCCACCGCACCTTCGCGGCAGCAAGCTGCCGCAATCCAAGGCGGCAGCGAGCTGCCGCACTCCGAGCTTATATGTCCAGCACCAGCATCGTCTTCCACATCCCGTCGCGTTGCACGACCTCTGCCTCGTGGTACGTCACCGCCTTCACGTCCTCACCGAATCCGCGGACGCGGCGGCCGATGAGGGTGGCGCGCAGCGACGTCGCGGTGAGCGACTGAAACGTCGCGTCGCGGTAGGCCTCGCGATGCACGTGGCTGCGCGTCAGCGCCTCGCCGAGGAAGTCGACGAGGAGGGATGTCGTGTCGCCGGACTCGATTGCGACATCGGCGGACACGGTCTCGTCCACATACTCCGGTTGCATGAATTCGGTGAGGGCGTGGAGGGCGTCGGCGAAGAGTCGTTCCAGCGTTTCCGACGTGATCCGGAAGCGGACGTCGGCGGTGTGCGCAATCAATTCGAACACGTGGCGATCATCCCCTATAATCACGCCCGCTTGTACGGTCCGCTGAAGGTCTTTTCGGGACGCGCACACGCCTCGCTGGCCGAGGAGATCTGCGCGCGCATCGGCATCGAGCTCGGCCGGGTGTCGCTCTACAGCTTCTCCGACGGCGAGAACTACGTGCAGATCGATGAGAACGTGCGCGGCGCGGACGTCTTCATCATCCAGCCGACCTGCCCGCCGGTGAACGATCACCTGATGGAGCTGCTGATCATGCTCGACGCGTTCAAGCGCTCGAGCGCCAGCCGCGTCACCGCCGTCCTGCCGTACTACGGCTACGCGCGGCAGGACCGGAAGGACAAGCCGCGCGTGCCGATCACGTCGAAGCTGGTGGCGGACCTGATCACGAAGGCCGGCGCCGACCGCGTGCTGACGCTCGACCTGCACGCCTCGCAGATCCAGGGCTTCTTCAACATCCCGGTCGATCACCTTTTCGCCGCGCCGGTGATCGTGGGACATCTGCGCACGCTCGGCCTGGAAGACGTGACGATCGTCTCGCCCGACGCCGGCGGCGTCGAGCGCGCCCGCGCCTATGCGAAACGCCTCGGCGCCTCGCTGGCCATCATCGACAAGCGCCGGGTGGCGGCGAACCAGACCGAGGTGATGAACATCATCGGTGAGGTGGAGGGGCGCAACGTCTTCATCGTCGACGACATCATCGACACGGCGGGCACGCTGATTCATTCGGCCGAGGCGCTGCTGAAGAAGGGTGCGAAGTCGATCTCCGCGTCGTGCACGCACGCCGTCCTCTCCGGGCCCGCCATCCAGCGCATCAACAACTCGCAGCTGGACATGGTGATCGCCACGAACAGCATGCCGACCGCCGACAAGGAGCAGGACTGCTCGAAGCTGAAGGCGCTGTCGATCGGCGAGCTGCTGGCCGAGGCGATCAAGCGGATTCACAACGAGGACTCGGTGAGCTCGTTGTTCGAGATGTAGTTGCCGGTTGCCGGTTGCCGGTTACGGGCAACTCGGAAACCGGCAACTGGCAACTTTCTCAGCGATTTGGAATATATTCACGCCCTTCGTCTTTCTCACCCCGGATTACGTCTGAGGAGCATCATTCATGGCTGAGGTCACTTTAGAAGTTACGCGTCGCGAGCGCTCCGGCAAGGAGATCGCGAAGAAGTTGCGCGCCGGGGGGAAAGTCCCCGCCGTGGTTTACGGTGGACACAAGGAATCGGTGGCCATCGAGGTCGACCGCAAGTCGGTCAGCGAGCTGATTCAGAAGAGCGAGCACGGCGTCCGGTCCATCTTCCTCCTGAAGATGTCGGGCACCGATCAGCAGCGCCACGCGATGATCAAGGACATCCAGATCGATCCGATCTCGCGCCGCATGACGCACATCGACTTCGTCCGCGTGGTCATGGACGAGGTGGTGCGCGTGACGATTCCGGTGCACGTGGTCGGCACGGCGATCGGCGTGAAGGAAGGCGGACTGCTCGACTGGCAGGTTCGCGATCTTCATGTCGAGTGCCTCCCGGGCGCGATCCCCGACGCCATCGACATCGATGTCTCTGCACTCGGCAGCCACGATTACTACCGCATCTCCGACCTCAAGCTCCCCGAAGGCGTGAAGGTCCTGGATGACGCGGAGCGCGTCGTCGTCGGCGTCACGCACGCCAAGGCCGAGCCGGTGGAAGCCGCCGCGGAAGGCGTCGCCGCCGCCGTCGCCGAGCCCGAAGTCATCAAGAAGGGCAAGGGCGAGGAAGAGAAGTAACGCAGCAATCCGAAGGCAGACAACAGAAGGGCTCGCGCAAGCGGGCCCTTTTTTCATATGCGAATCAAACGACTGGACAAGACCGAAGTCACCGAAGAGGTCCGCGAGCTCTACGCGAAGGTCGGGAGCCTGCGCGGCAACGTGCCGAACATGTTCCGCGTCTACGCCCACCGTCCGGAGATCCTGCAGACGATGGTCGCGCATCTGAACGCCGTCACGAACAGCGGCACGGTTCCGGTGCGCACGAAGGAGCTGGTGGCGACGCTGGTGTCGCGGCTCAACACCTGCCACTACTGAAACGCCTCCCACACCGCGCAGGCTGCGCGGCACGGCGCGACGGACGCTCAGCTGGAGAACATCCTCGATTTCGAGAGCGGTCCGTTCGACGAGAAGGAGAAGGCGGCGCTGGCGTACGCGCGGCAGCTGACGCTCGACGCGCATCGGATCGACGACGCGATGTTCGCGCGGCTCCGCAAGCACTACGACGAAGGGGAGGTCGTGGAGATCTCGGCCATGGCCGGAATGTTCAACTACTTCAATCGCGTGAATGACGCGCTGCAGATGGAGCCGACGAAACCGGGCGAAGGGCTTTGACGCATGCGAAAATGACCGGCATGCGTAAGACACTCCTCGCCGCGACGGTCCTCTCCATGGTGATCGCCGGCTGCAAGAAACACGAGACTCCGAAACCGGCGCAGCCGAAGGCCTCCGCGCAAACCGACACGAGCGCCACGCCGCGAGGCGCCACACCGGCCACGGCCACCGATTCCGCGGTCGGCTCCAGCATGCCGGCATACAAGGCCGAGCTCCTCGACGGCAAGCCGTTCGACATCGCAGGCGAGCGCGGCAACGTCGTCTTCCTCAACCTCTGGGCCACCTGGTGCGGCCCCTGCCGCTACGAGATCCCGGAGCTGCAGAAACTGCACACGCAGTACGCGGCGCAAGGGTTCAAAGTCGTCGGCGTCAGCCTCGACGAATCGGGAAAAGATGCCGTGCAGCAGTTCGTCACCGAGAATACGATTGCCTATCCGATCGTGCTCGATCCGGAAGGCAAGCTGGCGAACGTCTTCCAGACCACGGTCATCCCCACCTCGGTGCTGATCGACCGCAGCGGAAAAATCGTCTGGAAGAAGTACGGCCTGATCGCCGTCGACGACGAGCTGATGCGTGCCTTGAAGGCGGCGCTGGCCGAAAAGCGGAGCTGATCGAGGGGAGCGGACGTCTCGTCCGCTCACTGCGGCCGAGCGGACGAGACGTCCGCTCCCCACTTGCGATCTACACCGCCTTCCGCCGCTCGGGCGTGTCCCGGGCCAGCTGGCGGCGGTCGCGCTGGCGTTGAATGAACTGCTGAACGTTCTTCGCCATCTGGGCGATGAGCAGGCGCATGGGGACGTAGGCAAGGGCGATCGCGAGCGCGATTCCGACGGCGACCACCACGAGGACAAGGATCATTGACATTGATTCTTCAAACTGCGATTTCAGTGCCGGAAAATCGACTCAATGGAACCAGGAGCCGCCGTTGACGTCGATCGTCACACCGTTCAGGTAATCGGCCTGCGGCGAGGCGAGAAAGAGGATGGCCGCGGCGACGTCCGCCGGCGTACCGACGCGTCCGAGCGGAATCTGTCCCACGATCTCGTCACGATGCGCGGCGAGCTCCGCGTGCGCCATCTCGGTCTCGATGAATCCGGGCGCGACGCAGCTGGCGACGATGTTGTCCTTCGCGCAGGCGCGGGCGATGGAGCGGGTCAGGTTGACCAGCGCCGCTTTCGAGGCGCCGTAGTCGGCGAACTCGGTCTCGCCGCGGAACGCCGCGCGCGAGGCGACGTTGATGATCTTCCCGCCGCCCTGCGCACGCATCGTGCGCATCGCCAGATACGCCGCGTTCGCCGCGCCGAAGACGTTGACCTCGAACGTGCGGCGCCAGCCCTGCTGCCAGGCGGCGTAATCGGGCGCCTCGAAGCGGTTGAGATCGAAGATCGCCGCGTTGTTGACCAGGACGTCGATGCGGCCGAAGCGGCGGACGACGGCGTCGATCATCGATTCCGTCTCCACCGGATCGCCGATGTCGGCGCGGATGGCGACGCAGCGGTCGTCGCCGATCTCCGCGACGAGCGAGCGGATCTCCGTCGCGCTGAGGTTGTAGTTGAGGCCGAGAAGCGCGCCCGCTTCCGCCAGCTGCAGTGCGGTTTCGCGGCCGATGCCACGCGACGCGCCGGTGATCAGGACGACTTTGTTGGTGAGGTCGAGGACGTGGTGTCGCATCGGGCGGAGTGTATCCTCGGAGACAGACAGTAAAACATGCAGGTCACCTTCTACACGCGCCGCGACTGCCCGCTCTGCGACAAGGCGAAGGCCTCGATCCGGGCCTCCGGCGTCGACGTCGAGCTGATCGAAGTCGACATCGACGACGATCCGGAACTGCAGCGGCGATTCACGGACGATGTGCCGGTGATCTACGTCAACGGCAGGGAGGCGTTCCGCCACTTCGTCCAGCCGCAGGCGTTCGCGGCGTATGTGCGCGGCGCGTCGCCGGCGCTGGAGTTCGACCGCACGGCGCTGGAGTACGACGAGATCCGGGCGCTGATGGGCCACCTGCAACCGGGTTGGGTCTACCACAACGCGCACGACCTGCGGCGGGAGTACAAATTTGCCGATTTCGCCGAGGCGCTGGCGTTCACCAATCGCGTCGGCGCGATCGCCGAGGAGCTCGGCCACCATCCCGACATCGAGCTCGGCTGGGGAAGAGTCCAGGTGTCGACCTGGACGCACTCCGCGCAATCGGTCACCCGCGCGGATTTCATTCTCGCTGCTAGGGTTGACAGCATCGCGACGATTTGATTCGAGGGATTGCGCGTGTCATCATGACTCGGGTTCCGACCATGGTCTATCAGCGTTCAAACGAAGTCGTCTGCCGCGAGGTGGGCGGCGAATCGATTCTCGTTCCGATCCGCAACCGGGTCGGCGACCTGGAGTCGATCTTCGTCCTCTCGCCGGTGGCCGCGCGCATCTGGTCGCTGCTCGACCGGGCGGTGTCGAGCGATGACATCATCGACGTTATTTGCACCGAATTCGAAGTCGATCGCGAAACAGCCGCGGCCGACGTCGCCGAGCTTCTCGAATCACTAGAGCTGGCTTCGCTCGTGAATAAGGAGTCAGCGTGATCGAGAACGGGACGTACAAGGAATTCAGCAGCGATCTGCACAACAGGATCTATCCGCTGCAACTGCCGGTGAACGGCACCATCGAAGTCACCGACCGCTGCCCGCTGACTTGCGTCCACTGCTACAACAATCTGCCGATGAACGACACGGCGGCCCGATCGCGCGAGATGACGACCGCCGATCTGAAGCGGGTGATGGACGAGCTGGTGGACCTCGGCTGCATGTGGCTGCTGCTCAGCGGCGGCGAGATCTTCGCCCGCCACGATTTCCTGGAGATCTACACCTACGCGAAGACCAAAGGATTCTTCGTCACGCTATTCACGAACGGCACGATGATCACGGAACGGATCGCCGATTACCTCGTCGAATATCCGCCGTTCGCCATCGAGATCACGCTGTACGGCGCGACGAAAGAGACCTATGAAAAGTTGACCGGAATCCCCGGCTCGTACGAGAAGTGCCTGCGCGGCATCAAGCTGCTGCTCGATCGCAATCTGCCCCTGAAACTGAAGACCGTGGCGGTGTCGATCAACGTGCACGAGCTGGGGATGATGAAGGAGATCGCGGACGGCCTCGGACTCAATTTCAAATTCGACGGGATGATGAATCCGCGCATCGATTGCTCGCAGAGTCCGCTGGCCGTGCGGCTGACGCCGGCGGAGATCGTGGCCCTCGACCTCGAGGATCCGACGCGTGTCTCGGAGTTCCGCAGAGTGGCGCGCGAGTTCATTCCCACGCCACCTCCGGAAGGGGAGATGGGCGGCGTCTACAACTGCGGCGGCGGCGTGAACTCGTTCGCCATCGATCCTTACGGGAACATGACGATCTGCGTGTTGTCGCATGTCGACGAGTACAACGTGAAGGAAGGATCGGTGCGCGAGGGTTGGGAGAAGTTCCTGCGCACCGTGCGCAAGAAGAAAGCGACGCGCATCACGAAGTGCACCCGCTGCGCGCTGAAGTCGTTCTGCGGTTCATGCGCGGCGAATGCCGAGCTCGAAGCGGGCGATCCCGAAGCGCCGGTCGACTTCCTCTGCCGCGTCGCGCATCTGCGCGCGGAAGTCTTCGAGATTCCGGTCCCGGAGCACGGCGAGTGCGAGTATTGCGCGGACGGATCGCATCACGAGGAGATCGACGAGATGGCGGCGTCGGTGCGGGAGAAAAATCTCAGCGAATTGCAGGCGGCACGCGCGGCGATGCCGTTCGTGCAGACGGCGTCGTCGTGTTCGACAGGTACTTGTGGCGCGTGCTCCAGCCACGCGAGATGAACGAGGAGATCATGGAAAACAGAAAAGAAGCGGACAAGAGAAAGCAGTACGAGAAGCCGGTGGTGAAGCGGTTTCCGCTGCGCGCGGAAGAAGCGGTGCTCGGCTTCTGCAAGCAGCAGCACTCCAGCGGCTCGACGCAGGGCCAGTGCTCGGCGCCGTCTCCCTGCTCGCTCCCCGGCTCCTGACCGGATGCCCGAAACGTTTCTGCGGATCGCCGGCCTCACCATCGGCGTCCGCTGCGACGATCCGCGCGTCCACTGCCGCTTCGACGGGCCGGTGACGCAATTCTTCGTCGATGGGCCCGCGGCGACGGACATCGATCTCGACGTCGCGCTCCTCGAACACTACGAACCACCACGCGGCGCCTTGCTGTTCGAATCGGGCGCCGTCTGGCGCATGTACGCCGAAGGCGATGGCGTCCGCATCGAATGCCAGACCGATGTGGTCGGAAAGACGCCGTACTCGGTGGCCACGTTCGATCGCGATTTCACACGCGGCACGATTCGCGTGAGTCTCACCCGGCCGTTCAACCCGCTCGACTATCCACTCGACGAAGTCCTCATGGCGAACCTCCTCGGGCGCGGCCGCGGCGTCGAGCTTCATGGTTGCGGCGTGGTCGACCAAAGCGGAGCCGGGCACCTGTTCGTGGGACAGTCGGGCGCCGGCAAGACGACGATTGCGCGGATGTGGGGCGACAAAGCGCGCGAGATCGTGAGCGACGATCGCGTGATCGTGCGCGAAGAGGATGGCCGGCTCTGGATGCATGGCACGCCGTGGCATGGCGAGGCGGAGCTGGCGTCGCCGTCGCGCGCGCCGCTGGCCGGCGTCTACCTGCTGACGCAGGCGAAGGACAACGAGCTGTGCGAGCTGCACTCCGCGGTCGCGGTGGCGCGGCTCTTCGGCTGCACGTTTCCGCCGTTCCACGACGCCGAGGCGATCGCGTTCACGATGTCGATGCTGGAACGGATCGTGTCGCGTGTGCCGGTGCGCGAGCTCCGCTTCACGCTCGACCGCGCAGCACTGGAGCTGATCGTGTGATCGACGCCGCAACCGTGATCGAGGAGGTGCTGGCCACCGGCAACGCCGCGAGGTTTCGCGCGCGCGGCGACAGCATGCATCCGTCGATCCGCTCCGACGAGCTGCTGGAAGTGGAGCGCGTCGATCCGGCCTCGATCCGCCGCGGCGACGTCGTGCTGGCGCGCCTCTCACGCGGGCTGACCGCGCACCGCGTCGTGCGCGTCACGCGGGAGGGGTGGTTCATCACGCGCGGCGACAACGCGCCGGGCGAGGACGAGCCGTTCACCGCCGGCGCGATCGTGGGACGCATCCGCGCGCCGCGCATCTCGCCGGTGTGGTTCGCGATGAGGCGCGCCTTCCGGGCGCTGCGCAAGAGGGGAGCGGACGTCTCGTCCGCTCGGCTCTGAGCGGACGAGACGTCCGCTCCCCTCTTGCACTGCGCTACCGCTCCGCGATCTTTACCCGCGTGCGCTGGCTCATCTCCGAGGTGTTGCCCTGCGGATCGATGGCGATCGCGGAGTAGGCGCGGTCGGACTCGCTGCCGTGCAGTGCCTGCTCGTTCGTGACGATCACGTCGTCCGACTTCGCGGCCCGCGCGGCCCGCTCCACGAGCTCGATCGGGAACGTCACCTCGAACGAGCCGTCCGCGTGGGCGACCGTCGTCGCCACGTAGTTGAACTCGCCGATCGAGGGATAGGCGTCGAGTTGCTGCTGCTCGATGGTGACGGTCTCGCCCTTCACCGTCCTGCGGATCATGCGCGAGTTTTCCTTCGCGTTCCGGATCTCCGAGGTCACGTACGAGCGATAGAGCTCGACCGTCACGTTCGCACAGGCGTGGCCGGTGATCGTGACCATCTTCGTCTCGTCCGCACGCCGCACGCTGTCGATCACCGGCGCGGCGATGCCGTGGTTGGCCACCGCGTCGACGCGATCGCACGTGCCGCTGGCCTGGGCCAGGATGTCGCGCTTCTCTTCCTCGTTCAACGCGATCGGCCGGCCGCCGTTCTCGTCGAAGACGTTCGACGTGATGCGGTTCTCCTGCGGCGGATTGCCGGCATACGGCGCCGCCACGATCCCGCCGATGCGGTTCCAGGTGATCTGGTTGCGGGCGATCGTGTTGCGCGACGACCCCGGCGCGAGGACGATTCCCGCGAGGTTGTTGCTGATGACCGAGTCCTCGATCACGGTCACGCTCGCCGGCTGCTTGCCGTCGGGTGAGCCGATGACGATGCCCGCGCCGTCGTTCGCCGAAACGTGCGAATGGCGGAACGTCGAGCCGTCGGAGAGGAGGGCGATGCCGGCGCCCGAGGTCGGGGTGCCGCAGCGCATCACCTGCACGTAATCGCCGTCGACACGCGCGCCGGAAGCGGCGACGGCGATGCCGGCGACGTCCTGCAGAACGACGTAGAGGAAGCGGAGCGTGGCCTTGCCGCGCTCAACCTGCAGGCCGACGCTTCCGTGTTTCGGCGCGTCTTCGATGTCGGCATGCGCGCCGATGACCACCTGCTCGATCGTGGCGTCGGCGCGCGTGACGATCGCGTTCGGCGCGCCGTGGATGGCCAGCGCGCGCACCGTGCAGGCGGCCTCGCAAACGATGCCTTCATCGCCGGTCGCGACGAGCTCGAGCTCCGGCTTCTCTTCCCGCGGCAGGTCCTGCCGCTCGCCTTTGCGCAGGTACGGCTCCTCGTCGATGCGGCCGGAATTGACGTCGACCACCGAGGCGGTGGAGAGGATGCTGTGCGCTTCGCCGTCGATGGTCGTGCCGGCGTCGCTCAACTTCGGAAGCGGCGACCGCAGCGCGATCGTCCACCAGCGCGGCGGCATGCCGAGCGACGCGTTCTCCGCGGCGACGACGGCGCGCGTCAGCGGGACGAAGCGCATGGCGTTCGGGCCGGGGAGGGCGTTGGCGTTCTCGACGAACTGGCGCAGCGAGCCCTGGCCGGAGTCGGCGACGGAGGTGACGATGTTGAAGCTGAAGGCGAAGTCGACGTTCGCCGTGCCGCTCTCCACGCGCGCGACGTGCTCCGCCGTGGCGAGCGAGGAGGCGTCATCGGAGGCGAGCGAGCGTCCGCCGGCGCAGGTGCCTTCGAAGAAATTCTTGCGCGTCGTGCCGTCGGTCTGGGCGCAGACCGCGCCCGGCGGTCCGAACGTCTGGTCGGCCCAGGCGTGACTGCCGATCGTCTTCGAATCGACCACCACCCAGTACGTTCCGGCCGGAACCGGCGCGAACTCGTACCGTCCCGTCGTCGTCGCCACTTCAGCCGCCGGCGTCGTGCCGCCGTCGCGATAGAGCTTCACCGTGGCGGCGGTGGGGACGAAATCGGCGCGCACGCCGAGCGCCGGCGGATCGAGATAAATCGTTCCGGAAATGCTCTGGGCGGCCAGCGGCGCGCACAACACGAGCAGCGAAATGGAGAGGGAAATGGGCCGAAGCATGCCCGTATTATCGGTCAGACCAGACCACGTTCCCGTAATTCACGCTTCAAAAAAGCGTAAATGATGGGGGCCATGACCACGCCGGAGACGCCGAAGGCGGTCTCGCCGACGAGGATGGCCAGCAGGATCTCCCACGCCTGGGAGTCGGTCTCGCCGCCGACGATGCGGGAGTTGATGAGGTACTCGAGCTTGTGAATGAGCACGAGAAAGACGAGCGAGGCCACCGCCGTCCCGACCGAAATGCCGAGGGAGAGGACGACGATCACGGTGTTGGAGATCAGGTTGCCGAGGACCGGGATCAGTCCGCAGATGAAGGTGACGAAGACGATCGTCGTCGCGAACGGCACGTGCTTGCCGAACATCGGCAGGACGACCAGCAGGTAGATCGCGGTGAGCGTGGTGTTGACGGCGGAGATCTTGATCTGCGCGGTGGCGATGCGGGAGAAGGCGTCGGTGAAGCGCTCGACCTTCTCCGTCAGCTTGTCGGCCAGCGTGCCGTTGCCGTCGACGCGCTTCGTCACGTGGCGGAAGAAGACGAGCACGGCCAGGAGGGTGCCCATGAGCATGTGCACCAGTCCCATGCTGAACGAGCTGCCGGCGAGCTTGAGCGTCGCGGCATGCTCCTTCAGCCACGCCGCGACGCCGAGCTTCAGCGTTTCGGCGTCGGTCATGACTTCGGGAATGAGGTCCTCGCCGTATCCGCCGAGCCAGGCGCGGGTGGACTGAAGGATCTCCGCCATCTTGGTCATCATGGCCGGGATGTTTCCGGCGTGCCGGCGGAGGAATGTGACGGCCAGGGCCACGACGCCGACGAAGATCGCGCCGGCGATGAGCGTCACGGTGGCCAGGGCGAGGGGGCGGGCGGTGGTGTGCGGCATGCGCCGGGCGAAGGAGTGCGAGACGCGGTCGAGGATGAGATAGAGCGCCAGTCCGGCGACCAGTCCCGGCACGAGATGGCGGAAGAGGATGAAGATCAGGAACATCCCGATGATCACCCACGCCGCGATCTCTTCCGTCGAAGGCCGCGGCCGGATCGGTGCGGCGGGAGATTCCTCGACGACCGGGACCGGCACGAGTGGGTTGGACGTCATGTGACGATTGTAAGCGGTTGGCAGTTGACCGTTGGCTGGAGAACGGCCAACTGTCAACTGCCCACGGCGAACCGGATCACTTCAACAGCCACGCCGCGCCCGAGGCCTCGATGTCCGCCACGTGCAGCATCGGCTGCAGCGCCTTCACTTCCGGCTGACACTTCGGGTCCCACGGATACTTGCCGTTGCGGTCGGGCCAGTAGAGCTGCAGCAGCGGAAAGTTCGAGCCGCCGTAGAACCAGCGGGCGTGGCCGACGGTGACGTCGTACCAGATCTCCCGCACGGTCTTGAAGACGCAGGTGTATCCCTCCAGCAGCTCGTCGTCCTCGGTGCCGTCCTGGTAGGTCATGCCCGAGCGCATCTGCTCGGCGGTGTTGTTGATCAGTTGCTGCATCGTCTCGCCCCGCAGGCCGAAGACGATGACTTCCGGCTGCTGCATCGTGCGATGAATGCCGATCGAGTACGCCCACCCCGGTGCCTTCTTCTCCGGCATCACTTTCATGACGTGGAGGCCGTACTTGTCGACGTCGTTGAGGATCCTCTGTTCAGCGGCTGAGAGTTTCATGCGGCGCAATCCTAGTGGAAATCGTAGCTCTGTACGTCATGCAATCCTTCCAGCGGCCAGAAGCGCTCGGCGCGGACGGAGGCCTGTCCTTCGCCGTTCTGGACGATTCCTTCGACGATAAGGCCGGAGTGGCCGAGGATCGTCGAGCGGCAGTCGGAGAAAAGCTGCGGGTTGACGATGGCCTGGGAAAGGCCGGTCTCGTCCTCCAGCGTCAGAAAAACGAAGCCCTTCGCCGTCCCGGGACGCTGCCGCACGATCACCGCGCCCGCCGTCGTCACCCGGCTGCCGTTCGCCACGTGCTTCAGATCGGCGGCCGAAAGGACGTTGTCCTGCTTCAACCGCGCGCGGAAGTGCTCGAGGAGGTGAGGGCCGGTGGTGATCTCGGCAGACTGGTAATCGGCGAGCGTTTCTTCGACGGGCGACATTTCGCGGAGGGGATGTGATTTCGTCGGGGTGACGGGCTGTTCGAACAACTCCCCCGAATCCCTGGCCGCCCGCGCCGCCTGCCACATCGCGGCGCGGCGCGTCAGTCCGTGCGACGCGAGCGCTCCGGCGTCGGCGAGCTTCGTCAGCTGATCGTCGCGCAGGCGGCAGCGGCGCGCCAGATCGTCGACCGACGCGAAGGGCTGCGCGCGCTCGACCGTCTCTCCCGCCGTGGCGCGCAGGCCTCTCACGAACCGCATCCCCAGCCGCACGCCGCCATCCTCCCAGCGGCAGTTCCATCCCGACCGATTGACGTCGATCGGCAGCACCTTCACTCCATGCCTCTGCGCGTCCTTCACCAGCGTGGCGGGATGGTAGAAGCCCATCGGCCAGGCATTCAGCAGCGCCATGTAAAACGCCGCGGGGTGATGCGCCTTCAGGTACGCGCTGGCGTACGCGATCAGCGCGAAGCTCGCCGCGTGCGACTCGGGGAAGCCATACAGCGCGAACGACGTGATCGACTTCACGATCTGGTCCTGCGCCGCCTCGCCGATGCCGCGCTCCGTCATCCCCGACCGCAGCCGCTTCTCGATCTCGATCATCCGCTGCATCGACCGCTTGAAGCCCATCGCGCGCCGCAGCTCTTCCGCCTCGCCGCCGGTGAAGCCGGCCGCGACCATCGCGATCCGCAGCAGCTGCTCCTGGAACAGCGGCACGCCGAGGGTGCGCTCGAGGATCGGCTCGAGGCAGGGATGCGGATATTCGACCGGCGCCTTTCCCTGACGGCGATCGAAGAACGGCTTGATCATCCCGCCGACGATCGGTCCGGGGCGGATGATCGCCACCTGCACCACGATGTCGTAGAACTTCGTCGGCGCGTTGCGCGGCAGTGACGCCATCTGCGCGCGGCTCTCGACCTGGAACATGCCGATGGTGTCGGCCTCGTTGAGCATCTTGTAGACGCGCTTGTCGTCCTGCGGCAGGTGGGCGAGATCGACGTCGATTTTTTCGTATGTCCGGATGGTGGGGATCATCTCCTCGATCGCCGCCAGCATGCCGAGGCCGAGGAGGTCGACTTTGATGATGCCGAGATCGGCGCAGTCTTCCTTGTCCCATTGGATGACGACGCGGCCCGGCATCGCCGCCGGCTCGAGCGGGACGACTTCATCGAGACGTCCCTTGGCCATGACCATGCCGCCGGAATGCTGGCCGAGGTGCCGCGGCAGGTTCTGGATCTGCAGGTAAAGCCGCATGAAGTGCTGCACGCGGAGGTCGTCGGGGTCGAAGCCGCTTGCAGTGAGCGCCTGCGCCAACGGTGTCATCCTGAGGCGCGCAGACGCTGAAGGATCCGTAGCCATTGAACGCTGATCGCCTGAAGTTACGGGTCCTTCGCCCTCTGCGGGGCTCAGGATGACACTGGAGATTTCCCGGATCTCGCCGAAGTTCCAGGTGCTGACCGTCTTCGAGAGTTTGTCCGCCTGCTCCTGCGAGTAACCGAGGGCCTTGCCCACTTCGCGCGCGGCGGAGCGGTCGCGATAGGTGATGACGTTGGCGGTCATGGCCGAGCCGTGCACGCCGTAGCGCTGGTAGACGTACTGGATGACGCGCTCGCGCTGATCGCCGGACGGCAGGTCGAGGTCGATATCGGGCCACTCGCCGCGCTCCTCGGAGAGGAACCGCTCGAACAGCAGGTCCATCTTCACCGGATCGACCGCCGTGATGCCGAGGGCGTAGCAGACCGCGCTGTTGGCGGCGGAGCCGCGTCCCTGCACCAGGATCTGCTCGCGATTGCAGAAGCGCACGATGTCCCAGACGATGAGGAAGTAGCCGGCCAGCTCGAGCTTCTGGATCATGTCCAGCTCTTTCTCGACCTGCCGCTGCGCGCGCGCCGTCATCGGACGGAAGCGGACCTTCGCCGCGTTCCACGTCATCTTGCGCAGGAACGAGTCGTTCGTTTCTCCCGGCGGCAAGGGGTAATCGGGAAACTGGTAACCGAGATCGGCGAGGGTGAAGTCGAGCCTGTTCGCCAGCTCCCACGCCCCGTCGACGGCCTGGGGGAAGTCCTCGAAGAGGGCGCACATCTCGGCCGCGCTCTTGATGTGGCGGTGGCGGTTGACGCCGAGGAGGCGGCCGGCGTTGTCAACATGTTGACCTTCGCGGATGCAGGTCAGGATGTCGAGCAGTTCTTTTTCATCCGGACGCGCGTAGCGGACGCCGTTCGTGGCCACCAGCGGCAGCCGCATTTTTTTCGCCAGCGAGATCAGCATCTGATTGCGGTGCTCTTCCTCGCGGATGAAGTGCCGCTGCAGCTCGACGTGCGTCCGCCCTTTGAAGATGCCGGCGATCTTCTGCAGCGTTTCCTCGCCGTCGCGCGTCAGGCAATGCAATCCCGCCGCATGCTCTTCGATCTGCTGCCACGTGTAGCGCGCTTCGCCTTTCGGATGCTTCATCGCGCCGGCCGTGATCAGTTTGCAGAGGTTCTTGTAGCCGACGCGGCTCTCGACGAGCAGCGTGATGCGGCCCTGGTCCATGACCAGCTCCGCGCCGACCAGCGCCCGGATGCCCGCCTTCTTTGCCGCGCCGTAAAACCGCGGCGCGCCGTAGACCCCGTTGCGATCGATGATCGCCATCGCCGGCACGTCGCGCTCCGCCGCCGTCGCGATCAGATCCTCGGGGAGACTGGCGGCTTCGAGGAAGGAGAAGGAGGACGCGGCCCTGAGCTCGGCGTAGGGACGCCTCGGGGTTTTTGCATTTTGCATTTGCTCCTTCACTCGTACCTCGCATCGATGAACCACCCCTCGTCCTGATACATCCGGTACACGCCCTTCTCCAGTTCCACGTCCCAGTACTCGCGGAAGTGGGGGTGATCGCGCCACCACCCTTCCTCCACCGGCCAGGGGCCGGAGGCGAGGACGACGGCGCCGTTGATGTCTCCCTCGCTTTTGATCGACACGAACTCCTCCTCGCGGCGGATGACCTCGATCGGCACGGGGGGGCGGAAGATGCGCGCGGCGACGAGGCCGCGGCTCTTGCGCGGGGCGTGGGCGATGTCGGGCGGGGGTGGGGGATCGTACCTGCCGATGGCGTAGCGGTCGGGGAGGTGGCCGTCGACGGTTTGCGGCATGCCGACGCGCTCTTCGCCGAGCATCGAGATGAGGCGCGCGATGGTCGTGGCCAGTTTTTCGGGTGACAGCGCGGTGGGACCGAAGAGCGACAGCTGCGCGCGGCGCGGACGGTCGGGGATGGCGGCGAACGAGAATCCGGTGACCGGCGCGCCGGGCGCTTTTTTCTCCAGGTCGAGGCGGATGAGCGTGAGCATCGTCTTCACGTCGCGCGTCGGCGCGGGGAGGTCGATGGCGCGCGCGTCGAAGCCGTCGGGCTCGAGCGTCAGCGTCATCTCCAGGCGGCGGCAGGCGAAGCCCTGGATCTCCAGCCGTTTCGCCAGCCGGTCGAGCGCGGCGTTGGCGATGAAGAGGAACGGATCGAGCGCCACGAGCGGCCACTCCAGGTCCATCCCTTCGCGGAAGTCGGGCGGCAGCGCGCGCGGGATGAGCGGCCGCGGATCGATGCCGCGCGCGGCGTAATGCAGCTCGCGTCCGAGCTCGCCGAGGCGCGTGGCCACTTCGCTTTCCGGCAGCTGGGCCAGCTCGCCGATCGAGGTCAGTCCCCAGCGCTGCAGCGTCGCCGCGGTGTCGAGTTGCGGCGAGAGGCGGAGGAGCGGCAGCGGCGCGAGGAACTCCGCCTCGCCGCCGCGCGGGACGATCGTCGGCGACTGCGGGAGCTCGGCGGCGATGCGCGCGGCGAGCTTGCTCGAGGCGATGCCGCAGCGCGCCGGGAGTCCGATGCCGTCGCACGCGCGGATGGCCGCCGCGGCGAGGTCGCGCTCCGACGGGAAGTGGCGCTCGGTGCCGCTGATGTCGACGAAGACGATCCCTTCGGAGCCGTCTTCGATGCGCGGCGAGAACGTCTCTGCCACTTCGAGCAGCGCCTCCTGCGCGGTGCGCTCGCACTCGCCGTCGCGTCCGCGCGCGATCAGCTTCGGCATGATCGACCGCGACTGCGCGAGCGAGAGTCCGGCGTGGATTCCTTTCTTCCGTGCCCGCCGCGTCGCGGCGACGACATGCGCGTTGTTGCCGCTCCCTTCGACGATCGCCAGCGCCTCGCTGAGCAGCTCCGGCTCGCTGCGGAGCCGGGCGGCGAGGGGGAACATCGGAACGAGCAGGCAGGCGAGGCGGATCATCGCGCCGCCGCCTCCACACCTGGTGTCATCCTGAGCCCCGCAGAGGGCGAAGGACCCGTCGCCGCCTCCAGCGTGACGAACTCCAGCCGCGCGCCGCGCCCTTCCTTCAGATGGCGGTGCTTCGTCACGGCGACGTCGACGCTCATGCCGGCGAGGATGCGCGGCGATTTGCCGCTGCCGAGCCATTTCGGGCGGACGCGTTGCGCGCTGAGGACGATCTCCGACGCCGTGCCGGTCATCGGATACGGCGTGGAGATGAGCATCGCCGTTCCCTGCGCCTCCGCCGTTCTCGCCAAGCGCACCCACGCGGCCTCCGCCACCCGCCTGCCGCGGATGGGATGGAGTCCGGCGTCGAGGATGACGAGCTGGAAGCCGGTCGCGGCGATCATCTCGACCGCATGCACCGCATCCTTCATCTTCTCCGGCCGGATCCAGAGAAGCCGGCGGAGGTCGACGCCGTTGGCCTCGGCGAGCTGCGGATCGAGGTGATCTCCGAGGTCGACGAGGACCGCCGCTTCACCGGCGCTCGTCGCGGCGGCGAGGGCGGCGAGGACGATGGAGAAGCGTCCGGCGGAACGGCGTCCGGCGAGCTCGACGACCTTGCCGCGCGGCAGCCCGCCGCCGAGGAGCGCGTCGAGCGGCTCGAGGGTGGTGGGAAGGAGCTCGTCGCGGCGTTGCTTGCCGAGCGCGCGGATCAGCTCCGTCGCGCTCATGACTTTGGAGCGGACGGTGGCTTCCAGACTTTCGCGCAGGCGGCGAACGTCTTCCCGTTCCCCCGGTTCTACAGGCGGTAGATCCGGGACCAGGATCGGTCGCTGCGGCAGTCGTCTGAGGAAGTTGACCTGTGTATCGAGATATCGAGCTGGCGCAGGCATTTGGGGAGTCGCTCCGCACGGAACAATGTAGGCGGTAACGGGGCGTAAAGCAACGTGCGGTTATTGTGCGCAAACCATGGTGGGCGTTGAAGTTAGGAGTAGGTAGGGGATTAGGTAATGGGGGGCGAGGCTAAGGAATGGTGATCTGGAGGCGGTCCGAGAAGGACTCGAAATGGCGGGGGTTGAACGTGAGGATCTCTGTTGCGCCGGCCTCGATGGCGATGGTCGCGATGAGGGCGTCGTAGGTGCGGCCGCCAGCTGTACCCGACGCTTCGCAAGCGCCAAGGAACTGCCACGCTTTTCGCGAAGGCAATGCTGCGATGCGAACGTCGCCGAGGGTGTCGTGCAGCAACTGATGCGCAACGGTCGGCGACAGCCGGTACGGCGACGGCATACGCGTCAACACAGAATAGCTTTCGACCAGCGCGGGTAAGGGCAGAAGAAGGCGTTTTTGAAGGAGTGCCTTATCGAGCGCTGCACGCGCGCGTCCGTGAAATTCCTGCCAGCTCATCAGAGCGGCGATGATCACGTTGGTGTCGATCGCAATCATCGTTCGCCGTTGCGAAGGCGGTCGATCGTTTCGTTTACGGTGGCCAACGTCAACGGCTCTACCGGTTCGACCGGAACCACCACGCTCACTCTCCCTTTGCGCACGATGCGGACTTCCCGCGGCGCGGGCTCGATCTCCACACGTCCATCGGAAACAGTGATCTGCAGCGGCATGCCCGGTTTCAGCTGCGCTTCGTCACGGATCGCTTTCGGGAGAACGAGGCGGCCGGCGGCGTCCATGGTCGAAATGATGGCAGAGCTCATGGCATTAAAAATACCATGAAGCGTGCCGGCGGCTTCGCGGTAAGAAAATGGCTCGACAATGTGTCTTTGAGAGCAGGCATGAAAACCCCGATCCGCCGCTTCGCCGCCATCGCGTTGCTGCTCGTCACCGTGCCGCTGTTCGCGCAGCGGCGGCATGCCGCGTCGCCCCCGCCGCCGTACGATCCGCCGCCGCCGGTGGACGTCTTCAGCGCCGCCGATCCGACGCAGGTGCGAACGACGCACGTCTCCCTCGACCTGGAGGTCGACTTCGCCAAATACCAGGTGCGCGGCTCGGTGACCGAGACGATCGTCAACCTCGCCGGCGCGACGAAGTTCGTCGTCGACACGCGCGACATGGACATCCTCGGCGTGACCGTCGACGGCGCTCCGGCGAAGTGGTCGCTGGCGTCGTATTCGGAGATGGGACGGCCGCTGACGATCGACATCAGGCCGGAGACGCAGACCGTTCGCATCAATTACGCGTCGTGGTCCGATCCGAAGTCGAAGGCACTCAACTGGCTCGCTCCGCTGGCCACCGACGGCGACGTCGCGCCGTTCCTCTACACGCTCGGCGAGCCCGATCAGACGCGCAACTGGATTCCGATTCAGGACACGCCCGCGGTGCGGATGACGTACGAAGCGCGGATCCGCGTGCCGGCCGGCCTCCTCGCCGTGATGAGCGCGAAGAATCCGACCGAGACGTCGTCCGACGGCGTCTACTCGTTCTCGATGACGAAGCCGATTCCGCCGTATCTGATCGCCCTCGCCGTCGGCAGGATGGAGTTTCATCCGCTCGGCGACCGCACCGGTTTCTATGCGGAGCCGGTGAACGTCGCCGACGCGACGTCGGATCTGCAATACGTCCCCGATATGCTCGACGCGGCGGAGCGCGTCCTCGGGCCGTATCCATTCGACCGCTACGACATCGTCCTCATGCCGCCGAACTTCCACGCCGGCGGGATGGAGAATCCGAACGCGAATTTCATCAATGTGCTCAGCGCTGTGCCGGGCAATCACGATGCGCCGCCGGCGTTCTCGACGGTGGTCTCGCACGAGATGGCGCATTCGTGGACCGGCGATCTCGTCACCTGCGCGACGTGGAGCGACACCTGGCTGAACGAAGGCTTCGCCACGTACTACCAGGCCCGCATCATCGATGAGATGCACGACGTCGAGCGGGCCGAGCTCGATTACTTCTTCGACCGCACGTCGTATGAGGACTACGTCAGGGCCACCGCGCGCTTCCCGGAGTCGACGACGCTGCACCGGGTCCTGGACACGGGCGACACGCTCGCTACGTTCGACACGGCGTCGTATCAGAAGGGCGGGATGTTCCTGAAGATGATCGAGGACACGGTCGGCCGCGCCGCGTTCGATGGCTTCATCCGCGAGTGGCTGCGGCGCTACCGCTTTCACTGGGCCGACGATCGCGCATTCGTCGAGCTCCTTCGCGAGCAGATCGGACCATTCGACTCGCTGCATGTCGACGAGTGGATCTACGGAACGGGATTTCCTCCGAACATCACCGTTCCGCCGACCGCAGCCTTGTGGACGCGCGCATCGGCGGCCGCGAGCTCATTTGCGGGAGGGAAGAGTCTCGTTTCGCTCGGTGCGGCGACCTGGACTCCGATCGAGCGCGATCTCTTCCTCTGGACCGGCTTCAATGCGGTCACGAAGCACATGGCCGAGGTCGACACGACATTGCATATGTCATCGATGAACACGGCGTCGATCAATTGGTGGGTGGCGATGGCGAACACGTTGTATGCCCCTGGCTTGCCGGCGTTGGAGCGCTTCCTCATGCGCGGCGGGGGCAACGTCGGGGCCGTTTATCAGCGGCTGGCAGCGACGACCGAGGGGCGCAGATACGCCTCCGAGATTTACAAGAAAGCGCGTCCGCAATACGACTGGGGGACGCAGCTCATGGTCGACAGCATCCTGCACGTCGGCTCCTTTTCCCTCGAAAACGCCGCGTGAAGCGTCTGCTATAATCCGCGGCGTCTCTTAGGTAAATTTTTCCGATGGAGAAAAACGACTCGACCACCGTCGAGATCTTTGGTCAAACGTACAACGTTCGTGGGGAAGGAGACCCGGAGTACTTATCGGAGCTTGCGCGGTTTGTTGATGGGAGGATGCGAGAGGTCGCGGGCCAGGTTGCCACGGTCGACCCGATGAAAATCGCGATTCTCGCCGCTCTCAACATCGCCGACGAGTTTTCTCGATACCGGAAACAGCGCGAAAGCGCGACGGGAACATGGATCGAGAAAACGGAGGAAATATCGGAGCGGCTCAGTAAGGTCATAAGCTGAGCCGGACGTCAGTCCAGCAGTTTCGGAGTCCCTGCAGAGTGCGTGATGAATGATCTAACGCTTGAACCGATGCTTTCTTACTTCGGGTGCTCGAGTCTGTGAACTGCGTGCACGCCTTCGCCGCTCATGTGGCGGCATGAAGGTAGCTAAACGGTTCCAGTAGGGCGCCCACCTGTTTTGCAGGTTCAGGTAAGAATCCCTCACACGGCTCAGGCGGGGTTCTCCGATTTTCCTTCGGCTGCGCGGGCCTCCCCACCGGGAGGAGCGAGTGATTACCACCATTTTGATCGGCATCGTTGCCGGCGTGATCGCCGGGGCGATTGTAGCCGCCCTGTTATGGGCGGCCGTCTACCGCAAGAGAGGCGAAGCGCAGTTCGAGGACGCCCGTCGTTCTGCCGAGCGCATCGTCGAAGACGCAAGGAAACAGTCCGAGGCCCGGGTCAAGGAAGCTGACCTCGAGGCCAAGGAGAAGCGACTGCTGATGCAGTCCGACTTCGATCGTCAGGCGCAGCAGCGCCGCGACGAGATGAAGAAGTCGGAGCAACGGCTTCAGCAGAAGGAAGAAAACCTCGACAAGAAGACCGCCCAGGTCGACTCGCGCATCGCGGAGGTCGAGAAGCGCGACCGCGCGCTCAACGATCGCGAGAAACGGGTCGAGGCCCGCGAAGGCGAGCTCGATCAGCTCATCGAGGACCAGCGCCACAAGCTGGAACAGGTGGCCGGCCTCACCGTCGAAGAGGCGAAGAAGGAGCTGATCCGCGGCATCGAGAATGAAGCGAAGCTCGAGGCGGCGCAGATCATCAAGCGCATCGAGACCGAGGCCAACGAGCACGGCAGCCTGAAGGCCAAGAAGATCCTCGGCATGGCCATCCAGCGCATGGCGTCCGACTACGTCGCCGAGAACACGGTGTCGGTGGTCGATCTCCCGAGCGAGGACATGAAGGGGCGCATCATCGGACGCGAGGGGCGCAACATCCGCGCGCTCGAACTGGCCACCGGCGTCGACCTGATCGTCGACGACACGCCCGAGGCGGTCATCCTCTCCGGCTTCGATCCGATCCGCCGCGAGATCGCCCGCATCTCCCTCGAGCGCCTGATGCAGGACGGCCGCATCCATCCCGCCCGCATCGAAGAACTGGTGGAGAAGGTCCGGCAGGAGCTCGATCAGAAGTTGTTCGAGGAAGGGGAGGCCGCGGCATTCTCGCTCGGCATCACCGACATCAATCCCGAAGTGCTCAAGCTCCTCGGGCGTCTCCGCTACCGCACGTCGTACGGCCAGAACGTCCTCGTGCATTCGCTCGAAGTCGCGCAGCTCGCGGCGCTGATGGCCGTGGAGCTCGGCGTCAACGACACGATCGCCAAGCGCGGCGGACTGCTGCATGACATCGGAAAGTCGATCGATCGCGAGATGGAAGGAACGCATCTCGAGCTCGGACGGCAGGTGCTGGAGAAGTACGGCGAGAAGCGGGAGATCATTCACGCTATGGAGTGCCATCACGGCGACTACGACCCGACCACGGTCGAAGCCGTGCTGGTCAACGCCGCCGACGCCCTCTCCGCCGCCCGCCCCGGCGCGCGCCGCGAGATCCTGGAAAACTACGTGCACCGTCTCGAACGCCTCGAGTCGATCGCCAACCAGATGGAAGGCGTCTCCAAGAGCTTCGCCATCCAGGCCGGCCGCGAGCTCCGCATCATCGTCAACGCCGAGAAGATCACCGACGAACAGTCGATCTGGCTGTCGAAGGACGTGGCGCGGAAGATCGAGTCGGAGTTGCAGTATCCGGGGCAGATCAAAGTGACCGTGATTCGGGAAATGAGAGCTGTCGATTACGCGAAATAGCGATTGAGCTGTTCGGCTGTTGAGCTGTTGAGCTCAATGGCTGAACAGCTCAACGGCTCAACCGCTCATGATCAAGATCCTCTACATCGGCGACGTCGTCGGCCAACCCGGCCGGAGGGCGTTGCATCAGAAGCTCGAGCATGTCGTCGACCGGGAACGCATCGACTTCACGATCGTCAACATCGAGAACGCTGCGGGCGGGTTCGGTGTGACCGAGGCGATCATGGAGGAGTTGTCCGAGCTGCCGATCAACGCCTACACCTCGGGCAACCACATCTGGGACAAGAAAGACTTTGTCGACAACTACGAGCACTACCCGCACGTCGTCCGTCCGGCGAATTACCCCGCCGGGAATCCGGGCAAGGGGAAAGTGGTGCGGCAGACGGCGGGCGGAATCAATGTCGCCGTGCTGCAGCTGATGGGCAATGTCTTCATGCCGCCCTGCGACAACCCTTTCCACGTCGCGGATCGCGAGCTGAAGGAGCTGGACGGCACAAAGGTGATTTTCGTCGACATCCACGGTGAGGCGAGCTCGGAAAAACAGGCGATGGGCCGCTATCTCGACGGCCGCGTCTCCGCGGTGCTCGGTACGCACACGCACGTACCGACCGCGGATGAGCGCCTGCTGCCGAACGGCACGGCGTATCAGACCGACGTCGGGATGACCGGCGCGTACGACTCGGTGATCGGCTTCCGTCCCGAGGAGGCGCTGCATCGCTTCCTGTTCAACACGCCGCGCAAGCTCGAGGTGGCGAAGCGCGACATCCGCCTTTCCGGCGCGATGATCGAGATCGACGAAGAGAGCGGACGGGCCTCGCGCATCGTCCGCATTCACGAGCGGGTCGAGGAGTAGCGCTCTTGCCGGCGGCCTGGGATCGACTGGTCGATGCCGTGCGTCCCGAGACCGGCGCGCTTTCGATCGTCACCCTCGGGCATGTCCACACCGAGGACCTGACTGCGCTCACGCCGCACTTCACGAAGCTCGAGCAGCTCGTGCTCGACGTCGCGCCGCGCGTGGCGCTGATCGATCACCGCGCGGAGCTCAATCGCGCCATCGACGCCGCGTCGGGCGACTGGATTCTCATCGTTCGCGAGCGGGAGGTCGTCGGCGACGCGCTGGCGCGCGAGATCGCGGCGGGAATTGCGGAGGGACGAGTACGCGGCTTCCGCATCCGCACGACGCCGCTCTATTGCGGCAGGCCGCTGCGCATTCAATCCGAAGAAGGTGAGTTGCGGCTCTTTCACCGCCGGTATTTCCTGCGGCGGGGGGACATCGCCGTGCAGGGAACCGTGGTGCGGCTGGCGCATTCGTTCGAGGCGACGACGTTCGCGTCGGCGCAGGAGCATCGCGACTATCTGGGGAAGAGCGGCGTCCCGCATTCGGGACTGCGTCGCGTGCTGCTGTTCACGCGGTACGCGCTCGGTGCGCGCACGCTCGACACGAACACGCTGCGCTACCTCTGGATCGAGGCGGCGTTCGACAGCGCCCCGGTCGGTTAGGCCACTGCCGGTCTTGGCGGACGCGGGATCGCCGCGGTCATCCGCATGTGGCCATTCGATCGGAACTGCCGCGGCGACATGCCGTAGCGCTCGCGGAACTGCTGGCGGAAATAGTTCTCCGAATCGAAGCCGCAGCGGCGCGCGATCTGCGAGACACGCAGGTTTCCGTTGCGCAGCAGGCGCGCCGCTTTCTCCAGCCGTTTCTCTTTCAGAAAGTGGCTGAGCAGCCGGCCCGTAATGCGATGAAAGCGGCCGGAGATGTACTGTCTCGTATAGCCGAGCTCTTTCGTGACTGCTTCGACGGTCACTTCCTCGTCTTCGCGGAGGCGGCGCCGAACCGTTTTGATCAGTGAGCGAAGAAGTCCATCCATCTCGCTGCTCCTGTTCTGCCAACGGCCGTTGAACGACTACGCCGTACGCTGTACTCTTGCGAGCGGCGCGCTGCGAAATCACTATTCTTTAAGGATGGATCGATTTTAACCCGGAGAATGCCTTGGCAGACGCAAATTTTCTACGTGGAGTCCCGTTGTTTGCCGAATTCGAGCCGGACGAGCTCGAACAGCTGCGCCGCACGATGCAGATCAGCCGCTTTGCGCCGGGCGATGTCGTTCTGGAAGAAGGAAATGCCAATCGCGCCCTGCACATCATGGTTCAGGGACGTATTCGCGTGACGCGCCGCGTCAATGACCGCGAAGTCTCTCTGTGCGACCTGGTGGAAGGACAGACATTCGGCGAGCTTTCAATCATCGAAGACGGCGTGGCCTCGGCGTCATTGAGAGCGGTGAGCGATACGGAAGTGCTCTCTGTGTCGATGCATGACCTCGCGCAATTCCTGCGCAGCGAGCCCGCCGCCGGCGCCAAATTCTGGCGCGCCATCGCCATCGACCTCCGCCGCCGCCTCTTGCAGACCAACGACGTCGTGCGCAGCTATTTCGAAGTCAATCGCGCGCTGATCGATAATCCGACGTTCCGAGAAGCGTATGCGATGTGTAATCGGTAGATAGCAGCTATTGAGCTGTTCGGCTGTTCAGCTTTGAGCGAAGTCCTCAACAGCTCAATCGCTCAACAGCTCAATCGCTTTTCCATCGCGTCGCGTCCCGCACGTACAACTTCTCCAGCAATCCCTTCCACGCCTCGTCGACTTCAATTCCTTCCGCGTTCGCCAGACATACGAGGACGAAAATCAGGTCGGCGATTTCTTCGGCCACGTCTCCTTCTTTCTCGCCCGGCTTCGGTTTCTTGTCGCCGTGTTTGTGGCTGATCGCTCTTGCCAGCTCGCCCAGTTCCTCGGTCAGGCGCGCCATCATCATCAATGGCTCGAAGTAGCCGTGCGTGTGCGTGGTGATCCAGTCGTCGACCTGTTTCTGCATCGGTGCGAAGCTCATGACCGCATTTTCGCGTGTGCTACCATCAGGCACAATGCGTCTCGTCCGCATCGTCCTGGTCTGCCTGGTCGCTCTCCCTGCGCTCGCGCAGGTGCAGCTGATCGTCCGGAACGGGAAGAAAGTCATCTACAACGTCGGATCGAGCGGCGGCGGCAGGAGCTCGGATCTCAAATGGCTGGCCAGGCAGCGCGACCGCCGCTCTTCGTACGACCGGCTGATCGAGCAGTACGCCGATCGCTATAACGTCGATCCGATCCTCGTGCGCGCCGTCATCCAGGTGGAGTCGAACTTCAATCCGCAGTGCGTCTCGAACAAGGGGGCGCGCGGCCTGATGCAGCTCATGCCGGAGACGGCGTCGCGTTACGGCGTGAAGAAGATCCTCGATCCGGAGGAGAACATCCGCGGCGGCGTGGCGTATCTCGCCGACCTCCTGGAGATGTTCTCGTTCGATCTTCCCCGCGTCCTCGCCGCGTACAACGCAGGCGAAGGGGCGGTGACCAGACACGGCGGCATCCCGCCCTACAGCGAGACGATGACTTACGTGAAGCGCGCGCTCACGGTCTACTACGGCCGGCCGTACGACGGCAGCGGCGCGGTCTCGTTCGCCGGCGGCCGCGGCAAGGGTCTCCTCGGCGGCGGCTTCCGGGCCGGCACTCCGCTGGCCTCCGCGATCATTCCCGGCTTCCGCTACCTCGGCTCGCAGTAGCACCGTTTCAACGCGGTGACGTCGCACACGTGCGCCGGAGCGCCGCTGCCGCTACAATCCCTCTCGGCATGCCAGATCCCGTCATCGCAGCGCCATTCGATCAGGGTGTTTTCCTTCTCCACTACAACCGGGGACGCGAGGCGTTTCAGGAAGGCCGGTATGCCGAGGCCCGGCGCGAGCTCGAAGGGGCGCAGCGCCTGCGGCCTGATGATTCGGACGTCCTGAACCTCCTCGGACTGGTCTACTTCAAGACCAACGCGTTTCCGGAGGCCGAGGTCATTTATCGCCGGCTGGCGAGAGAGAATGCGAACGTTTTCATCCTCCACTCGAACCTCGGGTTGATCCTCTTCAAGCAGGGGAAGCTCGACGAAGCCGAGCAGTTCCTCCTGCGCGCCGTCGAGCTGCGCCCGAACTACGCGAAGTCGCACCTCTACCTCGGACTGCTCTATCGCCAGCGCCGCAAGCTCGGGCCCGCGCTCGAGCATCTCCGCTTCGCCGGCGCCGACAAGCTGGTGAAGGAAGTCGAAGCGGAAATGCCTCCGCCGGCGGCGCCGAAGCCGATCCTGCCGCAGGCGCCGAAAGTCGATCGCATCACGACCGCCAAAATCCCGGCGCTCCGCACGCAGCCCGGCACCATCCCCACTCCCGAGCCCCCACCGCCGCCCCCTCCACCCGCCCCTCCCGTCGTCGCCGCGCCACCCCCTCCGCCCGTGGCGCAGGTCGAGACGCTGGCCGGCCACACCGCCGCCCGCAAGCTGCAGGACGCGGTCGACGAAACGCCGCTGCACGAAGAGAAGCGCCTCGACCTCGGACACAAAATCGAAGGCGCGTCGAAGACCTTCGCACTGCACGAGAACGGATTCCTGGAGATCAACTTCGCGCGCAGCGTGCACGTGAAGCGCGGCACCGTCTCCAGCTACTCCGGCAACCTGAAGTTCGTCGCCGAGTCGGGACTGGTCGGCACGACCGCGCAGACGCTGGTGAAGGCCGTGGGGCAGGGAAAGATCTTCGTCTATGAGAAGGGGCGCAAGACGTTCCTGCTCGATCTGAACGAAGAGTTCATCTACGTCGAAGGCCACAACCTCCTCGCGCTCGAAGACACGCTGACGTATCGCGTCGAGCCGATCTACGACTCGACCTATCAGCGCAAGATCGACACGGTGAAGATCTTCGGCAAAGGCTCGCTCGCGATTTCCACGTCCATCGAGCCGCTCACGCTGCGCGTCACGCGTGAGTATCCGCTGTCGATCTCCTCGAACGCCCTGGTGGCCTGGACCGGCAACCTGATCCCGCAGGTCATGGACGACAAGACGCTCGAGAACGTGATGATCGAGAACGTCGACGACGCCGGATTCAAGATCCGCTTCGAAGGCGACGGCGTGGTCGTGTCGGAGCAGTGATCCGCGGGTGGGTTACGACAATCCCGACAACCGGAACGCGATCGGGATGATCACGAAGAGCTGCACCGCGTCGAACACGCCGTGCGCCACCACGCCCGGGATCAGGTTCTTCGTCCGATAGAACGCCGTGCCGATGATCAGCGAGATGATCGTCACGCCGACGAGGAGCATCGGCTGCGCGTAGCCGGCGTGGGCGACGGCGAAGAGAATCGTCGAGGCGATGAGGCCGATGCGCTTCTGCAGGAATCCGCGGAAAAACGCTTCCTCCACCGTCATCGCCGAGGCGACGACCAGCGCCTTCTTCCACCACGCCACGCGGGCCATGTAGGCGATCATCGCCGGCGGCTCGAGCTTGTGCGGCATCAGTCCCGCGCCGCTGAGGATGAGCGCGACGAGAACGACCATCACGATCGTGACGATCCAGCCGCCGAGACCGATGGCGAAGCCGGCGATTGCGTCCTCGCCGCTCGGCCGGATGTTGAGAAACGTCGCGATCGGCGGCATGCGCGTCGCCAGCCACCACCCGAGGAGAAAGATGACGATGACGAGGTGCAGGACGAAGAAGCCGGCGAACGACATCTTCGCCAGCTGCGCGGCGGTCGGTTGATGTGCGGCGGTGTAGGCGGTGGCGCTGCCCACTCCGACGAGGAAGAGGCCGAGCCAGAGGTAGGCGAAGATCTTCGCGCCGAGGTTGGGGAAGTCGTCGCAGCGGAAAAGGCCGTAGCGCTCATTCGCCACGATGAGCGCGATCCAGACCACGGTCATGACGATGATGACGGAGAGGCTCACGCCGGGCTCACCTCGACGAGATTGTCGTAGAACGTCGCGCCGTGTCCGATGTCGGTCAGCGCCTGCGACGTGGTTTGATTGGCGTTCTTCTTGTCGGCCGCGATCTTCGGCCACCACACCGACGGCGCGGAAACGACCCCCGGCCGCACACGATCGGTGATCACCGCCTCGGCCGTGAAGAAGCCGCGGTCGTTGTGGATCCGCACGGCGTCGCCGGCGTTGATGCCGCGGCGCCCGGCGTCGTCGGCGTGAATCTCCAGCATCGGCTTTCCCGCCGAGCGCCGCAGCGACGCGACGTTGACGAACGTCGAGTTGAGGAACGAATGCGCCGGCGGCGAGATGAGGGCGAGCGGATAGCGCCGCGCCAGCTCGGGATCGCGCTCCTCCGATTCGCGCGGCGCGATGTAGGACGGCACCGGATCGAGCCCCTCCGCCTTGAAGCGCGAGGAGTCGATCTCGATCCGTCCGCTCGGCGTCGGAACACGCGTGCCGCTGCGATAGGGGAGATGCGGCGACGGCAGCTGCAGGCGGATCGAGCCGCGCTCGCGCAAATCGTCGAACGTCATTCCGGGCACCTTCGCCACCGCGTGGCGCATCATCGACTCATCGCTCTCCTGCAGCTCGGGGTGATCGAGCCCCATCCGCGCGGCGAGCCGGCGGAAGATCTCGGTGTTCGGCAGCGCCTCGCCCAGCGGCGCGATCGCCGCCTTGTTGTACTGCAGGTAGATGTGGCCGTACGCCTTGTGCAGGTCGTCGTGTTCGAGCTGCGTCGTCGCCGGGAGGAGGACGTCGGCGTAGTCGGCGGTGTCGGTCTGGAAGTGCTCGAGCACGACGGTGAAGAGATCGTCGCGCCGGAGTCCCTCCAGCACGCGCTCGCGATCGGGCGCGATGGCCGCGGGGTTCGAGTTGTAGACGACCATCGCGCGCACCGGCGGATCGTTCATCTCCGTCAGCGCCTCGCCGATGCGCGTCATGTTGATCGTGCGCGTGCCGGGCGGAATGAGATCGGTGCGCTCGAGGTAGGCGCTGTCGAGGGTGAACGTCTGCGACGTCGAGAGCTGCGCGCCGCCGCCCGCCAGGTTCCAGTCGCCGGTGATGGCCGGAAGCAGCGCGATGGCGCGCACCGCCGACCCGCCGCCGGCGTGGCGCTGCAGGCCGTAGTTGAGACGGATGAACGACGGCCGCGTCGTGCCGTAGAGCCGCCCGAGGCGCTCGATCGTGTCGACCGGAAGCCGGGTGATCGCGGCCACGCGCTCCGGCGAATAGTCGGCGAGCGCGCGGTCGCGCAGCTTCTCCCAGCCGATGGTCATCTCGTCAAGATATTGACGATCGTACAGTCCGTCGCGGAAGAGGATGTGAGTGATGGCCAGCGCCAGCGCGGCGTCGGTGCCGGGACGGATGGCGATGTGCTCGTCGCAGGCGTCGGCGGTGCGCGTGCGCAGCGGGTCGATGCAGATCGTCCGCGCGCCATGGGCCTTCGCCTTCCGGATGAACGGCCAGAGGTGAGGGTTCGAGGTCAGCGTGTTCGTGCCCCAGAGGACGATCAGCTTCGCCTCGGGGATCGATTCGGTGTCCGTCCCCATGCGGATGCCGTAGACCCCGTTCCAGGCGGTCATGCCGGCCGTGGCGCAGATCGTCCGCTCCAGCAGCGACGCGCCGATGCGATGGAAGAAACGCATCGACAGCGAGTCGCCCTGGATCGAGCCGAGCGTGCCGCCATACGAGTAGGGGAGGATCGACTGCGGATGGACTGCGCGGATCGCGTTCAGCTTCTCCGCGATGAGCGACAGCGCTTCGTCCCACGTCGCGCGGCGGAACTTCCCTTCGCCCTTCGCGCCGGCGCGAATCTGCGGATACAGCAGGCGGCCTTCGTGATACGTCCGCTCCAGATACTTCGCCACCTTGGTGCAGAGGAAGCCGTGTGTGATCGGATGATCGGGATCGCCGGCGATGCGGATGGCGCGGCCGTCTTCGACCGTGACCAGCATCGCGCACGTGTCGGGACAATCGTGCGGACAGACGGCGTGAATCACGTCAGGCATCGGGGGCGAGTTTACCTGAGAGGGTGTCATCCTGAGGCGCGCAGACGCCGAAGGACCCGTGACATCAGGCGCGAGGCGTTCCGGCAACGGGTCCTTCGCCGTCTTCGCGGCTCAGGATGACACCGAGATCGCGCAACGACTCCGCCACCCAGTCCGCCCCCACCGCGAGCAACGCCTCGCGATTCGGATACGGCCCCGGCACGGCGATGGAGAACACTCCCGCCGCCCGCGCCATGGCCATGTCCTCCGGACTGTCGCCGACGTACACCGCGTCCTCGGGTTGCACGCCGAGGCGCTCGAGACAGACGAGCAGGCCCTCGGGATGCGGCTTCTTGTTCGTCACGTCGCTGCCGAACACGCAGTGCGCGAAGTGCGGGGCGAGACCGTACGCAAGCAGCTCGCGCTCGACGCGCGGGCGGCTGCCGCTGGTGACGATGCCTGCGGCGATGCCGCGCGCCGTGAGCGCCGCGATCACCTCGCCCGCGCCGTCGATCAATTCGATCTTCTCTTCCGCGAAATACGCCAGCCACCGTTCGTCCGCCTCCGCCCAGTGCTCCTCGGCCAGCCCGAGGCAGCGGAACGTGTGATACCAGTTCGGCGAATACGTCGCGGCGTAGATGTCGCGGTCGAACGGCAGCGAATACGACTCGAACGTCCGGACGTAGCAGCGATAACTCGCCTCCGCCGTGTCGACCAGCGTCCCGTCCCAGTCGAAGATCACCGCGCGCGGCGTCTTTATCGCAGCGTTCATTGTGACAAGGCCCGCCGCGCGTTGCGGGTGCGGATGCGGATCAATTCGTCCTTGTGCTCCTGCGCCCACTGGTAGAGCACCGCCACCGGCTGCACGAAGCTCACGCCGAGATCGGTGAGCGAGTACTCCACGCGCGGCGGGACCTCGGGGAAAATCTCGCGCTCGACATATCCGTTTTCTTCGAGCGAGCGGAGCGTCTGGGTCAACATCTTCGGGGAGATGCCGACGATCTGCCGCTGCAGCTCGCTGTACCGCTTCGTCCCCTGGGCCAGGGCGTAGAAGACGAGCAGCGTCCACTTGTCGGCCAGGCGCCCCACAGCCTGGTGCGAGGCGCAGGTCTGATCGAAGACGTCGATGGAGTGGATGCAGCTCAAGGCCTGCTCCGCCATCCGCTGCGTGGTCTGCGGAATCTCACTCACCTTTCGCTTCATGACGCACCTCCGGGTTCCTATGGTACGACAAAGTGCCTACTTCCCAAACGATAGTAATGGCGCTATTCATATCGCCATGACGACAGCAACCGCCGTTCGACGCAACCTCCTCTACGACACCGTCACCCTGCCTGATCCCGGATGGGGCGAGGTGCTGATGGCCGTCAAAGCCGTTTCCCTCAACTACCGCGACCTCCTGATCGCCGGAGGCAAGTACACACACTTCGCCGACGACGTGATCCTGGCCTCCGACGCCGCGGGCGAAGTGGTCGCCGTCGGCGAGGGCGTCACCCGCTTCAAAGCCGGTGATCGCGTCGCCGCGAACTTCTTCCTCGGTTGGATCGACGGCGAGTACCAGCGCGAGTACGGCAAGACTTCCCTCGGCGGCGCGGTGCCGGGCGTGCTGGCCACGGCCCGCGTATTCGATCAGCGCACGCTGGTCCGCATCCCCGATCACCTCAGCTACGAAGAGGCGGCGACGCTTCCGTGCGCGGCGGTGACGGCGTGGCACGCGCTCTCCGGGACGAAGCCGGGCGACACGGTGCTGGTTCTCGGCACCGGCGGCGTCGCCGTCTTCGCGCTGCAGTTCGCGAAGCTGCACGGCGCGCGCGTGATCATTACTTCCAGCAGCGACGAGAAGCTGGCGAAGGCAAAAGAGCTCGGCGCCGACGACACGATCAACTACCGCACGACGCCGGAATGGGAGCAGGAGGTGCTGCGGCTGACCAACGGACGCGGGGCCGACAACGTCCTCGAGCTCGGCGGCGCAGGCACATTGACGAAGTCGATCGCCTCGGTTCGCGCCGGCGGCCAGGTCAGCATCATCGGCATCGTCACCGGCACGGTCGAGCCGCTGAACATCGGCGCGATCCTGCCGAACATCCGCCTGCAGGGGATCTACGTCGGCTCGGTGGCGATGTTCGAGGAGATGAATCGCGCGATCGCGCTGCATCGGTTACGGCCGGTGATCGACCGCGTGTTCCCGTTCGATCAGACGCCCGAAGCGCTGCGCCACCTGGAGGCAGCGCAGCACTTCGGGAAGGTGGTGATCTCGATTACCAGATGAGGCGCACGCCGACCTGCGCCTGGCGCGGGTCGCCGATGCCGCTCTGCACCGTGCCGTCGAAGTTGAAGATGAGGTTCGTGACCTCGGGGTGCTTCGGGTTCTTGCTGTTGAAGAGGTTGAAGATGTCGATCGCCGGCTCCGCGGTGAGGCCGCTCGCCAGGCGGAACGGCTTGGAGAGCCGGAGGTCGAGCGAGGAGTAGCGGTTGTCCTTGCGGCCGAGGTTGCGGCGCGTGACCGAGCCGTCGGGATTGATGCGATCGGCCGGAGTGGCGGCGATGGCCATGAAGCGC
>Ga0207703_10000083_pt1 | contig 110315 bp, 101 predicted proteins | sample KBSSwiS12_FD_184304 | JGI IMG/M metagenome (GOLD analysis project Ga0207703, IMG submission 184304) | Switchgrass rhizosphere microbial communities from Kellogg Biological Station, Michigan, USA - KBS Switchgrass S1-2 (SPAdes) (version 2) | ecosystem: Host-associated > Plants > Roots >...
CGGTCTCGCGGCGCGCCACCGCCTTTGCCGTGTAGTAGCTGCTGCCGATGCCGTTCTCGCGCATCATGTTGACCACTAACGGCACGTGGTGCTGGAGATAGTGACGGTCGCAGGCCTGCTCTGGCTTGTCGGGAAGATGGTCTAGGAAGGCGATCGACTTGACTATCGTGGACACCGGATTTCCTTTATGCCGCTGGTATAGGTGGCCCGCACCGCGTCAGGCTTTCTCCTCCGCGGAGTAGCGGTCGTGCGGTTCGGTTCGATGGATCGAATCTCTGTCCTATGGCTAGCTGTTCCGAGAATGACGCGACGTGCGTTGTCGCTCGCAAACTTACGACGTCGCTCCTCGTCGTGGAACTCCGTGTTCTCGTAAGCGCATCTTCGTCGTAGGCGTGGCAGAGCCGCTCCACCGCGGCCGACATCCAGAGCCGGCGAGATCCAACCGCCAGCAGCCGACCAGATGACCTTCCACGCCGCCCGGCCATGCGGGACGAGACCGTCACTAGATGTCCACGCCCTGTACGTACTTGATCAGGGCGAAGCACATACCGAGAAAACACAAGGGCAGTGCGGTGGGCACGAGCCACCTTGGCCGGCCGTTCGTCAGAAACACCGCGGCGGCCGCGATGACGGGGAAAGCTGACAAGATGTATCGGCCCAGACCCATGAAGTCTTTGGTGCCAATGATGGGAATCGCGAGCGAGACGGCGACATACGCGGCGTACCCCCAGCCGAATCTTCGCCAGACGACGCGGAGTAGAAGAACGGCGGCGATCGTTGCCACGATTTGCGGCATCAGCACCAGGACATGCCAATCCCCGCGATAGATCCGTTGAAAGATCCGCACCTTGAGCAGCGTGCGTAGGCCGGGCTCTTGGCCCCAGCCGGGAGCACCCTGCACGTGCGCGAAGGCGAGGGGGTCACCGAATCGCACACCGAGATACGTCATCCACGCGACGAGGCCGCTTGCCGACAGAAACAGCGAAGCCTCGCGACCGCGGATATTCCGCAGGGCGTCGACCATCTCCGAGAACGGCGTCGGACTGACGGCAGCGCCGGACTGCACCGCAGCCTCCGGTCGGGCACGTCGGTCTTGGGCGATCAACTCCACTGCGCGGACGACCAGGCCGACCGTGACAGCGATCCCTACCGGCCGGCCCGCCGTAGCCACCGCACCGACGATGGCCGCGAGGGCATAGTGCCTGCGCTCCAGCAGGGCGAACGCGCCCAAGGTGGCCAGCAGGAAGGTGGCTTCGCCGTATCCGGAGCCGTAGAGGAAGAAGCTGTACGGATACAGGAGAAGGAGGCCGACCGCGACGACAGCGGCGCGCGCCTCGAGCCTGGCGCGGACCCATGCGGCGAACAGCATGACGACGCCGGCGCCGCAGACGAGGGTGACGAGCCCCGCGGCAGTGACGTAGTCCCGGCCGAGGGCGAGTCCGATAATCCGCACGATCATGGGGTAGGCCGGAAAGAACGCGACCGAACATTGTTGGCCGGGCACGTAGGAGTAGCCGTTTTTGGCAATTCCGTAATACCAACCGGAATCGCCTCGGAATTGCGCGTCGAGCCAGTCCGGGCCGTCGAATGCGGCCGCCGATTTCCCGGAGGTGCCGTACACGACGTCCGCAATAAGGCCCAGCACGACGGTCACGAGGACGTACGCGCCGAGGCTATAAAGCGGCAGCCTGCGCGCAACATCGTCGAGCCGCGCCGGGTGGGGACCGATCATCCCGCCAGGGACGGCCGCCTTCGTGCGATCAAGATCGGCAAGCGACACGGACGACAGTGTGTATGACCTGAGTCACAAAACAATGCAAAGCCACGCTTCGTTAGCTGCGGGCACTCCGTGTTGCGACGGTCGGATTCGGTTTACCCCGCCGAGTACTTGAAAGTCCCGAGCAGTAAGCGGCCCTGTTCACCCACTGTTCACGCCGCTGCGGTCGCGCGATAGGTGTCCGTCACGTACGGAAGGACGATCGGCTCGGGAAGCCGGCTCACCACCGCGGTCACATCCGCCATCAGCGCCGCCCGGTCCGCCTCACCCATTGTCGTGATGTAGCTCGTGGTGAGGACGCGGTCGGTCAGTCCGTGCCTGTCCAGGACCTGCTCGTGGCGAAAGCGGCGTCTTTCGATGTTGACGAACGGACCAGCGGCGAGCACCGGGCTGAAATCCATGCCGACTTCGTACGGCTGGAATTCCGGCCATCGCATCGCGGCGCCCAGTTCCGCGACCCAGTCCACCGATTCGTCGCGCTCATTCCAGATCAGCCCGAGGCCGCCGCGCGGCTTCAGGACGCGGTGAATCTCCGCCAGCGCGGCGGGCGCGTCGAACCAATGAAACGCTTGGGCCACCGTGAGAGCGTCCGCCGAGGCCGCCGGCAGCGGGATGGCTGTGTCGCGTCCGTCGACCACGGTGACGCCGGGGAGCCGGCGGGCGGTGAGGACCGCGCGCATGCCGGCCGTCGGCTCGACCGCGGTGATTCGGGCGCCAAATGTTGTGAGTTGTTTCGTGAGAATCCCGGTTCCGGCACCCAAGTCGACCACGTGCGAGTCGTCGCTGATCTTGAGCGAACTCACGAGGAATGCGACGGCATCCCTCGGATAGTCCGGGCGGGCGGAGTGGTAGCGCTCGCCGTTTGCGAACCCCTCGGTGCCGAGGTCGATGTGGGGCACGTCGGCATTACACACGCCGCGATGCTTCCACAGCTCTGATTGGGACGAGGGGGCCTTACCCGTCGGTGTCGCGAGCGACGTGATCCTCGACGACGGCCCGTCCACCGAGCGGCCGCGAGCCCATGCGGTCGAGGAGGTCTCGGACGGTGATCTCGTCGTCGCCGAGATCGAACGGGCGTCCGTCCGCTGCATGACGGCGGTTCGGCGCCGTTTCCTCGTCACCTTCGGCTCGTTCGAGCCGGTCCCGACCGTTGACTTTTGCCTGATAGAGCGCGGCATCCGCGCGGCTCAAGGTCACGGCTGCCGCCTCGCCTGCGTGGCGGCGGGCGAAGCCGGCAGAGAACGTGACGGCGGCACCGCTCAGGTGCCAGGCGTTACGAATGCGATTGAAGATCTCAACACCGCCGACCGTGTCATTGATGACGACGACAAATTCTTCGCCACCGAACCGGGCAACCACGTCGTCCGCCCGCAGCACGCTCGCCGTGGCATCGGCGAACTGCATCAGGACGACGTCGCCAGCCGCGTGACCGTAGCGGTCGTTAAAGGTCTTGAAGTTGTCCAAGTCGATGAACAGGACCGAGCCGCCGACCGACAGATTCGCCAAGTGACGGGCGAGTGCGCGCCGGTTACCGACGTTGGTCAGCGGGTCCGTGTTCGACGACGTCCACAGCGTCGCGACTTTCGTCCGCCACCTGTACTGCGTGAAAGCGGTCAGTTCGCCGACCGTCAGGAGGACGGCGATGACGAGCGGCAGCCGGGCGACGAGCCACGCCGGATGCTCTGGAAACGCCAACCACCAGTCAGCAAGCAGCAGAGGTAGCGCGAGCAGGGTCGTTCCGCGAGGCAGCGTGATCCCCATGTAGAAGACCCCGAGAAGCATGAAACCCAATAGCGGCAGCGTTTCAGCTTGAACGAGGAGGCCGTCTAGCGCGAGGCTGGCGGCGATGATGATCGGTCCGATCACGAGGGATCGACGCGGCATCGCGTTCCAGGGCAGCGCGGCGAGGACGCCAGCAAGCACCAGTACACCGATTCCGATGAACACGCTGATGTTGCTTTCGCGCCGGCTGAGGTCCATCGCCTGTTGAGCGACGACCAACCCCACTCCCGATATGCCGACGAGGCCCGCGCCGGCAAGGCCGGTCGGCCTGTCCGCGGCTACCGCGGGAGAGTCGATCATGGAAAGAACGTCGGCAATCGGGAAACCGACTTGAGGACCGGTCATGGGGCCAATCGGTGTAGTGCCGACAGCCCGTCTCGGTCAGCCGCCCGTCGCGGAGAAGTGCTGGTAGTCCGGATCGCTCCAGCGGCCGCCCCAGAACCACCCGACAGACGCGAACGCGACGTTGACCGCGCTTCCCGGCGCTGCCATCCCGGCGCGGACGTTTCCGCGATCGGTGTAGGCGGCGCCGGCATCCGGCTGCACCGTGCCGCCCTCGACGTACGGGTTCTCGACGGTGTTGATGTCGATCGCCTTGCCGTACGCGTGCACTGACCACTGCGGCGGTCCGGGTGCGACGGCCGCCCGGCAGTTGAAGCTCGACGTGTTGTCCGCGTCCATCGACGCTGGGTCGCTGCCCCCGTATTCGGACGTCGGCCGCATCGACCGGATCGGGAAGCGCGCGTCGTACAACGCCTTGAAGATCGTCACGACTTGGGACACGACGTCGACATGTACGACCATCAGGCCGGTGTGCGGCGCGTCGTCGAAGCCCCAGTACGACATGGTCACGGCCCGTAGCGACTCCGGCCCGACCGGGCAGCCGGCTCGGTAGCTGGCGCCGAGGTCCTCGGCGGTCACCGCGGAGACGGATGCTGCAAAGGCTGGTACGGCAGGCGGCGCGGGGATCGGTGGCGGCGGCGGTGGCGGGGCGGCGGGGTTCGTGGCGGGGGGCGGTGCGGACGCAGCGGAGCCGGATGGGGCGGGTGCGGACGTCGAGCTGCCGGCGGGCGCCTGCGAGGGGCCGGTGACGTGTGCCGCTGACCCGCACGAGCAAAGGAGCGTCGCGGCAGCCACCGCGAGAGCGGCCGCCGCGGACTGCCGGACGAGTGACGTCACGAACGCTTACGGTAGTGCGAGTGGCCAGGACAGTGACGGCGATCGACCGAGCGGACCGCCCTGACGGCAACCGCACGGCAGCCCCACGCGCCCGAACGGGGCGGCGGTGGTTCGCCGTCGCCATCTCCGGAGCGGCCGTCTTGGCCGGGTGTAGCTCGAGCGCCGGGCGGAGCACGGCCGAGGCGCCGCTGAGTACCGTCGCCGGGAGCGTGGCGCCCCTTGTCCAGATCCCCGACGTGCCTACGCCGACACCGACTCCGACCCCGACCCCGCCGCCTCCGGCGCCGCCCGTGGTGCAGCAACCGGCGGTCGCACCCGCAGCACCCGACATGCTCGTCGATCACCTGATCGGAGTCGGCAATGCCCGGCAGGTCATCAGCGTCACGGCCAGCAGCTACGGGATGAGCTTCGCGACCCTGCAGGCGTTCACCAAGACCGCCGACGGCTGGACGCAGACGTTCGGACCGTGGACCGCTCGGATCGGCGGCTCGGGTTTCGCAGCCCCGGGCAAAAAGGTCGAGGGCGACATGAAGACCCCGTCCGGCGCGTACGGCTTCACATTCATGTTCGGGATCCGCGCAAACCCGGGCGTGCGATACGAGTACCGGCCGGTCACCGGTAATCAGATCGTCTGGAACGACGACCCGTCCTCGCCTAACTACAACACCTGGGTCGACACGAGCGCACCGGGCGCCGATCCGGGGGTCAACCCAGAGCCGATGAACAACGATCCCTCGTACGACTACGGCGCGGTCATCGCGTACAACACAACCGAAAGAACCCCCGGCGCCGGCAGCGCGATCTTCTTCCACCAGAATTCGGCCAGTGGCGGCTCAACGGCAGGCTGCGTATCGATTCCGCAAAGCCAGCTGCTGCAGGTGCTGCGCTGGCTCGATCCGGCCGCATCGCCGGTGATCGTGATGGGGACGACGGCCGCCGTCAGCCAATAACCGCGCGGGCTCAACGAGGGCGTGCCACTAACATCGCGGTCATGCCTGCCGCGATCACCCTGACCGTCGATGGATCCTCCATCCGAGTCACCGACGGGACGAGCGCGGGGGAGGCGCTGGCGGCCACCGGGGTCCGAGGTTCGGTCGCTGCTCGGATCAACGGGGACTCGCAGCTGCGTGATCTGGCGTACGTCGTGGCCAACGGTGACGTCGTCGAGTCGATCGCCGCGGACTCCGAAGAAGGCCGCGCAGTCTTCCGACATTCCTGTGCGCACGTGCTTGCGCAGGCCGTCCAAGACCTGTTCCCGGGCACCCAGCTCGGGATCGGCCCGCCGATCACCGACGGGTTCTATTACGACTTCGCGCCGGAACGGCCGTTCACCCCGGAAGACCTGACCGCCATCGAGAAGCGGATGAGCGACATCATCCGCCAGCGTCAGCACTTCGCGCGGCGGGTCGTCACCGAAGGCGACGCGCGCACCGAGCTGGCCGGCGAACGGTTCAAGCTGGAGCTGCTCGACCTGGCCAACGGCCCCGGCTCTGGCGGAACCGCCGCCGACGTGGCCGAAGGTGCCGAGATGGAGGTCGGCGGCACCGAGATCACCATGTACGACAACCTGTTGCTGTCGAAAGACGCTGCGCCGCAGCGGGTTTGGACGGATCTGTGCCGTGGCCCGCACGTGCCGACCACCCGTGACATTCCGGCCTTCAAGCTGCTGCGCAGCGCCGCCGCGTATTGGCGAGGCAGTGAGAAAAACCCGCAGCTGCAACGGATCTACGGCACCGCGTGGGAGTCGAAGCAGGCGCTGACCGCGTACCTTGACCGCGTCGCCGAGGCGGAACGGCGCGATCACCGCCGTCTCGGCGCGGAGCTCGACCTGTTCTCGTTCCCCGACGAGATCGGCTCTGGCTTAGCCGTTTTCCACCCCAAGGGCGGGACGATCCGCCGGGTCATGGAGGACTACTCCCGCGCCCGGCATGAGGCGGCCGGCTACGAGTTCGTCAACACCCCGCACATCACCAAGGGCACCTTGTTCCAGACTTCGGGGCACCTCGACTGGTACGCCGACGGCATGTTCCCGGCGATGCACGTCGATGGCGGTGACTACTACCTCAAGCCGATGAACTGCCCGTTCCACAACCTGATCTACCGCGCGCGCGGCCGGTCGTACCGTGAACTTCCGCTGCGGCTGTTCGAGTTCGGGACCGTCTACCGCTACGAGAAGTCGGGGGTCATTCACGGCCTGACCCGGGTCCGCGGGATGACTCAGGACGACGCCCACATCTACTGCACCCGCGAGCAGATGCGCGGCGAACTCTCGTCGTTGCTGACCTTCGTCCTCGACCTGCTGAAGGACTACGGCCTCAACGACTTCTACCTCGAGCTGTCGACCCGCGATCCGGAGAAGTCGGTCGGCACCGAGGAGGATTGGGCGGAGGCGACCGCAACGCTGGCCGAGGTCGCGACCGCATCGGGGCTCGAACTCGTTCCGGACCCGGGCGGCGCTGCGTTCTACGGCCCGAAGATCTCGGTCCAGGCTCGGGACGCGATCGGCCGGACCTGGCAGATGTCGACGATCCAGCTCGACTTCAACCTGCCGCAGCGATTCGAACTCGAATACCAGGCGGCCGACGGCACCCGGCAACGGCCGATCATGATCCACCGCGCGCTGTTCGGGTCGATCGAGCGGTTCTTCGGTGTACTCCTCGAGCACTACGCCGGAGCGTTCCCGGCGTGGCTCGCGCCGGTCCAGGTGGTGGGCATCCCGATTCGGGACGACCACGCGCCGTACCTTGAGGAAGTCGCGAGAAGGCTTGCGGCACAGGGTATTCGGGTCGAGGTCGACTCGTCGCAGGAGCGGATGCAGAAGAAGATCCGCACCGCTCAGCAGCAGAAGGTGCCGTTCATGCTGATCGCCGGCGACGACGATGTCGCGGCCGGCGCCGTGTCATTCCGCTACCGCGACGGCACTCAGAACAACGGCGTCCCGATCGACGACGCGATCGCAGAGATCGTCGCGACCGTACGGGAACGTCGTTGAGTACTTTTCCGGCAGACCCGCCGGGCAAGGCACAGGACGGGGTCGGCGACCCGGGCGCATTCGGTCGCCTCTGGACGCCGCACCGCATGGCGTACATCGACGCGGGCGGGGTGAAGGCCGACGACCGGTGCCCCTTCTGCCACATCCCGGAGCTCAGCGACGAAGACGCCCTGATCGTCTTTCGCGGCGCCGGGAGCTACGTCGTGCTGAACCTCTACCCGTACAACCCTGGGCACCTGATGGTCGTGCCGTACCGGCACGTCGCCGGTTACGAGGAACTGGACGAGGCGGAGGCCAACGAGATCGCGGCGCTGACCCAGACCGCCATCCGGGCGCTGCACACGGCGAGCGGACCGGGCGGGTTCAACGTCGGCATGAACCTGGGATCGATCGCCGGCGCCGGTATCGCGGCGCACCTGCACCAGCACATCGTGCCGCGGTGGGGCGGCGACACGAATTTCATGCCGGTGATCGGAGTAACCCGGGTGTTGCCCCAACTGCTGGCCGACACCCGGGAGCGGATCGTCGCGGCCTGGCCGCACCCGGGCTAGACCGATCCGGCTGTGGACGACGTACCACGCCATCGGTAGCGGTCAGCGACACTCGACGGGTGGCGACGGGGGACACGATTGCGGTTGAGTCGGCGGCTTTCGACGCGGCTTCGGCGTTCTGCGGCCGGGCCCGCCGCCTTGCGTTCGCCCTGCCGGAGCGGATCTTGGCGGGGGCGCACGACACCCACGCGGCCGCGCTGGACGACGAGCTCGATGCTTTCGCGGTCCACGGACAGGCGGCGGCCGCCGCGCTGATCACGCGGATCGCGGTGACCGAAGGGCTGCTGGACCTCGCCTCGCACGGCTTCTCGGCCGTCGAACTCAGGCTGGCCGCGGCTCTGGCGCCGTGACATGACCTGCCGATGAGCCAGCCGTCGACCGGTCTGCTCGATCCGCTCGACGGCTGGCCGCACGTCGATCCGCGCGTGGATTACGTACGGGCGTCGATCGCCGACCTCATCAGCCGGGCCGATCAGTGGACGGACATCGCCGACCTCCTCCGGCAGGCGGAAGGCGCGATCGCCAGTGGGGCGGGTGCGGCCGTGCGGGCCGCGGACCTGCGGCTACGCGAGCTTGCCCTGGCGGCTGACGGCCTCGCCGGCCCGCTTCGGGACATCGCGGCTGTGCTGCAGGGCTACCTGCTGGCGTACGACCGCTACCAGGAGGAGGTCGCGGTCGCACGCGCTGTGGCGCGGGAGGCGGTCGTCGACTCTGTCGCTCGCCGGGAGGCGGCCCCACACAACGCGGCAGCCGAACCGGGCGTTCCCCTCACGCCGCTGCGGCAGCGGGCGTGGGATCTGGCGACGGCGGCTCTGGACGAGTTCGTCGACGCGGGACGGCTCGCGGCGTCGGTTGTTCATGCGACCACCGCGATGATCCGGGGTGGCTGGGTCAACACGGGCACGGCGTGCGCCTCGCGGAGCGTCTTCCACATGCTCATCGAAGGCGGCGAGGTCGAAAGCACGGTGCGCGGCACAGCCGGGGCCGTCCGGCTGGGCCTGCAGGTGCTCATCCTGCAACGCCGCGGCACCCTGACGGCGGACGATGTCCAACGGGTCCGCAAACAGTTGTCCGTGGGTGGAACGTCGCTTACGGCGGAGGACGGCCGCCTGCGTGCGCTTGCCGGCGCAGTCGCCACGCGCGCCGGGGTCGGGGACGGGGTGTTCGCGCTTCTCGGCATCGCGTCCGGCATCGCGCAGGCCAGCGCGTTCGTCGTCGGCGACGCGGTCACCGTCCTCGACGGCGGCGGGGCAGAGGGCCTGCACGCCGCAGCCAACCGGACGGCCGCCGCCGCCAACGGAATCGCGGGTGCGCAGCTTGCCGTCGAGGTTTTCGAGAAGGTCGGGATACGAGCGCTGTCGTCGGTCGCCATGCCGGTCTTCATCGCGACGAGCGCCTATCAGCTCGGCGACCTGCTGTACACAAACCGCAAGGGCATCACGGCCACGTTCGAGAGCTTCGCGGGTCACCCGACGTCAACGGAACTGCCGTGACGGTGTTTTGCGGGCATTCGCCGGATTGCCTGGCCGGTAACATCCGGGCGTGCTAAGCCTGCACGTCCGTGCCCCGATCGCCCGCTTGCTGGCGCCGTTCGTGAATCGGCTTGCCCGGTTGGGTGTCTCCCCGGACGTCGTGACGTTGGTGGGCACGATCGGGGTGACCGCCGGTGCGCTGGTGTTCTTCACCCGCGGTCATTTCTTTGTCGGCACGCTCGTCATCACCGCGTTCGTCTTCTCCGACCTGCTGGACGGGCAGATCGCGCGGGCGCGCGGACGGGTCAGCGTGTGGGGTGCGTTCTTGGACTCCGCACTCGATCGGGTCGGCGACGCGGCGATCTTCGGTTCGCTCGTCATGTGGTACGCCGGTGACGGCGAATCGCTGCCGCTGGCCGGCGCGGCCCTCGGCGCTCTGGTGGGCGGGTCGGTGACCTCGTACATCAAAGCCCGCGCGGAGTCGCTGGGTCTGTCGGCGAACGTCGGGTTCGCGGAGCGGTCCGAGCGGCTGATCATCGTGCTGGTCTGCGCCGGGTTCTACGGTCTCGGCGTTCCGTACCTGTTGCCGGCCGCGCTGTGGTTCCTCGCCGGGGCAACGGCGCTGACCGTGCTGCAGCGGCTGGTCGAGGTACGCCGCCAGGCGACGTTGGCCGAAGCTGCCGGGCGCTCCGCGGCCCAGCCGGCCGACGTCGTGGCGGATCCGCCGCGTCCGGCGCATCGGTGAGCCCCCGCGACCGGGTAACCGCGGCGGCCTTCGCCGGGGGATGGGCAGCAATGAGGTGGCTCCCGCCGTCACTCACGCTCGGCGCCTTCCGGGCCGCCGGAAGCTACGCGGCCCGGCGCAACGGCCGGGGCGTGCGCCAGCTTCGCGCCAACCTGGCTCGGGTGGTCGCCGGCACCCCGTCGCTTGCCGGCACCGACCTTGACGCCCTCACCGCCGCCGCGATGCGTTCGTACGCCCGGTACTGGCAAGAAGTTTTCCGCCTCGAGTCGATGTCGGCCGAGCAGATCGTCGGCGGGACGAACATCGAGGGCGAGGACATCCTGCGAGCCGCGTACGCCGAGGGCAACGGCCTGATCCTCGCCTTGCCGCACTGCGGGAACTGGGACCACGCCGGTGCCTGGCTCGCGCACGTCGGCATCCCGTTCACAACGGTCGCCGAACGGCTGGAGCCGGCGTCGGTTTACGACCGCTTCGTGGCGTTCCGGGAGAGTCTGGGCATGGAGGTCATCCCGCTCACCGGCGGGGCGGCGCCGTTCGAGTTCCTCGCCGGGCGCTTGCACGAGGGCCGGGCGCTGTGCCTGCTCGCGGACCGTGATCTGCCCGGCAACGGTCGGGAGGTGTCGTTCTTCGGCGAACCCGCGCTCATGCCGGCCGGGCCCGCTTTGCTGGCAGTCCGCACAGGCGCGCCGCTGCTGCCGGTTTCGCTGTGGTTCGACGGTCTGAAGCCGTGGAACGTCCGGGTGCACGAACGGATCGCCGACCCGGGCGAGGGTTCCCTTGCCGAGCGGGTCAGCGCGATGATGCAGGCGATGGCAGATCAGTTCGCTGCCGGCATCGCCGAGCACCCAGCCGACTGGCACATGCTTGCCCGGCTGTGGACGGCCGACCGGGTGGCGGCGTGAAGGTCGGCCTGGTCTGCCCGTACGCCTGGGACAAGCCGGGCGGAGTTCAGGCGCACGTCCGCGACCTGGCCGAGATCCTGATCGAGCGCGGACACGAGGCCAGCGTGTTCACGCCGGTCAACGATGACGACGCGTTGCCCGACTACTGCGTCTCGGCCGGTACGCCGGTGCCCATCCCGTACAACGGTTCGGTGGCCCGGCTCCTGCTCGGCCCGGTCAGCGCCGCTCGGACCCGAAAATGGCTGCGGCAGAACGACTTCGACATCCTGCACGTGCACGAGCCCACGGTGCCGAGCGTGACGTGGGTGTCGTGCATGTTCACCGACGCCCCCATCGTCGCGACCTTCCACATGAGCAACCCGCGGTCGCGCGCGATGGCCGCTTTCGAGCCGCTGTTCGTCCCGGCGCTGGAAAAGGTCAGGGCCCGGATCGCCGTCAGCGAGGCAGCGCGGCGGACCACCGTCGAGCACCTGGGCGGCGACGCGATCCTCATTCCCAACGGCGTTCGCGTCGACCGGTTCGAGCACGCTGCGCTGCTGGACGGACATCCGGACGGCCGCACCTTGGCGTTCGTCGGACGGATCGACGAGCCGCGTAAGGGTCTCGACGTGCTGCTCGACGCGCTGCCGTTGTTACCCGACGTCCGGCTGCTGGTCGCCGGACCGGGGGAGAAGGACCTTCCGGCGGCCGTCGCGGACCGGGTCACGCTGCTCGGCCTGGTCGACGAACCGACGAAAGCGTCGCTGCTCCGGTCAGCGGACGTGTTCGTCGCCCCGAACGTCGGCAGCGAGTCGTTCGGCATCGTGCTGCTGGAAGCCATGGCGGCACGGACGGCGATCGTGGCGAGTGACCTGGACGCGTTCCGCCAGGTCATGGGACCGCGCCGGCACGGTGGCTTCTTCGCCGTCGGAGATCCCCAGGCGCTGGCCGCCGAGGTGCGACGGCTGTTGGCCGATCCGGAGCTGCGGGCCGAGTCCGCCCGCGAGGGCGCGCGCGCCGTTGAGACCTACGACTGGGCGACCGTCGCCGGGTCGATCCTGCGGGTCTACGAAACGGTGCTGCAGGGGGATGCGCTCACGGTGACGTCCAACGAACGCTCGGCGGATGGGCGGCGGCGGTGACTCTTGCGGTCACGCTGGCCGTCGTTGCGGTCGTCCTGTCGGCCGTGGCCGGTTACCTCAACTGGGTAGCCGGCCGACACGAACGCCTTGCCGCCCGGGCCGACGCCGCCTGGGCCGCGCTGGACGCACAACTGGTCCGCCGGGCCGCGGCCGCCCACTCGATGGGTCTGAGCCAGCAGGACGGCGCGCTGATCGCCGCCGCCGAGGCTGCCCTGGCCGAGCCGGTCTCCCGGCGGGAGGAGATCGAGAACCAACTCGGTCGCGCCCTGCGCCGGGCGATCCTGCCCGAGGGCCCGGAGGAGACGGCGCCTGAACCGCACGTCATCGAACTGCGGGAAGCAGCCGGCCGTGTCCACCTCGCCCGGCAGTTCCACAACGACGCCGTCCGCGACCTGGCGTCGCTCCGGCGCCGCCGGACCGCTCGGCTGCTCCGCCTCGGCCGCGGCGACCACAGCGGTCCCGGCCGGGCCTACTTCGAAATCGACGACACCGTTGCCCGGTAACCTCCCGCACCGTGGAGCGAAGGTGATCAGGTCGGCGCTCGTCACGGGTGTGCTGGTTGCAGGCCTGACCCTCACGGCCTGCGGCGGTCATCCGAAACCGGCGGCATCTCGGACGCCGACGCCGACGCCCGTCGTCACGACCCCGGCGCCGCCGCCTCCTCCGCCCTCGCCGCTGACCGGCCTGCCGCCGGCCGGCGCGACCGTGGTCGCCGTCAAGGTCGACAACGTCTCCACCGGAGCCCAGGCAGGCTTGAACGACGCCGATGTCGTCTATTGCGAGCTGGTCGAAGGCGGCTTGACCCGGTTACTCGCGGTGTTCGGTACCCACCAGCCGACGTCCGTCGGCCCGGTCCGCAGTGCCCGGTTCACCGACGTCGAGTTGCTCGGGGAGTACGGCCGTATCGCGTTGGCTTTCTCCGGCGCGAACACCGCCGTGCTCGCCGCGGTCAAGGGCGCCAACCTGCAGGACGACGCCTACGACTACGTGCCGGACCTGTATCACTTCGACCGCACCCGACCCGCCCCGTACCAGTTCCTCGTCGACGTCTCGAAGGCCGTTTCGACGGCCCCGGGCGACCCGGCGAAAGACATCGGCTTCCGGTTCGGCCCTGCGCCGGCGCTCCCAGCGGCGACCCCCCCCGCAACGCCGGTCGCCGTCACCGCGTTGTCCGCGCGGTTCCCCGCCGCGCTCGTCTCCGCGACGTGGGATGCCGCCTCCGGCAGCTGGCTGATGTCCCGCGACGGCCGGCCGCAGATGTTGGCCGACGGCAGCCAGGCGAGCGCGTCGAACATCCTCGTGCAGTACGTGACGAACGACGGCGCCGACATCCCGACCACCAAGACCGTCGGATCCGGTCAGGCGGTGCTCTTCCGTAACGGCGCCCGGTTCGACGGAACGTGGTCGCGTTCGAGCAGCACGTCCCCGACGACGTGGACCGCGGCCGGCGGCGGCGATCTCACGCTGAGCACCGGCCGGACGTGGGTCATCTTGTTGCCGGTCGGCTCGGCGCTGTCCGTCAGCTGACCGGGTCGACCCGCGCCGCCGTACGATGTCCGGGTGACAAGCCAGGCAGCCAGCACCCCCGAAACCGCCTCCGAGATTTCGCCGGCAAGCACCATCGGTAGCGCCCGCGTCAAGCGCGGCATGGCCGAGATGCTCAAGGGCGGCGTGATCATGGACGTCGTCAACGCCGAGCAGGCGCGGATCGCGCAGGAGGCCGGCGCGGTCGCGGTGATGGCACTCGAGCGGGTGCCGGCCGACATTCGCGCCGAAGGCGGCGTTTCCCGGATGTCCGACCCCGACATGATCGAAGCGATCATCGCCGAGGTGTCGATCCCGGTGATGGCCAAGGCCCGGATCGGTCACTTCGTCGAAGCCCAAGTGCTGCAGTCCCTCGGCGTCGACTACATCGACGAGTCCGAAGTACTCACGCCGGCCGACTACGCCCACCACATCGACAAGTGGGCGTTCACCGTTCCCTTCGTCTGTGGGGCGACGAACCTCGGCGAGGCGCTGCGCCGGATCACCGAAGGTGCGGCGATGATCCGCTCCAAGGGCGAGGCCGGCACCGGCGACGTCTCCAACGCCACCACCCACATGCGGGCCATCGGCGACGAGATCCGCCGGCTGACCACCTTGCGGCCGGACGAGTTGTACGTCGCCGCGAAGGAACTGCAGGCGCCGTACGAACTGGTCAAGGAAGTGGCCGAGGCAGGCAGGCTTCCGGTCGTGCTGTTCACCGCCGGCGGCATCGCCACCCCGGCCGACGCCGCGATGATGATGCAGCTCGGGGCAGACGGCGTGTTCGTCGGCAGCGGCATCTTCAAGTCCGGCAACCCCGCCCAGCGCGCCGAGGCGATCGTGAAGGCAACCACGTTCTACGACGACCCGGACGTGATCGCCAAGGTGTCGCGCGGGCTCGGCGAGGCCATGGTCGGTATCAACGTCGAGGCCCTGCCCGTCGACCACCGGCTCGCCACTCGCGGCTGGTGACCTGCACGTTCGGTTCGCGATGACCGGGCTTCGGATCGGGGTTCTCGCCCTGCAGGGCGACGTCCGGGAACACCTCGCGGCCCTCGACCGGTGTGCGGTCGACAGCGTTCCGGTGCGCCGGCCGGGGGAGTTGGCGCAGGTCGATGCGCTGGTCCTGCCGGGCGGCGAGTCCACCACGATCATCCGGCTCGCCCGTACCTTCGAACTGCTCGAACCGCTGCGCGAGCTGGTCGGCAGCGGCCTCCCGGTCTACGGCTCGTGCGCGGGGATGATCCTGCTCGCGCGCGATGTGCTGGACGGCGAGCCGAATCAGGAGACCATCGGGGGCATCGACATCGCGGTCCGGCGCAACGCGTTCGGCCGGCAGGTCGAGTCGTTCGAAGGTGACGTCGAGATGTCCGGGGTTGGAACCGTGCCCGGCGTCTTCATCCGGGCGCCGTGGGTCGAGTCCGCCGGGCCCGGGGTCGAGGTGCTCGCGACGGTGGGCCCGGCGGAGCCGGGCGCCGGTAGGATCGTCGCGGTACGACAGGGGCCGTTGCTGGCGACGTCGTTCCATCCCGAGCTGACGGCGGACGCACGGGTGCACGGCCTCTTCGTGCGAATGGTGAAGGAATCGGGAGCGTGAATCACTCGTGAGCGGCCACTCCAAATGGGCGACGACCAAGCACAAGAAGGCCGTCGTCGACGCAAAGCGCGGCAAGTTGTTCGCCAAGCTGATCAAGAACATCGAGGTCGCGGCGCGCACCGGCGGCGGTGACCCGGCCGGCAACCCGACCCTCGCCGACGCGATCGCCAAGGCCAAGGGGCAGAGCGTCCCGAACGACAACATCGACCGCGCGGTCAAGCGCGGCTCTGGCGCCGAGGCTGGTGGCGCCGACTGGGAGTCGATCACCTATGAGGGCTACGGGCCCAACGGCGTCGCCCTGTTCATCGAGTGCCTGACCGACAACCGCAACCGCGCGGCCATGGAGGTTCGGACGGCGATGAGCCGTAACGGCGGCACGATGGCCGACCCCGGCAGCGTCGCGTACCTCTTCTCCCGCAAGGGCGTCGTACACGTCCCTTCGGCGGGGTTGACCGAGGACGACCTGCTGATGGCCGTGCTTGAAGCGGGCGCCGAGGAGGTCAACGACGCTGGCGACAGTTTCGAGGTCATCAGCGAGGCGACGGATCTGGCCGCGGTGCGCGCCGCGATCACCGAGGCCGGCTACGAGATCGAGTCGGCGGATACGGCCTGGCTCCCCAGCGTCTCGGTGCCGCTCGACGAAGAGGCCGCCCGCAAGGTGCTCAAGCTGATCGACGCGCTGGAGGACTGCGACGACGTGCAGAACGTCTGGGCGAACGCCGACATCAGCGACGAGATCTACGCATCCGTCGAGTAGCGCTCGTGGGTGACACGCGCGGCCGATGAGCGCCGCCGCGACCCAGCCCGCGGATAAGGTCGAACACGTGTTCGTTGATGCCTCGGCTCCGCGGCAAGCCGGCACCCTCCGCGTGCTCGGGATCGACCCCGGCCTGACCCGCTGCGGAGTGGGCATCGTCGACCTGACCGGCGGTAGCCGCGTTCAGTTCGTCGCGGCCACCACCCTGCGCAGCGACGCCAGCTCGCCGGTCGGCGATCGGCTGTTGCTGCTCGAGCGCGGCATCAACGACTACCTCGAGGCGTACCTGCCCGACGCGGTGGCGGTGGAACGGGTGTTCAGCCAGCACAACGTCCGTACGGTCATGGGCACTGCACAGGCTGGGGCCATCGCCATCGTTGCCGCCGCCCGCCGCGGTTTGCCGGTCGAGCTGCACACGCCGAGTGAGGTGAAGGCCGCCGTGACCGGTTCCGGGCGCGCCGACAAGGAGCAGGTCGGCCTGATGGTGACCAGGTTGCTGCGGCTCACTGAGATGCCGAAGCCGGCTGACAGCGCCGACGCGCTTGCACTGGCGATCTGCCACGCGTGGCGGGCGCCGGCGATCGCGAAGCGCAGTGCGGCGCTGGCGGCGGGGGTGCGGGCGTGATCGCGCTGGTCCGCGGGCCCGTGCTGTCGCTCGCCCCGGACGGCGCCGTGATCCTGGTCGGCGGGCTGGGTCTGCAGGTGTTCTGCACGCCTGCCACGCTCGCCGGCCTCCGGGTGGGAGATACGGCGTCGCTGTCCACCGCGCTGGTCGTGCGCGAGGACAGCCTGACGTTGTACGGGTTCGCGAACGAGGACGAGCGCGGTGTGTTCGAGGCTCTGCAAACCGCGACCGGAGTCGGCCCGCGCCTGGCCCAGGCGGTGCTCGGCGTCCTGCGCCCGGACGAAATCCGGGTCGCGATCGCCGATGAAGACTTGGCGGCCCTCACCCGGGTGCCGGGCATCGGGCGCAAGGTGGCGCAGCGCATCGTCCTGGAGTTGAAAGACCGGATCGGACTGCCGGCCCGCTTGGACGGCGCAGCGCCGGCGGCCGTTGCCGCGTCGGCCGCCGCGGACGACGTCCGTTCCGGTCTCCTCGCGCTCGGCTACTCCGCCCGCGAGGCCGAATCCGCGGTGACCACCGCGCTCGAGCAGCACGACGGCGGAAGCACCGACGATCCCGCGGCGCTCCTTCGGAGCGCGCTCGCCGTGCTGAGGCGGACGTGACCGACCTCGACGATGGCCACGAGCTGGTCGCCGTGCATGCCCTGGCAGGGGACGTCGACGCTGAGGCGGGCCTGCGTCCGCGTGATCTCACCGAGTTCGTCGGGCAGGAGCGTGTACGAGAACAGCTCGGTCTCGTCCTCGACGGCGCGAAAAGCCGCGGCACCGCGCCCGACCACATCCTGCTGTCCGGCGCGCCCGGACTCGGCAAGACGACGCTCGCGATGATCGTCGCCCACGAACTGGGTGCGGGGCTGCGGCTGACGTCCGGGCCGGCCATCCTGCGGGCCGGCGACCTGGCCTCGATGCTCGTCGATCTGCAGGAGGGCGACGTCCTGTTCATCGACGAGGTGCACCGCGTCGCGCGGCCGGCGGAGGAACTGCTGTACCTCGCGATGGAGGACTTCCGCGTCGACGTGATGCTCGGCAAAGGGCCGGGCGCCCGTTCGGTCAGCATGGACGTGGCGCCGTTCACGCTGGTGGCGGCCACCACCCGGGCCGGCCTGTTGACCGGTCCGCTGCGCGACCGGTTCGGCTTCACCGCGCATCTCGACTTCTACGACGAGGCCGAACTCCAGATTGTCGTTGAGCGCGCCGCGCGGCTGCTGGGGATCTCGATCGACGCGGCCGCCGCACGGGAGATCGCCGGCCGGTCGCGCGGCACGCCGCGGATCGCCGGCCGGTTGCTGCGGCGGGTCCGCGACTTCGCCGACGTGCGCGGTTCGGGCCACATCGACCTCGCCGCGGCTCACGCGGCGCTGGCGCTCTACGACGTCGACGAGATCGGACTCGACCGCATCGACCGGGCCGTCCTGCGCGCACTTGTCGAGCGTTTCAACGGCGGCCCTGTTGGACTCGGCACGATCGCTCTCGCCGTTGGCGAGGAGGCGCAAACCGTTGAAGAAGTTTGTGAACCTTTCCTGGTGCGGGCCGGAATGCTCGCCCGCACGCCGCGGGGTCGCGTCGCCACCTTGCGAGCGTACGAACACCTGAGAGTGCGGCCGCCGGCCGGCTTCGGGGGCAGCGAGGCGCTGCCGTTGTTCGACTCGTAGCCGGGCGGCCGGATCTCCGCGGCACCGTACGATCCGAGGCATGCACATCGTCACTGCCGTCGCGCCCGCCGCCGTCTTCGCCGATAGCAAGAGCAGCGGTGGGGCGGCCGGATTCCTGCTACCCGCGGCGATCCTGCTGTTCGCGGTGATCATGTTCACCACCTCCCGGCGGAACCGGCGGCGCGCCGCCGAGGCTGCGCAGGTCGTCATGCAGCCCGGCGCCGAGATCGTGACCCGGTCCGGAATGCTGGGCACCGTCGTGGACGCCACGGACAATGAGGTCACCATCGAGGTTGCACCCGGGGTCCACATCAAGATGCTGCCGGCCGCCGTCATCAGCCGTGACGATCCGTCGATCCAGCGGACCCGGGGATACGGCCGGCGTTCGGCGGCAGCGGCCGAACCGGCACCGGCTGTGGACGAGGCCGTCCGCGAGGGGAACGACGAACAAATTCCGGGATCTCACTGAGCGTTTCGGCTCGCCGGTAGGCCTGCGGCGTACGCGTCGGCAATACTTGGCTGCCGAACTGCCTGCCCACCGTTACGCCGACTGTTTCGCCACTAGGAGCTGACGCACGTGCCTCGCCGGCCTACGTATCGTCCCGGCGCCCGCATCGGGGTCGTGCTGATTGCAATCGCCGCCCTCTACGGCGGCATGTTCGCCAGCGGGCATACGACGCCGAAGCTGGGTCTGGACCTCGAGGGCGGGACAACCGTCACGTTGACGCCGCAGGGCAAGGTGACCGACGGTCAGCTGTCTGCGGCTGTCGACATCATTCGTAGCCGCGTGAACGGGCTTGGCGTCTCTGAAGCGGAGGTCGTACGCCAGGGAAACCACGTCGTGATCTCCGTACCCAGCAAGGGCCGCTCCGACGTACTCAACGTCGTCGGGCAGACCGCCTCACTGAGCTTCCGCGAGATCTACAACAGCCTGCAGAACGTGCCTAGCGCGTCGGCCACGCCGACGCCGGGAGCGTCCGACACCACCTCGCCGGCAGCATCGGCCAGCGCCGGTGCCAGCAGCTCCCCGACTCCGAGCGCGTCCGGAACGCCGACGCCGACCCCCACCCCGACGCCCACGCCGAGCGCGTCGGCCGGAACCAGCGCCAGCCCCACGCCGACTGCGACCGGCTCGACCTCGCCGGCGCCGGCCGAGGTGGACGAGACCGCGCCGACCGACGCGGAGGCGGCCGCGTTCGCGGCACTCGACTGCAGCCAGAACGGCGGCCGGCCGCCGGTCATCGACGACGACCCGCACCACTTCGTCGTCGCCTGCGATCGAACGAAGCTGTTCAAATACCTGCTCACGCCGGCCGACCTCGTCGGCACTGACGTCGAAACGGCCAGCGCCACCCTGCAGACCAACAGCCAGGGGGTGACCACCGGTGCGTGGGTGGTCGAGCTGACGTTCAAGAACAGCGCGATCAACAAGGTCCAGAGCGTCTCGAGCCGGCTGTACTCGAACAACCAGCAGCCGCTCGCGATTACCCTGGACGGCATTGTCCAGTCCGCGCCCTCGACCAACGGCGTGCTGGGCAAGAACGTGGAGATCTCGGGCGGCACATCGTCGGCGTTCACCCAACGGGAAGCTCGCGACCTGGCGAACGTGCTGAAGTACGGCGCGCTGCCTGTGCCGTTCACCCAGTCGAACGTGGAGTCGGTGTCGGCAACGCTCGGGACGAGTTCGCTGCACGCCGGCCTGCTCGCCGGCGGTCTCGGCCTCATCCTCGTCCTGCTCTACGTCTTCCTGTACTACCGCGCCCTCGGCATCGTGACGGTCGCGTCGCTCGCGATCTCGGCGGCGCTGGTGTACGGCTGCGTCACGATGCTCGGGCAGGCGATCGGCTTCACCCTGACCCTGGCCGGCATTGCCGGTCTGATCGTGTCGGTGGGTATCACCGCTGACTCGTTCGTGGTGTTCTTCGAACGGCTGAAGGACGAGATCCACGAGGGCCGCTCGCCGCGCCAGGCGGTGGAATACGGCTGGGTGCGAGCCCGGCGGACGATCTTCTCGGCGGACACCGTGTCGTTCCTGGCGGCGTTCGTCCTTTACCTGGTGTCGATCGGGTCGGTCCGGGGCTTCGCCTTCACGCTGGGTCTGTCGACCATCCTCGACGTGGTGGTCGTGCTGCTGTTCACCAAGCCGCTGATGAGCCTGCTGATCCGGTACCGGCTGTTCTCGACGAGCAAGGCCAGCGGCCTGGCGTCGGTGAATAGGCCACCCGGTGCCGTCGGTCAACGCCGGTCGACCCAAAGCCGGGAGGCCTGATATGGGACTCGCGCATCGTCTGTACAGCGGTGAGGCGTCGATCGACTTCGTCGGCCGGCGGAAGATCTGGTACGCGTTCTCCGCGCTGATCATCGTGGTCGGAGTCGTGGCGATGGTCGTTCGCGGCTTCAACTGGGGCATCGATTTCCGGGGCGGCGACGCGTTCCAGTTCAAGGCCGGAACGCACTCGGTCGCCGACGCCAAGCGGGTCCTCGCGGACCAGGGCATCAAGGACCCCATCGTCCAGAAGATCGGCAACGGCGAGATCCGGGTTCAGACCGCACCTCTCGCGACGAACGCCGACCCGGCCAAGGATCAGGTCACCCAGCTGACCAACGCGCTCGCGACCGAGTTCAACCTGGCGCCCGACCAGCTGAACCCGCAGACCGTCGGTTCGTCGTGGGGCTCGTCGATCACGAAGAAGGCGGTCGAGGGCCTGCTGATCTTCCTCGTGGTGGTCGCGATCTACATCTCGATCCGCTTCGAGGGCAAGATGGCCGGCGCGGCGATGATCGCGCTGCTGCACGACCTCGTCATCACCGCTGGGATCTACGCGCTGGTCGGCTTTGAAGTCACCCCGAACACCGTCATCGCGCTGCTGACGATCCTCGGTTTCTCGCTTTACGACACCGTCGTCGTGTTCGACACGGTTCGGGAGAACACCGCGAAGATCGGCCCGCGCAGCCACGAGACGTACTCGATGGCAGCTAACCGGGCGGTCAACCAGACGCTGATGCGGTCGATCAACACTTCGATCATCGCGTTGTTGCCGGTCGCGGCGCTGCTGTTCGTGGGTGCCGGGCTGCTCGGTGCCGGCACCTTGAAGGAACTGGCCCTCGCGCAGCTGGTCGGGTTGGCCGCTGGCACCTACTCGTCGATCTTCATCGCGACACCGCTCCTCGCACAGTTCCGCGAGCGCGAGCCGGCTATGGCTGAACTCCGTAAGCGAGTTGCGTTCCTGGCGCAGCACAAGCCGCGTACGACCGCCGCCGCGGCGGCCGGCTCACCGCCGGCAGCCGGGCGCGCCTCGACCGCCGTGCTGGAACGGACCGACGCGCCGGACGTCGCTCCGGAGCCGGCGGAAGCCGCACCCGCGGCGCGGGTCCCCGGCTCGCCGATGGTCCGCCGGGATCCGCGCGGCCGTGGCCGCTCGGGATCCCGTAACCGGCGTCGCCGGTGATCGCCGACCAATCCGCGGGTGGCGACCTGGCTGCGTTGGTCGCCTCGTACGTCGTCGACGTACCGGACTTCCCGGAGCCGGGAATCGTCTTCAAGGACCTCACCCCGCTGTTCGCGGCGCCCGAAGCATTCGAGCAGGTAACCGCGTGGTTCGCCGAGGTCGGCAAACGGGCCGGTGTCGGGGCGGGCGTTGGTGCCGTGGTCGGCATCGAGTCGCGCGGCTTCCTGCTGGGTGCGCCGGCGGCGTTGGCGCTGCAGGTTCCGTTCATCCCGATCCGGAAGGCCGGCAAGCTGCCGCGCGCGGTCCTCGAGGAGTCGTACGACCTCGAGTACGGCACGGCGACCCTGGCTGTGCATTCGGATGCCTTCAGCGCCGGTACGCCGGTGCTGATCGTCGACGATGTCCTCGCGACCGGGGGGACCGCGGTGGCGGCCTCCGCGTTGGTGCGCCGCGGGGGTGGTGAGGTGGTCGGTTTCGCCTTCCTGCTGGAGCTCGCGTTCTTGGCCGGCCGGCACCGCCTCGGTTCCGCGGCCGCTTCGTCGCTCATCGTCGCCTGAGCTCGCCCTGCCGGGGCGGTACGCCCGATGAGGATGGTTATTGCGCGGGGCGCTGTTACGGTTGAGACACGCCTCTACCGCTAGTCGGGAGCACCATGACCGTCGACTCGGACGTCGCGCGGTCGGCAGGATTCGCCGGCCCGCCGGGCAAAGGCGTGCCCGAACAAGCCCCCGAGACACCGGCTCGGCCGCAGCCAGACCCCTCCCGCCGGGTCCGCGCGCGCCTCGCGCGGATCGGTGCGGCGCGTGGCGGCACCCCACCGGTCCTCGAGCCGATCCTGACCGCGGTCCGCAAGCACGATCCGAAGGCCGAGACTCGGCTGGTGCAGCGGGCGTACGAGATCGCCGAGCAGGCCCATCGTGGCCAACTCCGGCGCAGCGGGGACCCGTACATCACCCATCCGCTCGCGGTCGCGCAGATCCTCGCGGACCTCGGGATGGACGTACCGACGTTGTGCGCGGCGCTGCTGCACGACACCGTCGAAGACACCGACGTCGAACTCACCGAGATCCGCGCCGAGTTCGGGGATCTGGTCGCCCTCGTCGTTGACGGGGTCACCAAGCTCGACAAGGTGCGGTACGGCGAGTCCGCGCAGTCCGAGACCGTCCGCAAGATGGTCGTCGCGATGGCGCGTGACCCGCGGGTGCTCGTCGTGAAGCTCGCTGATCGCCTGCACAACATGCGGACGCTGCGCTGGCTGCCGGAGCAGAAGCAGGAGCGGATCGCCCGCGAGACCCTCGAGATCCTGGCTCCGCTGGCCCACCGCCTGGGCATGAACACGATCAAGTGGGAGCTCGAGGACCTATCGTTCGCGGCGCTGTTCCCGAAGCGCTATGACGAGATCGTGCGGCTGGTCGCTGAGCGAGCGCCTGCTCGGGACACGCTGCTGGCCGACCTGATCAACCAGGTCGAGGAGCAGTTGGATACCGCCAAGATCAAGGCAACGGTGACTGGCCGGCCGAAGCACTACTACTCGATCTACCAGAAGATGATCGTCCGCGGCCGCGACTTCACCGACATCTACGACCTTGTCGGCATCCGGATCGTCGTCGAATCGCTGCGCGACTGCTACGCGGCGCTGGGCACCCTGCACGCCGTCTGGAACCCGGTCCCCGGCCGGTTCAAGGACTACATCGCGATGCCCAAATACAACATGTACCAGTCGCTGCACACGACCGTGATCGGCCCCGGCGGCAAGCCCGTCGAGCTGCAGATCCGTTCCCTGTCCATGCACAAGATGGCTGAGTACGGCATTGCGGCGCACTGGCGCTACAAGGAAGAGGCGGTCCGCGGGGAGCGGGTGCCCAACCCGGCGGCGGGCGGCCAAGACCTGACGTGGCTACGGCAGATCATCGACTGGCAGCGCGAGACGTCCGACCCGGCCGAGTTCCTCGACACGCTGCGCTTCGACCTGCACGCGGCTGAGGTGTTCGTCTTCACGCCGAAGGGCGACGTGATCTCGCTGCCGCGCGGCGCGACGCCCGTCGACTTCGCGTACGCCGTACACACCGAGGTCGGCCACCACTGCGTGGGCGCCCGGGTTGGCGGGCGCCTTGTGCCACTGGACACCGAGTTGCAGAACGGCGACGCCGTCGAGATCTTCACCACCAAGGCGGATGGGGCCGGGCCGAGTCGCGACTGGATGCAGTTCGCGGTCAGCGCACGCGCCCGGACCAAGATCCGGCAGTGGTTTGCGAAGGAACGGCGCGAGGACGCGATCGACGCAGGCAAGTCAGCGCTCGCGCGGGCGATGCGCAAAGCCGGCCTGCCACTGCAGAAGATCCTGTCCGGCGACATGCTCTCGGCCGTCGCGCGTGAGCTGTCGCTCGAGGACGTCACCGGTCTGTACGCGGCGATCGGGGAGAACAAGTTCTCCGCGCAGCACGTCGTCGAACGGGTTGTCGCGCAGATGGGCGGCCCCGAGGGGGCTGTCGAGGACCTCGTCGATGCCGTCCTGCCTACGCTGTCGCGCTCGCCCCAGCTGGTCGGCAACGACCCGGGCGTGATCATCAAGGGTGCATCCGACGTCTGGGTGAAGCTGGCCCGATGTTGTACGCCGGTGCCGAACGACGCGATCCTCGGCTTCGTCACCCGTGGCCGCGGCGTGTCGGTGCACCGGACGGACTGCCAGAACCTGGGTGGACTGACCCTCGGTGACGAGCGGATCGTCGAGGTCGAGTGGGCGCCGTCAGCGCGATCGGTCTTTCTGGTCAACATCCAGGTCGAGGCGCTCGACCGATCCCGACTGCTGTCTGACGTGACCCGCGTGCTCTCCGACCACCACGTCAATATCCTGTCCGCGGCCGTGACCACGTCCCGCGACCGCATCGCGGTCAGCCGGTTCACGTTCGAGATGGGCGGCCCCGAGCATCTGAACTCGCTGCTCGGCGCGATTCGTAACCTCGAGAGTGTCTACGACGTGTACCGCCTGACGACCGCCAAGAACTGATTTCCAGCAGGCGTTACGAACCCACGGTCAACGACGTGATCGTGACCGGCACGTTCGGCGCGCCGTCGCCCGTACCGTTCGCGTTGTTCTGGCCCACCGCGGCGATCGTGGTCAGCACGTCGAGGCCGGACGTGATCTTGCCGAACGGCGTGTAAGACGGCGGCAGCTGCGAGTCCTTGTACACCAGGAAGAACTGGCTGCCGCCGGTATTGGCACCGGCGTTCGCCATCGCGACGGTGCCGGCCGGATACGTCGCCCCGGCCAGGTTCTCGTCCGGAATGGTGTAGCCCGGACCGCCGCTACCGGTGCCGGTCGGGTCACCGCACTGGAGGACCGACAGGCCGTCGGTGGCGGTTTCGCGGTGGCAGGTCGTTCCGTCGAAGAACTTCTTGCTCGCCAGGTGCTCGAACGAGTTCACCGTGCACGGCGCCTTGGGGTCGAGGTCGACCTTCACCGTCCCCGAGTACGTGCCTTGGCTGAGCGCGATCGTCGCGGTGTGGGTGCCCTTCGCCTTCTTCGCGGGCGGCAGGCCTGGGTTCTTGCCGGCGGTGTCGTCGTCGGCCGCGGTGTACGTGCACTTGTTCGCGGCGGCGACGCGGTTGTTGTGGTTGACCATGACCAGCGCCGTGGTCGCGCCGATCACGGCAAGCACGACGACGATGCCAGTGATCATCGCGATCCGGCGCTGGCGGGCGAGTCGCTGAGCTCGTCGCTGCGCCTGCCGTCGTAGCCGTTCCCGTTCGAGCTCGCGCGCCCGCTTGCTGCTCGCCACCGTGACTGTCCCCTTCGTCGCTCGTCTGCCGTCTGGCATGGCTGGGCCCTGGGCCGCGGCGAAGTCTGGCAGACCTGGCTGAGAATGGGCTGGATATCGCGGCCGAAGGTCCGCGCCGGTAACCTCAGGGCCGCTCGTCGATGTCGAGCCGCCGAACCGACCGAAGGGACAATTATGCTTCTCGCCGGGTTCCCCGCCGGTTCGTTCGGGACGAACTGTTACATCGCCGCGGCCGGCCCGGGCGAACGGTGCCTGATCGTCGACCCCGGACAGGACGCGATCGCCCCGCTGGACGCGCTGCTTGAGAAGTACAAGCTCACGCCCGGCGCTGTGTTGCTCACCCACGGCCACCTCGACCACACCTGGTCCGTCGTCCCGGTCTGCGGCGCTCGCGACATCCCGGCGTACATCCATCCCGCGGATCGGTCGCGACTCACGGACCCGATGGCCAGCCTGTCGACCGCGTTCGGGCCGATGATCGCCCAGATGCCGGTCGGCGAGCCGGACGACGTCCGCGAACTGCCCGACAACGGCCGGTTGGAGATCGCCGGCCTCGACCTGACGGTCACGCTCGCCCCCGGCCACACCGCCGGATCGGTCACCTTCGGCTCGGCCGACGGAGGCCCGGATGGTGAGCCGGTCCTGTTCTCCGGCGACGTGCTGTTCGCGGGGTCGATCGGGCGCACCGACCTGCCCGGCGGGTCGTACGAGGCGATGCTCGATTCGCTGGTCCGGGTGATCTTGCCGCTGGCCGACGAGACGTTGGTGCTGTCCGGCCACGGGCCGACGACCACCATCGGCCGGGAGCGTGCCGCGAACCCGTACCTGCGGGAGGCCGTCGCCGCGCGGCGCTCCGAGGGCCGCGGCGGGCCGCCTCTCGAGCCGCCGAAGGGTCGCGGCCTGTGAGCACGTTCCGCGCCCCGAAGGGAACGTACGACCTCATCCCGCCGGCAAGCGCGACGCACCTGGCGGTTCGCGAGACCCTCGCGGCGCTGCCGCGGCTGGCCGGTTACGGCTACGTCGAAACCCCGGCGTTCGAGGACACAGCCGTGTTCGTGCGTGGCGTGGGGGAGTCCACGGACGTCGTCAGCAAAGAGATGTACACCTTCGACGACAAGGGCGGCCGGTCGATCACGCTCCGCCCCGAGGGCACCGCGCCGGTCGTCCGCGCGGCCCTGGAAGCGGGGCTGCAGCAGGGCCAGCTGCCCGTCAAGCTCTGGTATTCGGGCTCGTACTACCGCTACGAGCGCATGCAGCGCGGCCGCTACCGGCACTTCGCCCAGATCGGCGCCGAAGCGCTCGGGTCGGCCGATCCGGCGTTGGACGCCGAGCTGATCTGGCTCGCGGACAGCGGGTTTCGGGCCTTCGGCCTGCAGCGGACGCGGCTGCTGCTGAACACGCTGGGCGACGCGACCTGCCGCCCGCTGTACCGCGAGGCGCTGGTGGCATACCTCGCGTTGCTCGATCTCGACGACGACACGCGGCGGCGCGCCGAGATCAACCCGCTGCGGGTCCTCGATGACAAGCGGCCCGAGGTACGCGAGCAGCTCGTCGACGCGCCGCTGATCACCGACCACCTGTGCGAGGCCTGCCAGCAGCACCACGCGGCCGTGCGGACGTTCCTCGACGACCTCGGGGTTGCGTACGCCGAAGATCCGCGGCTGGTCCGCGGCTTGGACTACTACACCCGGACCACGTTCGAGTTCGTTCACGACGGCCTCGGTTCGCAGTCCGCGCTCGGCGGCGGTGGCCGGTACGACGGCCTGTCCGAGTCACTCGGTGGCCCGCCGCTGCCCAGCGTCGGCTGGGCACTCGGCGTCGACCGGACGGTGCTGGCGTTGGAAGCCGAGGGCATCGAGGTGGCCGGTTCGGCGCGGTGCGAGGTGTACGTCGTCCCGTTGGGCGATGCGGCTCGCCGACGCTCGGTTGCGTTGGCTGCCGAGCTTCGATCAACCGGCGTCGCGACCGACATCGCTTACGGTGACCGCGGGCTCAAGGGGGCGATGCGGGGAGCTGACCGCTCCGGAGCTCGGTTCACGCTCGTCCTCGGTGACCGCGATCTCGAGGCCGGCACGGCGCAGTGCAAGGAGATGGCGAGCGGGGACCAGTCGTCGCTGCAGCTCGCAACCGTCGTGGAAGAACTCGAAGAAAAGCTACGAAGGGCGGTCTCGTGATCCGCACGCACGACGCCGGCACGCTGCGCGCGCAGCACGTCGGCGAAACCGTCACGCTCGCCGGATGGGTGGCCCGCCGGCGCGACCACGGTGGTGTGGTGTTCATCGATCTGCGGGACGCGTCGGGCATCGTCCAGGTCGTCATTCGCGACGTCGATGCTGCCGCCGACCTGCGCGCCGAGTTCTGCCTGCGGATCGTCGGCACGGTCGAGGCTCGGCCGGAGGGCAACGAGAACCCAGACTTACCGACGGGGGCCGTGGAGGTCAACGCGAGCGAGGTCGAGGTGCTGTCGGCCGCGGCGCCGTTGCCGTTCCAGCTCGACGAGCACCTCGAGGTCGGCGACGAGCTGCGCCTTCGCTACCGATACCTCGATCTGCGCCGGCCGAGCACCGCGCGGGCGCTGCGGATGCGGTCAGACGTCAACCGGATCGCCCGAAACCTGCTGGGGGACAGGGGGTTTGTCGAGGTCGAGACACCGACGCTGACCCGGTCGACGCCCGAAGGTGCGCGCGACTTCCTGGTCCCGGTGCGGCTCAAGCCCGGTTCCTGGTACGCCCTCCCGCAGTCGCCGCAGCTGTTCAAGCAGCTGCTGATGGTCGGCGGGATGGAGCGGTATTACCAAATCGCCCGCTGTTACCGCGACGAGGACTTCCGAGCGGATCGACAGCCGGAGTTCACGCAGCTCGACATCGAAATGAGCTTCGTCGAGCAGAGCGACATCATCGAACTCGGCGAGGCCATCGTGCGGGCGCTGTGGGGCGGCGTGCTCGGCGTCGAGGTGGGGGAGATCCCGCACCTGACGTTCGCCGACGCGATGGATCGCTACGGCAGCGACAAGCCGGATCTCCGGTACGGCGTCGAGCTGACCGAGCTCACGTCGTACTTCGCCGAGACGTCGTTCCGGGTTTTCCAGGCGCCGTATGTCGGCGCGGTGGTGATGCCCGGGGGCGCGTCGCAGACCCGCAAGGAGCTCGACGGCTGGCAGGACTGGGCCAAGGCCCGCGGCGCACGCGGTCTGGCGTACGTCTTGATCGGTGAGGACGGCGAACTCGGCGGTCCGGTCGCGAAGAACCTCTCCGACGACGAGCGCTCCGGCCTGGCGGCAGCGGTCGGCGCGAAGCCGGGCGACTGCGTGTTCTTCGGAGCCGGAGAGCGGGTCGCGACGCAGCAGCTGCTCGGCGCCGCTCGGGTGGAGATCGCCGCGCGGGGCAACGTGGCCGACCCGGACGCGTGGGCCTTCTGCTGGGTCGTCGACGCGCCGATGTTCGAGCCCGACGGCGAGGGCGGCTGGACGGCCGTGCATCACCCGTTCACGTCGCCGAACGCCGAGTGGATGGAGAAGTTCACCTCGTCACCGGGCGAGGCGCTTGCGTACGCGTACGACATCGTCTGCAACGGCAACGAGATCGGTGGCGGCTCGATCCGTATCCACCGCGGGGACATCCAGCGGCAGGTCTTCGACGTCCTCGGGATCAGCGAGGCCGAGGCCCGCGACAAGTTCGGCTTCCTGCTCGACGCGTTCGCGTACGGCCCCCCGCCGCACGGCGGCATCGCGTTCGGTTGGGACCGGGTCTGCATGCTGCTGGCCGGGGTCGAGTCGCTGCGTGAGGTCATCGCGTTCCCGAAGACCGGTGGCGGTTATGACCCGCTGACCGGCGCGCCGACGCCGATCACGCCCGCGCAGCGGCGAGAAGCCGGCATCGACGCAAAGCCGGCGACGCCCGCTGCCGGCTAGCTGGCGCCCGGCGCACTCGGCTGTCGGCGATATCGGCGACGATGGTGCGGTGAGCGCCGCATGACTGCCGAACCGAGCCTCTTTGACGAGGGCGCCCGAAGCGCCGAGGCATCGGTCGCGCCGCTGGCCGTACGGATGCGGCCTCGGTCGCTCGACGAGGTCGTGGGGCAGCAGCGCCTGCTTGGCCCGGGTTCGCCGCTGCGACGTCTCGTCGAAGGTGATGGCACGTCGAGCCTGATCCTGTGGGGCCCGCCCGGCACCGGAAAGACCACCCTGGCGACTCTCGTGGCCCACGCCACCGGGCGTCGGTTCCGGGAGTTATCGGCCGTCACGGCGGGCGTGAAGGACGTCCGCGCGGTGATCGACGACGCCCGCAACGCACTCGGGCTGACCGGGGCGCAGACCGTGCTGTTCGTGGACGAGGTGCACCGGTTCTCCAAGACCCAGCAGGACGCGCTGCTGCCGGCCGTCGAGAACCGATGGGTGACGTTGGTCGCCGCCACGACCGAGAACCCGTACTTCTCGGTCGTCTCGCCGTTGCTGTCCCGGTCGCTTGTCCTCACCCTCGAATCACTCACCGACGACGACGTCGCGGCGCTCATCGATCGGGCGCTCACCGACGAACGCGGACTGGCCGGCTCGGTCATGTTGGCGGAGGACGCCCGAACGCACTTGCTACGGATCGCCGGTGGTGACGCCCGGCGGGCGCTGACCGCCCTGGAAGCGGGCGCCGAAGCGGCCGTCGCCGGCGGCCATACCGAGATCGACCTCACGACGTTGGAGCAGGCGGTCGACCGCGCGGCGGTGCGGTACGACCGCGATGGCGACCAGCACTACGACGTGATCAGCGCGTTCATCAAGTCGATGCGCGGGTCGGATGTCGACGCTGCGCTGCACTACCTGGCTCGGATGCTGACCGCGGGGGAGGATCCGCGGTTCATCGCGCGGCGGCTGATGATCCTGGCCAGCGAGGACATCGGCCTGGCCGACCCGACCTCGTTGCAGATCGCCGTCGCGGCGGCTCAGACGCTCGAGATGGTCGGCCTGCCGGAGGCGCAGCTGGCACTCGGCCAGGCAACCATCCACCTGGCCTTGGCACCGAAGAGCAACGCGGTCACGACGGCACTGGGTGCCGCGCGGGCAGACGTCGACGCGGGGCTCCTCGGCGCTGTGCCCTCACACCTGCGCGACTCGCACTACGCCGGCGCGCGCAAACTCGAGCACGGCAAGGGTTATCGCTACGCACACGACTACCCGGGCCACGTCGTCAGCCAGCAGTACGCGCCGGATGAGCTGGTCGGCAAGGACTACTACGCGCCCACCGATCGCGGGGCCGAAGCGCCGCTCGTCGAGCGGGTTGCTCGGCTGCGGGCGTTGCTGCGCCAAGCGGGTGACCTGCCGCCAGCGGCAGATCGGTAAGGTTCCGACATGAGTGCTGGAGATATCGCCGGGCTGATCGCCGCGATCGCGTTCGGGGTCCTCGTCCTGATCATCGCGGTTCCGCTGTTCAAGCTGAGCTCGCTGATCACCTCGCTGCAGAACGAAGTCGTGATCAAGCAGATCGCCCCGCTACTCCAGCAGACCCAAACCACCGTCGAGCACGTCAACACCAACCTGGCGAACGCCGAGACGGTCACGACCAACGCGGCCGACGTCACCACGAACGTCCGGGCGCTGGCGACCGCGTTCAGCGCCACCCTTGGTGGCCCGCTGGTGAAGGTCGCCGCGTTCTCGTACGCCGTCCGCCGCGCAGTCGGTCGTCGGAACGCCGAAGCGGCTGAGCGGGAAGCGAAAGCGGCCAGGCGGGCCGCGCGCCACGCCTCCCGGCGGTCCGGCCGATGAAACGCCTGTTCTGGCTCGCCTTCGGCGCTGCGGCCGGCGTGTTGGTCGCGCGTCAGATCCGGCAGACCGCCGCCGACCTGGCTCCGACGAACGTGCTGGTCAAGACACTCGACGCGGTCCGCGACCTCTGGGAGGACGTCCGCGAGGTTGCGGCCGAGCGGGAGGACGAGCTGCGCCAGTCATTCGGGCTTGATGACGGGGATGCCCCGGCGAGCGGCATCGCGCCTGACCGCCGCGGCATCTGACAAAATCTCCGGGTGCGTACCGACGAGATCCGGCGCCGCTTCCTTTCCCACTTCGAGGAGCGCGGCCATGTCGTCGTCCCCTCGGCGAGCCTGATCTCGCCCGACCCGACGTTGTTGCTGGTCAACGCCGGCATGGTGCCGTTCAAGCCGTATTTCTTGGGCGAGCAGCCGGCGCCGTGGCCGCGGGCGACCAGCGTGCAGAAGTGCGTGCGCACCCTCGACATCGACGAGGTCGGCAAGACGCGTCGGCACGCCAGCTTCTTCCAGATGAACGGCAACTTCTCCTTCGGCGACTACTTCAAAGAAGGCGCGATCACGCTCGCCTGGGAGTTGCTCACCCGCTCGGTCGTCGACGGGGGCTACGGGCTCGCCGAAGACCGGTTGTGGATCACCATCTTCGAGGACGATGACGAGGCCGCCGACATCTGGCATCGCAAGATCGGGGTGCCCAAGGACCGCATCCAGCGCCTCGGGATGGAACACAACTTCTGGTCCATGGGCGTCCCCGGTCCGTGCGGACCGTGCAGCGAGATCAACTACGACCGCGGCCCGGCGTACGGGCGCGACGGCGGGCCGGCGATCGACGGCGAACGCTTCGTCGAGCTGTGGAACCTGGTCTTCATGCAGAGCGTCCGCGGGCCGGGCACCGGCAAGGGCGCGTTCCCGATCCTCGGCGAGCTCCCGCAGCGCAACATCGACACCGGTATGGGCCTCGAGCGGATGTCGACGATCATGCAGGACGTCGAGAACCTGTACGAGATCGACCAGGTCCGGCCGATCCTCGATCGCGCCGCCGAGATCACCGGCCACCGGTACGGCGCGAACGACCAGGCCGACGTACGCCTGCGGGTGATCGCCGACCACGTCCGTAGCGCGCTGATGATCATCGGCGACGGCGTAACGCCATCCAACGAAGGCCGCGGTTACGTGCTGCGCCGGTTACTTCGGCGGTCGGTGCGGGCACTGCGGCTGCTCGGCCTCGGGGAGCCGGGCCTGCCGGAGCTGCTCCCGGTTGCCCGCGACGCGATGGGTCCGTCGTATCCGGAGGTCGTCAGCGACTTCGAGCGGATCTCGATGTACGCGTACGGCGAAGAGCGGGTGTTCCTCGAGACGTTGAAGAGCGGAACGGCCATCTTCGACACCGCCGTCCGCGAGACCAAGGCCGCCGGTGGCCGGCTGATCGGCGGCGATCGCGCCTTCGCGCTGCACGACACGTACGGGTTCCCGATCGACCTCACGCTGGAAATGGCGGCCGAAGAAGGGCTGCAGGTCGACGAAGACGGCTTCCGCACCCTGATGGCTGAGCAGCGGCAGCGGGCCAAGGCCGACGCTGCCGCGAAGAAGACCGGTGCCGCCGACATCACCGTCTACCGCGACGTGCTCGATCGGGTCGGGCCGAGCGTCTTCACCGGCTTCGTCGAACTCAACACCGAGTCCGTCGTCCGGGGCCTGATCAAAGAGGGCAAGCCGGCTCTCGCGGCCGGCGAGGGTGACCTCGTCGAGGTCATCGTCGAGCGGACGCCGTTCTACGCCGAGGCCGGTGGTCAGTCCGCCGACCAGGGCGCGTTCCTGTTCGACGGCGGACGCGGCGATGTGATCGACGTGCAGCCGGTCGCCGGCGGCCTCGCCGTCCACACCGTGCGCGTGGCCGAGGGCGAGCTGCGGCTGGACCTGCCCGTCCTCGGCAGCGTCGACCCGGAGTGGCGGCGCGGCGCCGAGCAGAGCCACTCGGCGACGCACGTGATCCACGAGGCGTTGCGGCGGGTCCTCGGCCCGACGGCCGTGCAGGCAGGTTCGTACAACACCCCGGGCCGGATGCGGCTCGACTTCTCCTGGGCGTCGGGGCTTTCGATCGAGCAGATGAGCCAGATCGAGGACATCACCGCCCGGCTGCTGCGGCACGACTACGGCGTTCGCGTGCTCTACATGTCGCTCGCCGAGGCCCGCGAGTTCGGCGCGATGGCGCTCTTCGGCGAGAAGTACGGCGACGAGGTGCGGGTCGTCGAGATCGGCGACGGCTGGTCGAAGGAGCTGTGCGGCGGCACCCACGTCGAACACGCGTCGCAGATCGGATCGGTGTCGATCACCGGCGAGGCGAGCATCGGGTCGGGCGTCCGCCGGATCGAGGCGCTGGTCGGCTTGTCCGCGATGGAACGCGCGGCCCGGGATCGCGTAATCCTGGCCGCGCTCGCCGAGATCCTCAACGTCAATCCGGATGCGATCCCGGACCGCGTCGCCGCGCTGGCCGCAAAGGTTCGCGAACTCGAGCGGACGCTCGCCGCGCAGCGGGCGCAGGCAGTCCTGGCCGGCGCCGGCCCTCTCGCGGACGCGGCGATCGACATCGTCGGCGCCGCGCTGGTCGCGGCGAAGGTGCCCGACGGTACGACCGCCGACGATCTCCGCGCGCTCGCCCTGGATGTCCGTAGCCGGCTGGGCGAGACCCGACCCGCTGTGGTCGTCCTCGGTACGGCTGGCGACGGCCGGGTGTCGCTCGTCGCCGCGACGAACGAAGCCGCGCGTAAGGCCGGCGCGAAGGCCGGGCAACTGATCAAGGCGCTGACGCCGCTCGTCGGCGGCGGTGGGGGCGGCAAGGACGACGTCGCACAGGGCGGCGGGACGCAGCCCGACGGCCTGCCGGTCGCGCTCGAGCGGGCCGCCGGGGCATTACGCGAGCAGCTGACCGCGTGAGCGCCACCGACTCGGGGGTGATCGTCGCGATCGATGTCGGAAAGGTCCGGGTCGGGGTGGCCGCGAGCGACCCGGGTCGGGTGCTGGCCTTTCCGGTTGCCACGGTGCCGGCCGCCGATCTGAACGCCGTCGTCGCCCACATTCAGGAGCGCGAGGCGGTCCGGGTCGTGGTCGGGTTGCCGCGAACACTGGCCGGCCGTAGCGGGCCGTCTGTCGACATGGCGCAGGAGTACGCGGCGAAGCTCGAACCGCTGATCGCTCCGATCCCGGTCGAGCTCGTGGACGAACGCCTGACGACCGTCCTCGGCGAGCAGGCGCTGATCGGGGCCGGCGTGGCCGGACGGGACCGCCGAGCGGTGATCGATCAGGCGGCAGCCGTCGCCCTCTTGCAGGGAGTTCTCGATGGTTCCCGTTGAGTTCAAGCACGTCCACGAGCCGAGGTCTCGGACCCGGTTGACCAAGCGCGGCCGGCTGCTGGTCGTGCTGCTCGTCCTGGTGCCTGTGGCGGCGCTGCTCGTCGCCGGCGGTTTGACCGTCGGCCACCTCCTCAAAGGCGGCGGCGGATCGGCGGACTACGCCGGCCCAGGCACCGGCCAGGTCATCGTCGAGGTCAAATCGGGCGACACGTCCACGGCGATCGGGCAGACGCTGGCGAAGGCAGAGGTGGTCAAGAGCTCCGGCGCGTTCGTCGACGCGGCCAAGAAGAACAGCAAGGCGACGTCGATCCAGCCCGGTTTCTACGCCCTCAAGCTGCAGATGTCCGGTACCGGCGCACTCAACCTGATGCTCACCCCGAGTTCGCTCGTCCAGGCGAAGTTCACGATTCCCGAAGGCACCTCCCTCAAGACCGCGCTGCCGTTGATCGTGAAGGGCACGCAGAACACGCCGATCACCCAGATCACGCAGGCGGCGCTCGAGACGGCGGTCGCGAACCCCGCGAGCCTCGGCCTGCCGTCTTACGCGAACGGCAGCGTCGAGGGATTCCTGTTCCCGGCGACCTACCAGATCACCCCGATGATGACGGCTACCGACGTGTTGAAGGCGATGACGGCGCGGTTCGCCGTCGCGGCGACCAAGGTCGACCTGGTCAACGGCGCTCAGGCGTTGAAGTACACCCCGCTGCAGGTGGTCACGATCGCGTCGATCATCGAGCGCGAGACCGCGGCGCCGGCTGACGCGTCAAAGGTCGCCCGGGTCTTCTACAACCGGCTCAAGGCGGGCCTGCCGCTCGGCAGTGAGTTCACCGTGAACTACACGGGCAACGACGCCAACAGCCCGTACAACACGTACACCCACAAGGGATTTCCGCCCGGCCCGTACGACTCGCCGGGCGAGGCCACACTGACCGCCGCGCTGCATCCCGCGGACGGGCCGTGGCTGTACTTCGTCACGCTGAAGTCGGGCACGCAGTTCGTGAACACCGAGGCCGAGTTCAACAAGCTCGAGGCGCAGTGCAAGGCGGAGGGCGGCTGTAAGTGATCGGCCCGCGGCGCGCAGCGGTACTCGGGATGCCTATCGTGCACTCACTCTCGCCCGTCTTGCACCGAGCGGCGTACCGGGAATTGGGCCTCGAAGGGTGGACGTACGAAGCGATCGCCTGCGACGAGGGCGGTCTGCCGGGATTTGTCACCGAGGTGCGGGCGGAGGGCGGCTGGGCCGGGCTGTCGCTGACGATGCCGCTGAAGACCGTCGCTGCCGGGCTGTGCGACGAGGTCACGACGACGCTCGGCGCGATCAACACGATCGTCTTCGACGGGGACCGGGCCGTCGGATACAACACCGACGTTGACGGCGTCGGCGCCGGGCTGCGCGAACTTGCTGGACAAGGCGCGGACCTGGGCCGGGTCGCGCTCCTCGGTGCGGGCGGCACGGCTCGAGCGGCGATTGAGGCGTTAGCGCTGGCCGGAACGACGGAGGTGGCCGTGCACGTCCGTAGTCCCGACCGGGCTGCGGACGTACTGGCCCTCGCGCGGGAGCGCGGGCTGGTGGCCGAGGCGCGCCCGCTGCGCTCAGCCGAACGCGGATTGCCGGTGGTGAGCACGCTGCCCGGACCCGCTGGCGAGGACATCGAAGTCGACGGTCCGCTACTGGACGTCGTCTACGACCCGTGGCCTACCGCGCTGGCCCGCTCGGCGCAGGCTCGTGGCTGGCCGGTGGTTGGCGGACTCGTCGTACTCGTGGGGCAGGCTGCCCGGCAGGTGACGCTGATGACCGGTCTCGACGCCCCGGTCGCGGCGATGCGCGCCGCCGGCGAGCAGGAATTGTCCCGCCGCATCGCGTAAGCCGCCCGCAAGTTTCACGCTTTTGTACGTCAAGCGGCCCCGATGGGCTGTCGACGTTTCCCTGGTGAAGCAGCTGGGTGACGTGCTCGTCGACGGCGGACTGCTCACGCCTGAGCAGCTTGAGCAGGCCACCGCTGAACGTGGCCGCCTCGGCCGGAGTCTTGGTCGCGTGTTGGTCGACCTCGGCATGGTTACCGAGGCGCAGGTGGTCGCCGCCCTAGCCGCGCAGATCGGAATGCCGTTCGTCGACCTCGGTGACTACCCGGTCGACGGCTCGGCTGTGGCCGCCTTCCCGAGCGCGGTTGCCCGCCGGTACACGGCTCTGGGCATCGGCTACGAGGACGGCCGGATCGTCGTTGCCATGGCCGACCCGGCCAACATCGTTGCGCTCGACGACATCCGGAGCATCACCGGCCGCGACGTGAAGCCGGTCATCGGCACGCGGACCGACATCGTCGCGGCGATCAACCGGTTCCACCGGGTGGACTCCGACCTCGACGACCTCACCGCCACCCTCGAGAGCGAGGCGGCCGACGCGGTCGATCTGGCGAACGCGCGTGAGGCCGTCGACGACGCGCCGATCGTGAAGTTCGTCAACCTGCTCATCACCCAGGCCGTGCAGGACCGGGCGTCCGACATCCATCTCGAACCGACCGAGCGCGATCTTCGCGTCCGCTACCGCATCGACGGCGTGCTGCACGAAGTGATGCGTTCACCCCGCAACTTCCAGTCGGGCGTGATCAGCCGCCTCAAGATCATGGCCGAGCTGAACATCGCCGAGCGGCGCATCCCTCAGGACGGGCGGCTCTCGGTCAACATCGACGGCAAGAAGATCGACCTCCGCATGGCCACGCTGCCCACCGTGTGGGGCGAGAAGGTCGTCATGCGCATCCTCGACAACTCGACGGCGCTGTTGAAGCTGACCGATCTCGGCTTCGACGACGCCGCCTACGAGCGGTATTCGCAAAGCTTCTCGAAGCCGTACGGAATGATCTTGGTGACCGGGCCGACCGGGTCCGGTAAGTCGACGACCTTGTACGCGACGCTGAACATCGTCTCGACGTCGGAGAAGAACGTCATCACCGTCGAGGATCCGGTGGAATACCGGATCGCCGGGATCAACCAGGTTCAGGTCAACAACAAGGCGGGGCTCAACTTCGCGAGCGCACTTCGGTCGATCCTGCGCTCGGACCCGGACGTCGTGCTCATCGGTGAGGTCCGCGACCACGAGACGGCGCAAATCGCGATCGAGGCATCACTGACCGGCCACTTGGTTCTGACGACTTTGCACACGAACGACGCCCCATCCGCCGTCTCGCGACTGATCGAGATGGGCATCGAGCCGTTCCTGGTCGGTTCGTCGCTGGACTGCGTGCTGGCCCAGCGGCTGGCGCGGCGACTGTGCCCGAAATGTGCCGAACCGTACGTTCCCGAACCGGAAATGCTGCTTACCGCGGGCTTTCCGTGGACGCCGGATCAGCCGCTGCCCAAGCTGTTTCGGGCCGTCGGCTGCGCGTCGTGTTCGAAGACCGGCTACCGCGGACGCCTTGCGCTGCAGGAAGTCATGGTCGTCAGCGAGCAGATCGAGCGGCTCGCGGTCACCCGCGCCTCCGGCGAGGAGATCCGCCGGGCGGCCATCGAAGAAGGCATGGTGACGCTTCGCCAGGATGGGCTGGCCAAGGTGCTGGCCGGCACTACGTCGCTGGAAGAGATTCTTCGCGTCGTCGTCTGATCGCCAGGACCGCGGTCCCGACCGCCAGGGTGATCAACACCAGGTCGCGGAACAGCACGATGACGGTCATGGTCGGATTACCGCGGAGCAGGTCGCCGAAGCCAAGGGGATATTCGGCGCCGGTCAGCGCGACAACCGCGACTGCCGTCCAGAGCCACTGCCGGGGGAGCGCACCGACCGCTCCCGCGCAGACGGCGACGACGAGCAGCCACGAAACGTATTGGGGCGAAAAGACTTTCGCGGTGACGAGCGAGCTCGCGATCAGACTGACTGTCGCGATCGACAGGAGGTTCAGCGACGGCGTGGTTGTGCCGTGCCGGCGCACGATCAGCAACGTGGCGACGAGGACGGCCAGGCTGGCGATGCTCGACGCGGTGACGAGGGCGTGGTAGCCGAGCAGGTTGTACGACCCGTAGGTGTTCTCGACCGGTGCGCGCCGGCCGCTGAACGCTGCGACGAGCTGCACCGGCCGTGCCGCGAGCGCCTCTACTTCGAGCGGCCGCCGGCCGTGGTACTTCGTCACGTAGTCGACGCAGGCGCCGAGCGTTCCGGTCGTTGCCAGCGCAATGCCGGTGATGATGAAGGTGACGGCGGCTCCCGCGGCCATGCGGAGCCGGTCACGGCGTAGGCCGACCAGCAGCAGCACGAGGATCAGCGCCGGCCACAGTTTGGTCACGGTGCCCAAGCCGAGGCAAAGCCCGGCGAGCGCCGGTCGCCGGGAGTACAGGAACACTGCCGCCCACGCAACCAGGGCGCAGGCCAGCAGGTCGTTTCGCACGAGGAAGAGCCCGCTCATCACCATGCCGCCCACCACCCAAGCCCAGGCGGCGGATCGGACAGTCGCCTGACGCGCGCCGGCAAGCCGGCCGAGCAGGACGATGGCCCACAGCACGAGACCGTCCAGCAGCACCATCTCGAGTTCCCAGATGAACAGGAATGTGGTGGGAGACAGGCCGCGAGGAAGGGCCAACAGCGGGAGGAGGGTGCCCGGCGGGTATTCGTACGCGAATCCGTTGTACGGAAGCTGGCCGGCGTGCATGAGCCGGTACGCGTGGTAGTAGACGCCGGCGACGTCGCCGTTGGCGACGAGGTCGGGCAGGAGCCGGTTGACGGCGTTCGGCGTGGAGACCAGCAGGAACATGACCACCCGCGTCGCGACCCACGCGATGGGCAGGGCGAATCGCGGACCCTTGAGCTCGCGGACGAGGCCCGACCGGTCCTCGTAGCGGACGCCGCCGGGTGCGGCCAACGTTGTCACGCCCGATGCTTCGGCGTCCGCGGCGCCGTACCTGAATGGACTAGGACCAGTAATGGATCAAGACCAGTAATGGATCAAGAACCGGCGGTGCTCAACTCGGACCAGTAACCCGCCGACACCTCATGCAGATAGCACTGTGTGCGAGGCCCGTGGATCGGGCCGGCTGAGGAGGTCTTGTGGAGGGGAACGGATTCGCGCCGCTGGATCCGAACTGGTCGTCGAACGGCGACGAGTCCGGATCCGAAAGTGGTCTGCCGGTGCGTAATCCCGGCTCCCACCTACCGCCGACGCTCGGCGGTCAGCCGTCGACCAGTCAGTTCGCGCCGACGCAGTTCGCGCCCGGCGGCGTGGAAACCCCGGTTGTACCGGCGGCTCCCGCCGCCCCGAGCGCTCCGGCCGCGCCGATGACGTTCGAACCGCAGGCCCCGGCCGCGTCGGGCCCCGGGGTTTCGTTCACGCCCCAGCCGGCGGCCGACTCGCACATCCGGATGGGTGTCAACGTCGAGCCGCACGGCGTGCAGGACGTTGTCCTGACCGACCTGCTCGAGCAGGTCATCCTGCGCGGCGCCTCCGACCTGCACCTCACCGTCAATGCCCGGCCGACGCTGCGGCTGCATGGCGATCTGCGTCCGATGGACGAATATCCTGAGCTCGACGGCGCTTCGCTGCGCACCATGCTGTACGCGATCATCACCCAGCGGCAGCGTGAGCGGTTCGAGGAGAATCTGGAACTCGACTTCGCATACGCGCTCCCTGGTCGCGCCCGGTTCCGCGTCAACCTCTACAAGCAGCGCGACGACATCGGCGCCGCGTTCCGGCTCATCCCGTACGAGATCAAGCGTCTGGAAGAGCTCGGCGTCTCACCCTCAGTCGCGAACTTCTCCATGCTGCCACGCGGTTTCGTGCTGGTCACCGGGCCGACCGGTTCCGGTAAGTCGACGACGCTGGCTTCGCTGGTGGACCTCGCGAACCGCTCACGCCACGACCACATCATGACCGTCGAGGACCCGATCGAGTTCCTCCACCAGCATCAGTCTTGCCTGGTCAACCAGCGGGAGGTCGGCGAGGACACGCATTCCTTCCAGAACGCGCTCAAGCACGTCCTTCGCCAGGACCCGGACATCATCCTGGTCGGTGAAATGCGCGACCTGGAAACGATTTCGGTCGCGCTGACCGCCGCCGAAACGGGCCACCTCGTCTTCGCGACCTTGCACACGCAGGACGCCGCTCAGACGATCGACCGCATCATCGACGTCTTCCCGCCGCACCAGCAGCAGCAGATTCGGGTTCAGCTGGCCGGGGCGCTGCAAGGCGTCGTGTGTCAGGCCTTGTGCCCGACTGCCGACGGCCGGGGACGCGCCGTGGCCACCGAGGTTCTGGTCGCCACACCGGCTATTCGCAACCTCATCCGCGAAGGCAAGACCCACCAGATCTACTCCGCGCTACAGGCGGGCGCGAAGTTCGGCATGGCGACGATGGACCAGAGCCTGGCCGAATTGGTCAAGTCGGGTCGCGTCACGTACGAGACAGCACTGGAAAAGTGCCACCACGTCGAGGACTTCAACCGCCTCGCTGGCCGAGGCTGAGGAGTAACAGATGGCAACGGCAGTCGCGACGTTCAACTATTCGGTTCGTGACCGTAACGGCCGGTTGATCTCGGGCTCGCTGGACGGTGATTCGCCGACGGCCATTGCGGTTCGTTTGAAGCAGATGGGCTATGCGCCCATCTCGATCGAGCAGGCGAATGCGGGTCTGAAGAAGGAAATCAGCCTTCCCAGCTTCGGAAACAAGGTCAAGCTCAAGGACCTCGCGATCATGTCGCGACAGTTCGCGACGATGATCAACTCCGGCTTGTCGTTGCTGCGTGCGCTGGTGATTCTGTCGCAGCAGACCGAGAACAAGTTCCTCGCAGGTGTTCTGTCCGAGGTGCGCAACGACGTCGAAACGGGTAACGCGCTCTCGACGTCGCTCGCCAAACACCCCAAGGTCTTTCCGCCGATCATGATCAACATGACCAAGGCCGGCGAGGTCGGCGGTTTCCTCGATTCGGCGTTGCTGCAGGTCGCGGCGAACATGGAGGCCGAGCTACATCTGCGCGGCAAGATCAAGTCGGCGATGACGTATCCGGTGGTCGTGTTCATCTTCGCAATCATGGCCGTGATCGGCATGTTGCTGTTCATCGTTCCGGTTTTCGCGAAGATGTTCAAAACGCTTGGCGCGAAACTGCCTGCGCCGACGCAGTTCTTGGTGACCGCGTCGCACATCCTGAAGTACGGCTTCCCGGTGTTCATCATCCTGGCGATCGTTGCGTACATCGCGATCCAGAAGAACAAGCACAAGGACGGCTTTCGCAACGTCGTCGACCCGCTGAAGCTGAAGCTTCCGGTGTTCGGGCCGCTGTTCCAGAAGGTCGCCCTGGGCCGCTTCGCGCGCAACCTCGGCACGATGATGCATTCCGGCGTGCCGATCCTCCAGAGTCTCGACATCGTCGCGGAGACGACGGGCAACATCGTGCTCTCGCGCGCTATCCGTGACGTCCAGGACAACGTCCGCCGCGGTGAATCGTTGACGGCGCCGCTGGCTAACCACCCCGTGTTCCCGCCGATGATCGTGCAGATGATGTCGGTCGGTGAGGACACCGGTGCGCTCGACACCATGCTGCACAAGGTGTCCGACTTCTACGACCAAGAGGTCGAGGCGACGACGGAGGCACTGACCGCATTGATCGAGCCGCTGATGATCGTGTTCATCGGTGCGCTCATCGGCGGCATGATCATCGCGCTGTACATGCCGATCTTCGACATTTACAAGCACATCAGCGGCTGAGATGAGCGTCGTCGACCCGGCGACGCGGCTGCGTCAGTCGTTCGTCGGCCGATGGGCATGGCTCATCGCCGCGGTCGGTTGCTTCTTCGTCGTTGTCGCGACCCGTCACTCAGACCACGTTGACGCCGGCGTGTTTCGCTATGCCGGCGACGCGCTGTTCTCCGGCCGGGGTCTGCACCTGTACGCGGATCATCCAGAGGTGCAGATCGGGCCGCTGGGTCTGATCGCCGGAGTGCTGGGGGGATTCGCGTCGACATCGACTACGCCGATCACCGTTGCGGTTTCGGCCGTCCTCCTCATCGCTGTCCTCGTTGGCATTGCGGCTTTCACCGCCATGTCCACGCCGGACGGCCGGTATTCCGCCCCGGCCTCGATGACCATCCTGGGCTGCTCCGTCGCCTACCCCTGGGCCCTGCTGATTCCGTTCAGTGCGCACATCGATGACGCCCTGGCGATCGTGTTCGTCGTGTGGGCGGGCGTAGCCGGCCGGCGAAATCATCCTGTGCTGGCTGGTGTGTTGATCGCGCTTGGGGCCGCCGCAAAGCCGTGGGCCGCGTTCTTCTTGGTGCTCCTGTTGTTCAACCGTCGTCGATCGGCGTCGTTGGGGGCAGCCGCGGCCGTGAGTCTCTTGGTGTGGGGCCCTTTCTTCGTCGCCGCCCCAACATCGCTTGGTCGCCTAGGCGAGTTTCGTATCGACGCGGGTCCGGGTTCCCTCTGGCGCCTGGTCGGGCTGGACACGGCGCCGTCGTACGAGCGCCTTCTGCAGTGCGCTGTCGCGGCCGTGGGCGGCTATCTGCTGTACCGCGTGGGCCGCAGGGATGTCGTACTGCTGTGGATCTTTGCGATTCGCCTGCTCCTCGACGCGGGAACCTTCGACTACTACCTGGCAGGTGTCGTTGTTGGAACCGCCGTCGTAGACGTCGTTACGGCTAGCCGGGGCGCGGGATGGCGTGTGCTTCCGTTCCTGACACCGCTGACGGTGTTGCTGCTCGGCGTGGGAGATCCGTCTGTGGCCGGCTCGACGCCTTGGAGTCGGATCACCTGTCTCGCCGGCGTCGTGCTGCTGGCGTTGGTAAAAGGGCGGCGGGTCGCGCGTCCGGAACACGACATTCCCGTACGGGCACTGCGATCAGCCCAGCGCGATCTTGTGGAAATTACTCCATTTGGTCTCAACTCGAACAAGATCACGGTCGATGCCTGATGTGTCAACGAGCCCCGGGACGGACCGGGTGCTCAATGGTTCATCGGTCCGGGAAGGGACAGACATGCTCGCTCGTATTCGTAAGTCGCTCGACCAGAAGGAAGAGGGCTTCACCCTCATCGAACTTCTCGTCGTCATCATCATCATCGGCATTCTCGCCGCGATCGCGATTCCGGTCTTCCTCAGCCAGCGCAAGAAGGGTTACGACGCGTCGGTCAAGAGCGACCTGCGTAACGCTGCCACGGTTGAAGAGACCTACATCACCGACCAGTCGGCGTACACCGCCGCCGTTATCACCAACGGCCTGAAGACCTCGTCGGGTAACTCCTTCGAGGTCGCCTTCAACGGTGCCCAGTCGTTCTGCATCGTCGGCAACAACACCAACTCGAGCAACTACTACGCGTACGACAGCGGTTCGGGTGGTCTGAAGGCCGCCGCGACGTCCAACGCTGCTGCGAAGGCTCTCTGCACGTCCATCACGTCTCCGACGTGGGCTGCTGCGAGCTGACGAAACTCTCAGAACGGGGGCTCGTGTCTACTGGGCACGGGCCCCCGTTCTGCTTCGGTTCCAACCAACTGGGGCTAGTCGAAACGGAGATGTGGGCATGCTTCGCAGTCTGCGTCGAGTTCGAAGCGCGGATGACTCGGGCTTCACTCTGATCGAACTTCTGATCGTGATCATCATCATCGGCATCTTGGCCGCGATCGCGATTCCCGTCTTCTTGAATCAGCGCACCAAGGGCTACGACGCGTCGGTCAAAAGCGACCTGCGAAATGCGGCGACCGCGCAGGAGACCTTCCTGACGGATAACCCGACCGGCTATTCAACGGCGGCGCTCACCCCGAGTGGGCTGAAGCTTTCGGCGAATAACACCATCACCGTCGGGATCAACGGCAGCACGTCGTATTGCCTGATCGGTAAGAACTCCAACTCATCGAACTACTTCCTCTATGACAGTTCGGCTGGCGGTCTCAAGCTGGCGCTCTACACGTCGATGACTGCTGCGCAGGGAGGCTGCAGTTTCACCCCTTCGGCGTGGAATGCAGCCACCTAAGCATCGGGACAGCGAGGATGAGATGAAGATCAAGCGCGAGTGGCGACGAGCCGATCAGGGCGTCACCTTGGTCGAACTCCTCGTGGTGATCGTCATTGTGGGAACCCTTGCCGCGATTGCCGCACCGAACTTCTTCGTACAGCGGCAAAAGGGTTACGACGCCGACGCAAAGTCGGATCTGCGGAGCATGGCTTCGGCCCAAAAGACCTACGCCACCGACCTGACCGCCTTCGTAACCTGCTCCGGCGCCACCGCGTGCAAGAACTCTTCCTCGCTCGGCGGCTACGGCTTCCGCGCCAGCACCGGCGTGAAGATCGCGTCCGTCGCGGACGGCACGAACGGCTTCTGCGCTGTCGCCCTGTCGCAGTCCGGGCGCTACTACCTCTACGACTCTGAGAACGGCGGCCTCGCCACCTACAACTCGACCACCGCGCCGACGAAGTTGAACGACGGCCTGTCGACCGGAGCGTGCACGAACGTCAGTAGCTACCCGACGCCGGCGGCCTAGAGCCGTCGGCTCAACTGGAATCCATTCCCGGCCGATGTATCGCGAGACGTGATCATCGGCGCTGAACTGAAGACTTGGAGGCTCGTGTGCGCGTGACTCAGCTACTCGCGCGCGCCCGCGCCTCGTGGAAGCGGCGGTCACGCCGTGACGACGGTGTCACCGTGATGGAGATCATCGTCGCGATGACGATCATCGGCGGCGTCATGGCATCCGCGTCGCTGTTCTTCATCGGCGGCCTTCGTAACACCGGGGGGCAGAGCCAGCGCCAGCTCGCGGTCACGCTTGCGAATCAAAAACTTGAGTCCGTGCAGAGCATCTCGCCGCAAGCGCTGATCACCGGCCGCGACTGCAACACGATCTATACGTTCACCCACACCACCGCCGCGTCGACCATCGTTGCTGCCGACCAGATTGCTGCCAGCCTCTCGGCTCAGTCGAGCGCCGGCAACTGCGACACGTCGTCACCGCTTCCGTCGACCGCCGTGCTCACCACCGAAAACGCCGTCGTCAACGGCCTGACGTACACGATGGATACCTACATCGACGTCTGCTGGCTCGTCGGAAGCATGACCACCGGCAACTGTGGCGCGACGAATACTGGCGGAACGTTGACCAAGATGTATCGGGTCAGCGTTGACGTCTCGTACACGCCGACGTCCGGGCTGACGTGCAGTGGTTTGGTGACGGGACGCTGTGACTACGTGGCGACCACGTTGGTCGACCCGAGTAACGACCCGACCTTCAACAGCAACATCTCGGTGCCCAAGGTCACCGCAGTTTCGCCGACGAACCTCCTGCTCGGGACGACCAAGTCGATCACCCTGACCGGATCGAACTTCGTCAACGGAATCGCGGTCAGCATCGCCTCGACCGGCGGCATCGTCACCGCAATCACGGCCAATACCGGTACCTCGTTGACGTTCACCTTGCAGGCCAGCTCGACCGCCGGGTCGTACACGATCACGCTCCTGAACCCGGACGGCGGGACGACGACGACCTCGATCACCGTGAACCCGCTGCCCAACATCACCAGCGTGTCGCCCAACTCGGTCACACCGAGCTCGACGACCACCATGACGTTGAACGGCACCGGCTTCCAGAGCGGCGCGACCATTGGCGTGGACGTTGGCGCAGTTGCCAGCGCTACGTGGATCTCCTCGACCCAGATGACGGTCTCGTACACGGCTACGAGCAGTTCGGGAACTCGGACGTTTACGGTGACGAACCCGGACACTGGGTCTGACACGCAGACGTTCACGGTCAAGACGGCGCCCAACATCACCGGCGTATCGCCAGCCGCGGTCGGCGCCGGCACCACCCAGACCCTGACGTTGACGGGGACGGGGTTCGTTTCAGGGGCGACCCTCACCCTCGCCGGCGGAGGCTCGATCACCGGGGCGACCTGGGTCTCGGCGACGCAGATGACCGTCTCGTACACGGCGTCCGGCGGCGCCGGCTCGAAGACACTGACGCTGACCAACCCCGACGGCGGCACGGACAGTCAGGCGTTCACCGTGAACGCGGCCCCGACAGTCAGCTCCGTGACGAGCCTCAGCTGTACGGCCACCCCCGGCAACCTGCAGACGCTGACGGTCAGCGGGACCGGGCTCGTCGCCGGCGCCACGGTGACATCGAGTGCGAATGACACGTTCAGCGCGCTCAGCGTTTCGTCGAGCACGTCGGCCACCGTGAAGGTGCTGCGCAATGGCGCAACTGCCGGGAACCGCACCTTGACGTGGACGAACGCCGACGGCGGCGTGGCGACGTACACCTGGACCGCGACGAACTGTTCGGCCCCGACCATCAGCACCGTGTCGCCGAACACGTCGCCGCTCGTGCGTAGTGGTGGATCGATCACGATGACCCTCACGTCGACCAACGGAGGGTTCCTGTACGGGGCATCGGTCACGGTGACGAAGAGCGGCAGCGCCTACGGGACGGTCAGCAACGTCAACGTCGTCAGCACGAACACCATCACCTTTACCTGGACGATGAACGCGAACTCCACGGCTTCGACCTACACCTACACCGTCACGCAAGACGGTGATACGGCGCAGAAGACGTCGGCGAGCGTGAAGATCCAATGATCGCCGTGCACGGCGCGTTGGCTCGGGCGCGTCGCGAACAGCGCCGCGACGAGGGCTTCACGTTGATGGAGCTTCTCGTCGCGATCGGCCTGCTGTCGATCCTGATGGCCATCGTGACAGCGGCTCTGGTCTCGATGTTCCAGACCGTCCGGAAGCAGCAAAACCAGGCCGACGCGATCGACCAGATCCGGTTCGTCGTCGACAAACTCGATAAATCGGTTCGCTACGCCAACGCGATCAACACACCCGGGGCGGGTTCGACCGCGGGCACCTTGTACGTCGAGTGGCGCATCGGAAATCTCACTGGCGCGACGAACTACAGCCAGACCTGCAACCAGTGGCGTTTCGATTCAACGAACGGCCTGCTGCAGAGCCGCACCTGGACTGAAGGTTCTTCCGGCTCGACGTTGACCTCGTGGTTCACGCAGGCGGACCACATCGCGCAACACGGCTCGACCTCGGTGTTCGTGCTGCCGACCTCGACGATCCAGGGTGCCGGCGCGCCGGCCAAGCAGCAGCTCCAGATCGTGTTCGACGCGACGATCGGGACGCAGCAGTCCACGACGCGGTCGACCCAGCTGACCCTCACCGCGGCGAACACCACCTCAGCGAGTGTCGCCGCCGGCAAGTGCACGGATGTGAGCCGGCCGTGAAAGGAAGCGGAATGTTCGTCACCATTCGCCGGCTGCTCGATCGTCGCGGCATGACGACGGGCGAAGAGGGCATCGCCCTGCTGCTCTCGCTGTTCGTCATGCTGATGGTCTCCACGTTGTCTATCGGGCTCCTCGCCGTCGTGCTCAACGAGACCCGGCCGACACAGTTCCAGCGGAAGTTGACGCGCACCATTGCGGGCGCCGAAGGTGGTCTGCAGGTCGTGCTGAACCAGCTCCGGGCCGCGAATGATGGTGCCGGCAAGGGTGTGATCTCGAAACTGCCGTGCTCCACAGACGGGGCTACGTTCACCTTCACCGACGGCAGCACGGTCAACGTCGACGGGGCCACCTTCAGCGGTTCAGTGGGAACCGCCGGTAGCGCGACGACCTACACCGCGTACGTCTCGTACTACGCGTCGGACCCGTCCTCCTGGTACGCGACGCAAAGCCAGTGGCCGAACTACGCAACCACCGGAGACAACAGCAACGCGCAGGCGCTGGCCTGCCCGCTGAACTCCGTGCCGGCGTATGCGTTTGTGCAGGCGATCGGCCGCGACTCCGCGGTCAGCGGGTTCAACTCGGCGGTCGGTAACCGGTCCGTGCACGCGACCTACCAGTTCAACACAACGAACGTGAACATCCAGGGCGGCCGGATGCTCGAATTCGGCACCACGCTGTGCCTCGACGCGGGCACCGTTCCGCAGGTCGGCACGATACTGAAAATGCAGAACTGCAACGCCTTCGGCTATGCGCCGCAGATGTGGTCGTACCGGACGGACCTGTCGATTCTTTACGCGGGTAACCCTGAGCTGAACTTGTGCATTCAGCAACCGGCGAGCGGAAACGTTCCGACATTGCAGACGTGCACCTCGGCGAAAAGGACGACCAATACCAGTACGTATCCGTACACGGGCACGCAGCAGACGCAGGAGTGGGGCTTCAACGACAACGGTCACTTCGCCGCGCCGGCGTCCGACGGCTCGGTCCCCAACTCCAGCCCCGGCATGTGCCTGCAGCCGAACGGCGCGAACGACTCGACGTCCGCAACGGCTGGCGCACAGCTGATCTACACGACCTGCGACTCGGGCACGACCGGATACACCGCGTGGAACCCGGACCCCCAGGTCGGTGCCGGTAAGGCCGGTGGCGCCACGAACGGGCTTCCGGGCGCGACCAAGCAGCTGGTCAACTATCAGGAATTCGGCCGTTGCCTGGATATCACCGGCCAGGACGTCAACGCAGACCACCTGATCGACTACCCGTGCAAGCAGGCACCGGACTCCTCGAAGCTGACCTTCAACCAGGTCTGGGCGTTCTCCGGCTCTGGCGCCGGCCAGTCCGGCACGCTCTCGGTCACGAAGACCGACGGAAGCAAGTACTGCCTCACGGCACCGACCAGCGGCACGTATGCGGTCACCAAGGTGTGTAACGGCAGCGCTTCCCAGAACTGGACGCCCTCGGGCGCGATCGCCGGGAACTATGCGGCGTCGTACGAAATCGTGAGTGCCGGCGGCCTGTGCCTCACGGCGGACGGGACGAACCAGATCACGTACCTGTCGTCGACGATCACCGTGGTTGCCTGCGACGGCACGGCCAAGCAGAAGTGGAACGCGCCGCCGAACGCCTCGACCCAGAACCTCGCGAACCTCAACGAAGACACGGGCGTGAAGTGATCGGCGGTCGGGCGCGGTGACCGCTTTCACCATCGCTGCCTGCGGCCTGCTCGGCCTCCTTGTCGGCAGCTTCTTGAACGTTGTCATCTGGCGGGTTCCGCGGGGTGAGTCGGTCGTCCGGCCGGGCAGTCACTGTCCTTCCTGCGACGCCGAGCTCCGTCCGTACGACAACGTGCCAGTGCTCTCGTGGATGCTGTTGCGGGCGCGTTGTCGTGCTTGTCACGCCCGGATCAGTGCGCGCTACCCGCTTGTCGAGTTGGCGACCGGCGCCCTGTTCGCCGGGGTGGCAGCGAAGCTCGGAGCTCACCCGGCGCTGCCGGCGTTCCTCTACCTCGCCGCGATCGCGGTCGCGCTCTCGCTCATCGACCTGGACGTGAAGCGCCTGCCGAACACAATCGTGTTGCCGTCGTACCTCGTCGGCCTGGGTCTGCTCGGCATCGCGGCGGTCATCGAGCCCAGCGCGTGGGCGCTCGTGCGAGGGCTACTCGGAATGGCCTGCTACTACGGCGCTTTCTTCGCACTCAAGCTGGTTTATCCGAAAGGCATGGGATTCGGCGATGTGAAACTCGCCGGTGTGCTCGGCCTCTATCTCGGATATCTCGGCTGGGATGTGCTCGCAGTGGGCGCTTTTGGCGGGATCGCTCTCGGCGGCGTGGTCGGTATATCGCTGTTGGCGGTGCGAAAAGCCGGACGTAAATCGATGCTTCCGTTTGGCCCATTCATGTTCGCCGGCGCGTTGATCGCGATCTTCGCGGGCGTTCAAATTGCGCATGCGTATGTCCGGCTCGCGCGGCCTTCGTAACGCTTGGTTTTGGACTCAAGATCGCCCATCTGGCGGTCGACATCTCATCTGGACTCGGAGTGTCTCCGGGGTGAAAACGAAAGGTGGCTAGCGTGCCAGGACCCAGTGGCCGGCGCGGGCTCGTTGGTCTCGATATCGGGACGAGCGCGGTTCGTGCCGCCGAGATCACCGTCGGCAGCGACTCCGCCACCCTTCGTCGGTTCGGTCAGGTTTCGCTGCCCGACGGCGCAGTCCGCGACGGCGAGATCGTGAACCCCGCTGCCGTGACGGCAGCCCTCAAGCAGCTGTGGCAGAAGGCCAAGTTCAGCACCCGCAAGGTCGCGATCGGCGTTGCCAACCAGCGAGTGGTCGTTCGCCAGGTCGAGGTGCCGTGGCTGCCGGAACGTGAACTTCGCAAGTCGCTCGGCTTCCAGGTCGGTGAGTTCATCCCGATGCCGATTGACCAGGCGGTGTTGGACTTCGACGCAGTCGAGGAGATCACCACTGACGACGGCCGCCGGATGCTTCGCATCCTGCTGGTGGCTGCCAACAAGGACATGATCTCGACGGCCGTCGATGTCGTGGCCCGGGCGGGCCTCGAAGCGGTGTCGGTTGACCTGACGCCGTTCGCCATGATCCGCTCGTTGGGCGGTAGCAGCGCGTTCGGCCTCGGCAACGAAGGCGAAGCGATCGTCGACGTCGGCGCCGACGTCACCAACATCGTCGTGCACAGCCAGGGCGTTCCGCGGTTCGTCCGTGTGCTGATGCTCGGCGGCGACGACCTTACCGACGCGATCGCGGAACGGTTGGGCGTCGACCACGGCACGGCCGAAAAGAACAAACTGCAGATGAAGCTCGCCTCGGACGCGATGTTCGCCGATGCGCACCCCGGAAGCCGCGCGCTGGAAAGCGCTGCAGGACAGTGGGTTGAAGAGCTTCGCCAGTCGCTCGACTACTACTCCGCCCAAGAGGGCAGCGTCCGGATCCGCCGGGTGATCCTCACCGGCGGCGGGTCGCAGCTCGACGGGCTGCCGCAGCGGTTGGCTACGGCGATCCGGCTCCCGGTCGTGCTGGCGTCACCGCTGCACAGCCTCAAGGTCGGCAAGACCGGATTGAACGCCGACGAACTGTCGGGCGCTGAGGCGCTCATGTCCGTCCCCGTCGGTCTTGCACTCGGGAGGGCCTCATGACCAACGCGCCCGCGACGGTCGTCACCGGCGCCGACATCCCGGGGATCAACCTCGGGCTGCTGTCGAGCATGCCCCGGGTCGACCTCATGCCCCCGGAGATCGCCGAGAAGGAGGCGCTTCAGCGGCTCCAGCTCGGCTGCGCCGCGGCGCTCGTTGCTTGTGCCGTTGCCGTCGGAAGCGTCTGGTGGCAGGCACATTCGACCGTCAACGACGCGAAGAAGAACCTGGCCACGACCGAAGCGCAGAAGGCGGCGGTGAACAGTCAGGTCGCGAAGCTCGCGCCGGTGGCCGCACAGTTCGCCGCGGTCGAAAACGGAAACCGCCTGGTCCAGCAAGCGCTCGGCGGCGAGGTCCTTTGGTCCAAACAACTTCGAGACCTCAGCACGACCATCCCGGCAAACGTGTGGCTGACCAACATGACGGTCACCGCCAGCGGCACGGCAGCGACGACCACCGGGAGCGCAGCAACCGGCAGCGCGGCGTCAGGGGGCTCGTCGGCCGCAGCCACTCCGACCTCGTCGATCGCGACGATCACGTACCAGGGCACCGCGACGTCTCGCTACGACATCGCGAACTGGCTGACCGCCATCGGCGGCCTGAAGGGCTACGTGGGCTCGACGTACACCTCGTCGCAGGAAAAGGCCCTGAACGGTCAGGTTGTCACGGACTTCGTGGCGACCGTTCAGGTCACCACCGACGCCCTGTCCGGGCGCTACACACACCTGGTCGGGAGCTGACATGGACGCACGACGCCAGTGGGTGCTGGTGACCGCTTTGATCGGCATCGGCATTCTCGTTGCGGGCTTCATGTTCATCGTGCGGCCGCAGTACAACAAGTCGAACTCGCTCCACAAGGATGCGAAGAGCGTTGTCGAGCAGACGAAGGCGCTCGAGACGAAACTGTCCGTGCTCAAGGCTGAGCAAGCGCAGTTGCCGGCGAAGCAGGCCGAACTCGCGAAGCTGACGGAGAAGATCCCGCCGGCCGCGAACCTCCCTGACCTGACCCGTCAGCTGCAGGCCGCCGCGCAGAACATTCCGCAGCCGCCAGCGAGCGGACGTGCGACATCGCAGGCCGGTCACGTCGACCTGTCCGTACTGTCGCCGGCCGCCCCGGTCGCGCTGCAGGGCTCCACGCCGGCCGCGGGATCGACCACCAGCTCGTCCTCCAGCACGTCGAGCAGCAGCTCATCTACCTCGGGGACGGCCGCAACCGCGGCGGTGCAGCAGATGCCGTTGACCATGACGGTGAGCGGGTCGTTCTTCAACGTCGAGGCCTTCCTCGACCGGCTCGAGAGTATGAACCGGGCTGTCGTCGTCGACGGCTTCGGCATCACCTACCAGGGCTCGACCGAAGACGCCAACCTGCCCAACAGCGGCGAAGTGACCGTGACCATCACCGCGCGGGCCTTCTTGACCTCGGCCCCGCTGACCGGCGCCGGCGCGCAGTAGGAATACGAGGAATCGATGAGCGACAACGAAACCTTCGGCGCTGACGCCGGCGAGGCGGACCTGACCGCCAGCTCGCGTTTTCGTGAGCTGATGGCCGATCGACGAGCCCTCGCGCTCGTCGGCGTGGCCGGGCTGGCCGTCATCCTGCTGATCGCGTTCGTCCTGGTACCGGCGCTGACGGGCTCGTCCTCGTCGTCCGGTCCGGTGGCGAAGGGCACTCCGCCGAGTAGGGCGACGGCCTCGGCAACGCCCACCCCGTCGGCATCAGCCGCACCGGTTGTTCCGGCTGCCGCGCAACTTGCCGTCCGCGACCCTTTCGACCCGTTGCTGAAGGCGGCCGGATCCGGCGGAGGCGCGGCGGGCGGCACGAGCAGCAGCGCGTCCGCAACCGCATCGCCGAGTTCCACCGTCGTGGTCCAGCCGGCCGACCTGTCGGGCCTGCGCCAGCTGACGCTGGTAGCCATCGACGGTCCCGGCACGGCTCAGGTCACGGTGAACGGGCTGGCGTACAACGTCGTTCTGAACACCCAGTTCGGTGGTGGATTCGCGATGATCGGGGAGACCGACTCGAGTGCGACGTTCACCTACAACGGTTCGGTGCAGACGCTCGTCCCCGGTCAGTACGCGTTCTTCAACTGATCGCTGCAGATACGTCCGTTCAGGCCGCGACCTCCCCGCCGGGGGCGTCGCGGCCTGAACTTCGTCATCGGTGAGAAGATCGACCCGTGTTGCGCTGGCTCACCGCAGGTGAATCTCATGGCCCGGTCCTCGTCGCGATCCTGGAGGGTCTGCCCGCTGGCGTCCATGTGACGAGTGACGTCGTCGGCGACGCGCTCGCCCGCCGGCGGCTCGGTTACGGCCGCGGCGCTCGCATGTCGTTCGAACGCGACGAGGTGTCGGTGGTCGGCGGTGTGCGGCACGGTCTGACGCTGGGCGGTCCGGTCGCCATCGAGGTCGGCAACACCGAATGGCCGAAATGGGAGCAGGTCATGTCGGCCGACCCGGTCGATCCCGCGATCCTGGCCGACCTGGCACGTAATGCGCCGCTGACCCGGCCGCGGCCTGGCCACGCCGACCTTGTCGGCATGCAGAAGTACTCGCTGGCTGACGCCCGGCCGATCCTCGAGCGGGCCAGCGCCCGGGAAACCGCCGCCCGCGTCGCTCTCGGAGCGGTCGCGTCGGCGTTCCTGCGCGATGTCGCCGGCGCCGAGGTCATCAGCCACGTCGTGCGGATCGGGTCCGTAGCGGTCTCCGACGACGTCGAGCTGCCGCAACCTGGTGACCTTCCGACCATCGACGCCAGCCCGGTTCGCGTCTTCGACGCGTCGTCGTCCGATGCGATGATCGACGAGGTCGATCGTGCCAAGAAGGACGGCGACACGTTGGGCGGTGTCGTCGAGGTGCTCGTGTACGGATTGCCGCCCGGCCTGGGCAGTCACGTGCACTGGGACCGCCGTCTCGACTCACGGCTCGCCGCGGCGATGATGGGCATCCAGGCCATCAAGGGCGTCGAGGTCGGCGACGGTTTCGCCAGCGCGGCCCGGCGGGGGAGCGAGGCGCACGACGAGATCGAGCGCGGAGACGACGGGTTGCTGCGCCGCCGTACCGGCCGGGCCGGCGGGACCGAGGGCGGCATGACGACGGGCGAAGTCCTTCGGGTCCGCGCCGCGATGAAGCCGATCAGCACGGTGCCCCGCGCGCTCGACACGATCGACGTCGCGACCGGTGAGGAGGCCGTTGCCATCAACCAGCGTTCCGATGTGTGCGCGGTCCCGGCGGCCGCCGTGGTTGCTGAAGCGATGGTCGCGCTGGTCGTCGCCGACGCGATGCTCGAGAAGTTCGGCGGCGACCACGTCGACGAAACTCGCCGGAACCTCGAGGGATACCTCGGCGCACTGGCCATCCGGTGAGCCCTCGATGACGCCGCGCGTCGTGCTTGTCGGACCTCCCGGTGCTGGGAAGTCCACCGTCGGTCGGTTGCTTGCGCACCGCTGGCAGGTTGACTTTCGCGACACCGACCTAGATGTCGAAACCGCTGCGGGCAAACCGATTTCGGAGATCTTCATCGACGACGGCGAGTCGGCGTTCCGCGCGTTGGAGAAGGTCGCCGTGGCGAACGCCCTGCGTGAGCACGACGGCGTCCTTGCACTCGGCGGCGGCGCCGTCCTCGACCCTGACACGCGGCAGGCCCTCGACGGCTTGCCCGTCGTCGCCTTGACCGTCGGTCTTGCCGACGCGGCCTCACGGGTCGGCTTCGCACGGGACCGGCCGGTCCTGGCGCTCAACCCGCGCGCCCAGTTGAAGTTCCTGCTCGAAGAGCGGGCCCCGATCTACGCCGCCGTGGCGGCGGTGCAGATCAGCACCGACGGACGGTCGCCCGAGGAAGTCGCCGACGACGTGGCCGGCCAGCTGGACGGGGACCGGTTATGAGCGAGCCAGAGCCGACCCGGATCGCGGTCGCCGCGGCGGGGGAGAAGCCGTACGACGTCGTCATCGGCACCGACGTGCTCGGCGAGGTGGGGTCGTTGCTCGGCGGCTGCACCCGCGTCCTCGTCCTCTACGCCGATCCGGTTGCCGACGCCGCCGGTCGGATCGGGGCCGAGCTTCGGGCCGCAGGGGTGGAGTCCGTCCGCCTGGTCGCGCTCCCCGAAGGTGAACAGGCCAAGACGATCGACGTCGTCGCCCGTTGCTGGGACGTGCTCGGCGAGATGGGCGCGACCCGCGACGACGCGGTCGTGGGCGTCGGTGGCGGCGCGGTCACTGACCTCGCCGGCTTCGTGGCGGCGACCTGGCTACGTGGGGTTCGGGTTGTGCAGGTCCCGACGACCGTGGTCGGGATCGTCGACGCCGCGGTCGGCGGCAAGACCGGTATCAACACCGCGACCGGCAAGAACCTCGTCGGCTCGTTCCATCAACCGGCGGGCGTCATTTGCGATCTCGACTTGCTGAAAACCCTTCCGGCAGAGGAGTTCTCCGCCGGACTGAGCGAAGTGGTCAAGGGCGGGTTCATCGCCGACCCGGTGATTCTCGACCTGCTCGAGCAAGATCCGTCTGGCCGGAGCAACTTCCGTGAGCTGGCCGAACGGAAGGTCCAGATCAAGGCCAATGTCGTGTCGGCGGACGCGAAAGAGTCCGGCCTGCGCGAAATCCTGAACTACGGCCACACGCTGGCCCACGCCATCGAACGCAACGAGGATTACCACTGGCGGCACGGCGACGCGGTCAGCGTCGGCCTCGTCTTTGCAGCGGAACTCAGCCGAGCGGCCGGCCGGCTGGGCGATGCCGACGCCGACCGCCACCGATACCTGCTGCGCCGCATGGGTTTACCGGTGTCGTATCCCGCGGAGGCGTGGCCCGTCCTGCAGGAGATCATGAAGATCGACAAGAAGGCACGCGGTCATCAGCTTCGCTTCATCGTGCTCGATGGGATCGGCCGGCCCGGCATTCTCGAAGGGCCCGACCAACAACTGCTCGACGCCGCATACGCGGCCGTATCCGGCGGAGGAGCGCGATGAGGATCTGGGTGCTGAACGGTCCCAACCTGGGCCAATTGGGTCGCCGTGAGCCCGACGTCTACGGGGCGGCAACGCACGACGACCTCATCCGTACGGTGACCGCAGCTGGCCATCAGCTCGGCGCCGAGGTCGTTGTCCGGCAGACCGACGAGGAAGCCACGATGCTCGCGTGGCTGCACGCGGCGTCGGCCGAGTGCGACGCCGTGGTGCTCAATCCCGCGGCCTGGACCCACACCTCGGTGGCGGTTCGCGACGCGGCCGCGACCCTGACCGTGCCCTTCGTCGAAGTACACCTGTCGAACCCGTTGGCCCGCGAGGAGTTCCGGCACACCTCGTACACGGCGGGGCTCGCCCGCGGCGTCATTGCCGGTTTCGGCGTCGAGTCGTACGTCCTCGCCCTGCGCGCGCTGCTGGCTTCCAGCTGACGCCGGACCGATAGACTGTTTCCTCGTGGCAACGACGAACGACCTCAAGAACGGCATGACCCTCGACCTCGACGGCCAGTTGTGGAACGTCGTGGAGTTCCAGCATGTGAAGCCTGGAAAGGGCGGCGCGTTCGTACGAACGACCCTGAAGAACGTGACCAGCGGCAAGGTGGTCGACAAGACCTTCAACGCCGGCACCAAGGTCGACGTTGCGAACGTCGACAAGCGCGAGATGAGCTACCTCTACCGCGACGGGAACGACTTCGTGTTCATGGACGCCGAGACCTACGACCAGCTGTCGATCCCGGCCGCCGTCGTCGGGCAGACGGCGGACTATCTGCTCGAGAACGCGACCACCACGGTCGCCGTCCACGACGACAGCCCGCTGTACGTGGAACTTCCGGCGAGCGTCGAGCTCGTGATTTCGCACACCGACCCCGGCCTGCAGGGCGATCGGTCCACGGGCGGCACCAAGCCGGCCACCCTGGAAACCGGCGCCACCGTGCAGGTGCCGTTGTTCATCTCGACCGGCGAGAAGATCAAGGTCGACACCCGGGACGGCCGGTACCTCGGCCGCGTGAACAACTAACCGCTCAGATGCCCACCGCCCGCCGGAAGGCCCGCAAGCGAGCCCTCGACGTGCTGTTCGAGGCGGAGCAGCGCGGGGTGGATGTCCTGCCGCTCCTTGCGGAACGGCAGGCGGAAGCGAAGCACAGCGCCGAGGCCTACACCGGCGTCTTGGTCGAAGGCGTGGTCGCGCATCGGGCAGCCATCGACGAGATGATCGCCCAGAACCTCGCCGGCGATTGGACGCTAGAGCGGCTTCCGTCGGTCGACCGGGTGGTCCTTCGCCTCGCCGTGTTCGAGCTCTGCTTCGGCGGCGATGTGCCGGTCGCCGTCGCGGTGTCCGAAGCGGTCGCAATGGTCGGCGACCTGTCGACCGACGAGTCGCCGGGTTATGTCAACGGCGTGTTGAGCGCGCTCGTCGCGAGCGGAGCCGGTCGCCGCTCCGTTTCGTAACTGCTAGGAGCGGTTATTCGGAGCTGAAGCCCACTGCTTGGCGGGCGTCGGCTGCCAGCACGCCCCAGTCGATCAGCTGCTCCGCGAGCCGGCTCGGGGTGTCGTCGTAGATGACGGCGAGCGAGCGCAGGTCTTCCTGCCGGATGGACAGCACGCGGCCGTTGTAGTCACCGCGCTGGGACTGGATCGTCGCGGCGTACCGGACCAGCGGTGCGGCGCGCTCGGCCGGGACGTGCGACAGGCGCTCGAGGTCGATGACGATGCGCGGGGTGGCATCGCGCTGGGTGTTCGTGGGCGCCGACGCGGGGAGCAGCTCGGCGACGGGTACGCCGTAGAACTCAGCCAGTTCGGCGAGTCGCTGCACGGTGACCGCGCGATCGCCCCGCTCGTATGACCCCACGACAACGGCTTTCCAGCGGCCGCGCGATTTCTCCTCCACCCCGTGGAGCGACAACCCCTGTTGGGATCGGATCGCGCGAAGGCGGGCACCGAGTGCTTTCGCGTAGTCGGACAAGGCAATCTCCTCGGGTCGGGCGGGCCCGCGACCCGTGTCACGGGACCCGTAATGCCCGGCGCCGGTCTCACCTCTTGCTCGACTGGGGGGAGGGTGGACTCGCCGAGGGAACCTCGCCGCTTCCACCGAAGGTGACCGAAGCTCCCACCGGTGTCATCGCATCGCCGTGTAAGAGGAACCTTGCTCGGCTCCCATTACGCTGCGTAACTTTAGGGAGCGGGTGTTGGCGGGTCAAGCAGGATGACCGCATCGGAGTAACTCTGCGTAATGCGGACGACCATCTTCACCCAGCTGGACGACCCGGCGGCCGCAACGGTTCACGCGGATGGCCGCTGCCGCAGTCGGCCAACCGCCTCAGTGCGGCGGCTCAATCCTGCTAGGGTCATCGACAGCCCCACCCCGTACCACCCCTAGTTCTCTCCTTTAAAGCCGTCCCGTGAGGCGGAAAGGAGGTTGATCGTCGTGTGCCCCGCGACGGGCGATGCTCACGCCGCCCGCGTCGTGCTGGATGAGCCCGCGGTCAATCGGGCGTTGTCCCGCATCACCCACGAAATCCTCGAGAAGACCGGCGGCGCCGACCGTACGGTGCTGCTCGGCATCCCCACCCGCGGCGTCGCGCTGGCTGAGCGCATCGCCGCTCTGTGTGAGCAGTTCGAGGGCATCCGGCTGCCGGTCGGCCAGCTCGACGTCACGATGTATCGCGACGACCTCGCGCTTCGCGGGCCGCGTGCGCTGGCGTCGACCGCGATCCCGCCGGAAGGTATCGACGGCGCCACCGTCGTGCTGGTCGACGACGTCCTGTACTCCGGCCGTACGGTCCGAGCCGCACTCGATGCTCTCGGCGACCTCGGACGCCCAGCTGCCGTACAGCTGGCGGTGGTCGTCGACCGCGGGCACCGCGAACTGCCGATCCGAGCGGATTACGTCGGCAAGAACATTCCCACCTCGCGCCGGGAATCGGTCCACGTGCTGCTCACCGAAACGGACGGGCGCACCGCGGTCCTCCTCGGGCCGACCGAACCCGAGCAAGAACTCCGGGAGTCGTCATGAAGCATCTGCTGTCCGCGGCGGATCTCGACCGGGACAGTGCCCAGCTCGTGCTCGACACCGCTGAGGAGCTGTCCCGAGTTTCCGACCGCGCGGTCAAGAAGCTTCCGACGTTGCGGGGCCGGACCGTCGTCAATCTGTTCTTCGAAGACTCGACCCGAACCCGGATCTCGTTCGAGCTGGCGGCGAAGCGACTGTCCGCGGACGTCATCAACTTCAGCGCGAAAGGCTCGAGCGTTTCGAAGGGCGAGTCGCTCAAGGACACCGCGCTCACCCTGCAGGCGATGGGCGCTGACGCGGTCGTCTGCCGCCATTCAGCCTCCGGGGCGTCCCATACGCTGTCCCGCTGGGTCGACGGCAGCGTCGTCAACGCCGGCGACGGTACGCACGAGCACCCGACGCAGGCGCTGCTGGACGCGTACACGATCCGGGCTCGCCGGGGACGGATCGAGGATCTCAAGGTCGCGATCGTCGGCGACGTGTTGCACAGCCGGGTGGCCCGCTCGAACGTGCTCCTGCTGGCCACGCTCGGCGCGCACGTCACGCTGGTCGCGCCGCCGACACTGCTGCCGGTCGGGGTCGAGACGTGGGCCGCCGAGTACTCATACGACCTCGATGCGGTGCTGCCCAAGAGCGATGTCGTGATGATGCTGCGGGTGCAGCGCGAACGCATGACCGACGCGTACTTCCCGAGCGCCCGGGAGTACTCGCGTCGCTATGGTCTCGATGCGGCCCGCATGGCGGCGTTGCCGGACGAGGCGATCGTCATGCACCCAGGTCCGATGAACAGAGGGATGGAGATCGCAGCGGAGGTGGCGGACAGCGTGCGTTCGACGATCGTCGACCAGGTGGCTAACGGCGTGAGCGTGCGGATGGCGGTGCTGTACCTGCTGCTCGCGGGTGGTCCGGCATGAGCTCAGGCAGCTGGCTGATCCGCGGCGGGTCGCTGCTCGGTGAGCGACCGGCCGACCTGCTCCTTCGCGACGGCGTCATCGCCGAGGTCGGCGCTCCCGGGACGTTGGACGTCGACGGGTCGCAGCGGATCGACGCGTCCGGGCTCGTCGTCCTGCCGGGGCTGGTCGACCTGCATACCCACCTGCGGGAGCCGGGACGGGAAGACGCCGAGACCGTCGCGACCGGCAGCGCTGCCGCGGCACTAGGCGGATTCACCGCCGTGCATGCGATGGCGAACACGGACCCGGTCGCGGATACGGCGGGTGTGGTCGAGCAGGTGTGGCATCTGGGCCGGGAAGCGGCTCTGTGCGACGTCGCGCCGGTCGGCGCTGTCACCGTCGGACTGGCCGGAAAGCAGCTGGCCGAACTCGGCGCAATGGCCGACTCGGCGGCCCGGGTGCGGGTGTTCTCGGACGACGGGATCTGTGTGTCGGACGCCGTACTGATGCGCCGGGCACTGGAGTACGTCAAGGCATTCGACGGCGTCATCGCCCAGCATGCCCAGGAGCCGAGGCTCACCGAGAACGCGCAGATGAACGAGGGCGAGGTGTCAGCGCGCCTCGGGCTGACGGGCTGGCCCGCGGTCGCCGAGGAGGCGATCATCGCGCGCGACTGCCTGCTCGCGGGGCATGTGGGCTCGCGGCTGCACATCTGTCACGTGTCGACCGCGGGAAGCGTCGACCTGCTCCGCTGGGCCAAGGGCCGCGGCATCAACGTGACCGCGGAGGTGACCCCGCACCACCTGCTGCTCACCGACGACTTGGCCGATACGTACGACGCGGTCTACAAGGTCAACCCGCCGCTGCGGACCCGGGCAGATGTGGAAGCGTTGCGGATCGCCCTGGCCGAGGGCGTGATCGACTGTGTCGCAACCGATCACGCCCCCCACGCGGTCGAAGACAAGGAATGTGAGTGGGCATGCGCGAAGCCCGGGATGCTCGGGCTGCAGACGGCGGTCGGCGTCGTCTGGTCGACCGGGGCGCTGAGTTGGGCGCAGATCGCCGACCGGATGTCGATGGCCCCAGCGCGGATCGGCCGGCTCGCCGGCCACGGCCGCCCGCTCGAGGCCGGAGAACCGGCCAACCTCTGTCTCGTCGATCCGCTCGGCACCACGGTCGTCGACGGTCATGCCTTCGCCTCGAAGGCCCACAACACCCCGTATCAGGGCATGGAACTGCCGACCCGCGTGGTGGCGACGTTCCTGCGCGGCCGACCGACTGTTTTAGATGGGAAACTCGCGTGACCGCAGGTACTTTCGGTTCGGGGCGGCCAGGAGCCCCGGCCCTGCTCGTCCTCGAAGACGGCCGGACGTTCCACGGCGAAGCTTTCGGCGCGATCGGGGAGACCTTCGGCGAGGCGGTTTTCGCCACCGGCATGACGGGATACCAGGAGACGCTGACCGACCCGAGCTACTACCGGCAGGTCGTCGCGATGACCGCGCCGCAGATCGGCAACACCGGCATGAACGACGAGGACCCGGAGTCGACGCGCATCTGGGTCGCCGGGTTCGTCGTGCGCGACCCGTCGCCCGCGCCGTCGTCGTGGCGCTCGCGCCGGTCACTGGATGACGAGCTGCAGGCCCAGAACGTCGTCGGCATCAGCGGGGTCGACACTCGGGCGCTGACCCGGCACCTGCGCGAGCGCGGTGCCATGCGGGTCGGCGTGTCGAGTGTCGAGTCCAACCCGGACGCGCTGCTGCAGCGCGTGTTGGCCAGCCCCCAGATGGAGGGCGCCGACCTGTGCGGCGAGGTGACGACCAGCGAGCCGTACGTGATCCCGGCGGTGGGGGAGAAGCGGTTCACCGTCGCCGCTGTCGACCTGGGCATCAAGCGAATGACGCCGGTACGGATGGCCGAGCGCGGCATCGAGGTTCACGTCCTGCCCGCCTTCTCCTCCGCCGCCGACATCTTGGCCGTCGGCGCGGACGGGGTGTTCTTCTCGAACGGACCCGGCGACCCCGCAACGGCGCACGGACCGATCACCGCACTGCGCGGTGTCCTCGACGCCGGAGTCCCGACGTTCGGGATCTGCTTCGGCAACCAGATCCTCGGCCGGGCGCTGGGCTGCTCCACGTACAAGCTGCGGTTCGGGCACCGGGGCGTCAACCAGCCGGTGCAGGACGTGCTTACCGGCAAGGTCGAGATCACCGCGCACAATCACGGTTTCGCGGTGGCCGCGCCGGCCGAGGGGGAGTCCGGGCCCTACGGACGGGTCCGGGTCAGCCACGTCAACCTCAACGACAACGTCGTGGAAGGGCTTGCGGCACAGGATGTTCCGGCCTTCAGCGTTCAGTACCACCCAGAGGCCGCCGGTGGTCCGCACGATGCGGCGTACCTCTTCGACCGGTTCGTCGACCTGATGCGGACCCGTCGTCCGCTGGGCCTCGATTCGGCAGGGGCCGCCTGATGCCGCGCCGTACCGACATCAAGAGCGTGCTGGTCATCGGCTCCGGGCCGATCGTGATCGGCCAAGCCTGCGAGTTCGACTACTCCGGCACGCAGGCCTGCCGGGTGCTGCGCGCCGAAGGGCTGCGGGTCAGCCTGGTGAACTCGAACCCGGCGACGATCATGACCGACCCGGAGTTCGCGGACGCGACCTACATCGAACCGATCACCCCAGAGGTGGTTGAGCGGGTGATCGCCAAGGAACGCCCTGACGCGGTGCTCGCGACGCTCGGCGGCCAGACGGCGCTCAACACCGCGATCGCGCTGCACGAGCGAGGCGTTCTGGAGAAGTACGGCGTGGAGTTGATCGGCGCCGATGTGGACGCCATTCAGGCGGGGGAGGACCGAGAGCGGTTCAAGCAGATCGTGGCGTCGATCGGCGCGGAATCCGCTCGATCGTTCATCTGCCACGACATGGCCGAATGTCTCGCTGCCGCAGCCGATTTGAACTACCCCGTTGTCGTCCGGCCGAGCTTCACGATGGGCGGCGCGGGGAGTGGCATCGCACACAGCGAGGGGGACCTTCGGCGTATCGCCGGGGTTGGCCTCGACCTGAGCCAGAAGGCCAGCGGCCACGCGCAGGTGCTGCTCGAGGAAAGCATCTTGGGCTGGAAGGAATACGAGCTCGAGCTGATGCGCGACCGCAACGACAACGTCGTGGTGGTGTGCTCGATCGAAAACTTCGACCCGATGGGCGTACACACCGGCGACTCGATCACCGTCGCCCCGGCAATGACCCTGACCGACCGCGAATATCAGCGGCTGCGCGACGTCGGCATCGCGGTCCTGCGCGCGGTCGGTGTTGACACTGGCGGCTGCAACATCCAGTTCGCGGTGAACCCCGACGACGGCCGCCTGATCGTCATCGAGATGAACCCCCGGGTGTCGCGTTCCAGCGCGCTGGCATCGAAGGCGACGGGCTTCCCGATCGCCAAGATCGCGGCGAAGCTCGCGATCGGCTACACCCTCGACGAGATCACCAACGACATCACCCAATCCACGATGGCCGCCTTCGAGCCGTCGCTGGACTACGTCGTCGTGAAGGCGCCGCGGTTCGCCTTCGAGAAGTTCCCGGGAGCCGACCCGGAACTGACGACGACGATGAAGTCGGTCGGCGAGGCGATGGCGATCGGCCGGTCGTTCGCCGAAGCCCTCGGGAAAGCCCTGCGGTCATTGGAACAAAAGCCCGCGGGCTTCCGGTTCCGCGGCGACCCCGGTGACAAGGCCGAGCTGCTGCGTAAAGCCGCGACCCCCCACGACGGTCGGATCTTCACGGTGTTCGACGCGATGCGAGCCGGCGCCTCAGTCGCGGAGGCGTACGAGTCGACCAAGATCGACCCATGGTTCCTCGAGCAGCTCGTGCTGATCCGCGAGGTCGCCGAATCGACGACCCTGGACCCGGCGAGCATCCGGCGGGCGAAGCGGACCGGCCTGTCGGACGCCCAGATCGCCGAGGTGGTCGGACGGACCGAGGCCGAGGTGCGCGCGTACCGGCACGAGCACGGCATCCGCCCGGTCTACAAGACCGTGGACACCTGCGCCGCGGAGTTCGAGGCGAAGACGCCGTACCACTACTCCTCGTACGACGAGGAGAGCGAGGTTGCGCCGAGCGACCGTCAGAAGGTGCTGATCCTGGGCAGCGGCCCCAACCGTATCGGCCAGGGCATCGAGTTCGACTACGCCTGTGTTCACGCGAGTTTCGCGTTACGGGACGCCGACTTCGAGACCGTCATGGTCAACTGCAATCCGGAGACCGTGTCGACCGACTACGACACCTCCGACCGCCTGTACTTCGAGCCCCTCACCGTCGAGGACGTGTTGGAAGTCGTTCACGCAGAGCAGCTTTCGGGCCACGTCGCGGGCGTGATCGTGCAGCTCGGCGGCCAGACGCCGCTGCGCATCGCCCAGGCCTTGGCCGACGCCGGCGTGCCCATCGTGGGCACGAGCCCCGAGGCCATTCATCTGGCCGAGGAGCGCGGGGCGTTCGGCAAGGTCCTGGACGACGCCGGACTGCCAGCCCCGCGACACGGCATGGCGACCTCGTTCGACGAGGCGAAGGCGATCGCGGACGAGATCGGCTACCCGGTCCTGGTCCGGCCGTCGTACGTGCTGGGCGGGCGCGGCATGGAGATCGTCTACGGCGACCAGATGCTGCGCGACTACATCGGCCGCGCCACCGAGATCAGCGAGGACCACCCCGTCCTGGTGGACCGGTTCCTCGACGACGCGGTCGAGATCGACGTCGACGCACTGTTCGACGGGAACGAGCTTTACCTCGGCGGCGTGATGGAACACATCGAAGAGGCCGGTATCCACTCCGGTGACTCGGCCTGCGCGTTGCCGCCGATCACCCTGGGCCGCAGCGACTTGGCGAAGATCCGGGCGAGCACCGAGGCGATCGCCCGCGGCGTCGGCGTACGGGGTTTGCTCAACGTCCAGTACGCGCTTGCGGGCGACGTGCTGTACGTCCTCGAAGCCAACCCGCGGGCCAGTCGTACCGTACCGTTCGTTTCGAAAGCGACAGCGGTGCCGCTCGCGAAGGCCGCGGCCCGGGTCATGCTCGGTGCGACGATCGCCGACCTACGGGCGGAAGGCATGCTCCTGCCGGTCGGCGACGGGACGAACCTGCCGCCCGACAGCCACATTGCGGTCAAAGAAGCGGTGCTGCCCTTCACCCGGTTCCGCACCCCCGACGGTTCGTTCGTCGACACGGTCCTCGGCCCGGAGATGAAGTCGACCGGCGAGGTCATGGGCATCGACGCGACGTTCGGAACCGCCTTCGCAAAGAGTCAGGCCGCTGCCTACGGGCCGTTGCCGACCAAGGGGCGCGCGTTCGTATCGGTCGCCAACCGCGACAAGCGTGCGATGGTGTTCCCGATCAAGCGACTGGCCGACCTCGGCTTCGAGATCTTGGCGACCGAAGGCACGGCAGAGACCCTGCAGCGGAACGGAGTTCGGGTGCGCGTCGTCGGCAAGTTCAGCGACGGCGGTCACAACATCGTCGACGAGATCCTGGCCGGCGGTGTCGATCTGATCGTCAACACGCCGTTCGGTGCCGGCAGTGCCGGCGCCGGCCCGCGGCTTGACGGCTACGAGATCCGGACCGCCGCCGTGGTGATGGGTGTCCCGTGCATTACGACGGTGCAAGCCGCGGCCGCCTGCGTCCAGGGCATCGAATCGCTGAACCGGGGAGAGTTCGAGGTGCGGCCGCTGCAGGACTGGCACGCTCGCCTGGCAGCCTCGCGGGCCGCGCAATGAGTCCGGTTCAGGTTGAGGGAACCGTCCTCGCCAACCGCCGGGTCGGTGCCTATCACGAGATGACGGTCGTCGCCCCGGGGCTGGCCGAAGGCGCCAAGCCGGGCCATTTCGTCGCCGTCGCGGTCGGAGGTCCGGAAACCTCGATGGTGCTTCGGCGGGCCTTCGCGATCTTCCAGACGTCCGACCGCGGCGTGTACGGCGGGACGGTCACCTTCGTGTTCGCCGTGCACGGCCGGGGTACCCGATGGCTCGCCGCCCGGCGGCCGCATGACCAGATCGACGTCGTCGGTCCGCTCGGCCGACCGTTCACGCTGCCGCGGGATCCGGTCAACGCGCTACTCGTCGGCGGCGGTTACGGCTCCGCTCCGCTGTTGCCGCTGGCCGAGCTGCTGCGGGCTCGGGGCTGCCGAGTCGACGCGGCGTTAGGCGCAGCGACGAATGACCGGCTGTTCGGTGCACTCGACGCCCGGCGGATCACGTCGTCGATGAACATCGCGACGGACGACGGATCGGCGGGCGAGCGAGGGCTGGTCACCGACCTGCTGCCGGGCATGATCGACCGCGGCGCTACCGATGTGATCTACGCCTGCGGACCGATGGGCATGCTCGCCAAGGTCAGCGAGATCGCCGCGGCCTACGGCATCCCGGCGCAAGTCGCCGTCGAAGAGTCGATGGCCTGCGGGATCGGCGTCTGCATGACCTGCGTGCTCCCGGTGGTCGACGACGACGGCGTGACCCGGATGGTTCGGTCTTGCGTCGAAGGTCCGGTGTTCCGGTCTGACCGGGTGCGGTTCGACGCCGTGGGCACGGTGCCGGAACCACCTGAACCGGCAGTGACGGCTGCCGCGTCGGCGCGGGCGCCCCGAGTCAAGAAGGTCACCTCGTGAGCGACGCCGTCCAAGTGACCCGCCCTCGCCGCGGTGCGGCGCCGGCCGAGGTCGACATGCGCACCACGCTCGCCGGCGTCGAGTTCCCCAACCCGGTGTTCACGGCGAGCGGTTGCAGCGCCGCGGGCCGAGAGCTGGCTGCGTTCTTCGACCCGGCGGAGCTGGGCGGGATCGTGACGAAGTCGATCATGCTCGCGCCTCGTACCGGGCGGGCGACCCCGCGGATGGCCGAGACGCCCAGCGGCATGCTCAATTCGATCGGGCTGCAAGGGCCTGGCATCGACGCGTTCCTCGAGAAGGACCTGCCGTGGCTCGCGGAACGCGGCGCGCGGGCCGTGGTGTCGATCGCCGGCGGCTCGGTCGACGAATACGCAAAGCTCGCCTCCAAGTTGCGCGGGCATCCGGTGGCATTCATCGAGGTCAACATCTCCTGCCCGAACGTCGAAGACCGCGGCCAGGTCTTCGCGTGCGATCCGGTGCGCGCCGCCGAAGTGATCAACGCGGTCCGCCGTAGCACCTCGTTCCCGGTCTTCGCCAAGCTCTCGCCTGACGTCACATCGATCGTCGAGGTTGCCCAGGCGTGCGTCGAAGCGGGCGCGCACGGCCTCTCAATGATCAACACGCTGCTGGGTCTCGCGATCGACCCGGTGACCCTGCGCCCGGCGCTCGCTGGTATCACCGGCGGGTTGTCCGGTCCCGCGGTCCGACCCGTCGCGGTCCGTTGCGTCTACCAAGTACGCCAGGCGCTGCCGGACGTACCGATCCTCGGCATGGGCGGGATCCGGACCGGTCTCGACGCGTTGCAGTTCCTGGCCGCCGGCGCGAATGCGGTGAGCGTCGGTACGGCCGTGTTCGGCGACCCGAGCGCCCCGGTGCGGGTGCTGGCGGAGTTGCGAGAAGCCCTGGCAACACGGGGTTTTGGTGCTCTCAGCGACGTCATCGGTATCGCGCACCGGTCGTTGACGGAGGCGTCCGTCCCCGAAGGACCGGACCCTGTGGGCGATCGGTTGACGGATCTCGAGGAAGCAGCGGTTGACGACGAAGTGGCGGACGAGCAGTGACGAACATCCATCCCGCCAGCACGAAGGCCCCCATCGCGGTCGCGCTCGATGCGCCCGACATCGAGACCGCCGCGAAATGGGCGTTCGCGGTCAGCCCACACGTCCAGGTGCTGAAGGTGGGCCTCGAGCTGTTCTGCCGCCAGGGGCCCGATGTCGTCGACATCGTGCGGGGCGGTAACAAGGTCGGCCTGTTTCTCGACCTGAAGCTGCACGACATCCCCAACACGGTGGCCGGCGCTGCCCGCTCGGTGGCGCGGCTGCGGCCGGACTACCTGACCGTCCACGCCTCGGGCGGCGCCGACATGATCCGTGCCGCGGTCGAGGCGGCCCCGGCCGTCAAGATCGTGGCCGTCACCGTGCTCACCTCACTCGACGAGAGCGAACTCGATGCTGTCGGTCTGGCCGGCCCCTCGCTGGACGCGGTACGGCGCCTCGCCGTGCTGGCCGTCGGCGCGGGCGCGCGGGGTCTCGTCTGCTCACCCCGCGAGGTGGCTGCCGTTCGGGCAGAGGTCGGACCCGACGTGGAGCTGATCACCCCCGGCGTCCGCCCGGCGGGAGCGGATGTTCAAGACCAGGCCCGGGTCTCGACGCCACGTCAGGCCCTGGACAACGGCGCGAACCTGCTCGTGGTCGGCCGGCCGATCACCGGCGCGGTTGATCCAGGGGCTGCGGCTGCAGCCATGGCGGCGTCACTGCGCTGAGCTGCCCCCATCGCGATGCCAGCGGCTCATTCGATCAGCACGTGAATCGGATGGCGCCTGGCACGTTGCGCGTTGCCGCCTGCCAGTCGGCTGCGGCCTGCTGACACTTGGCCTTCGTCACCCAGCAGTGCGATGAGAAGCCGGAACCTTCCGCCTTACCGTCGTACTTCGCGCACTTTCCGGACGTGAGCGGAAAGATCGGGGCGATGTCGTAGGCCTTGCTTTCCGTGCCGCACGCCGCCAGCGCGCCAACCGTCAGTGCCGCCGCCAGAACTCCAAGCCCGGCCGTGCTCAACGTCATTTCCCCCTCAAGGATCGATCTCCGCGCGGCCACGACCCTCGGTCGGGTGCTGTCGCAGGGGTCACTATACGCTACTGATAAGTAGCGGTCACGCGGGCCGGTGGCACGGGATCAGAGGGGGGCAGGCGCATGCGATTCACACCGATGCTCGCCCTTCGTGCCGGCGCGGTCGTCGGAATCGCCTGTGCCGCAGGGGGAGTCGGGTACCTCGTAGGCACGCACGGCGCGCACCGTCCGATCGTCGTTACAGCCGCGCCGCGGGGTGCCGCCGGCGTTCCGACGGCGGGAACGGCTGTGATGCCGAGCCTGAACGGGCTGACGCAGGACGCGGCCCTCGCCGCCTTGGCATTGGTCAGAGTCCCGGCTGGATCGGTCACCGTCACGGTCCGGCCGGCCGCTACGACGCCGGGAGTCATCGTCGGTCAAAGCCCTGCCGCCGGAACGGTTGTCGACACGAAAGCGACGGTGACGCTGCTCATCAGCGGTCCCGGCACGATGCCGGACCTGGTGGGCAAGTCAGAGACCGAAGCGCGGGCCGCGCTGCAGGCGTTGGGCGCCCAAGTGACGACGAACGGCGTGTTTGCCGAGGGGCGGACGCCGGGCACCGTGATCGCTGAATCGCCAACGGCGGGGGCGCCCCTGACCGAAACGACGGCGTTGACGGTGGCGGCTGCGCCGTCAAGCGTCTTTCTGTCGGCCCTGCGGCCGGTTTCGAGCAACTGCAGCACGAGCAGCTCCGAAAGCGTCAACGGCACAGCACTTTCGGATTCGGTGATCTGCCAAGTCGCCGCGGGCAACACGGCAACGGCGGATTATGTGCTGAACCGTCACGTCTCGACGCTGACGATGACCGCGGGGCAGCGGGATCGGTCGCCGACCGGCTTTGTGATGAACCTTCAGGTCTTGGCTGACGGTCAGCAGGTCGTGGGCCAGCGGATTGTGTTCGGAACGGCGACGACGATCTCCGTCCCGGTCGATGGCGTCCTCCGGCTGTCGGTACGGGTGACAACCGAAGCACAGCAGGGTGTTTCGACGGCACCGACAGTGGTCTTGGGTTCGGCGAAGCTCATCGGCGCGCCTGCGGCGATCGATCTCCTTCTTGCCGAGTCGAAAGGCAACTGATCGTGCGGCGACTGTTGGCCGCGGTGGCACTCGCCTGCCTTGTCGTCGGTCCTGTGCTTTCGGCGGGGTCGACCGCGCGCGCCGCCGATCCGCCGGTTCCGCTTTCGAACATTGCCCGGCCCCCGACAGTGGAGGTGGTTCTCGATATTTCGGGCTCGATGGGAGAGCGCGACAGCACCGGTCGGGTCAAGATCGAGGGGGCGAAGGCTGCCGTCCTTGACTACATCGCCGGGGCGGAACCGACCAGCAACTTCGGCCTACTCACGTATCCGGCGGCGCAATCAGATTGCGGCAGTGGCACACAACGCGTTCCGCTGGGCACACTCGACGGCGCGAGCGCATCGGCGTTGGTGCGCACGTTGACTCCTGGCGGAGGTACGCCGACGGGCGAGGCGCTGCTCGCGGCGAACGCGAACCTCGACGCCGCGGGAGCGAGTGGCGGCATCATCCTGCTTGTCTCCGACGGCCACTCCACCTGTTCGGAAGACCCCTGCAAGGTCGCAAAGCTGCTGCACGACAAGGGAACGAACGTGCAAGTCGACACCGTCGGATTCCGAGTCGATGCCGACGGTGCAAGCCAGCTGCAGTGCATCGCGAACGCCGGCGGAGGCCGTTACATCGGTGTGGACGACGTTACCCAGCTCGACGAACAACTGACTGCGTTATCCAGGCCGGCGATCCGCGTGACGCTCGACCCCGCAACCCAAACCGTCCGCCCGGCATCCGGCGCGGGCGACGAGGGGCTCGCCACGATCACGGCTCGCATCACCAACGACAGCGATATTCCGGCTCGCGCGCTCCAGGCGATTCTGCAGGGGACCGTGCCCGTAGACGATCCGAATTCCTTCCAGCCCGCTTTCTACCAACCGTTGAACCAGAACTTGGGCAATCTCGCCGCGCACGGATCGACCGTCGCCACCTGGACGTTCCGGCCCAGCCTGAGCGCTGTCAGTGATCTGCAGGGCGACGCGGCCAAGCGCGGCAGGTCATTCGCTTTTCAGGTTGTGGTTCATGGGGACAACACCACAAGGGCCACCCGTGTGGACGGTTCCGTGTCGGTGGTGCAGGTGCGGTCGAAGGACGATGCCGGTCCGCTGCTGAAGAATGCCGAGGGAATTGTCATCCTCGGTGATTCGTATTCGGCCGGCGAAGGAACCGGCGTCTATTTGCCGGGGCAGGACGAGTTGCCAAACCACCTGTGCCACCGGAGTGCGCAGACATACTTGCTGCCGTTGCTGGGACTTGACGGCGACTACAACCTGGCCTGTTCCGGGGCGGTCACCGAGGACATCGACAACCCGAAGCCCAGCCGCGATATCCCGTCGCAGATTGCTCAACTTACGACGTTCGAGAAAACGCATCGCGTCGATGCGGCCGTGATGACGATGGGCGGAAACGATATCGGCTTCGCCGACATCATCCTGACCTGCTTGGTCCGTGCGAGTTGCAACGAACAGATCGGGGTGGTCGGCCATCAGACGCCCACCCAGCAATATCTATTCGACCACTTCAACGGATTGAGCGATCGACTCGCCTTTGCGTACGAGCACATCACTGACACGCTCAACAGCGAGTCGGCTCGGAAGAAGCGCGGTGGTGCCCTTGCGCCGCTGATCGTGCTGGCCTATCCGCGGATCCTGCCGGGGGCCGACCGCACGTGCCTGACCATGGCCACCCTGGGACAGGGCGAACTCGACTTCGCGAACGAACTCATCACGCGACTCAACGGGATGATTCAGGCGACCGTTGACGAGGCGCGGCGCGAGGGGGTTCCGGTCTGGTTCGTTCCGGACACCGAAGATTCGTTCCTGCCGGACCACACCCTGTGCGACAACGATCGTTACGCCCGCGGCCTTGATGAGATGCGTGCGCTGACGGCGCCGCAACGCCTAGGTTTCCTCAACTTCCTGAAAGCCGTGTCGCCGCCGCCCGCGCAGAAGGTCGAGCAGCTCGCGGTCTTCGCCGCAGCCACGTGGTCTCACAAGCAGGAGGTGTTCCACCCCAAGATCGAGGGATACGCGGCGATGAGCCTCGCGATCGTTCGCTGGTCCCTGTCGCAGGACGGCCAAGCAGCTGCCGACGTACCGAAGTCGATGGCGCCCAAACGGTCGAAGCCGCACCTCCCGGTGGACGTCGCGCATCCACCCATACGGCTGACGGTTGGCGCCCCTCGAACGGCGGTGCTCGCGGGAGCGACGGTGCAGGTCCAGGCCCCAGGATTCGCACCCGGCACGTCCGTCTCGATCGATCTCCATTCGGCCCCGATCGCCTTAGGGCAGACCTATGTGGACGACGATGGCGTCGCGCGGGTCGAGATCGCGTTGCCAGCCGGGGTGACCGGACACCACGACGTCGAGATCACCGGGTTCGACGCCGCCGGAAACTGGACGACGGCGCACCTGCCGCTGGATATCGGCCACCGAACGCGGATCCTGACACCCCTGCGGATCACGGCGGCAGGCGTACTCCTGTGCCTGGTGTGCGCCTGCGGCGAGTTCTTCCGTCGCAAGCATGGTCCTGAGGAGCCGAACTCGGGCGGCTCATCCTGATCACCGTCCCCAGCAGCATCAGAAATGATCAACTCCCCCGAACGGGGGTTGGCTCGAGTGACGCAGATCGCTAGGTTCGCAGCCACTCGGCCTGGCGACGTGTACGTCAGGCTGCTCCTCGTCGAAAGGACAAGGGTGGCACTCCCACCACTGACGCCCGAGCAGCGCGCTGCCGCACTGCTCCGGGCAACCGAGGCCCGGCGCATTCGGGCCGGGGCTCGGGATGAGGTCCGGTTGGCCGGCGCACACACGGCGGAGGTCCTCGCCGGGATCATCGCTCGTTCCGAGAACGACGAAGCGCTGGGGAAGATGCGAGTCGCGGCCTTGATCGAAGCTGTTCCGGGCATCGGCAAGGTCCGGGCGGCCGCGACGATGAAGAAGCTGGGCATCAGCCCGTCGCGGCGGGTGCGTGGCCTCGGTACCCACCAGCGCGAGGCCTTGACCCGCGAATTCGCCGCTGCTCGTGGTGACTGAAGCAACACCGACCGACCACGGCGCACCGGCCCGCCTGATCGTGCTGTCGGGACCCTCCGGGGTGGGGAAGGGAAGCGTGTTGGCGCGCGTCCGTGAGCTGCTGCCCGAGTTGTGGGTGTCGGTTTCGTGGGCGACGCGGCCGGCGCGACCCGGCGAGGTCGACGGCGTCGCGTATCACTTCGTCGACGACGAGACGTTCCGGCGTGAGATCGAGCGCGGCGGGTTTCTGGAGTACGCCGAGTACGCCGGCCATTGGAAAGGCACGCCGATCGAGCCGTTACGGCGGCAGCTGGCGTCGGGCAAGCCGGCGTTGCTGGAGATCGACATTCAAGGGGCCCGGCTTGTACGGGCGGCCATGCCCGATGCCCGCTTGGTCTTTCTGGCTGCGCCCGACCCCGCCGAGCTGGTACGCCGGCTCGCCGGCCGGGGAACCGAGGACCCGTCTCAGATCGAGCACCGCATGCGGATCGCGGCGGAAGAGATGGCCGCCATGGGCGAGTTCGACCTCGTGATCGTGAACGACACGCTCGAGCACGCAGCGCGCCGACTGGTAGAGTTCATCGAGAACGGCGCCGTTTCACACGGCCGCTAGAACTCATACTCAGCGCACATACCCCGCAGGAGATCACGTTGGCCGGCACCGTCGCGCACCCCGAGGGTCTCACCAACCCGCCCATCGACGAGCTCCTCTCCAACACCGACAGCAAGTACAGCCTGGTGATCTTCGCCGCCAAGCGCGCGCGCCAGATCAACTCGTATTACAACTCGCTGAGTGAGGGTCTGCTCGAGTACGTCGGCCCGCTGGTTGCACCCGGTCACCAGGAGAAGTCGCTGTCGATCGCGCTGCGCGAGATCAACGCGAACCTGCTCGACCACCACAGCCCCATCGAGTAACGCTCGCGGCTTTTCGAACTTCGCGGCCATTGGCCGGTCGAGCCGGTACGGTTTTCCGGTGGACTCCGATCTACGCGCTCCGCGTCCCCCGGCGGGGAAACCGCGGGTCGTGCTGGGTGTCGCGGGCGGGATCGCCGCATACAAGGCGGTTGAGGTCCTTCGGCAGCTGACCGAAACGGGTCAGGACGTCACCGTCGTCCCCACCGCCTCGGCTCTACGGTTCGTCGGCGCCCCGACCTTTGCGGCGCTGTCCGGTCACCCTGTCCACACCGACGTGTGGGACGACGTCCACGAGGTGCCGCACGTCCGGCTCGGCCAGCAGGCCGACCTCGTACTCGTCGTGCCGGCCACCGCCGACCTGCTCGCGCGAGCGGCTCACGGGCGGGCCGACGACCTGCTCACCGGCACCCTCCTGACGGCCCGGTGCCCGGTTATCTACGCCCCCGCCATGCACACCGAGATGTGGCTGCACCCGGCCACCGTCGCGAATGTTGCGACGCTTCGGTCGTACGGCGCCATCGTCATCGACCCGGCCGACGGCCGGCTGACCGGCGCGGACTCCGGGCCGGGCCGGTTGCCGGACCCGGTGGAGATCGCCGCACTGGCCCGGTCCGTGCTGGCCCGGGGTGGAGCCGTCCAGGATCTTCAGGGGCGGCGCGTCGTCGTCACGGCGGGTGGCACGCGTGAAGACATCGACCCGGTTCGGTTTCTCGGAAATCGCTCGTCCGGTCTGCAGGGGGTCGCGTTGGCGCGGGCAGCCGTGGCCCGCGGCGCTGAAGTCACCCTGGTTGCGGCGAATCTCGCCGTACCCGAGCCGGCGGGCGCCAAGGTGATCGGCGCCCGGTCCGCCGCCGACCTGCGGTCGGCGACCCTGGATGCGGCCCTCGGCAGCGACGTGCTGGTCATGGCGGCCGCGGTCGCGGATTTCCGGCCGGCCGATCGCAGCGCCGTGAAGCTGAAGAAGGACTCGGCCGCCGAACCGTCGGCGATTCCGCTGGTGCGTAACCCCGACGTCCTCGCCGAGGCATCGGCCCTGTCCGCCCCGCAGCGCGCGGCGATCGTCGTCGGCTTCGCCGCCGAAACCGACGACGTGTTGGCCAACGGACGGGCAAAGCTCGCCCGCAAGAACTGCGACCTTCTCGTCGTGAACCAGGTGGGAGACGGCCTCGGGTTCGAGGTCGACCACAACGCGGCCACCATCCTCGGCCGGGACGGTTTCGAGCTGATCGTGGAGCCGACGTCGAAGGACCTGCTCGCGCATCGGATTTGGGACGTCGTCGCGGCGCGCCTGCCCTGAGACGATCGGCGTAACACGGTTCGCTGCCATTCGGGAGATGGCGACTGCGGCGGTTAGGATTGCCCGAATCATGTGCCCACGCCGCGGAGCGTGACGCGCCCCAAAGATGCACAGAGCACCGAACCGAGGGAGCCTCGTGGCCAGCCGCCTCTTCACCTCCGAGTCCGTCACCGAAGGGCATCCGGACAAGATCGCCGACCAGATCAGCGACACGATCTTGGATGCGATGCTGCGGGACGACCCGCGCAGCCGGGTCGCCGTGGAGACGTTGATCACGACCGGCCAGGTCCACGTCGCCGGTGAGGTGAAGACCGAGACGTACGTCGACATCGCCGACCTCGTCCGCCAGAAGATCCTCGACATCGGTTACGACTCGTCGAAGAAGGGCTTCGACGGCGCCTCCTGCGGCGTGAACGTCTCCATCGGCGTCCAGAGCCCGGATATCGCCCAGGGCGTCGACACCGCGCACGAGGCGCGGACCGGCGAATCCGTCGAGGACGCGCTCGACCGTCAGGGCGCCGGCGACCAGGGCCTGATGTTCGGCTATGCGTGCGACGACACGCCTGAGCTGATGCCGCTGCCGATCGCGCTCGCCCACCGGTTGTCTCGGCGGCTGTCGGTAGTCCGAAAGGACGGCACCGTCGGCTACCTCCGTCCGGACGGCAAGACCCAGGTCACGATCGAGTACGTCAACGACAAGCCGGTCCGGCTGGACACGGTCGTCGTGTCGTCGCAGCACGCCGCCGACATCGACCTGGATACGCTGCTTTCCCCCGACATCCGCGAGCACGTCGTCGAACCGGAGCTGACCGGCCTCGACATCGACACCACCGGCTTCCGGCTGCTCGTGAACCCGACCGGCCGTTTCGAGATCGGCGGCCCGATGGGCGACGCCGGGCTCACCGGACGCAAGATCATTGTTGACACGTACGGCGGCATGGCCCGGCACGGCGGCGGCGCGTTCTCCGGCAAGGACCCGTCGAAGGTGGACCGCAGCGCCGCATACGCGATGCGCTGGGTGGCCAAGAACGTCGTCGCTGCCGGTCTCGCAACCCGCTGCGAGGTCCAGGTCGCGTACGCGATCGGCAAGGCGCACCCGGTCGGGCTGTTCGTCGAGACCTTCGGCACCGGCATCATCCCGGACGCCGACATCCAAGACGCCGTCCTGCAGGTGTTCGACCTTCGCCCGGCCGCGATCATCCGCGACCTCGACCTGCTGCGCCCGATTTACGGGCCGACGGCGGCCTACGGCCACTTCGGCCGTACTGACCAGGAGTTCAGCTGGGAAGCGACGGACCGCGCCGACGCGCTGAAGTCCGCCGCCGGCTGACCGCTGGCCTGTGGACCGGCGCATGACGCAGCCAGCGGCTCGTTGATCGTCGGTGCCACCTGGTAGGCAATGCCGGTGACGTCGAAGCCGGTGAACCGCGGTGCGCCGGTGCCGGCTGCGGTAGATCCGATCGCCCGGGTGGCGGTCGACGTTCCGCTCGCGCACCTCGATCGGCCCTTCGACTACCAGGTCACTGAAGCCGATTCGGCCAACTGCGTGCCGGGCTGCCGGGTCCGGGTCCGGTTCGCCGGGCGCTTGGTCGACGGTTTCGTGCTGGAGCGCGCCGGCACGACGAACCACGTCGGCACGCTGTCGTATCTGGCGAAGGTCGTGTCGGCTGAGCCCGTTCTGGCGCCCGAGATCGCGACGTTGGCTCGCGCGGTGGCCGATCGATGGGCCGGGTCCTTGGCCGATGTCGTACGGCTTGCTGTGCCGCCGCGTCACGCGGCGACCGAGAAGCGGGTAGCGGCCCGGTCCGGTCCTGTGCCGGAGTCGGTTGTCGCACCGGCCGGGAGCCTGCGGCAACGTTACGAAGGCGGGTCCTCATTCCTGACCGCGCTCGCCGACGGCCGGGCGCCGCGTGCGGTGTGGGCGGCGCTGCCAGGGACGGAGTGGCCGGGCGAGATCGCCGAGATGGTGGTCGCGGCGACGGCATCCGGGTCGGCACCGGGGTCACCCGGCGGCGCGCTGGTGATCGTTCCGGATGCGCGCGACGTGGAGCGGGTGGCCGCGGCCGTTCCGGGGGCGTTGGCGCTGCAGGCCGAGGCCGGCCCGGCCGAGCGGTACCGGCGTTTCCTGGCTGTCCGGCGGGGTGAGGCGCGGATCGTCGTTGGCACCCGGGCAGCCGTGTACGCGCCGGTGGCCGGCCTGAACCTGATCGTGGTGTGGGACGACGGCGACGATTTGCACGCCGAACCCCGAAGCCCGTACGCGCACGCCCGCGACGTTGCTCTGCTGCGCGCCCACCAGCAACGCGCCGCCTTGGTGATCGGCGGGCACGCCGTGACCGCCGAGTCGGCCCAGCTACTGCAGAGCGGCTGGGCGCGGCCGCTCGTCGCGTCCCGGGCGGTCGTCCGAGAACTCGCGCCGCGGGTCGTGGTCGCGGGCGACGACACCGAACGCGAGCGCGACCCGGGGGCGGCGTCCGCGCGGCTGCCGAGCCTGGCGTGGCGCCAGGCGAAGGAGGCGCTACGCGAGGGCCCCGTCCTGGTGCAGGTTCCGCGCCGAGGTTACGTCGGCGGGTTGGCTTGCGGGCGCTGCCGGACGCCGGCGCGGTGCGCGGCGTGCGGGGGTCCGCTGGCGCTGGCCTCGTCGCACGCCGTGCCGGCTTGCCGCTGGTGTGGGCGCCCGCATGCGGCGACAGGCTGTGCGGTGTGCGGCGCCCACGAGCTGCGGGCCCTGGCCGTCGGCGAACGCCGGACGGCCGAAGAGATCGGCCGGGCGCTGCCTGGGGTAGCGGTCCGAACGTCCGGCGGCGACCACGTGCTCGCCTCGGTACCGGATGAGCCGGCCGTCGTCGTCGCCACGCCCGGCGCCGAACCGGTCGTCGAGGGCGCCGGGTATGCGGCCGTGCTGCTGCTCGACGGCTGGGGGCTGCTTGGCCGGGCAGATCTGCGGGCCGGCGAAGAGGCTTTGCGCCGCTGGATGAACGCCGCGGCGCTCGCCGTGCCGCGCGCGCCCGTGGTCGTGATGGCCGATCCCAACCCTGCGCCCGTCCAGGCGCTGGTGCGGTGGGATCCGGTGGGCCATGCGACGCGGGAACTCGGCGAGCGGGCGGAACTGCGGTTCCCGCCTGCGGATCGCTTTGCCTCGATCGAGGCGGAACCGCCTGTGCTGCAGGCATTTTGCGAGCTCCTTGCGCTGCCGCCGAGCGCCGAACTGCTCGGCCCGGTGCCGGCCGGCGACCAAGCGCGCGAACGGATGCTGGCCCGCGTCCCGCGTGCCGACGGTTCCGCCCTGGCCGCGGCACTCCACGCCGCGATGTCCACGCGGTCCGCGCGGAAGGACGACGGGGCGTTACGAGTCCAGCTCGATCCGCTGACGATCCTGTGATCGCGGCCCGGCGGCGGCAGACGCCTAGACTCTCGGCCCCGTGAGACTCGTGTTCGCCGGTACCCCGGCGCCGGCAGCAGTCTCGCTGGCCGCGCTGCTCGATTCGCCGCGGCATGAGGTCGTCGCGGTGCTGACCCGGCCGGACGCCGCGTCGGGTCGCGGCCGGAAAATGACCCCGAGCCCGGTGCGGGAGCTGGCCGACGCTCACAGCATCCCGGTGCTCACCCCGCGAACCCCGCGGGAGGAGGGTTTTGCCGAAACGCTGGCCTCGTATCGCCCCGAGTGCTGCCCGGTGGTGGCGTACGGCGCGTTGTTGCCCGCGTCGATCCTCGACCTCCCGCGTTGGGGATGGATCAACCTGCACTTCTCGCTGCTGCCGGCGTGGCGGGGCGCGGCCCCGGTTCAGCACGCGATCTGGCACGGCGACGACATCACCGGCGCCACCACCTTCCGTATCGACGAGGGCATGGACACCGGCCCGACGTACGGTGTCGTCACCGAAGCGATCCGGCCACGGGATACGGCAGGCGACCTGTTGGGCCGCCTAGCGAAGGGTGGTGCGCAGCTGCTCGTGGCGACGCTCGACGCGCTGGAGGACGGGATGCTCCGGCCTGAGCCACAGCCGACGGAAGGCGTCAGCTTCGCGCCGAAGATCACGCCGGCCGACGCGCAGATCGACTGGAGCGCCCCGGCGCAGGCGATCGACCGTCAGGTTCGGGCGTGTACGCCGGCGCCCGGCGCGTGGACGACGTGGCGGGGCGAGCGGATGAAGATCGGACCGGTCATTCCGGCCGGCGCAGCGACCTTGCCGCCTGGGGCCATCGCTGCCGACCTGGTGGGCACCGGCGCCGGCGACGTCCGGCTGACGACCGTGCAGCCCGCCGGGAAGGCTCCGATGGAGGCGCTCGCCTGGGCCCGCGGCGCTCGCCCGGGGCCGGACGAGCGCTTCGGCACCCCGAGGGGGGCCTCGTGACGGCGGTACGCCGTGCCTGAGGCAAACCCGCGACGGATCGCCGTTGACGTGCTGGTCGCCGTCGACTCGTCCGGTTCGTACGCGAACCTGATCCTGCCGAAGGCCCTCCAGGGTGCACGGCTGTCCGCCCGCGACCGCGCCTTTGCGACGGAGCTGACCTACGGCACCCTGCGTGCTCAGGGATCCCTTGACCACCTCCTCACGCCGTACCTCAGCCGGCGGCTCGAAGACCTCGATGCCGAGGTTCGCGCCGCGCTCCGCCTCGGCGCGTACCAGTTGTGGCGCACGCGCGTCCCGGCGCATGCCGCCGTCTGGCAGACGGTCGCGCTCGCGCCGCGGCGGGCCCGCGGCCTGGTGAATGCCGTGCTCCGGAAGGTCGCGACCGCGGTGGAGGGCGCAGATCCGTTGCGCCTCGCGGATGTCAACGATCCCCTCGATCGGTTGGTCCTTGAGACAGCGCACCCACGGTGGATCGTCGATGCCTACGACGACGCGCTAGGCGGCGACCTCGCCGAGACGACGTTGGCGCTGGCGGCGGACGACACCCGGCCGACCGTGCACTTAGCAGCATTGCCCGGCAGGCTGACTCCATCCGCGCTGGCCGCCGAGAGCGGCGGACGGGTGGGGGAGCTCAGTCCGTACGCCGTCTACCTCGACGAGGGTGGCGATCCCGGAGCGTTTGCCAGCATCCGCGCCGGCGCGGCCCGGGTACAGGACGAAGGCAGCCAACTGTGCGCGATCGCACTGCACCGGGCTGTCGGCGAGCCGGCGACCGGTGATCGCGCGCCGATTGTCGACCTCGCGGCTGGTCCCGGCGGCAAGGCGGCGTTGCTCGCCGCGCTGATCTCGGGCGAGCGGCCGTTCGCGGCCGCGGAACTGCGGCCCCACCGAGCGAAACTCGTCAGGCAGACCGGAGTCGGTCCGGTGGTCGTGGCCGACGGCCGGCGGCCCCCGTTCGCGCCGGGTACCGCGGCGGGGGTATTGCTCGACGCGCCGTGCACCGGCCTCGGTGCGCTGCGGCGGCGGCCGGAGGCCCGGTGGCGCCGTCAGCCCACCGACCTCGCCGGCCTGGTTGAACTCCAACGCGCGCTGCTCACCGCGTCGCTCGAGCTGGTCCGGCCGGGCGGTGTCGTGGGCTACGTCGTGTGCTCGCCGCACCTGGCCGAGGCGGTGGTAGCGCCTGAGCTGTATGTGAACTTCGACCTCGTTGACGTCCCAGCCCTGTTGGGTCTTGGGGACGATGCCCGGGCGGCGGATACGCAGGGCCGACGCCTGCAGCTGTGGCCGCACCGGCACGGTACGGACGCCATGAGCATGACGATCCTGCGGCGTCGCTAACCTGTCGCGCGTGTCTCGCGTACGCATCGCCCCCTCGATCCTGTCCGCCGACTTCGCACACCTGGCGGACGAGGCGGCTGCCGTCCACGGCGCCGACTGGCTGCACGTCGACGTCATGGACCAGCACTTCGTGCCGAACCTGACGCTCGGCCTGCCGGTCGTCGAGAGCCTGCGTCGGGCCACCGCCATCCCGCTCGACTGCCACCTGATGATCGAAGACCCCGACACGTGGGCGCCGCGGTACGCCGAGGTCGGCGCCGGCAGCGTGACCTTGCACGTCGAGGCGGCTGCCGACCCAAGGAACTGCGCCCGGGACATCCGGGCGGCGGGCGCCCGCGCCGGCCTCGCCCTCAAGCCGGCAACGGCACTGGAGGCGTATCTCGACATCCTCGACGAGTTCGACATGCTGCTCGTGATGACCGTCGAGCCCGGTTTCGGCGGTCAGAAGTTCCTGGCCGACCAGCTCGACAAGGTCCGTGCCGCTCGACGCGAGCTCGATCGTCGCGGTCTCGAACTGTGGCTGCAGGTCGACGGAGGGGTGAGCGCCGAGACGATCGAGGCCTGCGCCGAAGCGGGCGCCGACATGTTCGTCGCGGGTTCGGCGATCTACGGCGCCGCCGACCCCGCGGCCGCGGTCGAGGCGTTGCGCGCCCGGGCGCAGCGGTCAGTCGGTCCGGCGTAACAGCGCGGCGCCACTGGCGATGCCCATCGCCACGACGAGCAACAGCGCTACTTGCCAGGGCCCGTGCGGGCCGTTCGACGACTCGGCGCCGCGGGCGGTCGTGGTGGCCGGGGTCTGCCCCGCCGGTACGACGAGGGAGGCCGCCGGTGTCGGCTCTACCGTTGTGGTTGGGCTCGGTGTCGCCGTGCTCGGTGCCGGGCTGAGGCCGAGGACGTTGCGTACGGCGGCGTCGATGTCGATCAGCCCGCTGCCCGCTCCCGGCAGGCTGTTGGCGGTTGCCTCCAAGGCCGTCGCGACGCCGAATCGGGACAGCCGCGGGTTGGCGCCGAGCAGCAGGGCAGCGGCGCCCGACACGATCGGGGCGGCCATCGAGGTTCCGGCGAGTAGGGCGTACCCATGGTCGAGCCACGTCGAGGTGATGCACGTCGAGGGCGTACACGGGTTGTCGCCGGAGTCGCCGCCGGGAGCAGCCAGCTCGACCCGGGACCCGCGGTTGCTGTACGCGGCGAGCTGGCCGGTCGGGCCGGTCGCGGCGACCACCAGAGCGTTGCCGTCGTAGTCCGGCGTACCGCTGGTGCTGCCGTTGTTGCCCGCTGCGACCATGACCAGCGCGCCGGCCGTCGCGGCCGCGCGGATCGCCGCCGTCACCCCCGGGCCCTGCAGCAACGCCGGACCACGGCTGTCGCCGAGCGAGACGTTGATGATCTGGGCGCCGTGGTTCGCGGCCCAGATGATGCCGGCCGCCACGGCGTCCGGGCTGCCGCTGCAGGTTCCGCTGCTGTCCTGCGCCAGCACCGTGACCGGCAGGATCAGCGCGCGCGGCGCGACGCCGTACGTCGCCCCGGCGACCGTGCCCGCCACGTGCGTGCCGTGCCCGCACTGATCAGCCGGCGCACTCGTCGCGGTGCAACTCCCGGAGCGGCAGTCGGCTCCGGTCAGGACACGGCTGCCACCGTCGGCGTTCCGGAAGTCTGGATGGGTGCCGTCGACGAAGCCGTCGACGACCGCGACGGTGATGTTCTGCCCGTCGTGGCCGCGTACCTGCGCATCACCGATGTTCGCCTGGACGAGCGGCCAGGGCCGTGGGCCGGCCGTCTCGGCGGCGGTGACCGGCGAGGCCGCACCGAGGACGACGCCCAGTACCGCTGCAACCGTGGCCAGACGGCAGCCCCGCACGGCGCTGCCCGGCGCGATCCTCCGGGTCCCGCCGCACTTCCCCCGGCCTTCCCGGACGCGCCGCAACACGCTGTCAGTCTGCCTGGCCGGGGCGACAACGGCCAGAACCCGGGACTCTTCGGTGCGGCGTTCTCGGCCCTCCGGAACTGCCGTCCCGCCAATGCTTGGAAACCCAGGCTTGTGGCGTGGCAGAATCGACCGGACGAACATGCGAGCTCCGGGGTCGGTGTCATTCCGAACCGGCGGTAACCGTCCGCGACCCGGCCATGGCCAATGGCCGGTGATCCGGACGGGAGGAGCTACGCACTGGTCGGACGCCGTCCTCGACGGCCGACGTCCGGTTGCGCCTCCACCCTTCCGTCTCGTTGATTCCTCGTCGATGGAGGTGCCTCGGGTACCGGAACGGATGGGTGAGCGTGCCCCGGCAGGTGGACGGTGATCCGGCCCTGGCCGTCGATGTGTCGACGGCTGAGCCGGTGCTGATCGCTGCCATGCGCCGCGCCCTGGACCTGGCGAAGGCCGGTCAGGGCAGCACCGCCGGAAACCCCTGTGTCGGAGCGGTGGTTCTGGATGCCGTCGGCCGCGTCGTGGGCGAGGGCCGTACGGAACCGCACGGCGAACTGCCCGGCCGGCACGCCGAGATCGTCGCGCTGGCCGCGGCGGGGGAGCGGGCCGCCGGCGGCACGCTGGTGAGCACCCTCGAGCCCTGTCACGGCACCGGCCGTACGGGGCCCTGCTCGGCCGCGATCGCCGCCGCCGGGGTAGCCCGGGTCGGCTACGGCGTCGCCGATCCGCTGCCCGGTTTCGCGGGCGGGGCGTTGGCCTTGGTCGAACACGGCATCGAGGTCACGCCGGGCGTCCTGGGGAACGACGCCTTCGCCGTCCACGAGCCTTGGCTTACGGCAGTGCGCCGCGGATGGCCGTGGGTGACGTTGAAGTTGGCGACTTCACTGGACGGCCGAGCCGCCGCGGCGGACGGCACCTCCCAGTGGATCACCTCGGAAGAGGCCCGTGCCGACGCCCACCAGCTACGTGGCCGCGTCGAAGCGATCGTGGTGGGCTCGGGCACCGTGCTGGCCGACGATCCGCAGCTGACCGTCCGCGGGACGGTTGAGGAGCGTCGGCCAGTGCGGGTGGTCCTCGACCGGCGCGGCCGAGCGCCGCAGGCGGCTCGGGTCTTCGACGCCGCAGCCCCGTCGCTCCGTTACGCCGGCGAGCTGCCCGACTTGACGCGCCTGCTGTTCGCCGACCATGCCGTACGCCACCTGCTCGTCGAGGGCGGACCGACGGTGGCCGGTGCGTTCCTGGCGGCAGGTCTCGTCGATGAGGTCGTTGCTTACTTGGCGCCGGCGATCCTCGGCGCGGGTTCCGCGTCGGTCGTCACCTCGGCGTTCGGTTCGATTTCCGACGCCGTACGGCTGGCGATCACGGACGTGACGCCGGTCGGCCCCGACCTGCGGATCACCGCCCGGCCCGTCCGCGTTACCGAGGAAGGGGCCGTCTGATGTTCACCGGCCTCGTCGAAGAGCTCGGCACCGTCGCGGCCGTCGAGGACCTCGGTACGGCGGCCCGGTTGACGGTCGCTGTCTCGGCCGGCCTGGTCGCCGACGCCCGGATCGGCGATTCGTACGCGGTGAACGGCGTCTGCCTCACCGTGACCTCGTGGGAAACCGGCGGGGATCGAGCGGTGTTCACGGTCGACGTCATGCGGGAGTCGCTCGACCGGTCGGCGCTGGGCGGCCTCCGGGTCGGCGATCGGGTCAACGTCGAGCGTCCGCTTCGGTTGGCGGACCGGCTGGGTGGCCATCTGGTGCAGGGCCACGTCGACGGGGTCGGCACGATCGAGCGGCGAATCCCGGACGAGCACTGGGAGATCGTGGACGTGGCGATGCCGGGGTCCCTGTCTCGTTACGTCGTGGAGAAGGGCTCGATCACCGTCGACGGCGTCTCGCTGACCGTGACCGGTGTCCGGAACGACGGTTTCTCGGTCAGCTTGATCCCCGAGACCCTCGCCCGGACGACGCTCGGCATGAAAGGCCCGGGGGAGCAGGTCAACCTGGAGGTCGATGTGCTCGCGAAGTACACCGAGCGTCTGCTCGGGCATCGATTGAGCTCGCCGCCGGTTGCACCGGACAGCGCGCACGAGCGGGAGGCAACCGAATGACCACGTCGGCGGGATACCAGAGCGGGCACATCGCGCCCGAGAGCGACCCGCGCTTCCGGATCGTCGAACAGGCGATCGCGGACATTGCGGCGGGCAAGGGTGTCGTCGTCACTGACGATGCGGATCGGGAGAACGAAGGCGACTTGATCTTCGCCGCCGAGAAGGCGACCCCCGAGTTGGTCGCGTTCATGATGAGCGAGTGCCGGGGCCTGCTCTGCGTACCGATGGAAGGGGCGGTGCTGGACCGGCTGGATCTCGGCCAGATGGTCTCCCAGAACACCGAGCGCCACGGCACCGCGTTCACAGTCAGCGTCGACGCGCGCGAGGGCGTGACCACCGGCATCAGCGCAAGCGACCGGGCGCGCACCATCCGGCTGCTCGCCGACCCAGCGACCACGTCGTTCGACATCGTGCGTCCTGGTCACGTGTTCCCGTTACGGGCGATCGAGGGCGGCGTGTTGCGGCGCGCCGGGCACACCGAAGCTGCCGTCGACCTGGCCCGGCTCGCCGGGTTGCGACCGGCCGGGGTGATCTGCGAAATCGTCCAGCCCGACGGCACGATGGCGCGGATGCCGCAACTCGAAACGTTCTGCAAACAGCACGACCTGACCTTGGTGACGATCGCCGACCTGGTTGCGTACCGTCGGCGGTTCGAGAAGCAGGTCCACGCGGTGGCCGAGGCGCGGATCCCCACCGCACACGGCACGTTCCGCGCGATCGGCTACACCACCGACATCGAAAACCGCGACCACATCGCGCTCGTCCGCGGTGAGATCGGGGACGGCGAGCGGGTGCTTGTCAGGGTGCACTCCGAATGCCTGACCGGCGACGTCTTCGGCTCCCGCCGATGCGACTGCGGGCCGCAGCTCGACGCGTCGTTGGCGGCGGTCGCTGAGGAGGGCCGGGGGGTGGTCCTGTACATCCGCGGCCACGAGGGCCGGGGGATCGGCCTGCTGCACAAGTTGCAGGCGTACCAACTGCAGGACTCGGGCGCGGACACCGTCGACGCCAACCTCACCCTCGGCCTGCCGGCGGACTCGCGGAACTACGGCATCGGCGCGCAGATCCTGGTCGACCTCGGCGTACGGACGATGCGGCTGCTGACCAACAACCCCGACAAGCGCGCCGGTTTGGAGGGCTACGGCCTCGACATCGTCGAGCGGGTGCCGCTGCCGGTGCACGTCAATCCGGAGAACCTGGGCTACCTCACGACGAAGCGCGACCGGATGGGCCACGACCTGCCAGGTCTGCCCTCCCTGGCGGAGGGAACGCTGTGAGCGGCGCCGGCGCCCCGGTCGACGTCGAACTCGACGCCAGCGACCTGCGGGTCGCGATCGTCGCCACCCGCTGGTACTCCACGATCACCGACGCGCTCCTGGCGGGCGCACTCGCCGCGGCGAAGGAATGCGGCGTGAGCGAGCCAACTGTGGTCCGGGTGGCTGGTGCCTTCGAGTTGCCGATCGTCGTCCGTGCGCTGACCGTTCGGTACGACGCGGTCGTCGCGCTCGGCCTCGTCCTGCGCGGCGACACTCCGCACTTCGAGTACGTCTGTTCGGCGGCCACCGACGGCCTGGCCCGGGTGGCCCTCGACAGCGGCGTGCCGGTCGGGTTCGGGTTGCTGACCTGCGATAACGAGGAGCAGGCCCGCGACCGCTCCGGCTTCCCGGGTAGCCGCGAGGACAAGGGCAGGGAAGCAACCCTGGCCGCGCTCGAGACGGCGCTGACGCTGCGCGCGATCAGCTCACCGACGGGCCGCGCCGGACTCTGACGTCGCGGCGCCGCCCCAGCGGCGGGAATCCGATTGCCCGTCGCCGTAGGCTGGCAGCTGTCTGACGGCCACCCCGAATCGAACCGAAGGAACGCCGTGCTCTCGCTCGTCATCCCGAAGGGCTCCCTGGAGAGGCAGGTCCTCGACCTGTTCTCGTCCGCCGATTTGGCAATCATTCGCGGGAGCGACCGGGATTACCACGCGAAGATCGACGACCCACGCGTCGACCGGGTGCGTTTCCTGCGCCCCCAGGAGATTCCGATCTTCGTCACCCAGGGCATCTTCGATCTCGGTATCTCCGGCCGCGACTGGATCACCGAGACCAGCGCTGACGTCGTCAGCCTGGGGGAGATCGGTGGCGGCCGGGCGACGGACGATCCGGTACGGGTAGTCCTCGCGGTGCCCCACGCCGCTCCCTGGCAACGGGTCGAGGACTTGCCGGAAGGCATCCGGATCTCGACCGAGATGCCGAACCTCACCGCCTCGTACCTCGCGGAGCACGGCGTGAAGGCGCGGGTCTTTCCCAGCGCCGGCGCCACCGAGGCCAAGATTCCGGACATCGTCGATGCGATCGTCGACCTGACGGAGACCGGATCGTCGTTACGTAAGGCCGGCCTGCGGATCCTGGCGACGTTGCTCACCTCCCGAACCGAGCTGATCGCGAACCGGGAGGCGTACGAAGACCCGGCGAAGCGGGCCGCGATGGAAGACCTGGTGCTGCTGCTGAGGTCGGCGCTGGCGGCACGCGGACAGGTGTTGCTGAAGCTGAACGTGTCCGAGGTCGACCTGTCGGCCGTCCTCGAGATCCTGCCCTCGCTCGGTTCGCCCACGGTCATGCCGCTCGCCAACGCGAGTCAGCGCGCGGTCGAGTCCGTGGTTCCGCGTCGCGGCGTCAACACGTTGATTCCGGCGCTGCGCGCGGCCGGCGCCTTCGACATTCTCGAGATCCCGATCAGCAAGATCGTGGAGTAGGGGCCCGTACGCGGCTGGTAGCCTTGTAGGCGACCACTGTGCCCCTCCTTCGTCGGTGGGTCACAAGCCAAGCGGGAACGGCCGTCGGACACGTCGCGCCACACCCCACCTGAGTTGCCTGCGGGCGGCCAGGTCAGGTCGCCGCCGCCGCCCGGGCTTTCGGGTCAGGTGGTGTCGTCCGGGTGCTGTGCGGCAGGTCGTGAAGGAACCGACCGATTGACCCACGAGTACTACCGGAGGCAACACATCACGAACGAGCTGCGCATTAACGACCGGATTCGTATCCCCGAGGTCCGACTCGTCGGTAGCGGTGGAGAGCAGATCGGCATTGTCAGCATTGCCGAAGCGCTCCGCCGGGCCGAGGACGAAGACCTGGACCTGGTCGAGGTCGCGCCGACCGCGCGCCCGCCCGTCTGCAAGATCATGGACTACGGCAAGTTCAAGTACGAGTCCGCGCAGAAGGAACGCGAGGCCCGGCGTAACCAGACGCTCACGGTCATCAAGGAGATGAAGCTCCGCCCGAAGATCGACCCGCACGACTACGAGACCAAGAAGGGTCACGTCGTTCGGTTCCTGAAGGCCGGAGACAAGGTCAAGATCACCATCATGTTCCGCGGTCGCGAGCAGTCTCGGCCCGAACTTGGTTACCGCCTGTTGGAGCGCCTCGCCCAGGACGTCGACGATCTCGGCGTGGTCGAGAGTTCGCCCAAGCAGGACGGCCGGAACATGACGATGGTCATCGCGCCGCACAAGGCGCCGCCGAAGGCGGTTCGAACGGAATCGCGGCCTGCTGAGCAAACAGCTGCGCCGACCTCGGCGCCGACCGCGGAAACGGTGTCTGCGCCTGCGGAGATCGCCGTTTCGATCGAGCCGGAAACCGAACCGGCGCCGGCCCCGTAGGACGGGTCGACGTAGCGCTTCACCACCACTTGCGTGCCGGGCAGCCGCCAGGCCACGAGACAGACGAAGGAAAAGGCAGATGCCCAAGAACAAGACGCACTCCGGGGCCAAGAAGCGCTTCCGCGTGACCGGAACCGGCAAGATCATGCACGACCGTGCGGGCCGCCGGCACCTGCTGGAGCACAAGTCCTCCGAGCGCACCCGCCGCCTCGAGGGCGCCGTGTCGCTGGCCAAGAGCGACGTCGCCGGGATCAAGCGACTGCTCGGCCGCTGACCTAGGCGGTATTTCCCGCGCTGTTCTGCGCTCTTTCGGAGCAGCCCCCGACTTCCTCAAGAAACCTGGAGTACGACCCATGGCACGCGTCAAGAGAGCCGTCAACGCGCACAAGAAGCGCCGCACCACCCTGGAACTCGCGTCCGGCTACCGCGGCCAGCGTTCCCGCCTGTACCGCAAGGCCAAGGAGCAGGTCCTCCACTCGATGACCTACGCCTACCGCGACCGCCGGGCGCGCAAGGGTGAGTTCCGTCAGCTGTGGATCCAGCGCATCAACGCTGCCTCCCGCGCCAACGGCCTGACGTACAACCGGCTGATCCAGGGCCTGAAGCTCGCCGGCGTCGAGATCGATCGCAAGTCGCTGGCCGAGCTTGCTGTCAGCGACGCTCCGGCGTTCACGGCGCTCGTCGAGGTCGCTCGCGCGTCGCTGCCGGCCGAGCCGGCGCCGACCAGCCAGCCCGCCTGACCAGTCGCTTGACCGAGCTGGCGGGCATCGCCGGCGTCGCGCAGGCGCGGCGGCTGCTGAAGCCGGCCGTTCGGCGCGCCGAGGGCCGGTTCCTCGTCGAGGGTCCGCAGGCCGTCCGGGAGGCCCGGGCGGTCGGGGCGCTCACGAATGTCTTCGCAACCGAAGCCGCGGCGCTGACGTATGCCGATCTGCTCGAGGCAGTCGACGTGACGATCATCGGTGACAAGGCCCTGCAGAGCCTGGCTGAAACCGTCACCCCGCAGGGGCTCGTTGGGGTGGCTGCCACCCTCGACCGGCCGGTTGCCGAGACGGTCCCTGCCGGCGCACGGCTGGTCTGTGTCCTGGTCGACGCGCGCGATCCGGGCAACGCCGGCGCCGTGATCCGGGTCGCGGACGCCGCGGGGGCCGACGCCGTGGTGTTCGCCGACGCTCCGGGCGGCGGCAGCGTCGATCCGCACAACGGCAAGTGTGTCCGGGCGAGCGCCGGGAGCGTTTTCCACGTTCCGCTCGGGTCGGGCACGTTGGACGAGACGATCGAGGTGCTCCGGGGTCGAGGCCTGCGGATTCTCGCCGCGGACGGTGGATCGCCGGCTGCGGTCGATCTCGACGACATCGAGGCCGAGCTGACCGGGCCGACCGCTTTCCTGTTCGGCAACGAGGCCCATGGGCTACCGCCGGCCGCGCTGGCCGCGGCGGACGCGGTGGTCCGGGTGCCGATCTACGGGAAGGCCGAAAGCCTCAACCTCGCGGTCGCGACAGCCCTCTGTCTCTACGCGGGAGCACGGGCCAGGCGACGTAAGGTAGTCATCCCATGACGACGACCAGCAGCGAGCCGGCAGGCAGCGCGCCATCCGCTCTCGTGCCGGAAGCGCTGGCCGCGGCCGTGCAGGCCGCAACGGCCGCGTTCGCGGCCGCAACCGACTTGCAGTCGCTCGCCGCGGCGCGCACCGCGCACCTCGGCGACCGCGCGCCGGTCCGCCTCGCGCAGCGCGAGATCGGCCGGCTGGCGCCGGCCGAGAAGGCCGACGCCGGCAAGCGGGTCAACGCCGCCCTGCAGGAACTGACCGCCCAGTACGACGCGCGCCAGGCCCAGCTCCAGAAGCTCCGCGACGAGGAGATCCTCGTCGCGGAGACCGTCGACGTAACCCTGCCGGCCGTCCGCCGCCGGGTCGGCGGACGGCACCCGCTCAGCACGCTCACCGACCGGATCTGCGACGTGTTCGTCGGCATGGGCTGGGAGGTGGCCGAGGGCCCTGAGGTCGAACACGAGTGGTTCAACTTCGACGCGCTGAACTTCGGTGGCGACCACCCCGCCCGCGAGTTGCAGGACACGTTGTTCCTGGAACCGGCCGACGCCCACCTCGTCCTTCGTACGCACACGAGTCCGGTCCAGGTCCGATCGCTGCTGAGTCGCGACCTGCCCGTGTACGTGATCTGCCCGGGCCGGACCTTCCGCGCGGACGCCATCGACGCCACGCACCTGCCGGTGTTCAGCCAGGTCGAAGGCCTCGCCGTCGACAAGGGGCTGACGATGGCCCACCTCCGCGGCACCCTTGACGCTTTCGCCCGCGAGCTGTTCGGCCCGGACCAGCGCACGCGGTTGCGGCCCAACTACTTCCCGTTCACCGAGCCGTCGGCCGAGGTCGACCTGCTCTGCTTCTCCTGCCACGGGGCCTCCGCTGAGCCGGGCGCCGAGCCGTGCCGTACCTGCTCGTCCGAAGGCTGGATCGAGTGGGGCGGCTGCGGGATGGTGCACCCCAACGTGCTCCGCTCGGCCGGGGTCGACCCGGCGGTCTACTCGGGCTTCGCCTTCGGCATGGGCCTGGAGCGCGCGCTGATGTTCCGCAACGGCCTGACCGACCTGCGGGATGTCATCGACGGTGACGTGCGGTTCACGGTGCCGTTCGGCCCGGGCCTGGGTGGTGAGCGCTGATGCGCGTACCGCTGAGTTGGCTCAAGGACCTGCTGCCGTCACTGACCGCGTCCGGTCGTGAGGTCGCTGACGCCCTGATCTCGGTGGGCCTCGAGGTCGAGCGCGTCGAACAGCTGGGCATCGACGAGCTGGTCATCGGCCGGGTTGTCGAGTTCACGCCCGAGCCGCAGAAGAACGGCAAGACGATCCGCTGGTGCCAGGTCGAGCTCGGCCCGGACGATGTCCGCGGCATCGTCTGCGGCGCCGACAACTTCGCGGTCGGCGATCTGGTGGTCGTGGCGTTGCCCGGGGCGGTGCTGCCCGGTGGCTTCGAGATCGCGGCCCGGAAGACGTACGGCCACGTGTCGGACGGCATGATCTGCTCGGCCCGCGAGCTGGGACTCGGTGACGATCACGGCGGCATCGTGATCATCGATCCGGTTGACGCCGAGGTCGGTGCCGACGCGGCTGAGGCGCTTGACCTTGTCGACGAGGTGCTGGACATCGCGGTGACGCCCGACCGGGGTTACTGCCTGTCGATCCGGGGGGTGGCCCGCGAGGCGGCCATCGCCTTCGATGTGCCGTACGCCGATCCGGGCGCTCGGGTCCTGCCTGGCGATGTCCGGCACGGCGTCGAGGTGACGCTGGCCGACCGCGACGATTGCGACCGTTACGTCGCGCTGGAAGTGGCCGGACTCGATCCCGCCGCGGCGACTCCCGCCTGGATGCGGCGCCGGTTGGAGCGGGTCGGGATTCGGCCGATCTCGCTTGCGGTCGATGTCACGAACTACGTGATGATCGAGCTGGGCCAGCCGTTGCATGCCTTCGACGCGTCGAAGGTGACCGGTGGGATCACCGTTCGCCGCGCCGGTGCGGGGGAGAAGCTCACCACCCTCGACGAGGTCGCCCGGCCGCTGGACGGCGAAGACCTCGTCATCGCGGATGAGGCTGGCCCGATCGCGCTGGCCGGAGTGATGGGTGGTGCGTCCACCGAGATCGACGGGGGCACGTCGAGGGTGCTCATCGAGTCGGCGCATTTCGCCCCGGTGGTGATCGCGCGCGCCGCCCGCCGGCACCGGCTGACCAGCGAGGCGTCCCGGCGCTTCGAGCGGGGCGTCGACCCGGCGCTGTCCGGTGCCGCCGCAGCGGCGGCCGCCGCACTGCTCGCCGAGTACGGCGGGGGCCATGCGGTTGCGTGCACCGAGGTCGACCTTCGCCGGCCGTCGCCGACGATCGAACTCCCGCTAGCCTTCCCCGGACAGGTGGGCGGCCGGCACATCCCGTCGGAGGTAGTCCGCCACCGGTTGGCTCAGATCGGCGCCAACCTGAGCGGCAACGACCCGGTCGTGGTCGTCCGGCCGCCGTGGCGACCCGACCTCGCCGAGCCCATCGATCTCGTCGAAGAAGTACTGCGGCTCGAGGGGCTTGATTCCCTGCCGGTCCGGCTACCGAAAGCCCCGGCCGGACGAGGCCTGACGTTGGCCCAGCGTCAGCGGCGGGCGGTCTCCCGCCGGCTCGCGGTGGAGGGGTACGTCGAGGTGCAGACGGTGCCGTTCACGTCGGACAACCCCCTCGGGCTACCCGACGACGACCCCCGTCGCGACTCGCTCGGATTGGTCAACCCGCTGGCGGCGAACGAGTCGAGGCTGCGGACGACCTTGCTCCCCGGGCTGCTGACCGCGGTCGGCCGGAACCTCGCGCGCGGTCAGCGCAGCGTCGCGCTGTACGAAACGGGTCAGGTCTTCCGGCCGCGGGCGGTACGCCCGATCGAACCGCCGCCCGCCGCGATCCGGCCGTCCGACGAGGTCCTCGAGGCGCTCAACGCGTCCTTGCCGAACCAGCCTGAGCACGCCGCCGTCGTCCTGGTCGGGCTGGCCGAACCCGCCGGCTGGTGGGGCCCGGGCCGGGAGGCCGACTGGTCCGACGCGGTGGCCGCGGTGGCCGCTGCCGCAGACACGCTCGGCGTCACCCTCGACGTTCGCCCCGCCTCGCACGCACCTTGGCACCCGGGCCGGTGCGCGGCGCTGTACGCCGATGATGTGCTGATCGGTCACGCCGGGGAGTTGAGCCCTGCCCTGCTCGACCGGCTGGAGCTGCCGGCGCGAGCCTGCGCCGCGGAATGGTCCCTCGATCGGCTGTTCGCGGCCGCGACGAACACGCCGCTTCCCTCGGTCGGACCGGTGTCGACCTACCCGCCGGGGATCGTCGACGTGGCGTTGATCGTGCCGGATTCCCTCGCGGCGGCAGATGTCGAAGCCGCCCTACGGCGGGGCGCCGGCCCTGCACTGGAGTCCTTGGTGCTGTTCGACCTGTATCGCGGCGTGCCGGTGCCGGACGGGCACCGCTCGCTCGCGTACACGCTCACGTTCCGTGCCGCGGACCGGACGCTGTCCGGCGAGGAGGTCAACGCCTGGCGGGATGCCGCCATCGCCGCGGCCGAGGAACTCGGAGCGTCGTTACGCGGCTAACTCGTTGCATATACATGCAGCACTCCGTATAGTCATGCAGCATGGGACAGAGCCTGGGCGCGCGGGTCGCCATCGCCGGAGCGAGCGGCTATGCGGGTGGCGAGTTGATTCGCCTGCTGCACGGCCATCCGGGGGTCGACGTCGTCACGTTGGCCGCGTCGACCAACGCCGGCCAGCCGGTGACCGCCGTCCATCCGCACCTGCTGTCGTATGCCGACCAGCTGTTCACCGAAACCGATCCCGCGTTGCTGGCGAAGGCCGATGTCGTCCTTCTCGCCCTGCCGCACGGGACGAGCGCGGCGCTGGTCGCCGAACTGCCCGCTGGACTGCCGATCATCGACTTGGGTGCGGACTTCCGGCTTCAGGACGCGAGCGCGTGGCAGCACTACTACGGCGGCGCTCATGCCGGGGGGTGGCCGTACGGTCTGCCTGAGCTTCCCGAGCAGCGCGATCGGCTACGCGGGGCGCAGCGCATCGCGGCGGCCGGTTGTCACGCCACCGCGGTCGAGTTGACGATCGCGCCGTTGCTCGCGGCGGGGCTCGTCGAACCGACCGATATCACCGCAACATCGATCAGCGGCAGCTCCGGCGCCGGCCGGACGGCGAACGTCGCGTTCACCTCGGCGCAGGTGATGGGCGATGTCGCGCCGTACAAGATCGGCCGGCACCAGCACACCGCCGAGATCGTGCAGGGCCTGTCTGCCGCGGCCGGCCAGCCCGTCGACATCAGCTTCACGCCGGTTCTCGCGCCGATGCCCCGGGGCATCCTCGCGACGGTGACGGCCCGGACCTCGGCCACCGAGCTCGAGCTGCGGAGTGCGTTGGGCTCGGCGTACGAGGACGAGCCGTTCGTCCACCTGTTGCCCGAGGGCGCGATGCCGCACACCGGCGCGACGCTCGGTTCGAACGCCTGCCATCTGCAGGTCGTTGTCGACGACAGCGCCGGTCGGGTCATCGTGACCAGCGCGCTCGACAACCTCGTGAAAGGCGCTGCGGGACAGGCGATTCAGTGCCTCAACCTGGCGCTCGGCTTCCCTGAGACAGCCGGCCTGCCGGTGAACGGAGTTGCACCGTGAGCGCGAAGCTGCTCAGTGGCGAAGCGAGAGCCGAGGGGGCATTGTGAGTGTCACCGCCCCCGGGGGCTTTCGGGCCGCGGGTATCACCGCCGGCCTGAAGGCCAGCGGCAAGCCCGACCTCGCTCTCGTCGTGAACGACGGGCCGCTCGCCTCGGCGGCCGGCGTCTTCACCCGTAACCGGATCGTCGCCGCGTCCGTGCCGTGGACCCGGCAGGTGTTGCGGGACGGCGAGATGCGCGCGGTGGTGTTGAACTCCGGCTGCGCGAACGCGTTCACCGGGCCGCAGGGCTTCGCCGACGTGCACGCTACCGCCGAGAAGGTCGCCGCAGCGCTCGACATCTCCGCCGCCGACGTCGGCGTGTGCCAGACAGGCGTCATCGGCGTACTGGCCGCGATGGATCTGTTGCTGGCCGGGATCGACGTCGCGGCCGGCGAGTTGTCGGCTGACGGCGGGGAGCGGGCGGCCACCGCCATCATGACCACCGACTCGGTGGCGAAGCAGGTTGTCGTAGAGCGCGACGGCTGGCGGGTCGGCGCGATGGCGAAGGGCGCAGCGATGCTCGCGCCCTCGCTTGCGACGATGCTCGTGGTGCTGACGACCGACGCCGTCTCGGCCGCGCCCACCCTCGATGCCGCGCTGCGGGCGGCCACCGCGGTGACGTTCGACCGGGTTGACGTCGACGGGTGCACGAGTACGAACGACACGGTGTTGCTGCTGGCCAGCGGCGCCTCGGGGATCGACCCGGGGGCGGAGGCCCTGGCCGAGGCGGTCGTCGAGGCGTGCCGTGACCTGGCCCTCCAGATGATCGCCGACGCCGAGGGCGCTTCGAAGCAGGTCACCATCGAGGTGGTCGGGGCGGCGAGTGAGGCCGACGCTCTCGAGGCCGCCCGCGCGATCGGTCGCGACACGCTCGTCAAATGCGCCTTGGCTGGCTCGGACCCCAACTGGGGCCGCGTTGTCGCCGCCCTCGGGATGAGCCAGGCCGCGTTCGAGCCGGAAAATGTCGAGGTCGCGATGAACGGCGTCGTCGTCTGCTCCGGTGGCGGGCCTGTGCCGAGCGCCGCCGATGCCGACCTGCGGCCACACGAGGTCACGATCACCGTCGACCTGAACAAGGGCGACGCCAGCGCGTGGGTCTGGACGACCGACCTGACGCAGTTGTACGTCGAACTGAACTCGGAGTACACGACATGAGCGAGACCCGCGCCGCCGGAACCCGGATGGCCGCCGCGCTCGGACGCGCACAGACCTTGGTCGAGGCGCTGCCGTGGCTCGAGCGGTTCCACGGCAAGACCGTCGTGATCAAGTACGGCGGCAACGCGATGACGACGCCTGAGCTGGCGAAGGCCTTCGCCCGTGACGTCGTATTCCTGCGGTACGCCGGGCTGCGCCCGGTCGTCGTACACGGCGGTGGCCCGCAGATCACCGCGCACCTCGACCGGCTGGGCGTACCCACGAAGTTCGAAGCCGGCCTTCGGGTGACGACACCGGAAACGATGCAGATCGTCCGGATGGTGCTCGTCGGCCAGGTCAACAGCGACGTGGTCAGTGCGCTCAACGCGCACGGTCCGTTCGCGGTCGGCCTGTCGGGGGAGGATGCCAACCTGCTCACCGCCGAGAAGCGGATGCCGGTGGTCGACGGCGTGCCGGTCGACGTCGGCCTGGTCGGCGATGTGGTCGCCGTTCGTCCCGACCCGGTCCTGGCGCTGCTCGAAGCCGGCCAGATCCCGGTCATCGCGACGGTCGCCCGGGGCGAGGACGGCGAGATCTACAACGTCAATGCCGACACCGCTGCCGCAGCCATCGCGATCGCCCTCGGTGCGGAGAAGTTCGTCGTCCTGACCGACGTCGAGGGGTTATACGCCGACTGGCCGTCGACGGAGGAGGTTATCAGCGAACTCGACGCGGACGCCCTCGCCGCGATGTTGCCGGATCTCGCCAGCGGCATGGTGCCCAAGATGGAGGCTTGCCTGCGGGCCGTCCAGGGCGGCGTGCCGGCAGCGCACGTTCTCGACGGCCGGGTGCCGCACGTCCTGTTGCTCGAGATCGTCACCGACCAGGGCGTGGGCACGATGGTGACGCCGTGAACGCGAGCAAGCGCGTTCACGTTGCTGACGCCGGGAGGGGCCCGAACACCGACGCGCTGCTCGCCCGGTGGCGGGCATCGATGATGGCCACGTACGCCACCCCGACCCTGGCGCTGGTCAAGGGCCGTGGCGCCGACTTGTGGGACGCCGATGGAACTCAGTACCTCGACCTGGTCGCCGGGGTGGCCGTCAACGCGCTCGGCCATGCGCACCCGGCCATCATCGAGGCGGTCACCAACCAGCTGAGCACGCTCGGCCACACCTCCAACCTGTACGCCACGGAGCCGGCGATCGCGCTGGCCGAGCGGCTGCTCGCGCTGCTCGACGCGACCGGGGACGGCCGGGTGTTCTTCGCGAACTCGGGCGCCGAGGCGAACGAATGCGCGCTCAAGCTGGCCCGCCGGTACGGTGCCGAACACGGCGAGCGCGATCAGGTCATCGCCTGCTACGACGCGTTCCACGGCCGGACGCTCGGGGCCCTCGCGGTGACCGGCAACGCCGACAAGCGGGAGCCGTTCGGACCGTTCGCGATGCCGGTGACCTTCGTTCCGTACGGCGACCTCGACGCCTTACTGAGCCGGATCGGTTCCCGGACGGCGGCCGTCATCCTTGAGCCGACGCTCGGCGAGGCCGGCGTCGTGCCGCCGCCCGCCGGCTATCTCGCCGGTGTTCGGTCGGCCTGTGACGAGGCGGGCGCACTGCTGATCCTCGACGAGGTCCAGGGCGGCATCGGCCGGACCGGGGCGTGGTTCGCCTACCAGCACGAGTCGACCTCCGACGGTGCCGGATCCGACATCCGTCCTGACGTCGTGACCCTGGCCAAGGGGCTCGGCGGCGGCCTGCCGATCGGCGCCTGCGTCGCCCGCACGCCGGTCGCCACCGGCTCGCTCAGGCCCGGCCAGCACGGCTCGACGTTCGGCGGGAACCCGGTCAGCGTGTCCGCCGCGATCGCGGTCCTCGACACGATCGAGCGGGACGACCTGCTGGCGAACGTGACCACCGTCGGAGCGGAGCTCGCCGCCGGTATCAACGCACTCGGTCACCCGCTGATCGAGCGGGTCGATGGCGCCGGGTTGTGGCGTGGCATCGCCCTGTCCACGCCGCTCGCCGGTGCGGTCGAGGCCGCCGCCCGTACGGCCGGATTCCTGGTGAACGCCGCGGCCCCCGCGCGCGTCCGGTTGGCACCGCCGCTGATCCTGACCAGCGAGCAGGCTGGCCGATTCGTCGCCGCGCTGCCGGCCATTCTGGAAGAGGTTTCCCGATGACCAGGCATCTGCTGTCCGATGCCGACCTCTCGACCGTGGAGCAGAAGGAGATCCTCGCGTTGGCGGTCGCCTGCAAGGCGGACCGGATCGGGCGGCAGCCGTTGCGCGGCAAGTCGGTCGCGTTGATCTTCGAAAAGCCCTCCACCCGGACCCGGTTCTCGTTCGATGTCGGCGTCTACGAACTCGGCGGCCACCCGCTGGTCGTCGATGCGTCGACCACCCAACTCGGCCGTGGCGAAACCATCGAGGACACCGCCCAGGTGCTGAGCCGGTACGTCCACGCGATCGTGTTGCGTACGTCGGCGCACGAACGGGTCGCGCGGCTGGCCGCGGCGGCGAGCGTTCCCGTTGTCAACGCCCTCAGCGACGACTTCCACCCCTGCCAGTCGCTGGCCGACCTGCTCACGATCAGCGAGCACATCGGCGGCCCGGCCGGCGTGACGCTGACCTACCTCGGCGACGGCAACAACGTCGCCCATTCGCTGCTGCTCGCCGGTGCGATCGCCGGCATGCACGTCCGGACGGCCTGCCCGCCCGGCTACCAGCCGGACGTCTCGATCGTCGGCGAGGCGACTGCCCTCGCGGCGAGCACCGGCGGCAGTATCACGGTCACCACCGACCCCCTCGCCGCGGCCGAGAAGGCCGACGTGCTGTACACCGACGTCTGGACCTCGATGGGCCAGGAGCAGGAGGCTGCCGAACGGATCACCCCGTTCCTGCCGTACGCACTGGACGCCGAGAAGGTCCGCCTCGCCGCTCCGGACGTCCTGGTGATGCACTGCCTGCCCGCGCATCGCGGCGAGGAGATCTCCGCCGAGGTCGCCGACGGGCCCCACAGTCTGATCTTCGATCAGGCGGAGAACCGGCTGCACGCCCAGAAGGGCCTGCTGTGCTGGCTGGAGGCGCACTCCTGATGACGGCTGAGCACGCGTTCTCCCCGGTTACGAAGGCCGCCCGGCAGGCTCTGATCACCGCCCTCATCGAGGGCGAGGACGTCCGTAGCCAGGCCGATCTGGCCGATCGTCTGGCGGCTCGCGGCGTCCAGGTCACCCAGGCGACGCTGTCCCGCGACCTCGAGGAGGTCGGCGCGACGAAGGCCCACGGTCGGTACGTCGTCAACCACGCGCCCGCGCCCTGGACCGCGGTCGACAGCCAGGCGCGGCTGGGACGGCTCGCCGAGGAACTGCTGCTCAGCGCCGAACCCGCGGTCAACATGGTCGTGCTGCGTACGCCGCCCGGGGGAGCGGACCTGCTGGCCAGCGCGCTGGACCGGGTCGGCTTTCCGGAGGTCGCCGGCACCATCGCCGGCGACGACACGATCCTGCTCGTCTGCCGGCAGGCAGCCGACGCGGTGGCGGTCACCGACCGGCTGCTCCACCTGGCCGGCGGCACCGGGTGACCGAAGGCAACAGAACCGGCATCAACACGCGGGATAATGCCCGCAACCTTCGATCAGAAAGACGAACTTCATGAGCACATCGCGCGTCGTCCTCGCCTATTCCGGTGGGCTGGACACCTCCGTCGGCATCGGCTGGATCGCCCAGCAGGGCGGCATCGAGGTCATCGCGGTGGCCGCCGACGTCGGCCAGGGCGGCGAGGACATGGACGTCATCCGGCAGCGCGCGCTCGACTGTGGCGCCGTCGAGTCGATCGTCGTCGACGCTCGGCAGGAGTTCGCCGAGGAGTACTGCTTCGGCGCGCTCCGCGCGAACGCGCTTTACATGGAGCGCTACCCGCTGGTGTCGGCGCTGTCGCGCCCGCTGATCGTGTCCCACCTGGCGCGGATCGCAAAGGAACTGGGAGCCGACACCGTCGCCCACGGTTGCACCGGCAAGGGCAACGACCAGGTCCGTTTCGAAGTCGGCCTGGCGGCGCTGGCGCCCGAGATCAAGGTGCTGGCTCCGGTTCGTGACTCGGGTATGACCCGCGACAAGGCGATCGCGTTCGCCGAGGAGCGCGGGCTGCCGATCGACGTCAACAAGCGCTCGCCGTACTCCATCGACCAGAACCTGTGGGGCAAGGCCGTCGAAACCGGCTTCCTCGAAGACCCGTGGAACGCGCCGATCGAAGACCTGTACACCTACTCGGCCGACCCGTCCCAGCCGCGCGAGGCGGACGAGCTGATCGTCAGCTTCGCCAGCGGACGCCCCGTGGCGATCGACGGCCGCCAGCTCGACCCGCTCGCGCTGATCGAAGAGATGAACAAGCGCGCGGGCGCCCAGGGCATCGGCCGCCTCGACATGGTCGAGGACCGGGTCGTCGGCATCAAGAGCCGCGAGGTCTACGAAGCCCCGGGCGCGATCGCGCTCCTCGAGGCGCACCGCGAGTTGCAGGCGTTGACCGTCGAGCGCGATGTCGCCCGGTTCACCCGGCAGGTCGAGCAGCGCTGGACCGAGCTGGTCTACGACGGCCTGTGGTTCTCGCCGTTGAAGCGCGCGCTCGACGCCTACCTTGCCGAGGTCGCCGGACCGGTGAGCGGCGACGTGCGGCTCCGCCTGCACGGCGGCCGCGCCGTGCCGACCGGCCGGCGCAGCGACGCCAGCCTGTACGACTACGGCCTGGCGACGTACGACAGCGAAGACACCTTCGACCAGAGCCTGGCCAAGGGCTTCGTCGAGCTGTGGGGCATGCCGAGCCGGGTGGCCGCCCGTCGCGACCAGCGGCTCGCTGCCCGCGCACACGGCGACCAGGCTCTCGGCCGCGCGTGACCGACCAGAACGCAGGTCAGGCGGGCAGCGGGGAGGGGCTTCGGCTGTGGGGCGGCCGGTTCACCGGCGGCCCCGCCGAAGCGGTCGCCCGCTTGTCGCTGTCGGTGCACTTCGACTGGCGGCTCGCGCCGTACGACATTCGCGGTTCGCGGGCGCACGCCCGCGTTTTGAACCGAGCGAATCTGCTGACCGACGACGAGCTCACCGCGATGCTGGCCGCGCTGGACGCCCTCGACCAGGCCGTCACGTCGGGGGAGTTCACCCCGACGGTTGCCGACGAGGATGTCCATACGGCGCTCGAGCGCGGCCTGATCGAGCGGCTCGGGACCCTGGGCGGCAAGCTTCGGGCCGGCCGGTCCCGCAACGACCAGGTGGCGACCGACCTGCGGCTGTACCTACGGGCTCAAGCGCGGGTCCTCGCAGCCGAAGTCATCGACCTGGCCGGCGCACTCACCGACCAGGCGGCCCAGCACGTCAACACGCCAGCCCCGGGACTGACCCACCTGCAGCACGCTCAGCCGGTGATCTTCGGCCACCACCTGCTGGCGCACGTCCAGCCGTTGCTGCGCGACGTGGACCGGCTACGGGACTGGGACCGGCGGACCGCGGTCTCGCCGTTGGGTTCGGGTGCGCTCGCCGGGTCGTCGTTGCCGCTCGATCCGGTAGCCGTTGCCGCGGAACTCGGGTTCGACTCTTCCGCGGCGAACTCGATGGACGCGGTCTCCGACCGCGACTTCGTGGCCGAGTTCCTGTTCGTGACCTCGCTGATCGGCGTGCACCTCTCGCGCCTCGGCGAAGAGGTCGTGCTCTGGGCGACGCGGGAGTTCGGCTGGGTGGAGTTGGACGACGCCTACACGACCGGGTCGTCGATCATGCCGCAGAAGAAGAACCCCGACGTGGCCGAACTCGCGCGGGGTAAGGCCGGCCGGTTGATCGGGCACGTGAGCGGCTTCCTGGCGACGCTCAAGGGCTTGCCGCTGACGTACGACCGCGACATGCAGGAGGACAAGGAGCCGGCGTTCGACGCGATCGACACGCTGACCCTGGTCCTGCCGGCGATGACCGGGATGATCACCACGATGCGGGTTCGGACCGAGCGCTTGGCCGAGAGCACGCCCGACGGCTTCGCGCTGGCAACCGACGTCGCCGAGTTCCTGGTCCAGCGTGGGGTGCCGTTCCGCGAGGCGCACGAGGCCGTGGGCCAGCTTGTCGCCTGGTGCGACCAGCGGGGCTGCGACCTGGGCGACGCCACGAACGAGGAGCTCACCGGTATCTCGCCGCACCTCACCCCGGACGTGCGGTCGGTGCTCGACGTTGCTGGCGCCCTCGCCGCGCGGTCCGCGCGGGGCGGGACGGCGCCCAGCGCGGTTGCCCACCAGCTCGACGAGGTACGAGAAGCGCTGGCCGGGCACCTGGCGTGGGCGACCGCCGGCTGATCGACCTCTCCGGCTTCGCCGACGAGGTCGCCCCCCAGCTGCTCGGAGCCACCATCCGGCGCGGCCCGGTGGCCGTCCGGCTGACCGAGGTCGAGGCGTACCTGGGGGAGGCAGACCCGGCGTCGCACGCGGCGCGCGGCCGTACCCCCCGCAACGCCGTGATGTACGGCCCGGCGGGCCGGCTCTACGTGTACTTCGTCTACGGCATGCACTGGTGCGCCAACGTGGTGACGGGTCCCGAGGGGGTCGCGACCGCTGTCCTCCTGCGTGCCGGCGAGGTCGTCGACGGCATCGAGGTTGCGCGGCTACGGCGACCCGGGGCGACCGACCGCGACATGGCCCGGGGTCCGGCACGGCTCGCCTCAGCGCTCGGTCTGACCGGCGCGGACTCCGGCGATCTCGCGGATCTCGAACCGGGCCCTCCGCTCCCGCCGGCTGCTGTGCGAAGCGGGCCGCGGGTCGGCGTGGCGGTGGCAGCCGAGACGCCGTGGCGGTTCTGGATCGACGGCGATCCCACCGTCTCGCCGTACCGTCCGGCGACCCGGCGCCGGGTTCGTTAGATCTAGCGGCGCACGGTCCGGCCGGTCGTGATGGCGAGCAAGGTGGACGACGCTGCACCGGTGTTCGGAAGCGGCGGCGATGCCACCGCCCGCGGCCCGGGTGCGGGGGCGGTGACCGTCAGGTCGAGGACGGCGACGGCGCTTCGCCGGGGGTGACCGCAACAAGGTCGCGCTCGACTCGCCACCCGGCGCGGGCGTGGCCGCGTACGCGCCACCCGAGGCGCCGTCGGCGACGACAGAGATCTGGGTGACGCCCTCGGGGGATGAGGGCGAGACCGGGTCCTCGTGGTCTTTCGTCATCGCTCGTTTCGTCGCCGGACGAGGTGGCCTCGAGGCGCGACGACCGACCGCGCGCCCGGGCCCGCATGCCCTCCGCCGCCGACGCGGGATGATGCGGGCGTGACGCACGTCCTCGACGAACTGGCCTGGCGCGGGCTCCTCGCGCAGACGACCGACCTCGGCGCGCTCCGCGAGGCCTTCGACGCCGGGCCGGTGACGTACTACTGCGGGTTCGATCCGACGGCGCCGAGCCTGCACCACGGCCACCTGGTGCAGCTGCTCACGATGCGGCGGCTCCAGCGCGCCGGCAACAAGCCGTTGGCGCTGGTCGGGGGGTCCACGGGTCTGATCGGCGACCCACGACCGACGGCTGAGCGGCAGCTACAGAGCAAGGACGTGGTCGCCGGCTGGGTCGAGCGGATCGCCGATCAGATCCGGCCGTACCTCGACTTTGACGGCGCGTACGGCGCCCAGCTGGTCAACAACCTGTCGTGGACCCAGCCGATGTCCGCGATCGATTTCCTGCGCGACATTGGCAAACATTTCAGCGTCAACCGGATGCTCGCCAAGGACGCGGTCTCCGCCCGGCTCGAATCCGAGACCGGCATCTCGTACACCGAGTTCTCGTACCAGCTGCTGCAGGCCCTCGACTTCTTGGAGCTGAACCGCCGTTACGGCTGCACGCTCCAGACCGCAGGGAGCGACCAGTGGGGCAACATGACCGCGGGTCTCGACCTCCTGCGCCGGGCGGACGGGGTCACCGCCCACGCCTTGGGCACGCCGCTGCTGACCAAGGCCGACGGGACCAAGTTCGGTAAGTCGGAGGGCGGGGCGATCTGGCTCGATCCGCAGCTGACCAGCCCGTACGCGTTCTTCCAGTTCTGGTTGCAGGCGGAGGACGCCCAGGTCGGCCATTACCTGCGGGTGATGACCGACCGCACGCCCGAAGAGATTGCGGCGTTGGACGAGGCGACCGCGCAGCGACCGGGAGCGCGGGAAGCGCAGCGAACCCTGGCGCGGGACGTGACCACGCTCGTGCACGGCGCCGCCGAGTGCGAGCGTGCCGAGGCGGCCGCCGCCGCGCTGTTCGGCAGGGGCGAGTTGGCCGCGCTACCCGAGGCGACGCTCGACGCCGCCCTGCGGGAGGTCCCGTCAGTCGAACTCGCCCCGGCGGAGACCCCGACGTTCGCCGAGCTGTTCGAGGCCGCGGGGTTGGTCGAGAGCCGGTCCGCAGCCCGCCGGGCGGCGACCGAAGGTGGGCTTTATCTCAACAACGCGCGCATCACGGACGCCCTCGCAACCCCCGGTGCGGGGGATTGGCTGCACGGCCGGTTCCTCGTCCTACGTCGGGGCCGGCAGAACGTCGCCGGCGTGCGCCGCAAGATCACTTGAGGCCCTCCACTACCACCTCGAGATGGCACGGCGAGGCACCCCGTCAGCGACACGCGGACAGTCCGCCCGAACGGTCCGGGATTTGACGAAACCCCCTGGCGCGCCTAAATTCTTGTCTCGCGCCTGGAGCGCCGGACCCGGTCAGAATCGCAAGATTTTCGGGTACGGACCGGGACGCCAAAACCCAGGGAAGGACCGTTGCAGCTCGCTGCGGTGGACCGCACCTGGGCGGGATGGATCGACCGGCTCACCAGCCGCCGCAGGGCGGATTTGACCGGGAGAACCCGACTCGGTAAGTTAAGCGAGTTGCCCCGAGGCGGATCGCAAGATCCAAATCGGTGCGCGCCCGCTCCTTGAGAACTCAACAGCGTGCCAAAAAATCGATGCCATATACCTCGTCGATGGCGCCGCCCCTGACCGTCCGGTCTGAGGCAACGTCATCAACGAAATTTCTTGGCCGGCAGTGCAGGGGCTCCAACGTGCCCTACCTAATGCACTGCCATTTAGGTCAGATCGAATGTACGAGTGATCTCGCCAGACCACTTGTGCACTCCTTTGAGAGATCGACGGCTCCTTGTGAGCCTCTCTCGATCAAAAAACATCAATGGAGAGTTTGATCCTGGCTCAGGACGAACGCTGGCGGCGTGCTTAACACATGCAAGTCGAGCGAGGAGCTTGCTCCTAGCGGCGAACGGGTGAGTAACACGTGGGCAACCTGCCCTTGGCTCTGGGATAACTCCGGGAAACCGGGGCTAATACCGGATACGACCACTGAGGACATCTTCTGGTGGTGGAAAGAATTTCGGCCAAGGATGGGCCCGCGGCCTATCAGCTTGTTGGTGGGGTAATGGCCTACCAAGGCGACGACGGGTAGCCGGCCTGAGAGGGCGACCGGCCACACTGGGACTGAGACACGGCCCAGACTCCTACGGGAGGCAGCAGTGGGGAATATTGCGCAATGGGCGAAAGCCTGACGCAGCGACGCCGCGTGAGGGATTAAGGCCTTCGGGTTGTAAACCTCTTTCAGCAGGGACGAAGCGCAAGTGACGGTACCTGCAGAAGAAGCACCGGCCAACTACGTGCCAGCAGCCGCGGTAATACGTAGGGTGCAAGCGTTGTCCGGAATTATTGGGCGTAAAGAGCTCGTAGGCGGCTTGTCGCGTCGGCTGTGAAAATTCGGGGCTCAACTCCGAACCTGCAGTCGATACGGGCTAGCTAGAGTCCGGTAGGGGAGACTGGAATTCCTGGTGTAGCGGTGAAATGCGCAGATATCAGGAGGAACACCGGTGGCGAAGGCGGGTCTCTGGGCCGGAACTGACGCTAAGGAGCGAAAGCGTGGGGAGCGAACAGGATTAGATACCCTGGTAGTCCACGCCGTAAACGTTGGGCGCTAGGTGTGGGGGACCTTCCACGGCCTCCGTGCCGCAGCTAACGCATTAAGCGCCCCGCCTGGGGAGTACGGCCGCAAGGCTAAAACTCAAAGGAATTGACGGGGGCCCGCACAAGCGGCGGAGCATGTGGCTTAATTCGATGCAACGCGAAGAACCTTACCAAGGCTTGACATGCAGGGAAATCTCATAGAGATATGGGGTCCGCAAGGGCTCTGCACAGGTGGTGCATGGTTGTCGTCAGCTCGTGTCGTGAGATGTTGGGTTAAGTCCCGCAACGAGCGCAACCCTCGTTCTATGTTGCCAGCGCGTAATGGCGGGGACTCATAGGAGACTGCCGGGGTCAACTCGGAGGAAGGTGGGGATGACGTCAAATCATCATGCCCCTTATGTCTTGGGCTGCACACATGCTACAATGGTCGGTACAAAGGGCTGCTAAGCCGCAAGGTGGAGCGAATCCCAAAAAGCCGGCCTCAGTTCGGATTGGGGTCTGCAACTCGACCCCATGAAGTCGGAGTCGCTAGTAATCGCAGATCAGCAACGCTGCGGTGAATACGTTCCCGGGCCTTGTACACACCGCCCGTCACGTCACGAAAGTCGGTAACACCCGAAGCCAGTGGCCCAACCCGTAAGGGAGGGAGCTGTCGAAGGTGGGATCGGCGATTGGGACGAAGTCGTAACAAGGTAGCCGTACCGGAAGGTGCGGCTGGATCACCTCCTTTCTAAGGAGCACTTGGCGTTCGCTTACGAGCGGACGTCCATAACCACGTTCTTGGTCGTACGTATCAAGCGTGGTGCTCATGGGTGGAACATCGATTAGTTGGCCGCAATTGCTAGATCCGTTCTAGTACCACTTCCTTTGGGAGTCGGGAACGCCGGTGACAGTGGATGCGGCTTAGGCGCGCTGTTGGGTCCTGAGGGCGCGGTTTCGTGCACTCGGGCGCTGATCCGGGAAACCGGAGAGGGCCAGGACCTGTTCTGCACCGAACGCACGGCTGAGGCCGGCTGAGCGCGGTGACAACGGACCAGGGACCGCCCGTCACTTGAGAACTGCACAGTGGACGCGAGCATCTTTGTGGTCAAGTTATTAAGAGCACATGGTGGATGCCTTGGCACCAGGAGCCGATGAAGGACGTAGGAGGCTGCGATAAGCCTCGGGGAGCTGTCAACCGAGCTGTGATCCGAGGATTTCCGAATGGGGAAACCCGGCAGGAGTCATGTCCTGTCACTCACGCCTGAATATATAGGGCGTGTGGAGGGAACGTGGGGAAGTGAAACATCTCATTACCCACAGGAAGAGAAAGCAACCGCGATTCCGTGAGTAGTGGCGAGCGAAAGCGGAATAGGCTAAACCCGATACGCGTGATAGCCGGCAGGCGTTTCGTATCGGGGGTCGTGGGATCATTCAGTTCGATCTGCCGATCGGACAGAGAGTAAAAAAGTACAGCGTTAGTCGAAGACCATGCGAAAGGGTCGCCATAGCGGGTAATAGCCCCGTAGACGAAAACGACCGTGCCTCTCGAGTGATATCCCAAGTAGCAGCGAGCCCGTGAAATTCGCTGTGAATCTGGGGGGACCACCCCCTAAGCCTAAATACTCCCTGGTGACCGATAGCGGATTAGTACCGTGAGGGAAAGGTGAAAAGTACCCCGGTGAGGGGAGTGAAATAGTACCTGAAACCATGTGTTTACAAGCCGTCGGAGCCTTTAGGGGCGACGGCGTGCCTTTTGAAGAATGAGCCTGCGAGTTTGCGTTATGTGGCAAGGTTAACCCGTCGAGGGGAAGCCGTAGCGAAAGCGAGTCTGAATAGGGCGCCTCAGTCGCATGACCAAGACCCGAAGCTGAGTGATCTACCCATGGCCAGGTTGAAGCGCGGGTAAGACCGCGTGGAGGACCGAACCCACTTAGGTTGAAAACTGAGGGGATGAGCTGTGGGTAGGGGTGAAAGGCCAATCAAACTCAGTGATAGCTGGTTCTCCCCGAAATGCATTTAGGTGCAGCGTCACGTGTTTCTTGCCGGAGGTAGAGCACTGGATGGTCTAGGGGGCCTAAAAGCTTACTGAAATCAGCCAAACTCCGAATGCCGGTAAGTGAGAACGTGGCAGTGAGACTGTGGGCGATAACGTTCATGGTCGAGAGGGAAACAACCCAGACCGCCAGCTAAGGCCCCCAAGCGTGTGCTAAGTGGTAAAGGATGTGGAGTCGCGCAGACAACCAGGAGGTTGGCTTAGAAGCAGCCACCCTTGAAAGAGTGCGTAATAGCTCACTGGTCAAGTGATTCCGCGCCGACAATGTAACGGGGCTCAAGTACACCGCCGAAGCTGCGGCATTCACCGAATGGTTCGGCGTCATCTTTTGATGACGTCCAGGCCGGTGGATGGGTAGGGGAGCGTCGTGTCGCGAGTGAAGCGGCGGAGTGATCCAGCCGTGGACGCGACACGAGTGAGAATGCAGGCATGAGTAGCGAAAGAGGGGTGAGAAACCCCTCCGCCGAATGACCAAGGTTTCCTGGGGCAGGCTAATCCGCCCAGGGTAAGTCGGGACCTAAGGCGAGGCCGACAGGCGTAGTCGATGGACAACGGGTTGATATTCCCGTACCCGCAACAAGCGCCCATGACGAGCCCGGTTGTGCTAAGTGCCCAAAGCTGACGAACTCTTCGGAGGGAGTTGGTGGAGCGCACGAACCCGGCCGGTAGTAGTCAAGCGATGGGGTGACGCAGGAAGGTAGTCCGACCCGGGCTTTGGCTGTCCCGGGGTAAGTGCGTAGGGCGAGGTGTAGGCAAATCCGCACCTCATATAGCCTGAGACACGATGCCGATCCGATTTTCGGAGTAGCGGATGATCCTATGCTGCCAAGAAAAGCCTCTAGCGAGCTATGTTGCGGCCCGTACCCCAAACCGACTCAGGTGGTCAGGTAGAGAATACCAAGGCGATCGGGTGAACTATGGTTAAGGAACTCGGCAAAATACCCCCGTAACTTCGGGAGAAGGGGGGCCGTCGGCGTGTAGGGACTTGCTCCCGAAGCGCTAGACGGTCGCAGAGACCAGCGAGAAGCGACTGTTTACTAAAAACACAGGTCCATGCGAAGTCGCAAGACGATGTATATGGACTGACGCCTGCCCGGTGCTGGAACGTTAAGGGGACGGGTTAGCTCTTTGGAGCGAAGCTCAGAACTCAAGCGCCAGTAAACGGCGGTGGTAACTATAACCATCCTAAGGTAGCGAAATTCCTTGTCGGGTAAGTTCCGACCTGCACGAATGGCGTAACGACTTCTCGACTGTCTCAACCATAGGCCCGGCGAAATTGCACTACGAGTAAAGATGCTCGTTACGCGCGGCAGGACGGAAAGACCCCGGGACCTTTACTATAACTTGATATTGGTGTTCGGTTCGGCTTGTGTAGGATAGGTGGGAGACTTTGAAGCGGGGACGCCAGTTCTCGTGGAGTCAACGTTGAAATACCACTCTGGTCGAATTGGGCTCCTAACTTCGGTCCGTAATCCGGATCAGGGACAGTGTCAGGCGGGTAGTTTAACTGGGGCGGTTGCCTCCCAAAATGTAACGGAGGCGCCCAAAGGTTCCCTCAGCCTGGTTGGCAATCAGGTGTCGAGTGCAAGTGCAAAAGGGAGCTTGACTGTGAGACAGACATGTCGAGCAGGAGCGAAAGCTGGGACTAGTGATCCGGCACTGGCTTGTGGAAGCGGTGTCGCTCAACGGATAAAAGGTACCCCGGGGATAACAGGCTGATCTTGCCCAAGAGTCCATATCGACGGCAAGGTTTGGCACCTCGATGTCGGCTCGTCGCATCCTGGGGCTGGAGTAGGTCCCAAGGGTTGGGCTGTTCGCCCATTAAAGCGGTACGCGAGCTGGGTTTAGAACGTCGTGAGACAGTTCGGTCCCTAT
>Ga0207703_10000085_pt1 | contig 107333 bp, 103 predicted proteins | sample KBSSwiS12_FD_184304 | JGI IMG/M metagenome (GOLD analysis project Ga0207703, IMG submission 184304) | Switchgrass rhizosphere microbial communities from Kellogg Biological Station, Michigan, USA - KBS Switchgrass S1-2 (SPAdes) (version 2) | ecosystem: Host-associated > Plants > Roots >...
GGATCTTGCATGACCGAGAGGGGAGCGGACGTCCCCGTCCGCTCAGTCCGCGTGAGCGGACGAGACGTCCGCTCCCCTCACAAACGAGGCGCCGAGACGCCGGAACGTCTCCACTGAGCCACGCGGTGTGCGCGCCATGGTCACGCGGTCGACGGCGTAAAGCCCGAACTTCGGACCGAAGCCGTCGAGCCACTCATAGTTGTCGAGCAGCGACCAGTGGAAGTAGCCGTGCACGCCGTCGAGCGCGCGGACATGCTCTTCGATGAACGCGGCGCGCACGCGATCGGTCGCGTCGGCGATCCCGTTCTCCGTGACCACGAGCGGGAATCCGCTCTGCACCGCTTCGTGCAGCAATCGCCCGAATACCTCGGGGACGATTTCCCAGCCGTTGTCGGTGAGGCCGCGGCCGTTTGTGTCGCGATAGGCGAAGTCGCCGATGCGGCGCTGATGTCCGGGGCAGCGCAGGTGCAGGCGTGAATAGAAGTTCACGCCGAAGAGGTCGAGCGACTGCGGCAGATCGTCGCGGCGGCCGCGGATGCGCGTCGCCGGCGGCAGCACGAAATCCCATCGGCCGGTGGCGAACGCCTCGACCACTCCGCGGTTGTAGCAGCGATGGGCGATGCGCGCGAGCAGGCGATCGAGCGGATGGAACCGCCGCTCCGGCGCGAAGGCCATCATGTTGTGCGCCACGCCGATCGCCGCGTGCGGCACGCGCTCGCGGATCGCCGCCGCCGCTTCGGCGTGCGCGGCCATCATGTTATCGAACGCGCGAGCCATGGCCCGCGGATCGGCGATGGCCGGCGGGATCTGGCCGTCGAGATAGCCGGCGAGCAGAAAGACGAGCGGCTCGTTGAGCGGAATGTAAAAGCGGACGCGATCGCCGAAGGCCTCCACGACGCGCGACGCGAATCGCGCGAATCGCGCCACCGACGCGGTCGACGTCCACGGCGTCTTCTCGTGAAACCAGAGCGGATGCGTGTAGTGGAAGAGCGTGACCACCGGCTCGAGACCGATGGTCACGAGATGTTCGATCAGGCGGCGGTAGCGCTCCAGCGCGGCGAGATCGAATTGCCCGTCGCGCGGCTCGATGCGGCTCCAGGAGACGGAGAAGCGGAACGCGTTCGCGCCGGCGTCGCGGGCCAGATCGGCGTCGGACTCGTAGCGCGCCCACGAATCGACCGCCGCGCCGCACGCCTCCCGCCCCCACCCGCTCCAGTCGCAGGCGTCGTTGCCTTCGACCTGGTAGTGCGAGACCGCCGTCCCCCAGAGTCGCGGCCGGTCGGCAAAGGGGAAACGACCCGCCATGCCCGAGGTTTTACACGCCGCGGCGCGGCGGCCGCATGGGGGAAGTGTCAATTCGAGGTGAAGGGTCGTGCGGCCGCTGCGACTCCGTCGGCGGCGGACGCCCGCCCGGCACCCGTCGCGGCGAGTCGCAGCAGCCGCACGGTTTTACATACGGATGAAAGTGGAGTGCGGACGTCTCGTCCGCACGGGACAACCTGAGAGGTCGTCCTACTTCACGATCATCACTTCATCGACGCTCTTCTTTTCGATGTCCGGCACCTGGCAACCCTCGGCCGCGTAGCCGACCGGGATCAGCACGTACGCCTTCTCGTTGCGCGGCCGCCCGAGGAGGTCGCGCAGGAAGCCCATCGGACTCGGCGTGTGCGTCAGCGTGGCCAGGCCGGCGGCGTTGAGCGCGGCGAGGAGGAATCCGCAGGCGATGCCGACCGACTCGTTCACGTAGTAGTGCGTCACGTGATGGCCGTCCTCCGGATCGATGCCGTAGTCCTCCTTGAACACCACGATCAGCGCCGGCGCGATCTCCAGGAACTCCTTGTGCCAGTCGGTCTGCAGCGGCGCGAGCGCGCGCAGCCACTCGTCCGGCATCCGGCCGTTGTAGTTCTCGAACTCCTCTTCCTCCGCCGCCAGCCGGATCCGTTTCTTCAGCGCCGGGTCTTTCACCACGACGAACTTCCACGGCTGCATGTTGGCGCCCGACGGCGCGAGGTTCGCCGCCTCGATGGCCAGCGTCAGGACTTCGTCGGGGATCGGATCGGGCGAGAAGTCGCGCACCGTGCGCCGCTTCCGGATCGACTCCAGAAACTCGCGCGCCGCGGCGATCATCTCGCCGGGAGGCATTCGTTCGCGTTCGTACGGAATCGTCACCGTGTCGTCAGACGACTACGACGCCGCGGTCGCCTCGCGCGCAGGCGCATGGGCCGCTTCCCACTCCTCGGCTTCGGGAGCGAAAAACGCCAGCTTCGCCTTCTTGTACTCGCGGGTCGGATAGAGCGCCTGCTTCTCGCTCACGCCGGTGTCGATGGCGATGTCGTTGATGATCGACTCGCACTCGTCGATCGAGCGGCCGTGCACGATCGTGTAGAGGTTGTACGGCCAGTCGTCGTAGACCGGACGGAGATAGCAGTGCGACACCGCGCGGTTCTGCGACATCTGCGTCCCGAGCTCGTCCGCCTTGTCCTGCGGCACGACCCAGACGCCCATGGCGCTGGCGGAGAAGCCCGGCTTGCGGGCCGTGATCGATGCGGTGAATTTGCGCATCTGGCCGCGCACGAGAAGGGTGCGGGCGGCGGCGAGGATCTCGTCGGCGCCGATGCCGGCGGTGCGGGAGAGCGCCTCGAACGGACGCGGCTGCAGCGGGATGTCGCGCTGCAGCAGGCGGACGGTCTCGATCTCGACGCTGCTCGGCATGGAGAACTCGGGATGCACGTCGTGCTCCGAATCGGAGCCGCTTCCCTTGTACGTCTTCAGCGTCGGCAGCGGACGGACCGTGTCGCACTCCGCTTCCTCGGCGAGGATCTCGATGGTCTTGTCGAGGCCGAGGCGCGACGAGGGCGCGACGGCGATCGTGAACCAGAGATTGAGATCGTGATTGCGCCGGTAGTTCTGCGTCACTCCGGGATGCGCGCTGACGGCGCCGGCGCAATCGTCGATGCGATCGGGATTGACGCGCGCGGCGACGAGACAGGAGCGATAGCCGAGAGCGCGCGTGTCGAACTGCGCGGCAATCTGTTTGATGATGCCGTCGCGCTTCAATCGCTCCGTGCGCTTGATGACTTCCTTCTCGGACATGTCGATCATCTGCCCGAGAACGGCAAACGGAGTCGACACGAGGGGAATCTCACCTTGCAGGGCTCCCAGCAGCTCCCGGTCCCGTTGATCAATGTCCTGCATACGGATCCTCGACGCTACGTGAGGTGAAGTGTGGAGACGGGTTGATTGTATCTCACCATGATTCGAGCTGCGGCACTTCACCGGCCACTTCGAGCGTCGGAAAATCACCACTTGACTCGCCGCGCGCGAGCAGCTCCCGATCCCGCGTCGCCGCGGCGACGGCGGCGCGGCGATCGATGCCGCAGTGGACCGCCGGAAACGCCTCCAGGCGCTTGAGCGCTGCATCGAAAAGCCTTACGGCTCCGCGCGTCGTGCCCCGCTTGATGTGGTGATACGCCGCCGCGAGCTGGATCAGCCCCTGGAGGTACTGATGGAGGTCCGTCCCCGCCTCCAGCCATAGCTCCTCCCACGATTCGTGGGATTCCCAGAATTCTTTTTTGTTGAAGTGGGCGACGCCTTCGAGAAGTTTTTCTTTGAACATGGTTGCCGAGTTGCCCGTTGCCGGTTGCCGGTTGCCGGTAACCAGGCCACCGGTAACCGGTAACTCAATCCCCCGCTCTCGTCCCCTTCCTCAACGCCTCACACATCGCCGCCGTGAAATCGGCGGTCGTTCCGGTGCCGCCGATGTCGCGGGTGCGGTGCTCGGGGCCGGAGTCGAGGACCTTCGTGATCGCTCCCTGCACGCGCTGCGCGGCGGCGCTCTCGCCGATGTGATGCAGCATCAGCACGGCCGACTGCAGCAGCGCGAGCGGGTTGGCCTTGTTCTGGCCGGCGATGTCGGGGGCGCTGCCGTGAACGGCCTCGAACACCGCGCCGTTCTCGCCGATATTCGCGCCGGCGACGACGCCGAGCCCGCCGACCAGCCCCGCAACGAGATCGGAGACGATGTCGCCGTAGAGGTTCTCCAGCAGCAGCGTGTCGAACTGGTTCGGGTTCACCACCAGCTGCATGCAGAGGTTGTCGATGATCCTGTCGTCGGCCTCGATGTTCGGGTACTCCTTGGCCACGTTCCGGAAGCACTGCAGGAAGAGGCCGTCCGACATCTTCATGATGTTCGCCTTGTGCACGGCGGTGATCCGCTTCCGGCCGTGCGTCCGCGCGTACTCGAAGGCGAAGCGGGCGATGCGCGTGGAGGCTTTCTCGGTGATGATCTTCAGCGACTCGACCACGCCCGGCACGACCTCGTGTTCCAGTCCCGAGTAGAGATCCTCGGTGTTCTCGCGGACGACGATCACGTCGACGTTCTCGAAGCGGGTGATGATGTTCGGCATCGACTTCACCGGCCGGAGGTTGGCGTAGAGGTCGAGCGTCTTGCGCAGCCGGACGTTGATCGAGGCGAAGCCGGTGCCGATGGGCGTGGTGACCGGCCCCTTGAGCGCCACCTTGTTTCGCAGAATCGATTCGAGCACCTCGGGCGGCAGCGGATCGCCGTAACGGGAGATGGCCTCGGAGCCGACGAAGTACTTCTCCCATTCGACGTCGACGCCGGCGCATTCGATGATGGCCACGACCGAGGCCGTGACCTCGGGGCCGATGCCGTCGCCGGGGAGCAGCGTGATCTTGTGAGTCATTGCAGAAGGTCTCCTAACCTCTCGTATTCGGGTAACTCCTCGAGACAGCGGGCGACGCTCTCCAGCGCCGGCGGTATGAACTCGAGGTAATGCCGCCGGCCACGGACGATGGCCTGCCTGGCGAAGGTGCCGAGGATCTTGATGGAGCGCTGCAGCAGCGTCTCGAAGTAGCGGGTCGCACAAACACTCCTGCCTGTGCGTTCCCCGTAATACTCGACCAGCTCCAGCTCCGTCTCCCGCCCCAGGATGCGCGCCACGCCGCGGTCGCGCAGCAGCGACGCCAGGTCGTACGTATCCGGACCCATTCTCAGGTCCTGATAGTCGATCACAAATAGTTTGTCGTTAAAAACGTGAATATTTTGGCCGTGATAATCGCGATGACATATGACGTAGGGGTGCGAGCTAATTTTCTCGGCGATCTTTTTCAGCAACGGAACCAGCGGCGCGCCGTCGAGCCCCTTGAGCTTCCCGACGTAGAACTCCCGCGCCATCTGCAGCTCGTCGAAGAAGAACTCCGCCGTGAAGGGGGGATTGATCTCCTCGCCGGGCGCCGATTTCTGAAAGCCGATCAGCGCGTCGATCGCCGCGCGATAGAGCCGGAGCCCTTCCTCGCGATTCTCATGCAGGACGTCGAAGAGCGTGCGGTCGCCGACGTCGTGCTGCAGCGTCGTCGTGTCGCACGAGCGCAGCAGCCGGGGGACCGGCGCATGCGGGGAGACGGCTTCGTAGGCGCGAAGAAACCGGCCGAGCTGCGCGCGCACCTCGGCCGGGTAATACGTCAGCATCACGCTGGAGCCGTCGGGCCGCCGGATCCGGTAGTACGCGCGAACCGACGCGTCGCCGAACAGCGGCTCGACCGTCCAATCCTCCCCCTCGAATCGGCGCAGGAACGCCGCGGCTTCTTCGGGGAGGCTGGACTCGGTCATTACGATTTCGGCGCCGGCGCCTTCTCCTCCGCCGTCTTCGCCTCGCGCACCACGACCTTGTCGATCGTCACCGGATCGTTCGGACGGTCGTTGCGCGGGTCGCGCTGCGCGCTGACGATCTTGTCCGCCACGTCCATGCCCTTCGTCACCTGGCCGAACACCGTGTACTGGTTGTCGAGCGACGCGGCGTCGGCCACACAGATGAAGAACTGCGACGAGGCGCTGTCGGGGTCGGTGGAGCGGGCCATGGAGAGGATGCCGCGGGCGTGGTGGATGCTGTTGAACTCCTGCTTCAGCCGGTTGGGCGAGCCGCCGGTTCCCCAGGTGGCGGGGCTGCCGGAGACGGTGTTCGGATCGCCGCCCTGAATCATGAAGCCGGGGATCACGCGATGGAACTTCGTGCCGTTGTAGAAGCCCTTCTCCGAGAGGTCGATGAAGTTCCGGACGTGATTGGGAGCGACTTCCGGGAAGAAGCGGATGTCGATCTCTCCGGCGGAGGTGTGCAGTTCGGCGATCTTGTTCTCGTAGTAGCTCATCGGTTTCTCCTGTTCGGCAGGCTTGGCCGCGGGGGCCGGCGCCGGCTGCGACGCGGTCGCCGCAGTCGCCTCCGTGGCCGTGCTTTCGGTCTGCGTGCCAGTGTTCTTGTCGTTCGCGGGGGCGCAGCTCATGGCCAGAGCGAGCAGCGCGACGGTGATCAGTTTTTTCATCGGTCCTCCTCGCGCATCTGGGGCGCGGGCGCGAATCGTATTTGTTCCGCTACACTCGCGCAACACGACGAGGTTGGTCGGCGAGGTGACTATGCGCCGTACGTTCGCGTTTCTGGCTACATTGCTTGCCGCCGCAACACCGATGCCGGCGATGACCTCCAGCCCCGCACTCGCCGCCGCGCTGTCGCACTACGTATCGATCGACGGCGCACGCGTCCACTACAAGGTCCTGGGCAAGGGGAAGATGAACCTCGTCTTCGTCCATGGACTGGGCGGCGAGATGAACGTCTGGCGCCAGCAGGCCGAGTACTTCTCACCGAAGGCGCGCGTGCTGGTGCTCGACCTCCCCGGTTTCGGCCAGAGCGACAAGCCGGAGACGGTGAAGTACTCGATGCGCTACTTCGCCCGCGCCGTGCGGGCGGCGATGGACGACGCGAAGATGGACCGCGCCATCCTCGTCGGCCACAGCATGGGCGCGCCGGTGATCCGCGAGTTCGACCGGATGTATCCGAGCCGCACGCGCGCGCTGGTGGTCGTCGACGGCGCGCTGATCAATAACCTGCCGCCGGAGGCCGTGGAGAAATTCATCGGCCCGATGCGCGGACCCGACTACCTGAAGAACCTCGACGCCATGTTCGACGGGATGACCGACCACGCCAGCCCACCGCTGCGGATGGAGATCAAGGCCGCCGCAGCGGCGACGCCGCAATACGTCCTGGTCAGCGCGATGGAAGGGATGTTCGAGCCGTCGATCTGGAAGGAAGACAAGATCACCATCCCCCTCCTGGTCATCAACACCAGCTCTCCGTTCTGGACCGCGAAGTACGTCGACGCCGTCCGCGCCATGGCCCACGAGCTCCGCTACATGACCATCGACGAGACCGACCACTTCATCATGCTGGAACGGCCCGACGCGTTGAACGAGGCGATCGAGAAGTGGATGAAGGGGAAAGGGTGGAAATGAGCTCTAGAGCTGTTGAGCTGTTGAGCTGTTGAGCTGTTGAGCTGGATAGCTAAACAGCTCAATCGCTCAACCGCTCTTCATCGCTGGATCGCGTACGACACCTTCACGAACAGCGACCGATCCGCGCGCAGGAGATCGGCGCGGTCGTTGAGGATGCGGTCGTCGCCGTAGCCGGCGAAGAGGACGGTCTGCCAGTTGAGGCGGTAGGAGTAGAGCAGCGATCCGCCGAAGGATCCGCTGTGGCGCGGGACGGGGAAGAGATAGCGCTGCGGCTCGCGGCTGACGTCGACGTATTGGCCGATGGCCCGCAGCTGCGAGCTGGCGGAGAAGCTGTAGTTCAGCCGGACACGCGAGACTTCCGCGGTGAAGAGGTGGCCGGGATCGGCCGTGCCGCGGACGCTCAGCTCCTGGTGCTTGAGGATCAGCTCCGCCTCCAGGTGCTGCGTGGGGCGGAAGATGGCGTCGATGGACGTGTCGTAGCCGCGCGCCGGACGTGAATTGGCGAAATCGATCGCCTCGCCCGCCGAGCCGTTGAGCGTGAGGTTCGAGAACGTCCGCGACGGATTCGCCGTCACCAGGTAGGCGAGGTACGACTCCGACAACGTCTCCCCGTTGTCCAGGCGATAGCGCGCGCCGGGATGAATCTCCAGGAGCACGAGCGAATTGCGGATGGCCCGGAACGATCCCGAAACGTACTGCTCCTGCGACACGGTGCCGTCTGCGTCGCTGACGTGATCGCCGTGCGCCGAGATCCGGTAATTCGTGAAGAAGCCTTTCTCCGGCCACCAGCTCCGGCCGGCGTCCGCGACCTCCTCGCGGATCCCGACCTGCGTGACGAATCCGTCGTCGGCACGGAAGCCTTTGCCGTAATCGAGACCCGACAGGAACCAGTCGTAGCTGCGCGTGTTGTGCGTCCACGCCACCTTAGCCGCGTGCGACGAGACGCTTACGCCGCCTTGCAGGTTCTCCGTGTCGCTGAAGAGATATTGCCCGGTGACCTGGTCCTTCTCCGTCGGCCGCCATTCGAAGTCGGGACCGATCACCCGATTGTGTCCGTCGCCGCGGTACTCGCGGATCGTCGTCAGCATGCCGACGGCGGAGCGTCCGAGCTCGTGCCGGACGCGCGCGATGCCGGCGAGCGATTCGAAATCCTGATCGACCGTACCGGAACCGAGGGGGCCCGGGACGATGATGCGGCCGCCGCCGCGGTCGGCGGCGATCAGCGTCGTCCATTCGGTCGCCCCGCTCTTGCCGGTGGCGCGCAGCCCCCAGCGCGGCGAGGTGATGGTGCGCGTGTAGACGGCCTGGATCGGCGTGTCGAAGAGGTCGGTCCCTTCCAGAAAAAAGGGCCGCTTCTCCGCCAGGAAGACGGCGAAGCGCTGATTGGTGGTGATCTGCGCGACGTCCGACTCGATCTGCGAGAAGTCGGGATTGAGCGTGGCGTCGATGGCCGTGTCGGTGGTCGGCGACCACTTCACATCGACGCCGGCGTTGTTGTCGATGGAGCGATTGCCGAGGCGCGAGCCGAAGTCGTCGACCGGCGTGTCGGTCACCTGCGTGGTGACGTACGGCGCGACGATCAGGTGCTGCGAGCCGGGCAGATCGGTGATGCCGCCGAGCATGAGCTCATGGCAGACCAGGCAGTTGCCGTTCTTCGGAATCGGCACCATCGACGCGGAGTAACGGAACTGCCGCGGCCAGGTGCGGAGGATGTTGAAGCCGAAGCTCTTCGGGTCGCTCTCCTTGTAGCGCAGCGTGGTGACCGGGATGCGGTATTCGGCCACCCAGCCGGTGGAGGTGACCTTCGTCGCCGTGTCATAGAAGAAATCGGGCGAGAAATCCTCGCTGCCGCTGGCGTCGTTCAAGAGCGCGTCGGCCTGCACGCCGCTCGGATTGACCCGCAGCTCGAGCGCCACCTTCCCCTCGGCACGCGCGTCGATGATCACCGCCACGTTGTCCTGATCGCCGAACACATGGTCGCGTTCCACCAGCGGCGCGCGGATCTTCGACGGATCGCTGTCGCGGCAGTCGATGCCGACGTAGAGGTAATGCTGGTCGTACATCACCCGCGCGATCGTCTGCATCGGCGGCTCGGTGTTGTCGCTCTTGTAGTACTCGTAGAACTTCGTGATGACCAGCGCGCCGCTCCAGGCGGGGTCGGAGAGGTCGCCGTCGAGGGTGATCGGGGCGGTGGCGCGGGGAAGCGTCAGCTCGTCGGCCCGGGCCAGACAGCAGAGGGCGGACAGCAGACAGCAGGCGATCAGGGAGCGCATGGCGAATGATTACCGACGTCTTTGACGGACGCGGAAAACATTCGTTAGCAAGTCGTTGGCAGTTGGCCGTAGGCCGTTGTCGGTAGCTCCGGCCAACTGCCAACGAACAACTGCCAACTACTACCGCGAAGCGCCCGGCTGGCCGATCTGGATCTCGCCGTCTTCGGCGAAGAGCTCGACCTTCTCGCCGCCGCCGCCGATCTTGCCGGTGGCGTGGACGCGCGTCTTGCCGTTGACCTGGTCGCGCTTCACGGTGAGGCCGGTGAAGTCGGCGTGGATGCCGACCGCGTCTTCCTGCGTCGTCAGCACCGTCGCGTCGATGTCGGCGCCGAAGCGCGGACCGAAGTTGAGGATGATGTTCCCCTTCGTCGTCTTCGCGTTGATGTGCTGCGTGTGCAGGCGCGGATCCATGGTCAGCGAGAGATCGCCGGAGCGCGTCTCGGCGTCGACGGAGCTCGCCGCCTGGTTGACGATGATGTCGCCGCCGCCGTTGTGCAGCGAGAGCGGACCGGCCGAGTAGATGACACGCAGCGTGCCGGCGCCGGTGCCGATCTCCCCACCCTTGCGCGCCGAGCGGACGAGCACTTCGCCGGCCTCGGTGCGCGCGCTGATCGTGCCGAAGATGTCGCTCAGGTCGAGCGGACCGCCGCCCGAACGGACGCTGCAGTCGCCCGTCACCGTGCCGAGGGTCACCTGACCGGCGCCGGTCTGAATGCTGACGAAGCCGCGCACTTCACCGATGTGGAAGTTGCCGTAATTCGTCGCGTACATGAAGTTGCCCTGCACCAGCGGCGTCTGGATCGTCTCCGAATACGCGGCGATGTTCTGGTTGGCCTGCACGGGGCTGATGCGGATCGGGTTCGGCGTCGGCCTCGCCGCCATGCGCACCGAACGGATGTCGTCCTGGCTTCCACCTCTGCTGAGCAGGAAGATGTTTCCCATCAGCGCGGTGGTGGTCATCGACGGTCCGCCGGCGTTGTTCACCAGGCCGCGGAACGCGTTGCCGGAGATCCGTCCGCGCACCGGCAGGTTGGTCCTGAAGTCGCCCTTGATCGACTGCGCGATCCAGTCGAGATTCGATTCGCCGCTGACCTGCACCTCGATACCGCCGTTGATGGTCGTCAGCTGCACCGGCTGCGAAGGCTTCGCGTCGCTCAGGAAATGGATGTCGCCGTTGGCGCTGTCGACCGTCGCCGCGCCGCCCACTCCTTCGAGCGTGATGTCGCCGTTCGTGTTCTTGACCGTGACCGTGCTGGCGATGTTCGAGATCCTGATGTGCTCGCCCATGCTCCCCTTCACGTGCACCTGCGACGCGCGCGGGACGCGGATGACGTAGGCCACGTTGCTCTTCCACTTCGACTCGTGCGTCCCCGTGATGACGGTGCGGATGACGCGCGTCTTGTTGTCGCCTTCCATCAGGATCTGCGTCTGCTCGCGCCCTTCCTTCAGCGAACCGGCATCGGGCGCGCCGACGACCTTGACCACGGAGACCGAGACGCCCTGCTGATCGCTGCCGACGACGTCGACGTTGCCGACCGGGTTCTCGATCCACAACGAGCCGCCCGCTTCCATCGGGAAGTCGCGGACGAAGCGCTCGGTGTGGCTGAGCGGCGCGGCGACGAGCGCTCCACATGCGAGGAGCGCGATGGCCGCCAGGCCGCCGATTCGGAACGAAGCTCTCATCACGGTTGGATCTTGCCCAATGCCTCTGCCGCCTTGGTGCGGACGTACACGTTTTCGTCGTCCTGCATCGCCTTCTGCCGCAGCGTGTCGACGGCGGCGGAGTCGAGCTGGCCGCTGGCGGCGAGACGCGCCAGCGCGTCGACGGCCTTGATGCGGACGGCGGGATTCGGATCGTTCTTCAGCGCGGTGATCAACGCCTCGCGCGTATCGAGGGTCATCGTGGGAAGCGTCTTCAGCGTGTCGACGGCCTTGATGCGCACCCCTTCATGCGTGTCGTTGCGCAGCACCTTGGCCAGCGCCTGGGCGATCTCCGGATCGGCGTTGCTCGGATCGGTGTAGGCCTGCTTGACCCAGTCGATGGCGCGGGAGCGCGAGGGCGACATCTGGTCCTCGTTCTCCATGACGTACGCCATGAGCCGGACCATGCTCTTGTCGTTCGGCGCGCCGGTCACGGTGACGTGCTGCGTGACGTCGAACGAGAGCGCGATCTGATCGTCGTTCGGGTTCGCGTCGTTGAACTGCACGTTCTGGATGTCGGGACGCCCTTCGATGTTCGGATTGATGTTGTTGGCGTTGACCGTGCGCGTCTCGGCGATGGAGAACGCGGCCGGCTGGATGGCGGCCGGAAGGCGCTCCACGTTCGCGACGCCGGTCGGCTGCAGCCGGATCGGCGCGGTGCGATGTCCGGCCAGGTACGAGCCGCCGGCCAGGATGACCACCGCCGCGGCCTGCGACAGCCACTTCACCGCCGGGCGGCGCATGAACGGAATGACGTTCGTCTTTTCAGCGACGCCGATCTCGGCGAGGAAACGCTGGCGGATCCGCGCGGGAGGCTCGAGCTCGGGGAGCTCCGCCATCATCCGCCACGCTTCCTTCATGCCCTGCCACTCGTCGGCGCACTCGGCGCAGCTCTCGATGTGCTGATGCGCCGTCTCGCGCGACTGGGCGTCGAGCGACTCGGTCAGCAGCAGGGGAAAGCTTTCTCTCATTGCACTGCATTCAGCCATCGGTCACCTCCGCGGGTGTCGGCAGTCAGCGCCTTCTTGAGCGTTTCCATCGCGCGGAACACGCGCGTCTTCACCGCTCCCTCGCTGCATCCGGCAATCTGGGCGATCTCGGCGTACGACAGACCCTGATAGCGCGACAGCAGGATCGCTTCGCGCTGCTCGGGGGTCAGCGCCTGGAGCGCCTTCTGGACCCGCACCTCGTTCTCGCGCTGCTCCAGAGTCCGGTCGGGACCGTGCTCCAGCGGAGCAGGCAGCGAGATCAGCACTTCTTCGGATTCCTTGTTTCTGTTGTCCGCTTTCCTCAAGTAATCGCGGCACCAGTTCGCGGTGATGGAAAACAACCACGTCGACAGTTTTGCGTCGCCATGGAACTGGTTGGCATGCTTGATCATCTTGACGAAAACTTCCTGCACCGCATCCTCGGCCGCCTCGGCGTTCTTCAGGAAGCGGAACGCGAAGTTGTAGATCCGCCCGCTGTAGCGGTCGTAGATCTCGGAAGCGGGGGAGAGGTCACCCGCCTGAACGATACGCATCAGCTCCTGATCGCTCAGGTGGTTCATCTCCCCTGTTTCTCGTTGTTTCGACGGTGGCATGGTGAAAAGGTTACGGGCGGCACGGCGATTGAGCTTTTAGGCTGTTCAGCTCTTCAGGCGGGCCAATTCCGTCCTCCTCAAGAGCTTAAGAGCTCAATCGCTTAAGAGCTTCGCATCCCAACAACCTCCCCCAACCGTTCATTCGACTCGGTGACCGCCACGATCAGCGCCATGAGGTCGAGCATGATGTAGAAGACCTCGGTGTCGCCGAAGTTGAACTCGAAGAGTCCGGCCACGGCGAGGCCGACGGTGATGGCCACGCCGGCCTGCGCGAACGCCCGCGCCGGACCCTTCCACGCCTTCGCGCAGTGGCGGATAAACAGCACCAGCAGAAGGAGATAGGCGGCAAGGGCGGCGATCCCGCGTTCCGCCCAGATCTGCAGGATAGTGTTGTGGAGATGGGGAATCCGGAACCGCGGCGCGTCGTGACGCCGATACAAGGGGTAGATCTCCTTGACATTCGCCGGTCCCACGCCGAGGAGCGGGTAGTCACGGATGATCTCGGCGCCGGCCTCGGCCATGCGGATCCGGTCGAGGTTCGACTGCTGCCTCGTGTCGAAGATCGAGATCATCCGCCCGAACAGCGACAGCGGCATGAAGGTGATGAAGAAGACCAGCGCCGGCGCCGCCCACGCCAGCAGCTTCGGCTTGGTGAAGAGCAGCACGGCGAAGATCGCGCTGATCCAGCCGAGCCAGATGCTGCGCGTGAAGGTCAGCAGCAGCGTCAGCGTCACGATCGCCGCCGGAATCCAGAGCCACCACTTCCGCAGATGCGCGGCGAGGATGATCACCAGCAGCGAGATCGGCAGCAGCAGTCCGGAAAAGGTCATGACGTGCGTGACCGGCCCGGTGATGCGGTGCTCGAGATCACGCTGGTGCAGCGCGAAGTACTGCACGAGGCCGATGCCGGCGCTGATCGTTCCCATGGCGATGTGCAGCCACAAGGCGAGCGTCCGCATGCGCGGAAAGGTGCGGAAGAACATCAGGCCGATGGGGAAGGTGAGCATCTTCACCCAGAGCATCCCCTCGAAGTACGGATGGATCGAACGCGCGGCGACGATCGACGAGATGCTGGAGACGATGCCGTAGAGCGCCAGCGGGTAGTAGAGGATGTGGAAGCTCGGAGTGATCTGCCGTTTCCAGAGCGCCCACCCGAGGAAGACGATGGTCAGGCCGGCGAAGCTCTCCGCCAGCGCGATCTTCCCCTGACAGAAGACGTGCAGGAGGTAGAGACAGAGCGAGATCTGGAGCGCGACCGGGAGTTTTTCAGGAAGGCCGAGGCGCGCCGCGATCGACACGTGACGGCGTCACGCCTCGTCGAAAGCTTCTTCGACCAGCATGACCGGAATGTCGCTGACGATCGGATAGACGCGGTGGCACTTCACGCACTGCAGCCCCTGCTCGACGACCGGCTCCTCGCCGCGGAACTTCTCGCGGTATTTGTCGCGCACGAGCGTCCGCCTGGCCTCGGAGAGCGGCACGAGCTTCACCTCCTGCTTGCACAGCGGGCACGCGAGGATCTCGAGCAGTTCGTTGTCGATTGCCATCGGGCGCGGATCATAGCAAATGGAGCTGTTCAGCCGTTAAGCTGTTGAGCTTTTGAGCCGCTCAATCGCTCAATCGCCAAACAGCTCAATGGCTTCCATTCTCCACCTCGCCGCAGGCAATCGCTGGACCGGCGCCGCCGCTCCGGCGTTCGCCGAGGTGGAGGCGTTGCGCGCGGGCGGCGTCGACGCGCATTACGCGTATGTCGGCGGCTACAAGCTCGAAGAGAAGATCGGACATCTCGCCTTCGCGCATCCGCTGATCGAGAAGGCGCAGAACCCGCTGTCGTTCCGGCGCACAGTGAGTGCGTTGCGGCACTTCATCAACGAGCACGGCGTCGAGCTCGTGCACGCGCACCTCACGTACGACCATTGGCTGGCCCGCTTCACCGGAGCGCGAATGGCCCGCACGTTTCATTCGCGCCGCGTCATGCGTGCCGATCCGTTCACGCGCTCGCTGATCGCGAAGACCGACCTGCTCTGCGTCATCAACGATGCGTTCGCGCTGCAAAATGCGATCTTCACGCCGCCCCCCGTCGATCATCGACAGTTCCATCCCGACGGCCCGAATGTCCGCGCGCAGTACGGCATCGCGCCTGACGTGCCGCTGGTCGTCGCGATCGGAAAGCTCACCGCCGATCGCGGCTTCGAGCATGTCCTGCGCACGGTCGCCGTGTGGAGAGAGGCGCCTTCGCCTGTCCATCTGATGATCATCGGTCACGGCCCCCACCGCCCGGCGCTGGAGTCGCTGGCGAGCGAGCTCGGAATCGCGTCGCGCGTGACGTGGGCCGGCTATCACGAGGACGATCTGGCGGAGCATTACCGCGCCGCCGACGCGCTGCTCTTCACCGCGCGCGGCTCGGACGAAGGACATCGCGCGATCCTCGAGGCGATGGCGTGCGGCGTTCCGGCGGCGTCGTATCCGATCGAAGGCGTCGCCGCGCTGACGGGCCCTGAACAGATCGCCGCGTCGGCCACGCCGGACGCGCTCGCGGCAATCGTGGCAGGCACAATCGGCCGTCCCGATCTGCGCAAGAGCGTCGCGGCGCAATCGTATGAATTCGGTTACTCCCGGGCGGCGCAACGCCTTATTTCCGGATACGGATTACAATCGGAGCGGGTCCGTAAGCTGTAATGAACATTTCGGTCGTTGCGACCTTCTCGGCGCAAGCTCTCGGCGCGGCGGTGATCTCCATCCTGCTGCTCGGTTTTCATCGCCAGTACCGTAAGTCGTACCTCCTCCACTGGACCCTGGGCTGGGCGGCGGTGGCGGTTTTTCGCCTCACCGCCGGACTCACACCGCTGGTGATCAGCGCCGCGCGCATTCCGCTGGCGATCACGTCGAGCGTCGCCGGCTGCCTGCTCGTCGCGTGGCTCTGCTTCGGCGTCTTCGAGCTGGTTCGCCGCCGTCCCGTGCGGCTCCTCGACGCGCGCAACATCCTCCTCGGGCTCGGCGCGATCGGCCTTCTGGCCTGGGTCGTTCCCGGATTGCGCGAGGTGATCGCCGCGATCGGCTTCGGCGGCGCGGCCATCGCGCTCTGGCGCGCACGGAACCGGCGCGAAGGCGTCGGCTTCACGATCCTCAGCGTGGCGTTCGCCGCCTACGGTTTCCTCGTGCCGATCTTCTCCGGCTCGATCGATTTCCTGGTGCTGACGGTGATGGGCGTCGGCATGATCGCCTGCCTGCTGGAGGACGAGCGCGAGGCGGCGGAGCTGGCGACGGTGGAGATCGAGCACCTCGCCTACCACGACGCGCTGACCGGCTTGCCGAACCGCCCGCTCTTCATCGACCGCCTGATCGTCTCGCTGGCGCAGGCGACGCGCGCCAATCAACGCCTTGCGGTCTTCTTCCTCGATCTCGATCGATTCAAGGACATCAACGACTCCCTCGGGCACTCGACCGGCGATCAGCTGCTGAAGGAAGTGGCCGAGCGCATCCGCCGCTGCGTGCGCGAGGGCGACACAGTGGCGCGCATGGGCGGCGACGAGTTCACGCTGCTGATCCCGCAGATCGACAACATCGAAGACGCGGCGAAGATCGCGCAGAAGATCATCGAGACGTTGAAGATCCCGTTCTTCATTCACGAGCGCGAGCTGTTCGTGACGACGAGCGTCGGCATCAGCATCTTCCCGAGCGACGGCGCCGATCCGGAGACGCTGGTGCGCAACGCTGACACGGCGATGTATCGCGCCAAGGACCAGGGGCGTGACAACTACCAGCTCTACGCGCCGGCGATGAACGCGCGGGCCCTGGAGCGGCTGGCGCTGGAGAACATGCTGCGGAAGGCGGTGAGCCAGAAGGAGCTGGTGCTTTTCTACCAGCCGCTGGTCGACGTCGAGACGCGCGTGATCACCGGCGTGGAGGCGCTGATCCGCTGGCGCCATCCGGAGCTCGGCCTGCTGTCGCCCGCGCATTTCATCAGCGTGGCGGAGATGTCGGGCCTGATCGTCCCGATCGGAGAGTGGGTCCTGCTGACGGCGTGCAAGCAGGCGAAGGCGTGGCATCGGAAGCTCGACCAGCGGATCAAGGTGTCGGTGAATCTCTCCGCGCGGCAGTTCCAGCAGCCGGACCTCACGGAGCAGGTGCGCCGCGCGCTCCACGAGAGCGGCCTCGATCCGGCCTTCCTGGAACTGGAGATCACGGAGAGCAACGCGATGCAGAACGCCGACAACACGATCTACACGCTGCGCGAGCTGAAGACGTTAGGCGTGCATATTGCCATGGATGATTTCGGTACTGGATATTCGTCACTCAATTACCTGAAGCGTTTCCCGATCGATACGCTGAAGCTCGACCAGATGTTCGTGCGCGACGTGGTGACCGATCCGACCGACGCCGCGATCGTCAGCGCCGTGATCGCCATGTCCCACAGCCTCAGGCTCACAGTCGTGGCCGAAGGGGTGGAGACGGAGGAGCAGTTCGAGTTCCTGCGGAAGGAAGGCTGCGACAAGGTCCAGGGCTTCCTCTACAGCGCCCCCCTCGCCGCCGAAGCACTCGAGCGCTACCTGATCGGCCAGCGAGCTGTGGCGCGGTAATTCACAGGAGACCGACCGGGCTCGTCGTCCCCCCGTGGCCTACAGCGTCCGCAGCACTGCGCGGACCGGACTGGCGTCGGCGCCGATGAGGCGGAGCGGGAGGGCGATCAGTTCGTATTCGCCTTCGTCCACGGTGTCGAGCACGATCCCTTCGATGATCGCCATGTCGTTGCGGGCGAATGCCTGGTGTGCTTCCAGCTCCTTCGAGTCGAACGGGTCGACGGACGGCGTGTCGATGCCGATCGTGATCACGCCGCGCTTGTGGAGGAACTCGACCAGCTCCGGCGAGAGGCTGGCGAAATCGTTGTTCCAGTTGCGGTGGTCGGGGAACGTGCCGGTGCGCAGCAGCAGGCGCGGCGCGGAGAGCTGCCGGCCGGCGAGATCGGCGGGCATGATGCGGCGCCCGCGATCGACCGCGACGTGCAGCACGTTGCAGCGTCCGAGGTAGAAATCGAGGCGGCGCGAGGCGATGTCGTCGCCCGTGGCGACGTAGTGGCTCGGTGCGTCCGTGTGCGCGCCGACGTGTACCGTCGTGTTGATCTCCGAGAGCGTGAGGTTCGCGCCGTCGTTCATGTCGAGATTCAGGCGCCGCACGTACGGCGTGTCGCCGGGCCAGACGCCGATGTGGGCGTCGACCGGCGGCGAGATGTCGATCAACGCCATTCGTAGCGCTCGTCGACCTTCATGTCGCCCTGCGGGAAATGAATCGTGAGCTTGCGGCGGATCGGGCGGTCATGGCGGCCGACCCACAGCTCCCCTTCGCCCGAGTCATGCTTGTCGACGATCAGGTGGTAGGTGAACTTCTTCTCCTTCGCGTCCCACTGCAATTGGTCGAGCTTCAATCCTTCGTCCACCCCTCCCTCCGCGAACGCCACCGGGCCTTTGTTCGACAGCTCGTAGAGGTCGTGCGTAAGGCCCATGCGCACCAGCGTCACGATCAACGCGTGACTGATCTGCGCCGGCGAGCCGTTCGCGCTGAAGCGGATCGTCGACGGCTTGCCCGCCATCTCGCCGTCCGCGTCGATCGAGGCGATGTTGCCCGGCAGCACGTTCATCGTGCCGCTGAGGTGCGACTCCACCGCGCCCGTCGTGCGGGTGGTGAATCGGAGCGAGACCTGCTTCGCGTTTTCCAGTTCCTTCTCCACGGCGGCGAGGCGCTCCGCGGGCGGCGACGGCGGCGCGCTGGCGCAGGCGACGGTGAGCAGAAGCGCGGCGATGAACAGTTTTCTCATGCGGATGCAATCACCTTCATTTCGACCGAGATCGGAGTCGGCAGCGAGTCGACGCCGACTGTCGTGCGCGTCGGCTGAATCGCGCCGAAGTACTCGGCGTAGATCTTGTTGAAGCGATCGAAGTCACGCTTCATATCAGTCAGATACACCGTCACGTCGAGAATCTTTTCCAGCGAGCTCCCCGCTTCCGCGAGAATCGCGCGCAGATTGTCGACCACGGCGCGCGTCTGCGCCTCGATTCCCTCGGGGATCTCGTTCGTTCCGGCGCGCCGCGGCCCGATGCCGGAGAGGAACAGCAGGTCGCCGACGCGCCGCGCGTGCGGATACGGCCCAACCGGCTTCGCCGCTTTGTCCGTCTGCACCACATCAGGCCGATCCGGCGTCTCCGGCGGCAGCTCCGCGAGGATGTTGTGCGTCTCCAGTCCCGTGCCGATGTCCTCGAACGCCGGCACCGGTCCCTCATCGAATTCCTTCTCGAACTCGATCTCCTTCCGCTCGTTCGGCGTCAGCTCGACGATCGCGTTCCCCGTCCCCCACACCGGCGCGTACTCCCACACCTTGCCGTCGTACTTGTTGTGCTCCCCCATCACCGCGCCGAGCCACCAGATCGCCTTGAAGCCCATGTCGGCGTTCGCTTCGCGCCCGAACTCGCGCGCCACCTGCGCCACGTCCTCGAGCCGGCCTTCGCCGAGCATCTCCAGGATCTTGCGGTTCCACTCGTCGTCTTTCTGCGACGAGATGCGGTCGCGCGCCGGATCGATCTCCGCCACTTCGTAGCGATTGGAGAGATTCGTCACCACGACGACGATCGTCTTCCTGCCGTAGCGCTCGATCGCCGCCCGCGCCGCGAATCCGAGGGCGCGCGTCTCCTCGCGCTCCGCGTAGATGTTGCAGGAGACCACGCTGGCCGGGATGGCGTTGTTCGGCGTCAGCAGCTTCAGCGCGACCACCGTGCCGGTGTCGATCGGGAAGCCGCGATAGTTCACCGTCGCCGCCTGCATCCCATGCTCCCTGCAGAGCCGGCAATAGAGCTCGCCGAACGCCGGATCGATCCGGAATTCGTACGGGATCTCTCCGTACTCGTACCAGTTCTGATCGACCAGCACCCACTTCGGCTGCGGATCGGTCTGGAAGAGATGGCCGATGACCGAGAACCATTGCGTGGAGTAGAGAAGGATGAGCTCCGCGCCCGATGCCTCGATCTGTTTGCCGACGTGTTCGTATGCCTGGCGCAGCCGCGCCCAGCCTTCGTTCTTTTCCGGCGCGAGCAGTGGATGCGGTTGACCGGGAACGATGAATGCCTTCTGGATCAAGCGCTCACTCCCTGCGTCGTCGCTTCGCCCTTCAACTGCGGATCCCAGCCGACCACCGCGTTCCCCGTCCCGATCACGGTCCAGTAGCCGAACAACTCGCCTGGATAGTCGGGGAAGTCGAGCGCCGACAACATCCAGGCGAACGAGCCGGCCTTCACTTCACTCACCGCGTGGTCCATGAACTCCGGGAGAATCGCGATGAGCTCGCGCGTCCGGCCGCGGCGCATCAGGTCGATGACCTTCATGTCCCACAGATATCCGGAGTGCTCGTACACGTGCTCGCGCGACATGTCCTCGGGGATCTCCGGCTCGGTGGTGAAGTGGCGATGGGAGAGCGTGTTCGACGCCAGCAGCACGGCGCGGCGGCCACTCTTCTCGATGGCCCGCTTCGTAGCCTGGCCGAGCTTGATCATCTCGTTCTGGCCCATCTCGTTCGAGAAGTAGTAGGGCGAGTTGTTCGACGAGATACCGACGATCGGGATGTCCCACTCGGGATTCATCATGTGACACGACACGATGGTTCCGTAGTCGACGCGGAAGTGCGGGTTGCGCATCATCTTCGTCATCAGCCCCGCTTCGCGCCCTTCCTCCGCGATCAGCTCCGCCAGCTCGACGTCGACCTTGATGTCGTAGTTGAAGCGGAAGAGGTTCGGAAAGATCGGGTCGACCGACAGGCCGTGGAACTCCGGCATGCCGAGGAAGTGGTGGCCGATGACCGTCTGCCAGTGCGGCGAGTGGACGAGCAGCACGTCGGGCTTCTTCGCCAGGAAGTGCTTGCGCGCGCGCTCGTAGCCCCAGCGCAGGACCTCCCAGCCGCACTCCGACTTCGGCTCGTTGCGCCAGTGGTTTTCGCCGTAGACAATGTGCGGCGGATGCGGCGCGAGGAGTCCCCCGACGATTTCGCCTTTGCTCATGGGCGAAAGTGTAAACGCAACGCCCGGCCGCGCCGTCGGTAATGAAAATGCGACAACTGGTTCTGGCGATCGTCATTGCGTCAGCTGCGTCGAGCCTCTCCGCCGCCGAGCCGATCTCGCAGGTGTTGCCCTGCGGCAAGGTCGGAATCGTCGGCGGCCTCGGCGCCGGAGTCGACCTGCAGCGGCAGATGGTCGACACTCGGCGTTTCCCCGAAGCCGTATGCAACGACGGCACGCCGGCAGTCTTCTACTTCGCGCGCTACACGAAGGAAGAAGATCGCGATAAGTGGGTGATCTTTCTCCAGGGCGGCGGCTTGTGCTCGACCGCGCAGGCCTGCGCGAACCGCTGGTGCAGCTTCGACACGAACTACGGCATGGATAAGATGACGACTTCGCTCACGAAGCCGTCAATCCGCGGCAACGGCTTCCTCGATCCGCGCGCCGACAACCGTTTCGGAAGCTGGAACCGCGTCCTGATCTATTACTGCAGCTCCGACGGCTGGACGGGAACGAGCACGAAAACGGTGCAGGCCAGCGGCGGCGGGAAGACGGTCGAGTTCAACATCAACTTCCGAGGCTCCCGCATCGTCGACGCCGTTCTCGAGACGCTGCGCTACGCGAACCTCGGACGCACACGCGCCGTTCGCATCGGCCAGCAGCAGGCCGGGCTTCCCGATCTCGACAACGCGACGGAGATCCTCTTCGGCGGTTCGTCCGCCGGCGGACGCGGAGCGATCGACAACGCGGACCGCGTCAACGCGAAACTCCACGCCACCAACCCGAACGTCGTCTTCCGCGTCGTGATCGACGCGATCTTCGACGTCGATCGGCAGAATCTCGACTGGACGAAGACCACGTTGTGCGCCGAAGGTCCGAACGGTTGCAGCTACGAGTTGGCCGCGCGGCAATCGCACGATCAGGTCGACGGCGAGTTTTACGCCGCCATCCGCGACGAAAGCTGCCTCACATGGCATGCGGCGCACGCGCCAGGGACCGAGTGGCGTTGCGCCGACAGCTACCACGAGGTGACGAATCACGTGACCACGCCGATGTTCGTCCACATGGATGAACAGGACGAAAACATCGGCGGCGATTTCGTCGAAGCCGGCTTCGGAACCGCGAGCGACTTCGGAACGGGCATCGAGCAGCAACTGCGCGCCCTCGCCACCCTGAATACGACCGCCGAGGAGAAAGGGACGCTCGGCACCCCCGGCACATTCGGCCCGCAATGCACCGACCACGAGTCGTTCGCCAATGACCCCGCCGTGTTCGACGTCCGCCTCGGCGGCCTGTCGTACCACGACACGGTGTGGAACTGGTGGAGCGGCGGGCAGCCGCAGACTGCGATTCACACGTTCAGCGGCCCGGGCAAGGCGCCCGGCTGCCCTTGAGGAGTGCGGACGTCTCGTCCGCACTTTTTCAAATCATCAGTGCAATGCGTTCCGGCCACGATCGTGTATACGGCCAATTCTCCAATCCCGCCTTCGCAGGATTGTTCAAAACGTACGTGACAGTTCTCTGCAGTTGTTCCGAATCCCGCATCAGCACGTCGAAGTAATCGGCCTGCCAGAAGCGTCCGCTCCTGCCGAGCATCTTGTTCGCTCGATGCGACGTGAACGACTTCCATTGCTTGATGACGGCATCCAGTTCAGCGTCCGCCAGGCGAAACACGACATGCACGTGATTTGGCATTAACGCCATCGCGACCATCTCGTACGCATTCCCGTCACCGTAGTCAAACGCGGATTGGACCATCACGGCTACTTCAGAGTTCCGAAGCCAGCACTTGCCACGATGTATGTCGAGATCGTCTTCAGTAACCTTGAAGATCGCTCGCTCCACACGACGCGCTTCGACGCCGTCGTGACGGTCTTCACGTGCCGATCTGAGAGCTTTACGCATCTCGGCGAGGCGTTCTTCGACGTAACGCGGAAGCGAGTCGGCGAGGCGGAACGTCACGAAGTAGATGCCATTCGGAACATGCCAATGCGGCATGTTGGTGCGTTTGCGGGCGATGACATTGGCGTACCAGTACTTCATGAACGAAGTGCGGACGAGACGTCCACACTCCTCTTTTACAACTTTACGCAGATGTTTTTTGACTCGGTGAAGAACTCGAGCGAGGCGAAGCCGCCTTCGCGGCCGACGCCGCTCTCGCGCATGCCGCCGAAGGGGACGCGCAAGTCACGCAGCAGCCAGCAGTTGATCCACACGGTGCCGCTGTCGATGGCGGCGGCGACGCGGTGGGCGCGCTGGAGGTCGCGCGTCCAGACCGTCGACGCCAGGCCGTAGCGCGTGGAGTTGGCGAAGGCGACGGCCTCTTCTTCGTCATCGAACGGCGTCACGGTCACGACAGGGCCGAAGATCTCTTCCTGCAGGACGCGGCAGTTCGTGCCGAGGCCCGTGATGATCGTCGGCTCGACGAAGTAGCCGCGACGGTCAACACGTTGACCACCGGCGACGACCGTGCCGCCTTCCTGCTTCGCCAGGTCGATGTAGCCGGTGACCTTCTTCAGGTGATCGGCGCTGATCAGCGCGCCGACGTCGGTCGACTCGTCGAGCGGATCGCCGATCTTCAGCTTCCGCGTCGCGGCGACGAAGCGCTCGAGGAACGCGTCGTATGCGCCGCGCTCGACGAAGATGCGCGATCCGCACAAGCAGATCTCGCCCTGGTTCCAGAAGCTGGAGCGGATCGACGTCGCCACCGCGTCGTCGAGATCGGCGTCGGCGAAGATCAGGTTGGGGTTCTTCCCGCCGAGCTCGAGCGAGATCTTCTTGAATCGCGGCGACGCGTTCGTCGCCACCGCCGCGCCTGTGACCGTGCCGCCGGTGAAGGAGATCAGCGGCACATCGGGATGCGACGTCAGCGCGCGGCCCGCCTTGTTGCCGTAACCGTGAACGATGTTGATCACGCCGGGCGGAATGCCGGCCTCGATCGACAGCTCGGCGAGCCGGTTCGCCGTCAGCGGCGTCAGCTCGCTCGGCTTGGCCACGCAGGTGTTCCCTGTGGCGATGGCCGGCGCGATTTTCCACGACAGCAGATAGAGCGGCAGGTTCCACGGCGAGATCAATCCCGCCACTCCCAGCGGCTGCCGCAGCGTGTAATTGAGCGCCGTGCCGTCGGTCGGATGCGCCTCGCTCGACTGATGCAGGATGCCGGTGGCGAAGAAGCGGAAGTTCAACACCGCGCGCGGAATGTCGAGCCGCCGCGCGAGCGAGATCGTCTTCCCGTTGTCCTGCGACTCGAGGCGCGCGAGCTCCTCGAGGTTCTGCTCGATCAGATCGGCGAGCTTCAGCAGCAGCCGGCTGCGCTCTGCCGCAGGCGTGCGCGACCACGCCGAAAAGGCGCCCTTCGCCGCCGCGACGGCATCGTCAATGTCTTGACCATCGCTGTCGGGAATCGCGGCGATGACTTCCTCGGTCGCCGGATTGATGTCGTCGATGTAGCTCGCGGAGTGCGGCGGGACGAAGCGGCCGCCGATGAAATTACCGAGTGGCAAGGAACTCCTCCGGGTCGAACTCCCAGCGGTCGATGTCCGGATCCCACGAGTCCCACGGCACGATCGCCGCCATCCGCTCCCGCAGCTGCGGCGGAATGACCTCGGGGACGATGAACGCCTTCTGCCGGCGCAGTTTGTACGGATTGCGGAACTCGAATCCGAGTACGCCGAGGATGTAGCGGGCGATGTACCAGGTGGCCTGCGGATTCCAGCCGTGCGCGATCTTCACCACCACGCCGAGGCCTTCCGGAAATTCGGGATGCTCGATGGCCAGGCCGAGCAGGCCGTCCGCGCCTTCTTTCGCCAGCACGCGGCCGTGACATGCCTTGAGGACCGTCGAGTCTAGGCGATTGAAGCCGCCGATCAGGTCGGGATGCTCGATCATCGCGTTCCAGATCCAGTCCTGCTCCCGCTCGGTCACCAGGTTCGCGAAGAGTCGCGTGAGATCGGTGACCGTCATCGACACGGTCGGCAATCCGCAGCCGTCCTTGGCGATCGTTCCCATCTTCCAGTCGTCGCCGAGGACTTCGCGGATGTAGTGCAGGTACTCCTGAAAAAACGGGTGGTGCGGCCAGACGTAGCCGACGCGCGACCAGCCCCGGACGCGGCAGCCGCGGAGGATCGCCGCGTGCTCGCCGGAGCAGCAGTGGTACCAGCGCCGCGGGCGGCGGACCTGCCGGCCGAACTGCACCAGCGGCACGTCGTGCGGCGTCTGCATCAGTCCCCACTCCGATTCGCGAAGGATGGAGCGCGCCACGCGGACGTGCTCCGTGTCGCCGTTGTGCGAGGCCACGGAGATCGCCCGCTGCTCGCCGTTCAGCTCGCGCGCGAAATCGCGGGCGAAGACTTTCATCATGATCGGCTTGACCATCGAGCGTCCGTAGACCTCGACGTTCCCGCCGAATGAGTGGACGACGTTCCGGCCGCTCACCCAGGAGACAGCGCCGTGGACCGTGTTCTCCGCCACGCCGTTGCGCCGGTACTCGACCAGCGGCTGCCAGTTGGGCATGACGCGGGCGAAGTTGGGGGCGGCGGATTCGTCGAAGGACATCGGCTCCGCATTTTAGGCGAGATGAGAAAAGTGGCGGGTTGTCCCTCAAAAGAAGAAAGAGGAGGCTCAAATGCGAGTCACGAGTTTCGTTGTCGCCGCCGTCGCGGCGATTTGCTTCGCATGCGGTGGAAACGAAGGCGGGAAGACGATCGCCGGCGAAGGAACTCACGGGAAGGCGGTAAAGACGGCGGGGAACGAGGGTCCGCACGGCGCTCCGACGCAGGTCGCCGGAGAAAATGGAGTGCGGCCTGCGCCGGCAAAGGCGGGCGGCGCGGGCGTGCACCCGGCCCAAGTGGCCGGAAAGAATGGCGGGAATGGACGGCAGGGCCAGGGCGGCGTCAAGCCCGCACCGAAGACGACGCTGGCGTCAATCGCTCACTAGACGCGATCACGCGCTACGGCCAACCCAGCCGCGACGCGTGTCATAAAATCGTTCATATTTTTCATGACTCTCTTCGAGTCATGATTATTGAAGTCGAACCAGAGCATGAGCCGGTCCTCGGGGTGGAAGCGCTTCATCTGTTCGGCGATGGCCGCGGCGTCGCCGACGAGGGCGTTGTTGGTGGCGCGCTGCACCTTGGCCTCGTCCAGCGTCCCCTCCAGCGCGCGCCAGTAGTTGGAGAGCGCGTCGCGCGCTTCCTCCTTCGCCTTCTCCGCGTCGTCGTTGATGAAGACAAGGACCGTCCGCGGCATGAGGCGACGGTGCCAGCCGCCGCCGTCCTTGTGATACGCGGTGAGCATCCGCTCGTTCGTCTTCTCGATCTCGTCGCCCGGCGTGATGGAGAGATTGAACACGCCGACCGGCAGGATGGTGTTGGCGAAGATCTGCGTGGCCGGATCGTGTGAGCCGATGGAGAGCCGCAGCAGGTCGAGACGCGACTCCTGCGGCACGATCTTCAGGTTCGGGAAGCGCCAGCGCGGCTCCAGCGCGATCTCGTCAACATATTGACCGTGCGCCTCCTGCACCCGCTGCCAGTCGGAGTCGGCGCGGAAGTCGGCGCGCTTCAGCGAGCGCGCGCCGATCATCGACGAATTCAGCGTCTCGCCCTTGAGCAGGCGAAGAAAAATCTCCGTCGCCTCCTCGAAGATCTTGTTCTTCACCACCGGCCACGCCGCGGCCTCGACCGGCGTCCGCGGCACGATGCCGTACGGCACGTTGATGAACGGGAAGCGTCCCGACGCGAAGCCGATGGTCAGCGTCCGCTGCTCTTCGCGATCGAGTCCGTGCAGCGCGAGAAACGTCCTGATCCGTTCGGCGTGGGCGATCGGACCGCCGTTGCAGAGGATGTTGAGGATCGCCGAGCCGATGCCGATCTGCTTCGTGCGCGCGAAGACGCGATGCGCGAGCTGGAGGATGTCGGTGTTCAGCCCGATCTCGCCGACGAAGTGCGGGATCACGGCGCCGGGATTCGTCTTCTGCACCTCGGTCGAGAGATGCGACTCCGCGACCCAGGCGGTGCCGAAACCGAGGCGGTCAGCCAGCTCGACCTGCTCGAAGAAATTCTCGAGCATCACCTGCTCGGACGGGAGGTAGCCGTCGACCTCCGTCTGGCAGATGGAGAAGAAGATGTCGAATTCCATCAGGAGATTAGAAGCGCGTCACCACCGAGAGCGAGCCCACCTTGTAGTGCTTCGAGCTGTCGTACGCGGCGTCGATCTGGAAGCGCGGCCAGGCGATGCCGGCGCCGACGGAGAGGTGCGTCTGCGACTCGCCTTTCGGGTAGAGCAGCGCCGCGGCGATGCCTTCGAACCGGTCGAGCGGCCCTTTCCATTCGATCGAGTGCGCCGGGTCGCGCCAGGCGCCGGCGCGCAGGGCGATCGGAATCTTCGTCGAGAAAAAGTATTCGCCGCCGAGGTGAAACTCGGTGACGTCGGGTGCCTTGTAACCGTTCACGTCGCGGATGCCGAGCGTCGTCGAGACGAAGTCGTCGGTCAGATTGGAGTACGTCACGTGCACCGCGTCGGCGTTGATCGTCAGCACCGGAATCGGGCGGACCGAGATGCCGACGCCGGCGATGTCGGGGATGTGGAACGTCGTGTCGGCGAGCTTCACGAAATCGAAGCCGGTCTGGCCGTTGGCGATGAACGTCGGCGTGTTGAATTTCGGTCCCTGCTTGTAGACCGCGCCGACGCTGATTTTTTCGGTCGGCGCCCACTTGATGCCGCCGGCGAACGTCACGTCGGTCTGCGACTTGATCGTGACCTCGTCGCCGTTCGCCTTCGCCGTGGCCTGCACCGACACGCTGTCGACGTCGAAGTCCTGCGTGAAGCGGAAGGTGAACGCGCCTTCGTCGAACTTCTGATAGCGCGCGGTGGCGCCGAAGGAGAACTTGCCGATCTGCCACGCGCCCGCAAGGCCGTACGTCTGCTGCTTCACGTCGAGCGCGGTAACGAACGGATTGACGCGGTACTCGAGGCAGGAGAACGGGTTGTTCGTGGTCTGGCGGAGGCGATCGCATTCGGCCGACGTGATCGGATTGCCGCCCGCGGCGGGGAGGAAGAAGTTCGGGACGTTCGTTTTGAGCTGGCCGGTGAACTCGTCGCGCACCGGCAGGACTTCGCCCGCGCCGGCGTTGCGCAGCGGCTCGTGGAAGTACGCGCCGAGCACGAAGTTGTGCTTCATCGGGACGACCACGCTGGCGAAGGCGAGCTGCACGCGCTGGCTGTAGTGCGTGAACGCGGTGCGCTTGACGTCGGGGAACGTGCCGCTCGTCGTGAGCAGCTGCTGCTCGAGGTAGTTGCGGGCCTCGATGGAGAACTCTGTTTTTCTCAGGATGGTGAGGCCGGCGGGATTGGCCTCGGCGGCCGAGGCGTCGTCGGCCAGACCGATGAACGCGCCCCCCATTCCGAGGGAGCGGGCGCCGGGGTTGCCGAAGTTGAACTGCAGACCGGAGAGCGACTCGATATCGGTGTTCTGAGCGAACGAAGGAAGCGCGATTAACGCGCAGAACGCGAGAAGGCAGAGCTGTTTGCGCATGAAGGCAAGGATAGCATCCGTGAGGGGAGCGGACGTCTCGTCCGCACAGCCGCGGAAGAGCGGACGAGACGTCCGCTCCCCTCTTACACCCGCGCCTTCCGCACTTCCTCGATCACTCGCGCGAGCACTTCATCCGGCGCGCCGAGTTGCTTCGCGCGATCCTTGCGGAAGCTCCACTCCACCTGCCCGTTGGCCAGGCTCTTCGCGCCGACGGCGATGCGCAGCGGGAAGCCGACCAGGTCTGCGTCCTTGAACTTCACGCCGGGGCGTTCGTCGCGATCGTCGAACAGCACATCGACGCCGGCGGCGAGCAGCTTCTGATAGATGTCGGTCGCGGCCTGCTGCACGTTTTCGTCCTTGCCGAGCGAGGTGACCACGACTTCGAACGGCGCGATCGGCATCGGCCAGATGATGCCGTCGTCGTCGTGGCTCTGCTCGACCGCCGAGGCCACGGTGCGTCCGATGCCGAGGCCGTAGCAGCCCATGATCATCGACTGGCGTTCCCCTTTTTCGTCGAGGAACGTGCAGTTCATGGAGTCGGAGTACTTGGTGCCGAGCTTGAAGATGTGGCCGACTTCGATGCCGCGATTGATCTCCAGCGGAGTCGAGCAGCGCGGGCAGGCGTCGCCGGCGAAGACGGTCGTGAAGTCGCCCCACTCCGGCTCGGGGAAATCGCGGCCGACGTTCGCGCCGGCGATGTGCGTGTCGCGCTTGTTGCCGCCGACGATCCAGTTCGCGCGGCCTTTGAGCGCCACATCGGCGAGCACGCGCGCGCACTTCGTCCCGACCGGACCGCAGTAACCGACCGGTCCGCCGGTCGCCTCCTCGAAGCGCGTGTCGGAGAGCATCTCCATCCAGGTCGCGCCGAGGTGGTTCTTGATCTTGATCTCGTTCCCTTCGCGATCGCCGCGCACCAGCACCATCACCGGACCGAAGTCGGTGTCGAAGACGAGCGTCTTCACGAGCTGCGAAGTCGGCTTGCCGAGGAACTTGCCGACGTCGTCGATCGACTGCGTGCCGGGTGTGTGGATCGGCGCCATCTCCTCGATGGTCGGCGCGGGCTCAGGCTCAGCGTCGTTGTCGCGACTCTCGTCGCTGAAGAACTTCGACGTCGCCTTCTCGATGTTCGCGCCGTAGCGGCAATTCGGGCAGCTGACGACGGCGTCCTCGCCCGACTGCGCGAGCACCATGAACTCGTGCGAGGCGGAGCCGCCGATGTTGCCGGTATCGGCTTCGACCGCAACATTGTCTAACGCACAGCGATGAAAGATTTTGCTGTAGGCCTCGCGCATCGCCTCGTAGGTCTGATCGAGCGACTCGCGAGTCGTGTGGAAGGAGTAAGCGTCCTTCATGATGAACTCGCGGCCGCGCATCAGGCCGAAGCGGGGGCGCACTTCATCGCGGAACTTGGTCTGGATCTGGTAGAGGTTGACCGGCAGCTGGCGATACGAATTGAGCGAATCGCGCACGATGTCGGTGATGACCTCTTCGTGCGTCGGTCCGAAGAGGAAATCGCGGTCGTGGCGGTCCTTGATCCGCAGAAGCTCTTTTCCGTACTTCTGCCAGCGTCCCGATTCCATCCACAGCTCGGCCGGCTGAATGGCGGGCATGAGCAGCTCGACGGCGCCGGCGCGGTTCATCTCTTCGCGCACGATGCCTTCCATTTTCTGGATGGAGCGGAGGCCGAGCGGCAGGTAGGTGTAGATGCCGGCGGCGACTTTCCGGATCATGCCGGCGCGCATCATCAGCTTCTGACTGATGACGTCGGCATCGGCGGGAACTTCACGCAAGGTATTGAGGAAATAGCTGGTCCAGCGCATAGAAGAGCGCGAATTCTATACTGATGCGACGCCGATGAACGACGAGACCATCCTCAAATTCGATCGCAATCCCGTGTCGCGCCTCGTGTCGTGCGCCGCGGTTTTCGGGTCGGCCGCGCTGGTGTTCGTCTACCTCTCTCAAAGCGCGGATGACATCGACGTCCTCGCCTTCAGCAGCCTCATTCTTTTGTTCCTCGGCACGCTGGCGGCGATGGTGATCCAGTACGGCGACCACATCTACGTCAGCAACGCCGGCGTGATGTACGAGAACCGTTTTCTGAAATGGTTCGGGCGCCGCGGGCGATGGATGCGCTGGGAGGACATCGTCGAAGTGCGCGAGATCCGGAAGAAGGTGCTGGTGCTGCTCTCGGCCGACGGGCGGCGCATGCTGGTCGACGCCATCCTTGGCTACGCGATTGCACGAGCGGAGATTCTGCGGCGCGCTCCTCAGGCCATCGTCTCGGGGACGCTGGCCCGAGATGACGCTTGAACAGACGCGCAGTCTTCATCACAGCAGCAGCGCTCTCCATTCTCCTGATCATCGTGTTCGCGGTGGTGCTGTCGCGACAGCGATATCGGCGGCGCCAGGTCTTTCATCGTCCGCCCGCGGCGAAGCCGGTACAACCGCCACCCGGCGTTCCGCCGGTCGAGCAGTGGACGGACCACTTCTCGAAACTGGAAGCAGCGGACCAGTGGGCCGAGCTCTCCGATCTGCTCGATGAAATCGCTAAACGGCATCCCGATCTCTACGCGCAGGACTCGCTCGGCTACCTGCACGCCCGCGCGAACATCGAGACGAACGATCCCGATGAGGCGAAGGAAAAACTTCAGCCGTTCCTGGCGGAGGGCAATCCGTATCGCGACCTCGCGCTTTTTCACCTCGCGGAGATCGAAGACTCCAGCGCCGCGCGCAACGCCCTGATCTTCGGCTTCCCGTCATCGATTCATCGCGACGAGGCGATCGACGACGAAACGGAATTCCTCGCCCGCGGCAACGACGTGCACGCGCTGGTTGCGTTCACGGCGAAGCTGTACGCGACCGCACCGACCGCGCGCCGCCGCGATCTCGACGCCCACATCGCGGAGATGATGATCCGCCTCGGACAGACCGACGCCGGCATCGCGAAGGCGATCGACGTGCTGCGCGGCGGCACGATGGACGACCCTGCCGACCGCGTGGCGCGGGCGCTCGATCATCCCGATCTGATCCACCGCCTCACCGGCGGACAGCTCGCGACGCTCGGCGAGACGATGCAGAACCATCGTCACTTCGATCGCGCGGTGTCGCTGCTTTCGATGCCGTCGGTGCCGAAGACCGACGACGTCCTCTTCTCGATCGGCCGCAGCTACTACGGCGACGAGAAGTTCGCCGAGGCGCAGCAGACCTACCTGCACGGCGCGAACACCACGCGCGATCCGAAGCAGAAGGTGACCTTCCTCTGGCATGCCGCGCGGTCGGCGCAAATCGCCGGCGATGACGCGGGAGCGGAGCGGTTGATGACCGCCGCGATCGCGGTGCCGGTGAAGACCGAGGCGACGCTCGCCGCGCTGACGCAAAGGATGCGCACGCGGTTGAAGCAGAAACGCGTCGTGGCGGCGAACGAAGATCTCGCGGTGATCCGGAAGTCGAAGGATCGCGCGGCGATCAAGGACGCGAACGAGGCCTACGCGATGTACATGAGCAGGAACAAGAGGGGAGCGGACGTCTCGTCCGCTCAGGGGAACCGAGCGGACGAGACGTCCGCTCCCCTCAACATCAAGCCGGAGCCGTTTCCGAGGTTTCCGCTGAAGGACGCCGATCGCGGATCGCAACTGATGGCGATGGGGCTCTTCGACGAAGCGATCGACGCGATCCCGAAGCGATGGCCGCTCAATCCGCCGAACAGCGCGCTCACGCAATCGCTCGCCTTCAATCGCGCCGGCGCGGCGCGGCAGTCGATCTATGCGGCCGAGGTGCTGGCAAAGCAGGTCGGCGAGCGCAAACTTCCTCTCGTCGCGCGCGAGCTGCTCTATCCGCGCTACTTCTACGACTACATCGTCGAAGACTCGAAGACGTTCGGCGCCGATCCGACGCTCGTGCTGGCGATCATGCGCGAGGAGTCGCGCTTCAATCCACGGGCGAAGTCGGAAGCGGCCGCGCGCGGGCTGCTGCAATTCATCATCACCACGGCGCGTGACATCGGCCGCGACGTCGGCCTGGTCGACGTCACGGCGGACGATCTCTACGATCCACGCATCGTCATCCGCCTCGGCACGAAGTACATCGCCACCCTGTCGAAGGAGCTCGGCGGAAACAAGTACGCCGTCGTCGCCGCGTACAACGCCGGACCGAAACAGGTCGCGCTGTGGCAACGCCTCGCCCCCGCGCCGGACGACGATTCCTTCGTCGGCTCGATCAACTTCGACGAGACGAAGGATTACGTGCGGAAGGTGATGAAGTCGTACCGCGAGTACAAGGCGATCTATCGCTGAGAGATGACGCGCTCGTAAAACTGGCGGTACAGCGGCACGATCTTCCGCTCGTCGAAGCGCTCCACCGCCACTTCGCGTCCGCGCCTGCCGAGCTTCCGGCGCAGGTTCTCGTCCGAAAGGATCTCCACCGCGCAATCCGACATCCCGGCGATGTCACCGACGGAGAAGAGATAGCCGCTCTCGCCGTCGACGACGACTTCCGGCATGCCGCCCGACCGCGTCCCGATGACCGGCACCTCGGAGGCCATCGCCTCGAGCGCCGCCATGCCGAATGACTCCGCCTCCGACGGCAGCAGGAAGACGTCGGCCGACCCGACGACCTCCTCGAGATTCGGCACATTTCCCAGGAAAAACACGCGATCGCGAAGGTGATGATCGCGGCAGTAGGCCTCGGCTTTCGATCGATCGGGGCCGTCGCCGACCATGATCAGACGGCTCGGCACCTTCTGCGCGACGCGCTCGAAGACCGCCAGCACATCCATGATCCGCTTCACCGGCCGGAAGTTCGAAACGTGGCAGAGCAGCTTGTCGTCGATGACGTCGAACAGGTGAAAGAGGTTGCCGCGATCGTGATGAAAGCGGTCGGGATCGACGAAGTTCGGGATGACTTCGATCGCCTTGTCGGTGGAGAAATTCACCGCCGTCTCGTCCTTCAGCCATTGCGACACCGCGGTCACGCCGTCCGAGGCTTCGATGCCGAACTTCGTGATCGGGAGGTAGCTCTCGTCGCGGCCGACGAGCGTGATGTCGGTGCCGTGCAGCGTGGTGATGAACTTCAGCTCGGAGTGCATGATCTGCTTCGCCAGGAACGCGCTGATGGCGTGCGGGATGGCGTAGTGCACGTGCAGCACTTCGAGCTTTTCGTACGCCGCGACCTCCGCCATCTTCGTCGCCAGCGCCAGCGCGTACGGCGGATAGGGATCGAAGAGCGGATACGACGTGACGGTGACTTCGTGAAAGTGCACGTGGTCGTGCATCAGGTTCAGCCGCGACGGGAGCGCGTAGCTGATGAAGTGAACGTCGTCGCCGCCTCGGGCCAGGGCGAGGCCGAGCTCCGTGGCGACGACGCCGGAGCCGCCGAACGTGGGGTAGCAGGTGATGCCGATTTTCAAGGCTCGCGCCCTTCGTACGCGGCGATGATGTCGTCGAGCTTCGGCGGCTGCTTCGTCACGAACGCCTCGCCGTACTCCACGCCGATCAGCGCGCCGAAATGCTTGGCGCGCGCTTCGATCATGCCGAGGAACTTCGGATCGGAGATGAAGATCACCGGGTCCTTCGATTTCGATTTCGATTTCGATTTCGGATCGTGGAACTGCGACTTGAACGCGGCGATGGCGCGCATCTTCGTCTTCCACGCCGCGGTCACATCGACCACGAACGTCGGGTGCAGCACGTAGTTCTGCAGGTAATACGCGGTGACCTGCGGGCGATGCGCGGGACGCGACGTCTGCAGCGATCGCAGGCCGGCGTAGAACGACGCGTCGGTGCAGATGCGGCCGGTGCGGACGTGATCGGGATGGCGCTCGTCAGGCCACGGCGCGAAGACGACGCGCGGCGTGTGGCGGCGGACGACTTCGATCAGCTCCAGCTCTTCGTCACGGCCGGTGCGCAGGCCGCCGTCGCCGAAGTCGAGTTGATAGCGGAACTCGACGCCGAGGATTTTCGCGGCGCGCTGCGACTCGCGATAGCGGATCTGCGGCGTGCCGCGCGTGCCCATCTCGCCGCGGGTCAGCTCCACCAGGCCGACGCGCAGGCCGTCCCTCACGGATTTGGCGATCGTGCCGCCGCACGAGAGCTCGATGTCATCGGCGTGCGCGGCGAAGAAGAGGAGGTCGACTTGATCGTTCATATGTGAGTTACCGGTTGCTGGTTGCCGGTTGCCACGCGGGAACCGGCAACCGATAACCGGCAACCGTTACAGCGCGACGATTTTGCAGATCGAAGCATCAGGCTCAATCTCCTCAATGATGCGTTGCACCAGCAGCTTGTCGTACTGGCAGAAGAACGGAATCCATCCGACCACGCGGTCCTGCACGTGGCGGTCGGGATAGAGCGTGGCGACGAGCTCGCGGACGGCGAGCCAGCGCTCGCGGTCCTTGCGGGCGAGCCCTTTGATCGCGCGCTCGGTCAGTTTTCCGAAGTGATATTCGATGTGGCCGATCGATCGATTGATGGCGCGCGCCAGCGCGTGCTCGGCCGGGAGCGCGATCTCGCCGATCTGCTCGATGCGGGCGAGGAGATCGCGCTTCGCCTCCTCGGACAGCGCGCGGACGCGGGCCACGCCCTCCGGCTCGCGCTCGGCGAGGATGGCGTCGGCGTTGGTGAAGACTTCGCGCGGCTCGAGCGCGTAACGCTCGAACGCACGGGCGACGCGTTTCGGCGCGACGAGCACGTGTCCGCGCAACGCGACGCGCGGCATCGGCACGCCGAGGAGGTCGTGCAGCGGCGCGATCTGGGCGTAGTACGCGACCTCCGCCGGTCCACCGACGAAGACCGCGGGACGGAAGATGAAGTCCTGCAGCAATGGACGCGTCAGCGCGGACGTGGAGATCGTCGCCGGATCGCCGATCTCGAACGGCGGCGTGAGCAGCTCGCGGTTTCCATGCGCGTCGATGCGGAAGAAGAGCGTGTACGGATCGCCGTCGCGGGGGACGACCTGCGGTTGATAGCCGGCGCGCGCCAACGCCGATGAGCGCGCGGCGAGCGCGTTCTGCACTTCGTCGGCGCGCATGGCGATCTGCTCGAACAACGGACCGCCGGCGCGGCGGAGCTCGGGCAGCAATGCATCGACGAGGACGATCGGTTCGTCGAACGTCGCGGCGATCAATTCGGCGAATGAATCGCGGAACGTGATTCCCTCGCGCAGCCACGAAGGCCGCGGAATGTTCAGCAGCGCGAGAAGATCGGCGACCAGCGGCTCGGGCACCGGCATCGGACCGACCATGGCCTTCGACTCGATGCCGCGTTTGACGGCGAAGTGCGCGAGGTCGAGCTGGCGGTTGGCCACCGGAATGGAGATCGCGGCCGCTTCGTCGAAGTCATGGTCCTCGGTGGCCAGCCAGAAGAAGACCGTGGCGCGTTTTCCTTCCGCTTCGAGGCGCCGCTTCATCTTCAGCAGCGAGGCGATCTTCGCCAACGTGTAGAGCGGGCCGCCGGCGAAGCCGACCTGCTGGCCGGCGATGAGGGCGATCGATTCGCCGCGCGCCCAGCGCTCGACGTCGTCGCGGACGAAGAGGCCCCAGCGTTTGTTCGATTCGATGAGGGCGTCACGTAGGGCCGGCTCTCCAGCCGGCCCCGGCAACCTGAGAGGTTGCCCTACGTTGCGCGGGAGAAATGTCTCGTTGCCCGCCATCCAATCGAGAACGAACGGGTTCATGCCGGGGTAGTCCGCGAGGGAGAGCTCCAGACAGGCAGGCTCGGTCGCTTTTGCAGGGACGGCCGTCATCGCGACTTGCTCCCGACGAGGATCAGGCGCGGGGAGGCATCGGTGAACGCGCTGCCGTCGAAGTCGCCGAAGGCGGCGCGGATGGTGAGCTGGGAGGCGGCGAACATCGTGGAAATCTCGGCCAGATCGTACCCGCGAACGCGCTCCAGGTAACGCTTTTGACCGATCGTTATCCGTTTGTTGAAGGAGCGGTCATTCGGATCGAACCAGCGCTCGAGCTGCACGTCGCCCATCGGCGTGGAGAGCACCTCGCGCTCGACGAGCTTCTTCAGCTCGCGATGAACGTTGAGGTAATCGAACAGGAACGGCGCTCCCGGCGCGAGCACGCGCGCCATCTCGCGCACGACCTTCGTGTTCTCCTCCTCGGACGAGAAGTAGCCGAAACTGGTAAAGAAGTTGACCAATCCGCCGAAGCTGGCGGTGCAGAACGGCAGGTGGCGCATGTCGGCGCGCGCCACGGGCATCGGCCCGTAGTCGCTGCTGCCGGTGCGCAGCAGCACGTACGAGAGATCGCAACCGACGGTGTGGTAGCCGGCCGCCTCCAGCTCCTGCATGTGCCGGCCGATGCCGCAGGCGAGGTCGAGAATCGGGCCGCGGAGAGGGCCGAACTGGCGGATGAAAAACGCGACCTGCTGCTTCGCCTCGTTCTCATCGCGATGCGCGTAGAGCTCGAGGTATTCGGCGCCGAACCATTCCTGATACCAGGCCATAAACGGGTTGCGCGGTTACTGGGTTGCGTGGTTGCGTGGTGGAACACCGCGAAACCCCGCAACCGCGAAACCGCGCAACTACCTCGCGAGCCGCTCCGAAATCACCTGCTCGCTGCGCCGCGCTTCCTGCAACGCCGCCTCCAACGATGCGATCACGCGTCGCGTCGAGGTCAGCAGCTTCTCCAGCTCCTCGCGATCGTGTCCTTCGTCGTGGATGCCGGCGGTGGAGGCGAAGGGGTTGTCGACGATCTCGGGCTCCGGCTCGGCGACGGCGACCGCCGACGCGAACGGATCGACGCTCAGCGCCTCCGCTTCCGTCTCTTCCACGGCCGCGTAGCTGCCGAACGGATCTTCTTCCAGCGCGACCGGAATCGGTTCCGGCTCAGGTTCGGGTGCCGGAGGCGCGATCGGATCCTGACGCATGGAGAGCTTCGGCGTTCCGGCCGATCCTTGCGTCACACCGGAGCGCTGCGTCATGTCGGGCGCGGCGAGCTCGGGCTGGTCGTAGAGCGTCACGTCGACGTTCTTCTTCAGGTTCTCCAGGATCACGCCGATCGCGGCGCGGAGCGTGGCCGTGACGCCGACGCCCTGAATCGCCGCCGCCTCGACCACCGGATGGTTGCCGGGCTGCAGGTAGGCGTTCATGTCCTCCACGCTGTCTACATTGGGGAGATCGCGCTTGTTGTACTGGAACACGATCGCCACTTTGTCGGGATCGATGCGGTTGATGCGCAGGTTCGTCCGCAGGTTCTCCAGGCTGGAAAGATTCGACTCGTGCATCGTGGCCTGCGAATCGGCCACGAAGACCACGCCGTCGGCTCCGCGCAGCACGAGCTTGCGCGTGGCGTCGTAAAAGACCTGCCCCGGGACGGTGTAGAGCTGCACGCGGACCTTCTGGCCGCCGATCGTGCCGAGCTCCATCGGCATGAAGTCGAAGAAGAGCGTGCGGTCCGTCTCCGTCGACATGGAGATCATCTTCCCTTTGTTCTCGAGCTTCGGATTGCCGTAGATCTTCTCGAGATTGGTCGTCTTTCCGCACAGCCCCGGGCCGTAATAAACGAGCTTGACCGTGATCTCGTTGATGGCCTTGTTGATCAGAACCATGGATTTCCTCCGTCGGACCGCCGGAAAAGCTTAGCACCGGGCCGGTTACCGGTTGCCAGTTACCGGCGAGGCAACAGGCAACCGGCAACTGGCAACGCTTAGAATGCTCACGTGTCGCTCGCGACAGGCACCCGGATCGGTCCGTACGAGATCGTAGAGCTCCTGGGCGAAGGCGGAATGGGGCAGGTGTACCGCGCCCGTGACCCGCGCCTGGGACGGGATATCGCCGTCAAAATTCTGACCGCCGAATCGCGGCACAACGACGAGGCCATCGCGCGCTTTGAGCGCGAGGCGCGCGCCGTCGCGTCGCTGTCGCATCCGAACATCCTTTCCATCCACGACTTCGGCAGCGACGACGGCATCTTCTTCGTAGTTACGGAGCTGCTGCAGGGACGGACGCTTCGCGAGGAGATGCAGACGCCGATGTCGTGGCGCAAGGCGATCGAGATCGGCGCGGAGATCGCCGAGGGGTTGTCGGCGGCGCACTCGAAGTCGGTGGTGCATCGCGACCTCAAGCCGGAGAACATCTTCCTCACCGGCGACGGCCACGTGAAGATCCTCGACTTCGGCCTGGCCCAGACCGATCCGATCCTCTCGCAGCAGGAAGAGACGTCGATCCCGACGACGAAATGGTTCCAGACCGATCCCGGCGCGATCATCGGCACGCTCGGCTACATGTCGCCCGAACAGTTGCGCGGCGAGATGGTCGACGTCACGGCCGACATCTTCTCCCTCGGCTGCGTGATGTACGAGATGGTCACGGCCAAGCGCCCGTTCCAGCGCAACTCCGGCGCCGCCACCATCGCCGCCGTGCTGCACGACGACATCTCGCACTCGGAGCTCTCCGCCGCCGTGCCGTCGGAAGTGCAGCGCGTCATCGAGGGATGCGTGGAGAAGCGGTCGTCGGCGCGCTTCCAGTCGGCGCGCGATCTCGCGCTCACGCTGCGCGCCATCGGCAGCGGCTCGCTCACCGGACTCGCAGACATCGTCCCGCGCAAGCGGACGCGCTCCAAGGTCATCGATTCGATCGCCGTCCTGCCGTTGCAGAACGCCACCGGCGACGCCGACGCCGATTACCTCAGCGACGGCATCACCGAAGGGATCATCAACAAGCTCTCCCAGATTCCGAAGCTGCGCGTGATGGCGCGCAGCACGGTCTTCCGCTATCGCAATCGCGAGGCCGACGCGCAGGCCATCGGCCGCGAGCTGCGCGTGCGCGCCGTGCTCACCGGACGCGTGCAGCACGTGCGCGACCGCCTGCTGATCAACGTCGAGCTGGTCGACGCCGTCGACGGTTCGCACCTCTGGGGCGAGGCGTACAACCAGGAGCTCGCCGACCTGATCGAGCTGCAGGCGCGCATGTCGGGCGAGATCGCGGAGAAGCTCCGCATCCGCCTCACCGGCGCGGAGAAGAAGAAGCTCCGCAAGAAAACGACGGAGAACAGCGAGGCGTATCAGCTCTATCTCAAGGGCCGCTATCACTGGAACAAACGTACCGAGGAGAGCCTGCGGAAAGGGATCTCGTTCTTCCGCGACGCGATCGAATGCGATCCGTCGTTCGCCAGCGCCTACGCCGGACTGGCGGACAGCTTCATCACGCTGGCCACGAACGTCCCGCTGCCGCCGAAGGAAGCGATGCCGAAGGCGAAGGCGGCGGCGATGCGCGCGGTCGAGATCGACGACGGACTGGCGCAGGCCTGGGCATCGCTCGCCGCGATCCGCTGGTGGTACGAGTGGGACTGGGCGGGAGCGGAGCAGGCCTACCAGCGCGCCATCGAGCTCAATCCGAACTACGCCAACGCGCACGAGGGCTACTCGATGCTCCTCTCCGCGCGCAGCCGCTTCGATGAAGCGGTCGTGCAGATCACGAAGGCGAACGATCTCGATCCGCTGTCGCTGATCATCGCCGTACACGCCGGCTGGCCGCACTACTTCGCCCGCGATTACGAGTCGGCGACGCGCCGCTTCCGCAAGGCGCTGGAGCTCGACGAGAACTTCATCCCCGCGCACGGCTGGCTCGGCATGTCGCTCGGGCAGCAGGGACGCTACGGCGAAGCGATCGACACGTTCCATCGCGCGCTCGAAGTCGAGCGGACGCCGATCCTCCTGGCGATGATCGGCCACGCCTACGCGATCGCGGGCCAGCGGACGAAGGCGATCGAGGCGCTCGACGCGCTGCGCGAGGAAGCGAAGTCGCGTTACGTCTCGCCCTACGACCTCGCCGTCATCCACGCCGGCCTCGGCAATCAGAGCGAAGCGATGCGCACGCTGCGGGTCGCGTTCGACGACCGCTCGGCGTGGATGGTGTTCATCCGCGTCGATCCGCGGCTCGATCCGTTGCGGGAATTGCCGGAATTCCGCGAGCTCGCGGGAAAAGTGTCATCCTGAGCCGCATAGACGGCGAAGGATCCGTACGTTGAAACCGCTGCGCCGAAAGCCACGGATCCTTCGCCGTCTATGCGGCTCAGGATGACACTAAAATACCCCCATGTCCCGAAAGCTTCTTTTCTCCCGCGTCTGTGAAGAACAAATCATCGGTGTGGTCCGCGAGGACGACGCCGTGCTGGCCGAGCATGTCGCGGTCGCGTACGCGCACCACGGCATCAACATCGTCGAGGTCACGCTGACGACGCCCGACGCGTTCGACCTGATCGCGCGCCTGGCCAAACGGTTCGGCGATCAGATCGTGATCGCGGCCGGCACCGTGCGCACCTCGAACGACGCCGCCATTGCCCGGCGCGCGGGCGCGCAGGTGATCGTCTCGCCGCACACGAACGCGCAGGTGATCGAGTACGCGAACGAGAACGACATGCTCTGCGTCGCCGGCGCCGCGAGCCCGACCGAGATCATCACGGCGTGGGAAGCGGGCTGCGACATCGTCAAGGTCTACCCGGCGCAATTTCTCGGCGGTCCCGATTTCATCCGCACCATCCGGGGCCCGATCCGCGACGTCCCGATGCTGGCCGGCGGTCCCGTGCCGCTCGACATGATCGAGCCGTACCTCGACTCCGGTTGCGTGGCCGTCAACCTCGGCCCGTCGCTCGCCGTCCCCGACCTCGTGCGCAACGGCGACTGGGACGAGATCGGCCGCCGCGCGATTCTGGCCACGTCGATCATCCAGTCGCGGCGCGAGACGGCGGAAGAGCCGAACTACGTGCACTGACCCCATGCTCGCGGCGCTCCTCGCACTGTTCTTCGCCTCCCCATTTCCGTCCGCGAGCACGACCGCGTGGATGCGGCCGGAGTCGTTTCACCTCACGATCGGACTGACTCGCGCCGAGACGCTGAAGCGCCTCGCCGAAGGGGGCTGGAAGACGAAGGCGGGGAAGAACAAGACGGAGCTCGTCGTCGACTACGGCGACGCCGATTCCTTCACCCTGCAGTTCCGGAAGGAGCGACTGAAGGCGGTGCGCTTCGAGCACTTCGCCTTCCTTCAGGACGCGCGCGCCGCGTTCGAGGAAGAGACCGATTACCTCCGCAGCGCGTTCGGCGCGCCGAAGAAGATGAAGACGAAGTCGATCGTCGTCTACGACCGCGTGCTGCCGAACGTGATGGTCGTCCTCTCCGCCGATCCGAAATCGGAGAATGGCCAGAAGGGGCTCGGATTGCTGGTGGTGCGCTACTTCGATCCGCTGTAGACCGCCGCCGTCGTCTCGTCCGCCTTCTTCGCCGTCCACTTCTGTGCCTTCCCCTCGTGCACGTAGATGCCTTCGCCAAGGGTGCCAACGTAGATGCGGTCGCGATTGAAGGAGTCGGGAGAAACCGAGGTCACTTCGGCGCTGCGCGACGGCATGTCGACCGACAGCCAGCCGCTCTGCGCCGGGTCGCCGACCAGCAGCTCGTGCTGCTGGCGCGAGGCGAGGAAAAGCCGATCGTTGCCCGCGAACACCGCCGCGTACTGCGCGTCCGGCGCCTCCGCTTCGCTCCAGCGCATCGCGTCGTCGAGCTGGCCCGCCTTCACGCCCTGCGCGCCGGCGACGAAGACCATCTGCGACCCGTCGATGTTGCGCAACGCGAGCGTGCGGCCGCGAGTCGGCGCGCCGGCGATGTGCGTCCAGCGCTCGCCGTCGAACACCGCGAGACCGCTGCTGGTCAGCGCGAAGAGCGCGCGGCGCTCGCCGAGATGGCCGACCGCGAGATCGACGGTGCGGAGGTCTTCACCCGCGAGCCGGTACCAGATCCTCCCGGCGTCGCGCGTCGTGAAGACGCCCTCGGAGGTCGCGGCGAATGAGCGGGTGCGATTGAAGCGGACGATCTTCTCCACGCGGATCGGGAAATTCGACGGCGCGCTCTGCGTCCACTCCTTGCCGTCGCTGCTCCAGAAAAACCCCTTGTCGGTGCCGGCGATGAAGCGCGCCTCGGCGTCCGTTTCGTCGCTGATCACGAGCGACAGCACCTCGGGCAACTTCGTCGCGCTCAGTCTCGACCACGACCGGCCGGCGTCATCGGATGCGTAGATCCCCGAGGCCGCACCGCCGAACGCCACCGCGGCGTAGGCGCGATCGTGAATGACCGGATCGGCGACAACGGTCGTGACGCGCACGTTGCGCAGTCCGTCCGAGGCGCGAACGAACGTCTTCGCGCGATCCTCGGAAATGTAGACACCGTCCCCTTCCACGCCGAGGACGATGCGGTTCGGACGCTGGGACGAGAGGGCGATCGAATTGACGACGAGCTGCTCGTCCGAAACGAGGTACCAGCTCTTGCCGTGATCGTCGGTGCGATAGAGGCCGGCGACCGAGCCGGCGTAGAGCGAGTCGCGATCGCACGGATCGACCTCGATGTCGTGGATGCGGCGGTTGTCGAACCCGTTGCGGTAGCGCAGCCAGTTGTCGCCGCGGTCGGCCGTGTTGTAGACCCAGCCGCACGTCGACACCCAGATGCTGTCGGGATCGTCCGGCTCCATGGTGATGGCGAACATGTCGGTGTCGAGCACCATCCCGTTGTTGATCAGCTTCCAGGTCTTGCCGCCGTCTTCGGTGCGCCAACCCTGTCGCCACGTGCCGACGTAGATGCGATCGCGCGTGCGCGGATCGACGGCCAGCGACTCGACGTTGATCTGACTCGAGATCTTCGTCCACGATTCGCCGCCGTCGGTGCTGCGATAGACGCCGGTCAGTCCGCCGGCGAGGATGAAGTCGGAGTCATGCTCGTCGATGGCGATGGCCCGGACGGAGAACGATTCGAGGCCCGCGTCGCGGCGGACCCAGGTCCGGCCGCCGTCGTCCGATCGCGCGATGACGCCGCCGTCCCACAGGCCCCAGCAGGCGGCCCAGAGGCGACCGGCGCGATCGATGAGGAGGTTGTCGACGACGTAGCCCGGAAACGGGACGCCGACGCGGGGGTTGGTCCAGGTGCGCGCGCCGTCGTTGGAGACGTACACCTCACCCCCGCTCGTGCCGAGAAAATAACGGTCGGGATTCGCCGGATCGACGATCAACGCCCGGACATCCGCACCGAACAACCCACCCCGCCGCCACTGCGCCGCAGCCGGAAGCGCCAAAAGGATCACGAAGAGAATCAAAGATTTACGCATGCACACCCGATGGACATGTATTTACCACAACGTGCTCAAGCAAGGGGCATGACAAGAGGCGAGATAGCAGATAGCGGATAGCAGATAGCAAGCCGGTCGTCGGCCCCTGCTATCTGCTATCCGCTATCTGCTATCTTCCCAGAATGCCCACCCTCCGCACCTGCGTCTTCCCCTGCGCCGGCTTCGGCACGCGCTTCTTTCCTGCGACGAAAGTGATCCCCAAGGAGATGCTTCCGCTCGTCGACAAGCCGATTCTTCAGTACGGAATCGAGGAGGCGCGCGACTCGGGGCTGGACAAGCTGATCATCGTCACCTCGAAGGGGAAGGACACGATCCTCGACCACTTCGACCGCACCGCGGAGCTGGAGCGCTCGCTGAATGAGCGCGGTAAATTCGACCTGCTCGCGGAGGTCGACACGGTCAGCCGGATGGTCGACCTGATCTCCGTCCGCCAGAAGGAAGCGCTCGGCCTCGGGCACGCCGTGCTGACGGCGCGCGACGCGGTCGGCAACGAGCCGTTCGCCGTGCTGCTGCCGGACGACGTCATCCTCGCCGAGGAGGCGTGCCTCGCGCAGATGCGCCGCGTGTTCGAGGAGACCGGAAGGCCGGTCGTGGCGCTGATGGAAGTGCCGGCCGACCAGACGTCGCGCTACGGCATCGTCGCCGGAGAGATGACCGGCAACCGCCGCTTCCGCGTCACCGACATGATCGAGAAGCCGAAGGCGAACGCGCCGTCGCGCTACGCGATCATCGGCCGCTACATCCTCCCACCCTCCGTGTTCGCCCATCTCGAGAAGACGCCGCGCGGCGCCGGCGGCGAGATCCAGCTCACCGACGCGCTTCGCAAACTGGTCGCGGACGGCGATTTCTACGGCTACGTCTTCGAAGGGCGGCGCTACGACGCGGGCGAGAAACTCGGCTATCTGAAGGCCACCGTCGACTACGCGCTGCGCCATCCGGCGCTCGGTGCGGAGTTTCGCGCCTATCTCGAGTCGTGTGTCGCTGAGCCGGTCGCGAAGTCGTGAAACGGCTCGACATCCTCGAACAGCCGGACGACGTTCGCGCGCTGATCGGCGAATGCGAGCTGACCGGCAAACGGACGGTTTTCGAGCGAATGGGACGACCGGTGGCGGCCCTGATCTCGTATGACGAGTACATGGCGCTGCGCGAGACGATCGACATCAGCAACGATCCCGAGCTGCGCGAGGAGATCGAGCGCGGCGAGAAGCCACAGGAGCTGTTGCTGACGGAGGACCTGTTCGGACAGCGGCTGGAGAACGACCGGCTGCGGCTCACCGAATCCGTCGAGCGCACCTGGAACTCGCTGGCCGATCACGAGCGCGAGGCGACGCGCGAGGCGCTCGTGAGGCTGGATGAAGATCCGATCGCAGGCGCGCCGTTGTTCGATCCGCTGCGCGGGCTCTGGAGCCATCGCGCCGGACACCTCCGGATCATCTACAAGATCATGCCCGAGGCGCGCTTCGTCCTGATCCTGGCCATCACGCGCGCGGCGGAGGCGGCATGAAATTCATCCTCGCGTCCGCCTCGCCCCGGCGGCGCGAGCTGCTGGCGTCGATCGGACTCGATTTCGAGGTCGTGCCGAGTCACATCCCCGAGGTGCGCGGCGAGGGCGAAGCACCGGAGGAGTACGTGGCGCGGCTCTCCCGCGAGAAGGCGGCGGCGATCGCGCGCGAGCATCACGACCGCTGGATCATTGCCGCCGACACGACGGTGCTCCTCGGCGAACAGCTGTTGGAGAAGCCGGCCGACGCCGACGACGCGAAGCGGATGCTGGCCACCATCGCCGGACGGACGCACATCGTCTACACCGGCGTCACGGTGATGAACGCCGCGAGCGATCATCACGACACGCGCGTCGCGGAATCGGAAGTGCGGATGCTGCCGCTCGACGCGCGCGAAATCGCCTGGTACGTGGAAACCGGAGAGCCGATGGACAAGGCCGGCGCGTACGCCGTGCAGGGAATCGGCTCGATGTTCATCGACTCCATTCACGGCAGTTATACGAATGTGGTCGGCTTGCCCCTTGCTTTGCTTTTTCAAATGCTTCGGCGCGCCGGGATTGACCCGCTGCGCCTGGATAGGATGTGATCTCCCAGTCAATGTCCCTCGCCCCGCGAAGGCGGGGAGAGGGTGCCGAAGGCGGGTGAGGGGTCGTGCCACTGGCGACGGAGTCCCCCTCATCCGCCTGCGGCACCTTCTCCCCCGCGCGGCGGGGGAGAAGGATTCTTGCGCATGTCTTCCGCAGCTAAAGTCGGCGCCTTCATGCTGGTCATCCTCGGGATCCTCGGCTACTTCGTCCTCAAGATCGAGGACATCCGCGTCGATCGCGGGGCGGGGACGAAGAAGGTATCGGCGATCTTCGATTCCGTCGCCGGGCTGGACAAGAAATCGGCCGTGCGCGTGGCCGGCGTGCGCGTCGGCAAAGTCTCCGACATCCGCCTCCGTCCCGACGGAAAAGCGGAAGTGACGATGGAGCTCGATCGCGACGTGCAGCTGCACCAGAACGCGAACGCCAAGGTCGCAAACCTCGGACTGCTCGGTGAGAAGTACGTCGAGCTCGAGCCGGGCTCGCCGAACCTGCCGGTGATCCCGGAGGGCCAGCCCGTCGTCCTGCGCGGATCGCAGCCGGCATCGATCGACGACGTCACGAACCAGGTCTCCGCCATCGCCACCGACGTCAAGGCGATCACCGAATCGCTGCGCGGCGTGGTGGGCGGACCGCAGGGACAACAACGCCTCGCCGACATCGTCGACAACGTCCACGAAATCACGGTGCAGATGCGGGCGCTGATCGCGGCGAACCGGACGAACGTCGACGCCACGTTCGCGAACGCGCGCGACATCACCGCGCAGCTGAAGAGCGACATCCCGCGCCTGGCCGATTCGATCGATCGAGTCGCGAATCAGCTCAACGGAACGGTCGGCGAGAACCGGCAGGACCTGCACCAGGTGATCGGCAATCTGCGCGACCTCTCGAAAGACCTCCGCACCACGACCGACAACCTCAACTCGATCACCGGCCAGATCAAATCGGGCGAAGGAACGGTCGGGAAACTGGTCTACAGCAACGAGACGCACGACAAGCTGACGGCGGCGCTGGAGTCGGTGGAGAGCGGCGTCAACGAGCTCAAACAGACGCTCGGCCGGGCGAACCGCATCGGCCTCGACGTCGGCATGAAGTCCGACTACTACGCGGGGCTCAGCCAGCCGAAGGATGAATCGCGCAGCCTCGACGCGGGAAGCGGACGCTCCGCCGTGACGCTGCGCCTGATCCCCAATCCGGAGCGCAACCGCTTCTACAACATCGAGCTGGTGGACGATCCGCGCGGCCGCCGCCGCGACAAGGTCTTCGAGGAGACGGTCACCGATCCGGCGACCGGACTGTCGAAGACGACGATCACGAAGGAGACGAAGTTCGACCGCGACTTCCTGATCTCCGCGCAGGCGGGGTGGACGCTCAACCCGATGTCGGTCCGCCTCGGTCTCTTCGATTCGACCGGCGGCGCGGGCATCGACTACCACTTCAATCCGCGCATCACCATCACCGGCGAGGCGTTCGATTTCGGCAAGCGCCGCGACCCCAATCCGCACCTCCGCCTGTACGGCGAGTACGTGGTGCGGAAAGAGAAACCGCGCACGCCGCTGATCTTCGTCAGCAGCGGCGTCGACAACGTGTTCAACGACACCGCGTTCATCTTCGGCGGCGGAATCCGCTGGCGGGACGACGATCTGAAGTACCTCCTGTCGAGCATCCCGGTGGGCAAGTGAACGTACTCCTCCTCTTCGGCGGGCGCAGCCCGGAGCATGACGTCTCGATCCTCTCCGCGCGCTCGGTGGCCGACGCGGCGCCGAAGCCGCGCATCGAGATGATTCCGATCTGCATCGCGAAAGACGGGCGCTTCATCGCTCCCGAGCGGAGCGCGCGCATTCTGGAAGGATCGGAATCGAGCGCGAGCGGCGACAGCGATTTCTCGTTCGAGACCTGGGTGCGCGGGAACGAGATCGACATCGTCTTTCCGCTGATCCACGGCATCGGCGGCGAGGACGGCGCGCTGCAGGGCTACCTGGAGATGCTGCAGCTGCCGTACGTCGGCAGCGGCGTCACGGCCTCGGCGGTGTCGATGGACAAGGCGCACATGAAGTTCGCCTTCGCCGCGGCGAAGCTGCCGATGGTGGAGTGGGTGCAGGTGCTGGAGAGCGACTGGAGCAACGAGCGCGAGCGCGTGCTGCGCGCGGTCAACAACGCGCTCCGCCTCCCCTACTTCGTGAAGCCGGCGAACAGCGGCTCATCGATCGGCGTGACGAAGGTGAAGGATGACGCCGACCTTGCCGCCGCCATCGAGAGCGCGTTCCGCTTCGACGACAAAGTGCTCGTCGAGCGCGGCATCGACGCCCGCGAGATCGAGGTCTCGGTCCTCGGCAACGACGATCCGCAGGCCAGCGTCGTCGGTGAGATCGTCACCGGCCGCGAGTTCTACGACTACACCGACAAGTACATCGAGGACCGCTCGTCGCTGATCATCCCGGCCAAGCTGCCGAAGGAAAAATCGGAGGACGTACGGCGGCTTGCGGTCGCCGCCTTCCGTGCCGTCGGCGCGCGCGGCTTCTCCCGCGTCGACTTCTTTCTCGAGCGCGGCACGAACAAGCTTTTTCTGAACGAGATCAACACCATCCCCGGCTTCACCAACATCTCGATGTACCCGAAGCTGTGGGAGGCGACGGAGCTGAAGTACCCGCGTCTGATCGAGAAGCTGATCGACCTCGGGCTGGAGCGGGCGAAGGCGCGTTCGGAACGGGGAGAGAAGATGATGGCGTTCTTTGGTGAGGTGAAGAGTTTGACGTAGGTAGTTGCCGGTTGCCGGTTGCCGGTCTACGTGGCAACCGGTAAACCGGTAACCGGCAACCACATGTGGTCCCTCCGCATCACGCTCGCCAAGCTCCGCCCCGTGAACGCGAAATCGATCACGCGGACGGCCATCGTCGTCGCGGTGTTCGGCGCGTTCATCTACGGCGACTTCGCGCTTTTCCGCCGCCTCTTCCTCGCCACCTCGCAATTGCAGACGATGACGCCGATCCTCGCCGTCGGCCTGCTGCGCAACCTGCTGGCGCTCGTCTTTCTGGTCGCCACCGTCGTCCTCTTCTCCTCGGCGATGACCGTCGCCATCGGCTCGTTCTTCACCGATCTCGACCTCGACACCTACCACGCCGCGCCGCGCGCGCGGACGCGCATCGCGGTCGCGCGCTGGGCCAAGACGCTCGTGCAGAGCGCGACGATCGTCTTCGCCTTTCTCATCCCATTGATCGTCGCCTTCGGCCGGCAGTACGGCGCGCCGCCGTCGTTCTACCCGCTGATCATCGCCAGCCTCGCGCTGCTGCTGTCGATCCCGGTGAGCCTGGCGTCGATCGTCATCGTCCTGCTGGTGCGCTGGTTTCCCGTCCGCCGCGTGCACCAGATCGTGGCCACGATCGCGATCCTCGTGCTGACCGTCGCGGTCATCGCGTTCCGGATGTCGCGGCCGGAGCGCTTCTTCGCCGACGTCACGACCGATGACGTGATCCGCGTGTTGCGGCAGATCGAACTGCCGTCGATGGAGATTTATCCGGGCACGGCGTTGGCGGGATTGATGGTGAATCAGTTACCGGTTGCCGGTTACCGGTTACCGGTGGGAACGGGCAACTGGCAACCGGTCACCCGCATCGCGCTCGAGGCGCTCGTGCTGTTCATCGCGTTCGTGATCATCGCCAACCGCTCGTACTTCATCGCCTTCGTTCGCGCACGCGAGACGATGGCGCCGCCGGCGATCGGCTCCGCGGCGGCGACGCGCGTCACCGACCGCCTCCTTTCCCGGCTCGACGCGCCGGTGCGGGCGATGATCGCCAAGGAAGTGCGGACCGTGACGCGCGACGTCGCGCAATGGTCGCAGGTCTTCCTGATGGCGGCGCTGATGTTCATCTACCTCTACAACGTTCGCATGCTGCCGCTGGGCGGCGACGCGCGCGCCACGATCGTGGCCTACGCGAACCTCGGCATGGCCGGGTTCGTCATCTCCGCGATCTGCATGCGCTTCGCGTATCCGTCCGTGTCGGCCGAGGGGAAGGCGTTCTGGCTGGTGCAGACGGCGCCGATCTCATATCGGCACTTTCTGCGGGTGAAAGTCTTCGTCTACGCCATGCCGCTGACGATCCTGGCGCTGATCCTCACCGCGGTGGCGAACGTCATCCTCGACGCGACCGCCGTGGTCTGGATCTTCACCATGATCGGCGCCTCGATGCTGGCGGTCACACTGGTCAGTCTCGGCGTGGCGATGGGGGCGTTCGCACCCGATTTCGCGGCCGAGAATCCGCTTCAGGTCGGTTTGTCGCTGGGAGGTTTCGCCTACATGGCGGTGTCGCTGCTGTACGTCGGCGCGATCATGCTGCTGATGGCGCGGCCGATCATGCGCTACCTCTTCTGGCGCGTCCTCGGCATCGAAAGCGACATCGCAATCGTGTTGCCCGTCGTGATCGGGGTCACTGCGTCGATGGCGCTGGCGGTGTTTCCTCTCATTGCCGCAGAAAGACGACTCGCCGGACGGAGCGAATAGCTCTGTTAGAATCGACGCGACTTCGACATTGCGGAACAAGGAGATGGAATGAGCGAGATTCCTCCGCCCACGGTTCCACCAGCAACGCCCCCGCCCCCGGGAGGCGGTTCGTACACGCCCCCGCCACCACCCCCGCCCGGCGGTCCCGCTCCTCAGAGCTCCGACCGCGGCGTCATGATCTTTCTGTCGTACTTCGGTCTCTTCGCCCTCATCCCGCTTCTGACGAAGAAGGATGATCCCGACATTCAGTGGCACGCCAAGAACGGCCTGGCACTGGCCGTCGTCTGGATCGTCGCGGCCATCCTCCTGAGCATCGTCGGCTGGATGATGCCCAGCGTCGTCGGCTTCGCCATGCTCGGCGTCCGCTGCCTGATCTGGCTGGGATTTCTCATCATCGACGTGATGGCGATGGTGAAGGCGTTCGGCGGCGAGCGGATGCGCATCCCCGTCGTCACCGACTTTGCGGAAAAGATGTAGGAGAAAAAGACAATGCCAATGGAAAACACACCAGGCGGTACATACACCCCTCCGCCTCCACCCCCTGCGGGCGGCGGCGCACCCCCGCCGGCTCCGGGCGGCGATCTGGTCTACCCGACCCAGCCGCCGCAGAACCCGGTGCTGATCCTGATCCTCAACCTGCTGGTCCTCGGCGGGGTCGGCTACATCATCATGGGACAGAAGACGAAGGGCATCGTGGCCATCGTCGTCTGGCTCGTCGGCCTCGTGCTGTGCGGCATCCCGTCGTTGATCGTCTGCGTCGTCGGCGCGATCGACGGCTACCTGCAGGCGATGCAGCTCCAGGCCGGTAATCCGGTCGGCCAGTGGACGTTCTTCAACGACCACCGCTAGCGTGCGATCGAACGTGGGGCGGGTTCTCCAACCCGCCCCGCAATCCGCCTACAACGGGTAGGGCCAGAACGGCAGGTTGCGCACAATCCCGTAGGTGGTGACCACGACGGCGATCGTCCACGCCACCGACGGCTTCGTCAGGATCCGCGGCCAGCGCCACGCGATCAGCAGAAACGGCCCGAGCGCGAAGACGAGCTGATTGAAGCGAAACGCGCCGGCCACGTCGCCGTGCAGCAGGTGGTACAGGGCGCGCGTCGAGCCGCAGCCGGGACACTCCAGTCCGGTCAGCAGATGGAAGACGCACGGCGGATAGAAGTGCGCCGTCATCGGATCGAAGCGGTAGAGCACCGCGGCCCCGATCGCACCGGCGACGCTAATGATGATTAAGCGCCGCGAATCCGACGAAAACGGCATAACAGATCACCCCGAGCAATCCGCATCCGAATGCGACCCACGACCAGAGCTTCGCGTTGTCCGCCGCGGCCTGCGCGCCCGCCGTATCGCCCGCGGCGAGCTTCGAGCTGACCTGCGCCGCGTAGACGATGGCCACGATTCCGAACGGCATGCAGCAGCACAGCGTCACCAGGATCGCCTGCACGAGGTAGCTCTGCATGCCCGGCATCTGCACCGCGGCGATCGGGGTAATGACCTCCGCGCCGCAGTTCGGGCAGAGGTTCATACCGGGAGAGAGTTGCTGGCCGCATGACGTGCAGAACATTCAGTGTTGTGTCCCTTCCGGATATTCGATGAATTGCCCGTTCGAGTAGACCAGATCGCAGTCGAAGTTCGACGTCCCGCCGGCAGGCGACGCGACGTACTCGCGGGCGTCTTCGTGAGTGAACCGCCCATCCTTCCCGCTGCTCCCGACGACATACGACGTACAACGCCCTTCCTGCTCGGCGACGCACGCATACCGCATCGGGTGGCCCCAGCCATCGACCATCGGCAGCGAGGCGATGAACTTCGGCGTGAGCAGCGGACGGAGATCGTTGAGCGAGGCGACGTTCGGATAGCCGTTGTTTTCCGCGCCGTAGGCCTCGACCGCGGTGGCGACCGAGCGGATGTCGGCCATCGTCCGCTTCTGTTTCGCACGCTGCGTCGCCGTAATGAAGTTCGGGATGGCGATGGCGGCCAGGATGCCGATGATGGCCACGACGACCAGTCCGCCGACGACGACGGCGATGATCACGACCGCGGTATTGCCGCCGCCGCCCGACGCAGGCGGCGCGGTCTGCGCGCCGTTGGTGGGGCGTCCGCAGCGCGGGCACGGTGCGTACGAGACGATCGAGACCTGAGTGCCGCACCACGCGCAATACATGGTGCGATTGTAGCGCTCACCACATCATGCCGAGCTGAAGCTTCGCCGCGTCGGACATCATGCTGCGATCCCACACCGGATCGAACACGACTTCGACGTCCGCGTCCTTCACCTCGGGTAGCGTCTCGACCTTGTGCTTCACGTCGGCCGCCAGCACCGGACCCATGCCGCAGCCGGGAGCGGTGAGCGTCATCTTGATCTTCACGTCGTAGCCGCCGCCTTCGCGCGGTTGCAGTTCGCAGAGATAGACCAGGCCGAGGTCGACGATGTTCACCGGGATCTCCGGATCGAAGCAGGTCTTCAGCTGATCCCACACCATCTCTTCCAGTTTCGGTTGCGACAGTTCCTCGCCTTCGACCGTCTGCGGAGTCTCGGCCGGCGTCTTGCCGATCGCTTCCACTTCCCGTCCCGACACGCGGACCATCAGGCCGCGGTCGGTGATCAGCGTGTACGTTCCACCGAGGGCCTGGGTGATCGTGGCATGAGCGCCCTGCGGGACGAGGACCTTCTCACCACTGGGGATCATCACCGCTTCGACCGTCCGGCTGACGACGATTTCTTCTCTCATGTCGATCTCACTCCGTAGTCACTGACTGCCCTTCACCTTTGAGTCCGGCATTCAGCGTATGCCATGCGAGCGTTGCACATTTCACCCGCGCGGGGAACTCCGAAACGCCGGAGAACGCGGCGAGCCGCTGGAGCTCGACGGCGTCGACGCCGCTCGGGTCTCCAGTAACAAGACGGTGGAAGACGTCGAAAAGATGCGCCGCTTCGTCGCGCGACTTCCCCTTCACCGTCGAGCTCATCACCGAAGCCGAGGCCTTGGAGATCGCGCAGCCGTTGCCGGTGAAGCTGACGTCTTTGATCGTGTCGCCGTCGAGCTGCAGGAAGATCGTGTAGTGATCGCCGCAGAGCGGGTTGTACCCCTCGACCTTCGCGCTCGCCTCGGGGATCTCGCGGAAGTTACGAGGATTCTTGTTGTGGTCGAGGATGACCTGTTGATAGAGCTCGCGGAGATCGGACATGGGTTCCTAATTATGCTGCGCGAAGACGCAGCATCTCCGGCGGCACCGAGCGGCGACTGCCACGTGCGGCGCTCGAGGCGCTTGCGTTCGCGGTGCAGCCGGAGATCCTGCGTCTTCGCGCAGGATAAACTGCAAAGCAATCACCGAAAAACCTCGATCACCTTCCGCAAACCATCGACCAGCGCGTCCGCTTCCGCCCGCGTGTTGTAGACGCCGAACGACGCGCGGCCGGTGGCCGGCACGTTGAAGCGCATCATCAGCGGCTGCGCGCAGTGATGTCCGGTGCGGATGGCGATCCCTTCCTGATCGAGGATCGTGCCGATGTCGTGCGGATGGACCCGTTCCAGCGTGAACGAGATCACGCTCGCCTTCTGCCGCGCGGTTCCGATGATGCGCAGGCCGTCGATCTCCTGCAGACGATCGGTGGCGTAGGTCAGCAGCTCGTGCTCGTGGGCGGCGATGTTGTCGAGCCCGAGCGCCGCCACGTATTCGAGCGCGGTGGCGAGGGCGATCGTGTCGGCGATGTTCGGCGTTCCCGCTTCGAACTTGTAGGGCAACGCGTTGTAGGTCGTCTTCTCGAACGACACCGAAAGGATCATGTCGCCGCCGCCCATCCAGGGCGGCATCGCCTCGAGCAGCGACTCGCGCCCGTAGAGCGCGCCGATGCCGGTCGGGCCGTAGACCTTGTGTCCGGAGAAGGCGTAGAAGTCGCAGCCAATCTCCTGCACGTCGATCGGCAGGTGCGGCACACCCTGCGCGCCGTCGATGATCACGATCGCGCCGGCGTCGTGCGCCAGCTGCGTCATCTGCCGGACCGGATTGATCGTCCCCAGCGCGTTCGACGCGTGGCCGAAGGCGACGATCTTCGTCCGCTCGTTGAGCAGCTTCGCGAACTCCTCGACGACCACTTCGCCCTCATCGTTCACCGGAGCCACGCGCAGCGTCGCTCCCTTTTCCGCGCAGAGCATCTGCCACGGAACGATGTTGGAGTGATGCTCGATGGCGGTGATGACGATCTCGTCGCCTTCGCGGACGTTCTGCCGTCCCCAGGTCTGGGCGACGAGATTGATCCCCTCGGTCGTGCCGCGGGTGATGACGATCTCTTTTTCGCTCCGCGCGTTGAGAAAGCGCTGGATCACGCTGCGCGAACCTTCGTACGCGGCCGTCGCCACTTCGCTCAGGTAGTGCACGCCGCGATGGACGTTCGAGTTCTCTTCCTCGTAGTAGCGGACCAGCCGGTCGATGACCTGCCGCGGCTTCTGCGTCGTGGCGGCGTTGTCGAGGTAGACCAGCTGCCTGCCGCGCACGGGCCGGTGCAGGATCGGAAAATCGCGGCGAACGCGCTCGACGTCGAAGCCGAACGCGTGAGAGACGGCGAGACTCATCGGTTGCCTCCTCTCCGCTCCGGAATGCGGCCGGCCATCTTCCGGAAGATCGCCCGGTGGATCGCCTCGCGCACCGGCTCGACTTTCATCCGGTCGACCAGCTCGCTGGCGAACGCGTAGATCAGCAGTCCGCGCGCTTCCTCCTCGCCGATGCCGCGCGAACGGAGATAGAACAGCGGCTCCTCGGCCAGCTGGCCGATGGTCGAGCCGTGATTGCACTTCACGTCGTCGTTGTGGATCTCCAGCGTCGGCTTGGAGTCGACGATGGCGGTCTCGGAGAGCAGCAGGTTCTTGTTCGTCTGGCGGGCGACGGTCTTCTGCGCGCCGACGCCGACGATGATCCGGCCGTCGAAGACGCCGCGGGCGTTGTCGTCGAGGATGCCTTTGTAGAGCTCCAGCGATTCGCAATGCGGGCGGGCGTGGTCGATGACGGTCTTGTTGTCGAGGTGCTGCGTGCCGGAGCCGATGAAGAGTCCTTCCAGCGTCAGCGAGGCCCCTTCGCCTTTCAGCGCGGCGTTCACTTCGTTGCGGACGAGCGCGCCGCCGATGGCCACACTGTGCGCCAGCACGCTGCTGGAACGCTCCTGGTGAATCTGCACCGTGCCGACGTGATACGCGTCGATCGACTCGCACTCCACCTTGTAGTGCTCGACCACCGCGCCATCCTCGGCCACGATCTCGGTCACGGCGTTCGTGAAGTAGCGGCCATCGCCGGCGTAGGTCTCGACGACCGTGAGCTGACTGCCGCGGCCGGCGACGACGAGGTTGCGCGGATGCGACCAGATGCCGTCGCCCTGCCCGATGTAGAGCAGGTGCACGAAGCCGTCGATCGCCGCGCCGGCCTCGGCGACGACGAGCGCGCCGTCGTTCGAGAGCGACGTGTTGAGCGCGGTGAAGGGGTGGTCCTGGTAGTCGGCGTACTTCGCGAGGTGCTCGTTCGATTCATCGGCCAGGCGCGAGACGCGCAGACCGGGTGCGCCGTCGCCGATGCGCTCGACGAAGATGCCGTTGACGAAGACGAGCTCGACGAGCGCGCGGGCCATGTGTAGGTCAGGCGCCCCCGCCTGACCTTGGGGGAGAGGCGGGACAGGCGAGGGCGCCTGTCCTACACCACGCCAGTCGATTTTCGCGATCGGGGCGACGTTGGTGTACTTCCACTCCTCCTGGCGGGGGGTGGGCCAGCCGAGCTGGGCGAAGCGCTGCGCGGCCTGCTCGCGGATCGTGGTGAACGTGTCGACGGCAGTCATCGCGCGGCGACTGCCTCCTGCTCGATCCACTCGTAGCCCTTCGACTCGAGCTCGAGAGCGAGCTCCTTCCCGCCCGACTTCACGATCCTGCCGTTGGCCAGGACGTGCACGAAGTCGGGAACGAGATACGTTAATAGACGCTGATAATGGGTGATCACAAGGACTGAGTGTTTCTCGCTACGTAAAGCGTTCACGCCCTCGGCAACGATGCGCAGGGCGTCGATGTCCAGCCCCGAGTCGGTCTCGTCCAGGATGGCCAGCTTCGGATCGAGCACCGCCATCTGGAAGATCTCGTTCCGCTTCTTCTCGCCGCCGGAAAAGCCCTCGTTCACCGCGCGGTTCATGAAGGCTTCGTCCATTTCGACGAGCTTCATCTTCTCGCGCGCCAGCTGCAGGAACTCGATGGCGTCGAGCTCCTCTTCGCCATGGTGCTTGCGCACCGCGTTCACCGCGGCCTTGAGGAAGTAGATGTTGTTCACGCCGGGGATCTCGACCGGATACTGCATGGCCAGGAACACCCCCTCGCGGGCGCGCTCCTCGGTCGGCATCGACAACAGGTCTTTCCCTTCGAACGTCACGCTGCCGCGCGTGACTTCGTAGCGAGGACGTCCCGCCAGCACGTTCGCCAGCGTCGACTTCCCGGAGCCGTTCGGCCCCATGATCGCGTGCACTTCACCCGTGCCGACGCTGAGCGTCAGCCCCTGAAGGATTTCCTTGCCTTCGATTCCGGCATGGAGGTCTCTAATTTCGAGCATTTATTCGTCCCTGATTCCGCGCAGTGCTGAGTCCTGAGTGCTTAGTGCTGGAGCCCGTCACGCAGCACTCAGGACCCAGCACTCAGCACTTCAACCGACGCTTCCTTCCAACGAAACTCCGAGCAACTTCTGTGCTTCCACCGCGAACTCCATCGGCAATTCGCGGAACACCTCGCGGCAGAAGCCGCTGACGATCATCGATACCGCGTCTTCGGCGCTGATGCCGCGCTGCTGGCAGTAGAAGAGCTGGTCCTCGCCGATCTTCGACGTCGAGGCTTCATGCTCCATCGTGGCCGATGAATTCCGTACTTCGATGTACGGGAACGTGTGAGCGCCGCACTTGTCGCCGAGGAGCAGCGAGTCGCACTGCGAGTAATTGCGGGCGTTCGTCGCGTTCTTCATGATCGTGACGGCGCCGCGATAGGTCTGCTGACCATGTCCGGCCGAGATCCCCTTCGACACGATCGTGGAGCGGGTGTTCCTGCCGATGTGGATCATCTTCGTGCCGGTGTCGGCCTGCTGATAGTTCGCCGTCACCGCCACCGAATAGAACTCGCCGACCGAGTTGTCGCCCTGCAGGATGCAGCTCGGATACTTCCAGGTGATCGCCGAGCCGGTCTCCACCTGAGTCCACGAGAGCTTCGCGTTTTCGAACGCCTTGCCGCGCTTCGTCACGAAGTTGAAGATGCCGCCCTTGCCGTTCTTGTCGCCCGGATACCAGTTCTGCACCGTCGAGTACTTGATCGACGCGTTGTCGAGCGCCACGAGCTCGACCACCGCGGCGTGCAGCTGGTTCTCGTCGCGCATCGGCGCCGTGCAGCCCTCGAGGTAGCTGACCGTGGCGCCTTCATCGGCGATGATCAGCGTCCGCTCGAACTGGCCGGTGCTGGCGCTGTTGATCCGGAAGTACGTCGACAGCTCCATCGGACAGCGCACCCCTTTCGGGATGTAGCAGAACGAGCCGTCGGTGAAGACGGCGCTGTTGAGCGTGGCGAAGAAGTTGTCGGTGTACGGAACGACCGACCCGAGGTACTTGCGCACCAGGTCGGGGTGATTTTTCACCGCGTCGGAGAACGAGCAGAAGATCACGCCGACCCTGGCCAGCTCGGTGCGGAACGTCGTGGCGACGGAGACCGAGTCGAAGACCGCGTCGACGGCCACGCCGGTGAGGCGTTTCTGCTCCTCGAGCGAGATGCCGAGTTTCGTGAACGTGGCCCGGACCTCGGGATCGACTTCATCGAGAGAGTTCAGCTTCTTCTTCGGCTTCGGCGCCGAGTAGTAGCGCGTCGCCTGGTAGTCGATCGGGTCGTAGTGGACGTTGGCCCACGTCGGCTCCTTCATCGTCAGCCAGTGGCGGTAGGCCTTCAGGCGCCATTCGAGGAGCCACTCCGGCTCTTCTTTCTTGTGCGAGATCAGGCGAATGATGTCTTCATTCAGACCAAGCGGCGCCTCATCGACTTCGATGTCGGTGACGAAGCCCCACTTGTATTCCTGATTGGCGATTTGTTCGATCGTGTCGCTCATCAGATTCTCTCTGCGACCTGCCGGGTCAGCTCGCGTGTGTTGATGACGGCCTGCGGCATCGCGCCGCGTGTGAGCTCGGACAGCGTAACCTGCTCGAACGCCCCTTTGATCGCGCGGTTGATGCCGAACATGAAGCGGCGCGACGGGCAGGCGACGCGGATCGAGCAGACCGCGTGGCCGGCGTCGTCGAACGACTCGCATTCGACGAGGTCCCACGGTCCCTCCAGCGTCTCGATGATCTGCCCGAGCGTCACCGAGTCGGGATCGCCGTCGAAGGAGTACCCGCCGCCCGAGCCGCGATACGACTGCACGATGCCGCCCGCGTGGAGCGTCTTCAGCACTTTCGTGATCATCGGCAGCGGCAGGTGATAGAAGCCCGCGATCTCGCGCGCGGCCACCACCTCACCCGCTTTGCGGGCCAGGTAAACGGTGGCCAGAAGGCCGTAATCTGTGAGTCGGGAGATCTTCAGCATCGGTGCGCCACCCCTGTAGAAAAGCGACGGGCTGCAAACAGTACCACCTTGGTACGGTATGTTCAACCGGCCGCGGGGCGGCGTTGTTCCGGCTCTTTCAACGCGCGTAAACCAGCAGCCTCCGCTGTGCGTTTTCCCACACGCTGATGACGATGCGATGTCCATCGCTGGAGAAGCCGGCGTCATCGAGTCCGTCGACGCCGTACGCGCGGAGACGCACGCCGTCGTACGACATCAGGTGGTTCGTCACGTCCGCGCGCGACCGCGGCGCGATGCGGAGGAGGAAGATCGCTTCCCGCGGCGTGGTGCGAAGAACTTCTATCGTTCCGTTGTCGGCCGGGTAGATCGTCGCCAGTGGCAGGGTGCTCGTGCCGCTGGTCCGCCAGAGCGTCAGCGAATCGCGATCGGTCGTCGCGCGGAGTGTCGTATCGCAGAACTCGATCGGCTTCGCGCCGGCAGGTTTCGGCGGTTTCGCCGACGTGCGGCGCTTGGTGACCACGTCGGCCACGATGCGGTTGCGGGCGAAGTCAGCGGCAAGGTGGCGGTCGTCGGTCCACTGCAGCGACTTCAACGCGCCGTAGCTCGCCGGAATCACCGTTTCGTTCTGATGCGTCGCCACGACGACGACCATCACTTCATCGCCGCGGGCATACGCCAGCCGCAGGCCGTCGGGCGAGAGTCGCGGAAAGGAGAGATTGCTGCCGGCGACGGTGAGGATCAGCTCGCCCAGGGCGGCCAGGAAGATGCCGAGCGTCACCGGGTGACCATTCATGAACGCCGCGATTCTACGCGCCTCCGTGGCATGCAAAATGCGACTGATGACCACAGGCCATGATGGAGAATCGATTCAAAGTCGTGCTGATCGCCGCGGTTCTCGCCGCCGCCTGCCATCGCGGCTCGAGCACGATGCAGCGCGAGCAGAAGAGCTACGAGGTCGTGTCGGAAGGACAGGCCGGCGCTGCGTCGGCCACCATCAACGCGCCGGGAGAGACGGCGCCGCCGCTGACCAACACGAGCGCCGACACCACGAGCAACTTCACCCTGACGCCGAATGTCGATACGTCGGGGACGATGGCTCCGGGAACGATCGCCGGCACGCTCCCGGGCGCAACGCCGGGCGCGCCGCCGCGCGTGATCATCACGAATACGAATCCGCCGCAGGCGCCACCGCCGCGGAGGAAGCAGCCGGAGCTGCCCCCTCCGCCGCCGCAACAGACCGATCCGTCGACGACGACCGCCGAGCCTCCGCCGCAAACCGACACGACCGGGACCGAAGAGCAGGAACCGCAGGAGGAGCCGCCTCCTCCTCCGCCGCCGACGCAGACCGATACGCGCGGCTGGTAGCTACTTCTTCTTCGCCGTGTCGCAGCGGTTCTGCACTTCGAACCGCCCGATCTTCGAGCCGGCGTCAGGACCGAGACCGCGTCCGCAGACGCATCCCGGCTTGCCGTCCTTCGGCAGAAACCCGAGCTTGCCGGTCACCGCGACGATCGCGCCGTTGGCCAGCCTGACGAACTTGTGCCCGCCGTGAGTCATCGCCGTCACCGTCATGCAGTACGACTTCGTCGGCCGCTTCATGGCGATGAATTCGTTCGCCCCATCGATGTCGTGCTTCGGCTGATTGGTGCCGGGAGCGGGCGTCAGGCCGACGCACATCACCAGCCACTGCGAGTTGTAGTAGAGCTTCGCGTTGGCGACGTCCGAAACGAGGAACGGCGTGTTGGCCAGTGAATGTCCTGACGCGTCGTCGAACTCGATCTGGACCAGGTTGCCGGTGTTGGCCGCGAACTTCGTGTCCCACGTGTAATTCGGCGTCTCGCTTTGCGACGTGACGAGCGAGTTGGTGGTGACGTCGGTGGCCTTGGCGGTGACGGTCTCGGTATAGCCGTTGGTCATGGTGAGCGTGGTCTGGGCGAGGAGCGGGAACGTGAAAAACGCGAGTAGACACACGAAGAGCAGGAACCGAAACTTCATGGATGGGAACCTCCTTATTTGACGGTGTGTCGGAAGCGAGGGGTTTCCCTACCCCCACCACGCCATCAGCTAGAATGCGCGCCTCATGTCGCGGGTCACGTTTCAGTCGTTGATTCTCACGCTCCAGAATTTCTGGGCGGAGCGCGGATGCCTCATCGAAACGCCGCTCGATCTCGAGGTCGGCGCCGGCACGATGCATCCCGCCACCTTCCTCCGCGTCCTCGGTCCCGAGCCGTGGAACGTCGGCTACGTGCAGCCCTCCCGCCGCCCCGCCGACGGCCGCTACGGCGACAACCCGTTCCGCCTCGGGAAGCACTACCAGTTCCAGGTCATCCTCAAGCCGTCGCCGCTCGAAGTGCAGGACCTCTATCTCGATTCGCTGCGCGCCATCGGCCTCGACCTGACGAAGCACGACATCCGCTTCGAGGAAGACAACTGGGAGTCGCCGACCCTCGGCGCCTGGGGCGTCGGCTGGCAGATCCTGCTCGACGGGATGGAGATCACCCAGTTCACCTACTTCCAGCAGGCGGGCGGCATCGATCTCGCGCCGATCTCCGCGGAGATCACCTACGGGCTCGAGCGCCTGACGATGTTCCTCTCGCGCAAGGACTCGGTGTTCGACATCGAGTGGACGAACGGCGTCGGCTACGGACCGGTACGGCATCAGGACGAGTTCGAATTCTCGAAGTACTACTTCGAAGTGGCGGACATCGACCTGCACTGGAAGCTCTTCGACGCGTATGAATCGGAGGCGCGCCGCTGCCTCGACACGAAGCTCGTCCTGCCGGCTTACGACTTCACGCTGAAGTGCTCGCACGTGTTCAACACGCTCGACGCGCGCGGCGCGATCTCGGTGACGGAGCGCGTCGGCGTGATCAAGCGGGTGCGCGACCTCGCGGTACGCTGCGCGCAGCAATACCTGGCGTCGCGCGAGGAGTTGGGGTTCCCCTTGTTGAAGAGGGGAGCGGACGTCTCGTCCGCTCGAGACCGTGCGGACGAGACGTCCGCACCCCTCGGAGGCACCAGTGTCTGAGTACTTCTTCGAGCTGCTCGCCGAGGAGATCCCGGCGTGGATGCACGACACGGCGGCGGCGACGCTGACGCAGCGCCTCACCAAGCTGGTCGAAGAAACCGGCGGCGACGCGGGCGGCGTCTGCGTCAACACCACGCCGCGCCGCATCGCATTCATGCTGGCGAAGCTTCCGGAGCGTGAGGCCGATCGCGAGCTCGAAGTGAAGGGTCCGCCGAAGAAGGCGGCCTACGACGCGTCCGGCAATCCGACGCAGGCGCTCAACGGCTTCCTGAAGAAAAACAACGCCGCGATCGGGAACGTGATCGACGCCGGCGATTACGTCATGGTGCGCAAGCAGATCACCGGCCGCGGCATCGACGAGATCCTGCGCGAACAGGTGCCGCAGATCGTGGAGTCGATCCGCTGGCCGAAGATGATGCGCTGGGGAAAGGGCGAGTTCTCGTACATCCGTCCGATTCACAGCGTCATCTCGCTCTTCGACGGCCGTCACGCGCCGCTCACGATCTTCGGCGTGGAGTCGGGAACGACGACCGTCGGCCACCGCACGCTCGCGCCGCAGAAGATCGAGATCAGCTCGTACAACGACTATGTGACGAAGCTCGAGCTGGCGCGCGTGGTGGTCGACGCCGTGCGCCGCCGCCACGTGATGGCGGAGCGCGCGCGCATTCTGGCCAACGAAGCGGGCGGCGCGCCGAGCACCGACGCCTCGATCTGGTCGCAGTGGCAATACCTGACCGAATACCCCGGCGTGGTGCGCGCGGAGTTCCGCAGCGAATACCTCGCGTTGCCGGAAGAGGTGCTGGTCACGGTCATGCGCGTGCACCAGAAGCAGCTGCCGATCCGCGACGCCTCGGGCAAGCTGATGAACTCGCTCCTGGCGGTGCTGGACAACGAAGGCGATCCGCTGGGAAACGCGGCCTACGGCAATTCGTTCGTCACCAACGCGCGGTTCGCCGACGCGAAGTTCTTCTACGAGACCGACCGCAAGCGCAAGCTCGCCGACCGCCTGGAGCAGCTCGAACATCTGCAATTCCAGGAAAAGCTTGGCAACTATGCGGAGAAGACCAGGCGCATCGAGAGCATCGTCCGCGACCTCGGCGGCGACGCCGACGCCCTCACCGCCGCCCACCTCTGCAAGACCGACCTGGTCACCGAAATGGTGAAGGAGTTCACCGATCTGCAGGGGCAGATCGGCGGCATCTACGCACGCGAGGAAGGCTATCCCGAGGTCGTGTGGCAGGCGATCTACGACCAGTACGCGCTGCCCCGCACCATGAGCGGCGCGCTGGTCTCGCTCGCCGACCGCATCGACACGCTCGCCGGATTCTTCTCCATCGGCGCGAAGCCGACCGGATCGAAAGACCCGTTCGCGCTCCGCCGCGCCGCGCAGGGAATCGTCCAGATCCTCCTCCTTCGCGACGAGCGCGAAGTGAAGGTAGGGATCGAGCGACTGATCGACCTCGGTGTGGGACAGGCGGGGGCGCCTGACCTACACGACGACCTCCTCGCCTTCTTTGCCGAGCGCGTGAAGACGATCCTCGAACAGACCTTCGCCTACGACGAAGTCGCGGCGGCGATGGAAGCCGGCTGGGCGTCGTCGCTCACCGATCTCGCCGATCGCGTCGAGTCGTTGCACGCGGTTCGCGAGGACGCCAACTTCCTCTCGATTCTCGATTCGGCCAAGCGCATCGCCAACATCACCGCCGGCCACGCGTCGACGTCGGTTGACGCGAAGAAACTCGAGCACGACACCGAGAAGCGGCTCAACGAGCTCGCCGACGCGGTCGGCACACACATCGACGAGTTGCTCGCCGAACGCCGCTACCGCACCGCGCTCGAGTCGTTCGCCGCGCTCGCGCCGGAGCTCGAGAAGTTCTTCGACGACGTGATGGTCATGGTCGACGACGAAGGCGTGCGCCGCAATCGCATGTCTCTCCTGCGCAAGGTCGGCAACGCGGTCATGAAGATCGCCGATGTCACGAAGATCGTCGTCGACCGCCGCGACTACAAGTGAGAACGTCAGATAGCAGAAAGCGGATAGCAGATAGCAAGAGAATCGTTTTCCTTGCTATCTGCTATCTGCTATCTGCTATCTCGCCGGGCTGCACAAAAAAAGAACCCCCCATCCCGCCCCGCCCCACCCCCGCCCAGGTCCGCCAGGCGCACATCAACGAAGCGCCGGATGACTCGGCGGAGCGGAAGAACCTGTTGAACATCGCGCGGGGGGCGGCGGTCGTATCGCGGACGGGTGAAGTCACGCTGGAGAATTCGGCGCTGCGGGCGATCGACGGCGATCCGCGCAGTGACTGGCTCTCTCCGTCCGGCGATCCGCAGCACACGCTGACGTTCTCGCTCGCCACGCGCAGCCGCATCGACGAGATCGGCGCATCGAGCGCGCCGAAGGCGGCGACGAAAACGATCCGCTGGGAGACCTCGCTCGACGGCCGGACCTTCACGCCGCTCGTGACGCAGACGCTGAAGCACGGGTGGGGCGATCAGCTCATCCCGATCAAGCCACCGGTCGAAGCGGCGTTCATCCGCGCGTCGACCATCGACGGCTACACCTCGTTCATCGATCTCCGCAGCGTCATCGCTCACGGCGCCGAAGTCACTCCGCCGCAGCCGCGCGTCATCGCTGGCTGCTGGGCGATCAACACGTTTCCCGCCGCGTTTTTCGAAAGCGAAGGCACGGCGTACGGCTTTTTCGATCAGCGCGAGCGGATGTGGCTCGACGGCGGATTCGACGGGCGCGTCTGGCGCTTCGTCTGGATCCGCGGGCTGCAGATCGGGCTGATCGCCTTCTCGGTCTCGCCCGACAACGCGCACGTCAGCGGCTTGAAATGGTTCGAGGACGCCGACCCGCACAAGTTGAGCGACAGCCTCTTCGGCGATCGTCAGAAGTGCGCCGCGCCGCCGCCGCAGTACGGCGTCGACGTCCTCCGCACGTTCCTCGAGCGCCACCTCTGGGTCCCGCTGTACGGATTCCGATTCGATGACGCGAACCAGCTCGTGCCGGCTCAGAGCGGGTTTGCCGTTCGCGAGCTTGCGCGCCTGATCCATGACGTCGCGCCGCGGCCGGTCCGCATCGTCTCGCGCGAATTGCGCGGCGCCGACGCGCAGTCGGATCTCGCCGTTTCGAAGGCGCGTGTCGACTCGCTGCGGGCGGAGCTGCAGCGCAGGAACGTCGACCTCTCGCGCGTGACATTCATCGCCGCCGGACGTGAGAACTACCACACCGCCGTGTGGAGCGAGATCATGCGCACGATGCAGAGCGGGATCGAGATGGACATTCCGACGCGCAGATAGCAGATAGCAGACAGCAGCGGCGCCGAATTTGACCCTGCTATCTGCTATCTGCTGTCTGCTATCTTTCCCCCCGAGGTCCTCCGATGAAATACGTCTACTACTTCGGCGACGGCAGCGCCGAAGGGAACGCGAAGATGAAAGAGATCCTCGGCGGCAAAGGCGCGGGCCTCGCCGAGATGACGAACATCGGCGTTCCCGTCCCTCCCGGATTCACCATCTCCACCGAGGTCTGCACGTATTTCAACGAACACGGCAAGACCTATCCGCCGGAGCTGAAGGACGCGGTGGCGGAGAACCTCGCGCGCGTCGAGCAGTCGGTGGGACGCACATTCGGCGACCGCGAAAAGCCATTGCTCGTCTCCGTCCGCTCCGGCGCACGCGCCTCCATGCCGGGGATGATGGACACGATCCTCAACCTCGGGCTCAACGACGACACGGTGCAGGGCCTGGCGAAACACGACGAGCGCTTCGCCTACGACTCGTACCGGCGTTTCATCCAGATGTACTCCGACGTCGTGCTCGAAGTCGATCGCGAGCATTTCGAGCACGAGCTCGTCGCCTTGCGCGAGAAGGTCGGCGCCGAGAGCGACGCGAAGATCCCGGCGGCGAGCCTCAAGGAGCTCGTGGAGACTTACAAAGGAATCGTTCGCGAGCGCGGCGGCAGGCAGTTTCCCCAGGACGTGCACGAGCAGTTGTGGGGCGCCGTCGGTGCGGTGTTCAACTCGTGGAACAACCAGCGCGCCATCACCTACCGCAAGTTGAACGGCATCCCCGACGACTGGGGCACCGCGGTGAACGTGCAGTCGATGGTGTTCGGCAACATGGGCGACGACTGCGCGACCGGCGTCGCCTTCACGCGCAATCCGTCGACCGGCGAGCACAAGTTCTTCGGCGAGTACCTGGCCAACGCGCAGGGCGAAGACGTCGTGGCCGGCATCCGCACGCCGCTGCCGATCTCGAAATCGCAAGTCATCGGCGACGAGAAGTCGCTCGAAGAAACGATGCCCGAGGTCTACGCGCAACTCGAGGACGTCTACAAGAAACTCGAGTCGCATTACCGCGACATGCAGGACATCGAGTTCACGATCCAGTCGCACAAGCTCTATCTGCTGCAGACGCGCACCGGCAAACGCACCGGGTTCGCGGCGGTAAAGATCGCCTGCGACATGGTCGATGAAGGATTGATCAATCACACCGAGGCGGTGGCGCGGGTCGAAGCAGGACAGATCGTGCAGCTCCTCGCGGCGATCTTCGACGTGAAAGAAAAGCAGAAGGTCGTGCACGGCGGACGCCTCCTCGGACGCGGACTTCCGGCCGGACCGGGCGCGGCGACGGGACGCATCGCGTTCAGCGCGGAGCGCGCGGTGTCGATGGCCAAGGACGATCCGGTGATCCTCGTGCGCGTCGAGACGTCGCCCGAGGACATCGCCGGCATGCACAGCGCGGCCGGCATCCTCACCACGCGCGGCGGGCTGACCTCGCACGCGGCGGTCGTGGCGCGCGGCATGGGACGTCCGTGCGTCGTCGGCGCCGGCAACCTGCGCGTCGACTACGGCAAAGGCGAGCTCCGCTCCGAGGGCCACGAGCCGCTGGAAGAAGGCGACTGGCTGTCGATCGACGGCACGTCGGGCGAGATCATCGGCGGCAAGCTCGCCACGAAGCCGTCGGAAGTGATCCAGGTGCTGATCGACGGCACGATGCAGGCGAGCGACTCGGAGATCTACCGCAATTTCGATCGCCTGCTGAAGTGGGCGGACGAGATCCGCACCCTCGGCGTGCGCTCGAATGCCGACACGCCGAACGACGCACGTGTGGCGCGGCTGTTCGGCGCCGCCGGCATCGGCCTTTGCCGCACCGAGCACATGTTCTTCGCCGAGGAGCGCATCCTCCGCGTCCGCGAAATGATCCTCGCCCGCGACGAGAAGGGACGCCGGCACGCGCTCGACCAGTTGCTGCCGTTCCAGACCGCCGACTTCGAAGGCATCTTCCGCGAGCTCGACGGACTGCCGGTCACGATCCGCCTGCTCGATCCGCCGCTGCACGAGTTCCTGCCGCAGAGCGAGCAGCAGATCTCCGCCGTGGCCCGCGACATGGGCTGGGGCTTCGTCGAATTGCGCGCGAAAGTGAATCAGCTGCACGAATCGAATCCGATGCTCGGCCATCGCGGCTGCCGCCTCGCCGTGACGTTCCCCGAGATCTACGAGATGCAGGTGCGGGCGATCTTCCAGGCGGCGTGCGACGTGAAGAAGGAAGGGGTCGACGCCCGTCCCGAAGTGATGATCCCGCTGGTCGGAACGGTCAGGGAGTTGACCATGCTGACGGAGATGGTCCGCCGCGTGGCCGCCGAGACGCTGCAGGAGCGCGGCGTCGAGCTGCCGGTGATCGTCGGCACGATGATCGAGATCCCGCGCGCCGCGCTGATCGCGGAGAAGCTGGGCGAAGTGGCGGAGTTCTTCTCCTTCGGCACGAACGACCTGACGCAGATGACGTTCGGCTACTCGCGCGACGACGCCGGCTCGTTCCTCCCCGAATACGTCGACAAGAAGATCCTGCCGAAGGACCCATTCGAGTCGATCGACCAGGAAGGCGTCGGCCAGCTGGTGAAGCTCGGCACCGAGCGCGGACGGAGCACGAACGACAAGCTGAAGGTCGGCGTCTGCGGAGAGCACGGCGGCGACCCCGACTCCATCCGCTTCTTCCGCGGCTGCGGGCTCAATTACGTGTCGTGCTCACCGTACCGCGTGCCGGTCGCGCGGTTGGCCGCGGCGCAGGCGGAGCTGGAGTTCAAGCATTACGAAGGTTGAGGTGCAACCTACCGCCCTCTCCCCGCGCACGGGGAGAGGGTGCCGCAGGCGGGTGAGGGGCTCTCCCGCGCGCAAAACGACGGCCCCCTCATCCGCCTTCGGCACCTTCTCCCCCGCGGCGGGGGAGAAGGACTAATCACACCCGGAAGCGCGCCACCTCCGTATCGAACGCCCTCCCGCTCTCCACCAGCGCGAGCAGCGCGCTGCTGAACTGATTCGCGATCTCGTCGTTCTTCCGGGCGATGGTGAGCGTGATCTTCGACGTGCCGGCGACGTTGTCGGTGTGCGCGATCTGGAGCGTCATGCGGTCGTGGATGACTTCGACGCCGGCGGCGATCTCGCTCATGGCCCGGGCGATTCCTCCGGCCGCGGCGAGCTGCTCGCGCGACGCGCTCTTCACCTGCAGGGCGATGTCGCGGACGCGCTCCGCTTCGTGCGCCAGCAGGCGCGTGGCCTCGGCCTGACCGCGGGTGCCGCGGTCGATCTCGCGGATGTTGTCCGACATCTTCGCCGTGACGTTGTGCAGATGACGCGTCGCGCGTGACTGCTCCTCGAGCGCCGAGGAGATCGACTGCGCCATGTCGAGCGACTGATCGGCGCTGCCGAGGATCGTCTCCAGCGCCGCGGCCGCGTTCTGGGCCAGGGCCACGGTGTGGTCGACCCGCTCCACCCCTTCGTTCAGCGCGCCGACCGCCTGCTTCGCGATCGGCTGCACGCTGCGGATGATGGTGGAGATCTCCTTCGTCGCGCTGCGCGTGCGGTCGGCGAGCTGGCGCACCTCGTCGGCGATGACCGAGAAGCCGAAGTCGTTCTGCCCCGCCTGCGCGGCGATGATCGCGGCGTTGAAGGAGAGGAGGTTCGTCCGGTTCGTCACCTCGTCGATGAAGACGAGGATCTGATCGATCTGCACGAGCGATTTCTGCAGCGCCTCGAACGCGTCGGCCGTGCGCCGCGTCGAGCTCTGTGCGTCGCGGATGCCGTCCATCGTGTCACGCACCGCGACGCGGCCGCCGTCGGCGTTCTCGCGCACCCGCTGGGAGAGTGACGCCGTGTCGCTCGCCGTGCGATGAATCTGCGTCGTGGTTGCGTCCATCTCCGCCACGAACGAGAGGACGTCGGCCGCGATGCCGGAGAGCGTCGCGGTGCGATCGGTCATCTCCCGTGCCGCGGCGTCGATCTGCGTGGTCCCGGACGAGCTTTTCTCCACCGACTGGAAGAGATCGTCCATGCGGCGCGCGACTTCTTCGGACGACGCCCGCAACTCGGTCGCCCGCGCGGCGGAGTCGTCGGTCAGCTCCGCGACCTTGTCCACCGCCTGCTGCACCGACTGCGCCGCGCTGCGCACTTCCAGCAGCGCGCCGGCCGACGATTCGACATGCCCGCTCTGCTCGCGAGCGCCGGTGACGAGCGTCTCGGTTCCGGACGACATCAGCCGCACCCCTTCGCTGATCGTGCCGCCGCTCCTGCCAACGCTGGCGATCAAGCCGCGCAGGTTTCCATGCGTCGCGCTGAAGCTGCGGGCCAGCTTCCCGATCTCGTCGTCGGAAAAAACGTGCGGATCGGAATCGAACCGGCCGGCCGCGAGGTCGCCGGCCACGCGCATGAGGCTGTGGATCGGCGCCGTGACGTCGCGGGCCAGAAAGTACGTCGCGACGGCGAAGGCGATGGTCGTGACGAAGGCGATGAAGAGCGCGTAGTTGGTGACGTCGCCGCCCTGATGGGATGAGACGAGCTGCACGAGCGCGCCGGTCGACGTGGCGAAGAAGCCGACGAAGACCATGGCGATCTTGACGCCGATGGAGTAGACGCGCCCCTGGTAGGTCAGCGCCTCCACTCCCGTCGCCGCGCCGAGAATCAGGCTCTTGCCGCACCAGTACGACCACGCCATCGCCGGCACGGCGACGATCATCGCCGCGACGCCGAAGCACTGCATCCCCTTGAACGTCGGGAGAAGAATCGCGGCGCCGGTGAGCGCCAGCGTGCCGCCCGCGCCGCCCCACAGAAGGAACGCCACGGTGGTCGTGCGATTCAGGCAGCGCGTGACCGCCTCACTGACGCCTCGCCGTTGTTCGATCGCGGCATCGACCGCGCGCACCGCCGGCTGCAGCGCGAACGACGCCAGCATCGCGCCGAGCGTGTAGACGAGCAGAGGAACGATGGCCAGCAGATGCCACGAGCCTCCGCGAAGACGCAATGACTCGATCAGGAACGCGATCGCCAGCGGCAGCAGCGTCGCCAACGGCGGAATGACCAGCAGGGGAACGTACTTGCGCGATAAAGCCACGGCAGCATCTCTCCGACCTGCGATTCTCACGATCGGTGCAACGCTTCGTCGTACGTGCCATCACAGGCGCGCGTGACAGGAGTCATGCGCCGGCAGGCCCTTCCCGGCGAAACATCCCGTTCGTGCACCGCCGTCCGTATTCAGAGCGCATCTTTGCCGAAATCGATTCGATGATCCTGGCCGGAGAATCGCTCGACGCGATCCTTCACTTCATCGCCGCGCGGCTGGTCTCGATGTATCGCTACCCGCTCGTGCAGATCAGCCTGCGAGGCCAGAAGGGGGCGGTGTCGATCCGCACCGCCGCCGGCCGGGAGGTCGACTTCCTGCGCGACCTGATCGTCCGCTGGGACGACACGCCGGAGGGCCGCGGACCGACCGGCATCGCGCTGCGCACAGGGACGATGCAGACATGCGACATCGCGACGGACGATGGTTTTTCGCTGTGGCGCGACCGCGCGCTGGCGCACAACCTGCGCTCGGTACTGGCGCTGCCGCTCATGGCCGGCAGCCGCATCCTCGGCGCGCTCACGTTCTTCTCCACGCGCCGCCGCGACTTCCCGCGGGAGCGGGTGGAGGTCCTGCAAGCCGTCGCCGCGCAGGCGGCCCTGTCGATCCTCTCCGCGTACGACCAGGCGGAGATCCGCCTGCAGAAAGTGGCGCTCGAGTCGGTGGCGAACGCCATCGTCATCACGAACACGAACGGCGTCATCGAATGGGTCAATCCGGCCTTCACGAAACTGACCGGATACACACCGGCGGAAGCGATCGGCGCGACGCCGCGCCTTCTTCGCTCCGGCAATCACAGCCGGCTGTTTTACGCGCGGATGTGGGAGACGCTGCTGGCCGGCGAGGTGTGGCACGGCGAGATGTACAACCGGCGGAAGGACGGAACGGTGTACGCCGAGGAGCAGACCATCACGCCGGTTCGTGACGACTGCCGGCGCGTCACGCATTTCGTCGGCGTGAAGCAGGACATCACCGAGCGCAAGCAGCAGGAGGAGAAGATCCGCCATCTCGCGCTGCACGACTCGCTGACGAATCTTCCGAACCGGCGCGCGTTCGACGCCATGATCCGGCGCATCGCGCACCGCGGCGGCCCGGCCGCGCTGCTGGTGATCGACATCGACGACTTCAAGTTCATCAACGACTCGAGCGGCCATCCGGCCGGCGACCAGCTTCTCTCCGAGGTCGGCCAGCTGCTGCAGAAGCAACTGCGGCCGTTCGATTTTCTGGCCCGCTTCGGCGGCGACGAGTTCGTGGCCCTGCTGGAAGAGGTGAATGACGGAGAAACGGCGGCGATCGCGGAGCGCCTGCGCCAGAGCGTCGACGCCTTCTGGCTCGACCACGGCGATGTCGCGCTGCACGTGACGATCAGCGTCGGCGTGGCGCCGATCGACGATTCCGCCGAGCCGAAGACGTTCATCTCCCGCGCCGACGCCGCGCTGTACGCGGCAAAGGAACGGGGCAAGAACCGCGTCGTCACCTATCCGTTCGCCGAGGGCGACGACGTCGGCCGCCGGCTGGGCGACGCGTCGCGTTATCTGACGCTCATCCGCAACGCGCTGCGCGACGGCACGTTCGAGCTCTCCTACCAGCCGGTGATCCGCCTCGGCGACGGCGAGCGGGTGCACTACGAGGCGCTGATCCGGATGCGGACGGACAACGGCGGCCTCATTCAGCCGGACGATTTCATCCCCATCGCCGAACGCTACGGCCTCATGCCGCAGATCGATCGCTGGGTGTTCGACGAGGTGATGCGCGAGCTGCATGCGCGCGACCACGTGCGGATCTTCGCCAACCTCTCGGCTACCAGCATCAACGACGAGTCGCTGCTGCGCTACATCGAACAGCGGATCGTGGAGTCGAAGATCGAGCCGGGACGCCTGGCGTTCGAGATCACGGAGTCAGCGGCGGTGGCCGATCTGGCCAGCGCGCGCAACTGGATCCATCGCCTCAAGCAGCTCGGCTGTCTCTTCGCCCTCGACGATTTCGGCGTCGGCTTCTCGTCGCTCGGATACCTGCGGGCGCTGGCCGTCGACTACGTGAAGATCGACCGGACGTTCATCCGCGATCTCGATACGAATCCGACGAATCGCGCGCTCGTGCAGGCGGTCAACACCGTCGCCCATACGCTGGGGAAAGAGGTGATCGCCGAAGGGGTCGAGACCGCAGCGCATGCCGCCGTGCTGCTGGAGCTCGGCGTGGAGCACGGGCAGGGTTTTCATTGGGGACATCCAGCGCATGACGCGATGGATGTCCTCCTCACTCTTCCGCCCGCCGTTCTTTCCATTGGTGATACGCCCAGATACTGAGGCCGACGATCACCAGCAGGAGCAGTCCCCACCGTTCGATGTGTGCCGCCTTGCCAAGGATGCGCTCGACGACTTCGCCGAAGAAGTAGCCGGCGCAGGAGATGGCCGCCGCCCACAACGCGCAGCTGATCGCTTCGTAAATCAGGAACTTCGCCGTGGAGATGCGGGAGATCCCGATGATGACCGCGCAGCTGATGCGCAGTCCGTAGAGCCATTGCGTGATGAAGATGGCGGGAGCGCCGTAGCGCTCGAACATCCGGATCCCTTTCCCGAAGTGTTTTTTCATCCGCGGAAAGCGATCGAGGAGCTTCACTCCTTTGGCCCGCCCGAGCCAGAACCAGAAGACGTGACCGGTGAAGGCGCCGGCAAAAGCGACCAGGCCGACGAGGACGATCTTCATGTATCCGCGCTCGGCCATGAAGCCGGCGATGACCAGAATCGTCTCTCCTTCGAGGAAAGTACCGACGAAAACAGCGAGGTATCCCCACTTCTGAAGCAGCAGTTCAGGAGTCATCGCGATAGCGAAAAATGCAAGATTCGGGGCGAGAGCGGGCACGACGGCGGAAATCTACGCGAGAATTGGCGCATTCTGTAATGTTTATAGGAGACCAGTGATGAACCGAACTCTGACATTCGCCGCAGTTCTCGCCCTCGCCGTGCCGTTGTTCGCCGCCGAATCGAAGCCCCTTGCGAACCCGACGCAGGCGCCGGCTCAAGGCGATTCGCCGCTCGTCGCAGCCGCGAAACGCACCAACCGGCTCGGCAAGAAGCCGGGGTACGTCATCACCAACGAAAACCTGGTCACCAGGGGCGGGCACTTCACGACGACCGATCAGCAGGCCCCGGTCCCCAACCCGCCGATCGCAACCGGCGACGCCCCCGCCGCCCCCGCACCGCAGCAGAACGCCGCGGCCGACGAGGCGCGCAGGAAGAAGGCGGAAGAAGAGCGCCAGCACATCGCCAGGCAGCTGAAGGCGGAGTACGAAGGCGACACGACGAGCGACGGCCACGATCCGGCGAAGATCGAAGGCGACATCCGTGCGGTGCAGCCGACGCCGGTCCAGGAAGTGGCGCCGACTCCGGTCCCGTCGTCGACGCAGCAGCCGCAGCAGCAGGAGCAGCCGCAACAGCAGCAGCAAGAGCAGTAGCGCTACCGTTTTACTTCGATTTCGCGCAACACGCGTTCGAGGAGCGTCCAGATCCGATCGAGACGCTCCTCGATGCGCGTAAGACGGTCATCGATGTCGGCGTTGTCGAGCTCCTCGATCAGGTCGAGAAACATCGGATCGGTCGCCGGAACGCTCGCCGCGGCACGCTGCGACAGCGTCGAGTCTTCGTCGATCTCCGGCGGGTAGAACTTGTCGATCATCGTGGTGATCGAGCTCTCCGGCGCGATCAGCGGCGAGACCACCATCGCGGTCGCTTCCTCCAGTCGCGCCAGGAGGTCCATGTCGGTCGGATCGACCATCGCCACGTCGAGCCGTCCCTCATCGACGCGCACCGGAATGGCCTGGCATTCGAGCGACATCATCCGATTCATCTTCCGCAGCACCTTCTTCGGGATGTCGATGTGCAGAAGGCTGATGCAGGGGATGTCGATCTGTTTGGAGAGAAACGCGGCGAGGACGTTCTCGTCGATGAACTTCAGGTCGACGAGCGTCGATCCGAAGCGGCGCCCGGTGCGCTTCTGTTCGGCGAGTGCGATCTGCATCTGCACCTCGTCGATCAGATTCGCGGCGAGCAGCATGTCGCCGAGCGTCTGTTTGTGCACGAGCGAAGTGTAAACGTAGGACGGGCTCTCCGCCCGTCCCACCGGTTACGAATGGCGTCTCATGTACTTGAGACCGCCGACGATGCCGACCGCGCTGGAGATCGCGTGCAGGCCGATCGACTTCGCAAAGCCGCGCGACGCCTTCTGGCCGACGCGGAACATGAGTAACTTCCTGAGGAAGTGAAGCATCTGCATTCCCTCCTTGCAGGATGAATATTGCAAGCGGTCAGCCAGCACTAACTCATTGATCAGCGGTAACTTAATCGCTCTGCAATGCCTCGGAGCGCGACGTAGCTGTAGCCCCCGAGGAAGAGCGCGACGAAGGGGAGCGAAACCCACTGATGAGCCGCGATGAGGGTGGCGATCGCCACAACGAAGAACGCCGCCAGCAGAGTCTCCGCGAATGGAAAGTGGGGGACTGTCTGCGCGGGGACGGACAGGAGTGTCTGTCCCACATCACCCCGCTTGGGGGTCCGTCGAAAGTGCCCGCCCTTTTCGAACAGTCCTTCCAGCACCGCCGCCGAATTGCGAATCGAGATGCCGATCCCCACCGGCAGCACCGCGATCAACTCCCTGATCGAAGGCCGCGGCTGATTCGCGAAGCGCTGCCCTTCGACATAGAACAACATCACCGAACAGGTCGAGCTGAAGAAGATCAGCGCGTCGATGGAGAACGTCCAGGCGATGCCGAGGCGCTGGCGGATGAAGATCGCCGGCACCATCAGCAGCGCCACGACGAGCGACAGCACGTACGCCGCGTTGCCGGTCAGGTGGAAGAACGCCTCCGCCTTCACCCTCGCTTCGAAGTCGCCGCGGACGATCGCCGGCAGGATGTTGCGCGCGGTCTGCACCGAGCCTTTCGCCCAGCGATGCTGCTGCTCCTGAAATCCGCTGAGCGCCGCCGGCAGCTCGGCCGGGACTTCCACGTCGGGTAGAAAAACGAAGCTCCACCCCGCCATCTGGGCCCGATACGACAAGTCGAGATCCTCGGTCAGCGTCGACGCCGACCACCCGCCCGCGTCCTCGATCGCTTCGCGCCGCCAGATGCCGGCCGTGCCGTTGAAATTGAAGAAGCGCCCGCCGAAGTGCCGCGCCGCCGATTCGATCGCGAAGTGGCCGTCGAGGTAGAGCGCCTGCACGCGCGTCAGCATCGAGCGCGTGCGATTGAGGTGCGTCCAGCGCGCCTGCACCATGCCGACGTCGTCGCGCAGGTGCGGAACCATCCGCACGAGCGTGTCGGGCGCCGGCACGAAGTCGGCGTCGAAGACGGCGAGCAGCTCCGCTTCGGAAATCCGCAGGCCGTGCGCGAGCGCGCCGGCCTTGTAGCCGTCGCGCGAGTCGCGCCGGACGTGCGCGATCCGCACGCCGCGCGCGCGCCAGTGATCGACGCGCTCGGCGACGATCGACGGAGTGTCATCGGTCGAGTCGTCGAGCACCTGCACGTCGAGCGCGCCCGGATATTCGAGCCGGGCGACGGCGTCGATCAACCGGCCCGCGACGTTCGGCTCGTTGAAGAGCGGCAGCTGCACGGTGAGCGACGGCCAGCGTTCCGGCGCGGGGGCCACGGCGTGCGTCTCCGCGTGGCGGCGGCGCAATCTGACAAGATAGAAACGATGGGCGCCGTAGACCGCGAGCACGCCGAGGGCGAGGTAGTACGTGCAGAGGACCGCGGCATCGAGACCGGACATCGAGCGGCGCTGATTGTACTCGCCGCGTCGGTGGCTGCCGCCCCCTGGGCCGGCATTCGCTTCGGATTTCACGGCTTCGTTTTCGTCTATGCCATCTCCGCGATCGCCTGGCTCTTCGCGCGGCGTGCGCGCGTTCGCTTTCGCCACGCGGTCGTCATCGCGATCGCGCTGCGGGCAATGATGCTGATCCCGCAACCGCTTCTCTCCGGTGATGTTTATCGCTATCTCTTCGACGGCCGCACGCTCGCATCAGGCCACAATCCGTACGCGGCGTATCCCGACGATCCGCGCGTCAATCACCCGGAGATCCGGACGATCTATCCGCCGCACGCCGAGATCCTCTTTGGCGCTGTGTGTGGGACAGGCGCCCTCGCCTGTCCGGGGCAGGCGGGGGCGCCTGCCCTACACCTGTGGCGCATCGCGCTGATCCTCGCGGAGCTCGCCACGCTGTTTCTGCTGCGCGACCGAGGCGCGCTCGCATACGCGACGTTTCCTCCGCTGATCTTCGAAGGCATCTGGAGCGCACACGTCGAGATCGTCGCCGCGCTGCTGCTCGCGATCGCGTTCTTCCGCAACTCTGCTGTCGCGGCGGCGTGCAGCGTCGGAACGAAGGTCATCCCGATCGCCGCCGTTCCGTCATTGCTCCTGCGCGCGCCGAATCGCGTGCGCTGGTCGCTGATCTTCGCGCTCGTGCTGATCGCGCCGGCGATTCCGTTCATCGCCGCCGGGCACTTCATGGAGGGGATGCGCGACTACGCGACGCGCTGGGTGTTCAACTCGCCCGCGTATTCGCTCACATTCAGCGCGATCGACGCGACGCACGTCGCGGAGCACCTGAAAAACGCCTGGACGTCGATCAAGGACCCGCTGCGTCTCGAACCGATCGCGCCGTTCGTCTACCGCCATCTTTACGCGGACTTCGTCACGCGCTGCATCCTCGGCGTCATCGCGGTCATCGGTATCGCCAAGGTCCGCACGCCGCACGCGGCGATCGGAATCCTGCTTCTCTGCTCGCCGGCGATTCACCCCTGGTACTGGCTCGTGCTGGTGCCGCTGGCCATCGCACACGACTCGCGCTGGATCTTCGTCGCGCTCTGCGCGCCGGTCTCGTATCTGCTGTACGAAGGGACGCCGGCGTGGGTCGTCTTCGCGGCGTGTTACTTCATACCGCTTCTAGCCGCAGTTTATCCTGCGCGCAGACGCAGGATCTTCGGCGGCACCGGCAGACGTCAGCCGCAAGCCTCTGCGTGATGTAAGCGCGGGGCACTCGTCGTCGTGAACCGGCGATCTCTGCGCGGTGCAACCGGAGATCCTGCGTCTTCGCGCAGGATGAACTGGTTCCTCACACCGCTTCTGCTTTCAGCGTTCGGGTCATCAAACGCTGAATCGCGCTTCGCGCTGTTTCGTCCTCGTACAACACGCGATACATCTCCGTCGTGATCGGCATTTCGATGCCGTGACGCTCGGAGAGGTCCTTCGCCGATTTCGACGTCTTCACGCCCTCGGCCACCTCGCGCGTTTCCGCGAGGATGTCGGGCAGCCGCTTGCCGCGTCCCAGCTGCACGCCGACGCGCCGGTTGCGCGAGAGCGCGCCGGTGCAGGTCAGCACGAGATCGCCCATTCCGGCGAGGCCGGCGAATGTCTCCAGCCGTCCGCCGAGCGCCATCCCGAGGCGCGTCATCTCGCGCAGCCCGCGCGTGATCAACGCCGCGTTGGTGTTCGAGCCGAGACCGAGGCCTTCGAGGACGCCGGCGGAGATGGCGATGACGTTCTTCAGCGAGCCGCCGAGCTCGACTCCGATCACATCGTCGGAGTGATAGAGCCGGAACGTCGATCCCGACATCGCCTGCTGGATCGTCTTTGCGAACTCGACGTCGTGCGAGGCGATCACCGCCACCGTCGGATCGCCGCGCGCCGCTTCGACCGCGAACGTCGGTCCGGAGAGCGTGGCGAACGACTGCATCGCGTCGCCGAGGACCGCTTCCGAGACCTCGGACATCCGTTCCAGCGTCTGGTTCTCGATCCCCTTCGTTCCGGAGATCACGCTGATGCGGCCGCTGAGGTGCGGCAGCAGCTGCGTCAGCACGCCGCGGTAGTGATGGCTCGGCACGACCATGAAGATCGTGTCGCTGAACGCGGCGGCTTCGGCCAGGTCGCTCGTCGGCGTGACCTGTTCGCCGAGCGGCAGGTCGGGCAGATAGACCGCGTTCACGCCGGTCGTGCGGATCTCGTCCGACACGCGCGGATCGTGCGCCCAGAGCATCACGTGATTGCCGTAGCGCGCCGCGACGAGCGCCATCGCGGTGCCGAATGAGCCCGCGCCGATGACCGATATCTTCACTTGCGTTCACCCATGCGCCGCTCCTTCCCGTGCACCAGCCGCGCGATGTTGGAGTGATGTTTGGCGATGATGGCGATGGAGATCAGGATGCTGATTGCCACGCGCCAGAACGGCGCGTCGGCGAGGAAGTGGAAGAAAACCGGGATCGACGCCGAGCTGATGATCGAGGCCAGCGACACGGTGCGCGTGACGAGGATGACGATGATGAAGACGATCACGCCGGCGAGCACCACCCGCGCATCGAGCGCCAGAAACGCGCCCGTCGCCGTGGCCACTCCTTTGCCGCCGTGGAAGCGCAGCCAGACCGGAAACATGTGCGCCAGCACGGCGATCAACGCGCCGAGGGCGATCCACAACTCGCGCGATTCATAGAACGCGGCGTTTGCGCTGCGCGCGACGAGCGGCCAGTCGGTGCGCATCACGATCCACCGCGCCAGCTCCACCGCGCCGTAACCCTTGGCGATGTCGAGCAGCAGCGCGATCACCCCCGGCGCCTTCCCGAACGTGCGCGCCACATTCGTCGCCCCGACGTTGCGGCTGCCGTGCTGGCGGATGTCCTTCCCCGTCATCAGGAACGGGACGAGAAAGCTGAAGGGGAGCGAGCCGATGAGATACGTCGCGACGATCAGCGCGACCGGTAAGGCGGAGGTCATGAAGCCCGTATTGTATCGATCCGCAGAGAGGGGAGCGGACGTCTCGTCCGCTCGCGGGTCATGCGCTACGCACGATGAGCGGACGAGACGTCCGCTCCCCTCTCAGCGACCCCGCTAGATCCCGTCGAACGCGTTCTCGAGGTCGGCGATGAGATCCTCGATGTCCTCGATGCCGACGGAGATGCGCACCAGGCCCGGCGTGATGCCGAGGCGGGTGCGGGTCTCGACGGGGACGGAGGCGTGGGTCATCGATTCGGGATGCGAGATCAGCGTCTCCACGCCGCCGAGCGACTCGCCGAGGGAGCAGAGCTTCACGCGGTCGAGGAACTTCTTGGCGTTGTCGTACGAGCCGAGCTCGAACGCGATCACGGCACCGAAGCCGCTCATCTGCCGGCGCGCCAGATCGTGCTGCGGGTGATCGGCGAGGCCGGGGTAGTAGAGCTTCTTCACCTTCGTGTGATGGGCGAGGTAGTTCGCCATCGCCTGGCCGTTTTCTTCGTGCCGCTTCATCCGCACGGCGAGCGTCTTGATGCCGCGCAGCACGAGCCACGAATCGAACGGCGAGAGGATCGCGCCGACGGCGTTCTGCAGGAATCCGATCTGCTGCGCCACCTCGTCGCTGTTCGAGACCACCACGCCGCCGACCGAATCGGAGTGACCGTTGAGGAACTTCGTCGTGGAGTGGACGACGATGTCGCAGCCGAGCTCGATCGGGCGCTGCAGGTAGGGCGAGCAGAAGGTGTTGTCGACGACCGCCATCGCGCCGTGCCGGTGCGCGATGTCGGCGCAGGCGGCGAGGTCGGTGATCGTCATCATCGGATTGGTCGGCGTCTCGACGTAGATGATCTTCGTCGCCGGCCGGATCGCCTTCTTCACGTCGTCGAGCTTCGAGGTGTCGACGTAGGTGAACTCCAGTCCGAACTTCTCGCAGACCTTGCTGAAAAGGCGGTACGAGCCGCCGTACATGTTCTCGCCGGCGATGACGTGATCGCCAGACTTCAGCAGGCGGAAGACGGTGTCGATGGCCGACATACCGGAGGCGAAGCAGTGTCCGTGCTTGCCGCGCTCGAGCGCCGCGAGCGCGGCCTCGGTGGCGAAGCGGGTCGGGTTCTGCGTCCGGGCGTACTCGAATCCCTTGTGCCGGCCGAGCTCCGGCTGCACGTAGGTCGAGGTCTGGAAGATCGGCACCGAGACGGCACCGGTAGTCGGTTCAGGCTCCTGGCCTGCGTGAATGCAATCGGTTGCGAAACCCATGATGTGACCTCAGTCGGAATGATCGGGCGCGGCAGGCTTCGCCCACTTGGTGTAGATGCCTTTCGACATGTAACGCTCGGCGGCGTCGGGGATGAGAGTGACCACGCGCTTGCCTGGTCCGAGGCGTTGCGCCACTTCGAGCGCGGCGACCACGTTGCAGCCGGCGCTCGATCCGCCGAGGACGCCTTCTTCTTCCGCGATGCGCCGCACCATGGCGAAGGCAGGGGCGTCGTAGACCTGAATCACTTCATCCGCCAGCGACATGTCGAGGACCGGCGGGATGAACGACGACGCGCCGATCCCTTCCACCTCGTGCGGTCCGGCCTCGCCGCCCTTGAGGATCGAGCCCTGCGGCTCGACGACGACGCACCAGACCTTCGGGTCGCGTTCCTTCAGGTACTTCGCCACACCGCTGAACGTGCCGCCCGTTCCCGCGCCCGCCACCCAGGCGTCGACGCGGCCGTCCATCTGCTCCCAGATCTCCGGCGCGGTCGTCTCGTAGTGCGCTTCGCTGTTGAACACATTCATGAACTGCTGCGGGACGTAGGAGCCGGGGATCGTCTGCGCCAGTTCCTGCGCCTTGGCGATCGCGGCCTTCATCCCTTCGTCCTTCGGCGTGAGAACGACCTCGCCGCCGAGCGCCTTCATCACCTCGCGCTTCTCGAGCGAGAAGTTCTCGGGGACGCAGAGGATGACGCGGTAGCCCATCCGCACGCCGGCGAGCGCGAGGCCGATGCCGGTGTTGCCGGCGGTCGGCTCGATGATCGTGCCGCCCTTCTGCACCAGGCCGGCGCGCTCGGCGCGCTCGATCATCCCGACGCCGATGCGGTCTTTGACGGAGCCTCCGGGACTGAGGAACTCCATCTTGACGAAGATGCCGGCGTCATTGCCGCCGCCGATGCCGCGGAACTTCAGCATCGGCGTGTTGCCGATGAGATCGAGGATGTTGTCGACGGGCTTGCTGAGGGGACGGGTCAAGGCGGGCGGATTCTAGCAAAGGTGGAGCAACAAAAAAGCGGGCCGTGGAGGCCCGCTTCTCAATCGTCGTTGTGGTGCTGGCTACGCCCAGCTGGACGGACGCGAATTCGAACGTCTCTGGTTGTAGCAATCGCGGCAGTAGACCGGCTTCCCGCTGACCGGTGTGAACGGCACTTCGGTCGCGACACCGCAGCTGTCACAGGTCACGCTGACCATCTGGCGGTCACGGCCGCCGCCATTTCCGTCGCGGGACATCTTCCGCTTGTCGCGGCAGTTCTTACAGCGCTTCGGCTCGTTGGTGAAACCGCGCTCGGCGTAGAAAGCCTGCTCGTTCTTCGTGAAAACGAACTGCCCACCGCAGTCCGCGCAGTTGAGGGATTTGTCGTTGAAAGTGTCCATGATGAAACCTTTGATCTCCTACCTAAGTTGAACCTTTGGATGCCGCAGCGCTGTGCACGTGCGGGGTGCCGCGACCTCGCCCCCGCATTTGGGTAACGACGAAAAAGGAGCTGCCGATCGACCCCCTTCCATCCAACCCGATACAGTACGCCCCGCGACGGCTCCTGCTGTCCGGAGATTGCTATTCAGTTGGATTCGTGTCATCGCTTTTAGCATATTCGCCGCAAGTTAAGCAACGAACTCTGTGCATTTTGCAAATAACAAAGTCAAGGTGTTGACCTTTGCCTGAACGTCATTCCATCCGCATCGGCCCTGCCGGCTGGAGCTACAAAGACTGGGAGGGAATCGTCTACCCGCCGCACCGCGGACGCTTCGACGAGCTGGCGTACCTGGCTTCGTTTTTCGACACCATCGAGATCAACTCGCCGTTCTATCGCATCCCGCCGCCGACGCACTCCAAGAGCTGGGTGCGCCGCGTGGCCTCCAATCCCGGTTTCAAATTCACGACGAAGATCTTCAAGGGATTCACGCACGAGAAGGGGGAGCCGCAACCGGCCGACGTCGGCGCCTTCCGCGCCTACCTCGACCCTCTCGCCGCTGCTGATCGCCTCGGCGCGCTCCTGCTCCAGTTTCCCTGGAGCTTCAAGGACTCCCCCGAATCGCGCGAGAAGCTGGCCACGCTCTTTCGTCAATTCGTCGACTACCCGCAAGCGCTGGAGGTCCGTCACGCCTCGTTCCAGAACGACGACTTCATCGGGTTCCTGAACGAGCACGGCGTGTCGTGGGTGAACGTCGATCAACCGCTGTTCCATGAATCGGTGAAGCCGGCGGCGACGGTGACCGGTCCGGTCGGATACGCCCGGCTGCACGGACGCAATTACGAGAAGTGGTTCGCGCACGCCGAATCGTGGGAGCGCTACAACTACCTCTACCCGAAGGAAGAGCTCGAGCCGTGGGCCGGCCGGATAGAGGAGATGGCGCGGCAGAAGGAGACGTACGTCATCACGAACAATCACTTCCGCGGCCAGGCGATCGTGAACGCGGTCGACCTGAAGAAGGCGCTCGGCCAGGAGGCGAGATTGCCGGGGACGCTGGGGGAGCCCCCGTCATCCCGAGCGTGAGTCGAGGGACCCGGGCGGGTGGAAGGCACGATGTACGCGCCACCGCCCACCAGGGTCCCTCGACTCCGCTCGGGATGACGAGGGGGATGACGGTACGATGACGAAGTGACTCGCAAGCGGCGCATCATCGGAACGGCAGGGCACATCGATCACGGCAAGACGTCGCTGGTGAAAGCATTGACGGGCGTCGACACCGATCGGCTCCCCGAAGAGAAGCGGCGCGGGATCACGATCGACCTCGGGTTCGCCAGCTGGATCACGGACGACTACCAGATCGGCTTCATCGACGTTCCAGGTCACGAGCGCTTCGTGAAGAACATGCTCGCCGGCGTCGGCGGCATCGACAGCGCGCTCCTGGTCGTGGCGGCCGACGAATCGATCAAGCCGCAGACGCGCGAGCATTTCGCCATCTGCAAGCTCCTCGGCATTCCGACCGGCGTCGTGGCGATCACCAAGCGCGACCTGGTCGACCGCGACATCATCGAGCTGGTGCGGCTGGAGATCGAAGAGCTGGTCGCCGACAGCTTCCTCGCCGGACAGCCGATCGTCCCGGTCAGCAGCGCGACGGGCGAAGGACTCGACGAGCTCCGCAAGGCGCTCCTCGCGTCGGTAGCGGGCGTCGGCGATCGCGACGCGACGACGCGCGTCTTCCGCCTGCCGATCGATCGCGTCTTCACCATGAAGGGCTTCGGCTCGGTGATCACCGGGACGTCGTACTCGGGACAACTGAAAATCGAGAGCGAGGTCGAGCTCCTCCCCGGCGGACGCCGCAGCCGCGCCCGCGCCATCCAGGTCCACGGCGATCCGCGCGAAGTCGCCTCGGCCGGCGAGCGGACGTCGGTGAACCTTCCGGACATCCCGCACGACCAGATCGAGCGCGGCCAGCAGATCGTCATGCCCGGCACGTTGCGCACGTCGTCGGTCATCACCGCGCAGCTCGAATTGCTCGCCGACGCGAAGCCGCTGAAGGACCAGACGCGCATCCGCTTCCATCACCTCGCCTCCGAGCTCCTCGGCACGATCCGCTTCGTCGACGCCACCGCCGCAGAGTTGAAACCGGGACAGAGCGCGTACGTGCAGGTGCGGCTGGAGTCGCCGGTCGTCGCCGTGGCGGGCGATCGCTTCGTCATCCGCCGCTACTCGCCGGCGCTGACGATCGGCGGCGGCGTGATCCTCGACGCGCACCTGCCGAAACTGAGCCGCGGCACGCGGACGGAGATGCTCGAAGCACTGGCCCGCGGCACGCTCGTCGAGCGCGTGGCGCTGATGGCAAAGCTCGAAGGAGTGCGCGGACTCGACATCGCCGAAGTGCAGGCGCGTACCGGCATCCGCATCGAGACGCTGCGGAAGGAATTGAAGAACGTCTCGAACCTCGCCGTCGCCGGCGAGGGACGCTGGATCCACAACGACGTCCTGGCCGACTTCCGCCATCGCTCCATCGAGTTCCTCGACCGCTACTTCAAAGAGAACAAGATGGCCATCAACGTGCCGAAGTCGGAGTTCGTGCAGAAGCTGATTCCGCGCGGCGCGGACGCGAACGTCATCAACTTCCTGCTGATGGACCTGCAGCGCGAGAAGATCGTCATCGTCGCCGCCGACGCGCTCGACATCCCCGGCCGGGCCAAGAAACTGAGCGGCACGGAAGGCGAGCTGGCGCAGACGATCGAGAAGCGTTTCGCCGACGCCGGCCTCGCGCCGCCGCCGATCTCGGAACTGATCAAGACCATTCACTCCAAGCCGAAGGTCATCGAAGGGGTGGTCAGCTTTCTGGCCAAGCAGGGGGCGCTGGTGCGCATCGCCGACGGCGTCTTCCTGCATCGCGACGCGCTCGCCGCGGCGCGCACGCGCATGGGCGAGAAGAAGGGTCAGACCATCGACGTCGGCCAGTTCAAGGAGTTCTTCGGACTCTCGCGCAAGATCGCCATCCCGCTGCTCGAGCAGTTCGATCGCGACGGCGTCACGAAGCGGATCGGCGACTCGCGGCAGGTGCTGTGACGTCGCGATAATCGCGCGGCACCCTGAACCACGACGCCGGCACATCCTTCTGTTCGATCTTCACCACCGTCCGATCGACGACGAGCTTCTTGTCGTCGAACGGCAGCTCGGCGTGATCGGCCACCGGAAATCCGCGGATGTTCAGCAGCGCCTCGTCGACCGCGCGCGCCACACCGGCGATCGGCGACGGCGCCGGCTCGCTGACGCGCATGAAGGCGAAGAGCCGCGGCGGAATGGGCGATTTCTCCGCGATCCAGAGCTCGCGCTGATAGCCGCCCATGCGCACGATGGCCTGCGTCGCCTCGAAGCCGCTGACGGTCTTCTTCGCCCCTGACGCGATCCATTGCGCCGCCGGCAGCTCCGCCGCGGCGGGCCTGGCGAACGCGTTGCGATGCTCCTTCGTCAACGCGTCGAGCGAAGCGACGCAATACGACTTCGTGATGTCGTCGACGAACGTGACCTGCTCTTTCTTCAGATCGAAGAGCCGCCAGGCGTCGACCTCATCGCCGCTGCGCGCGAGATTGTTGGCGATCATCAGCGAGTGCGTGTAGTTGCGGTTCGCCGGCTGAATGCTGGTGCGGATCGTCACCACGGTCGCGCGGACCTGCGGCTCGCCCGCGCGCTTCGGCCCCCGCGTCTGTTCCTGGCAGCCGATCGCCAGCGCGATCGCGACGATCGTGAATGTCAGTCCTTGGCGTCGTACCAACTTCTTCCCCACCGCGCGTCCACCGCGAGCGGCACCGCCAGCGGGTGGATGTTCTCCATCGTCTCTTTCACGATTCCCGCCACGTCGGCCGCGCTCGCCTCGGGCGCTTCGATCACGATTTCGTCGTGCACCGTGAGCAGCATCCGCGCTCCCGCACCTTCGCGATTCAGTCGATTCTCGAGCGCGATCATCGCCAGCTTCAGGATGTCGGCGGCCGTGCCCTGAATCGGCGCGTTCGTCGCCATCCGCTCCGCGTTGCCGCGCACGGTGAAGGACTTGTTGTGGATCTCGGGGATGTACCGGACGCGGCCGAAGAGCGTCGTCACCTTGCCGGTGGCGCGCGCCTCGTCGAGCGTCTTGTCGAGGTACTCCTGGATCTTCGGATAGCGCGAGAAGTAGGCCTCGATCCATTCCTTGGCCTGCGCGCCGGAGATGCTCAACTCGTTCGACAAGCGGAACGCCGACATCCCGTACAACACGCCGAAGTTGATCGTCTTCGCCGCGCGGCGCTGATCGTGCGTCAGCTCTTCTTCGCTGACGCCGAACATCTTCGCGGCGGTGGCGCGATGGATGTCGGCGCCGCGGCGGAAGGTCTCGATCAGCGATTCGTCCTGCGAGATGTGGGCGAGGATGCGCAGCTCGACCTGCGAGTAGTCGGCGGAGATGAGGATCTGTCCCGGGTCGGCGATGAACGCCTTGCGGATCTCGCGGCCCTGCTCCGTGCGGATCGGGATGTTCTGCAGGTTCGGATCGGACGACGACAGCCGTCCCGTCGCCGCCACGGCCTGATTGAACGAGGTGTGCACGCGGCCGTCGGCGCCGACGAGTTGCGGCAGCGCGTCGATGTACGTCGACTTCAATTTGTGCAGCTCGCGATGCTGGAGGATCAGCTGCGGCACGGCGAATCCGTGCGACGCGAGCTCCTGCAGCACTTCGACCGAGGTGGAGAACGCCTTCGTCCCCTTCGTCTTCTTGATGACCGGGTAGTTCAGCTTCTCGAACAGGATGTGTCCGAGCTGCTGCGGCGAGTTGATGTTGAACTCCATCCCCGCCTCGGCGTAGATCTGCGTCTCCAGCGCCGCGAGCTGCCCGCCCATCGTCGCCGACATCGAGCGGAGAAGATCGCAGTCGATGCGGATGCCGCGCTCCTCCATCGCGGCGAGGACCGGCATGAGCGGGAGCTCGATCGTTTCGTAGATCTTTCCGAGCTCGTCTCGCAATTCCGGCTCGAGCATGTCGCGCAGCGCGAGCGCGATATCCGATTTCTCGCCGAGGTAGGACTGGTAGGGCGCGATCTTCGTCGAGCCGACTTCGTGATCGATCTCGAAGAGCGGAGCGGTCTTGGCGATCTCCTTGCGCGCCTGCACGTCCTGCTTCAGGCGGTCGCGCGCGACGTTCCCGAGCTCGTGCGACGGAAGCCCGGGATTGATCACGTACGACATCAGCATGGTGTCGGCCCAGCGTTTCGGTGCGGGCCAGCCCGCCGCGTGGAGCCTGCGGCACTGCAGCTTCGCGTCGTGCGCGATGAAGAGACGATCGGATTCAAGCAGCTCGCGGAACGCGGCCGCCACGCTCTCGTTGCCGCCACAGCTCGCCGCGATCGGAACGATCAGCGACTCGCCCCTGCGGCGTGACAGCGAGGCGCCGAGATCGATCTCCACCCACAACGCGAGCGGGTCATCGCCGGCGGCGAACGCGCGCACGTCCTCTCCGTTCTCGGCCACCCGGTACTCGCGCGCGACCGGCGGCGCCTCGGGGAGAAACTCCTGCATCAGCGACGCGAACTCGAGCCGCGAGAAGACGTCGTGCAGCTTCGCCCGATCGGGCTCCTGCAGCTTCAGCGTGTCGAAATCGAGCTCGTACTCGAGGTCACATTTGATGCGCGCCAGGTCGCGCGACATGTACGCCTTGTCGCGATTCTCCTCGAGCTTCTTGCGCTGCGCCGGCTTCATCTTGGCGAGGTTCTCGTAGACGCCGTCGAGCGAGCCGAACTCGGAGATCAGTCCCTTCGCTCCCTTCTCGCCGATGCCCGGCACTCCGGGGATGTTGTCGATGGCGTCGCCCCAGATGGCCATCACATCGACGACCTTGTCCGGCGGCAGGCCGAACACGCTTTCCACGCCCTTCGCGTCGTAAAGCACTTCGCGGCCGGTGTGGTAGAGGCTGATACCGTCGCCGACGAGCTGGAAGAAGTCCTTGTCCGAGGTGGCGATCACCACGTCGTAGCCGCGGTCGCGGGCGGTGCAGGCGATCGAGCCGATCAGGTCGTCCGCCTCCCAATCCTCGACTCCGATGACCGGGATGCGGAAGCCTTCCAGGACCTCGTTCACGAACGGCAGCTGGATCGAGAGGTCGTCCGGCATCGGCCGGCGATCTTTCTTGTAGTCCTCGAACGCCTCGTGCCGCGTCTTCGATCGGCCGATGTCGAAGGCCACGGCCATGTAGTCCGGCTTGTGGTCCTTCAGCAGCTTGCGCAGGGTGGTGGTGAAGCCGTAGACGGCGTTGGTGGCCATCCCCGACGAGTTCGTCAGGTTGCGGATGGCGAAGTAGGAGCGATAGACGTTGTTGGAGCCGTCGATCAGGAAGAGCTTTGGGCGTTTCGGCACGTCGCGGATTATGGCATTGCGAAGCTGTTGAGCTATTCAGCTGTTGAGGCGTTCAGCGTTCGCTAAATAGCTCAATCGCTCACCGCTAAACAGCTTTTTCCCCTAAAACACTTGCGGAGCCTTTCGGCTCCGCTCGTGGTACTGAGAAGGGGGTTGGACCGCTGCGGCCATTTCGGCAGGGTTCAAGGAAGCTAAGTGATTAATCGTCCAAAATCGGTCCAATAGTTTAGGAGGGGGCCCGCAGCGGCCACTAGGCGCGAGTAATTTAGGTTGGACTCGCACCGCGGTTCTGTATCTCTGGTCAGAACCATATTCATCGTGCCTCCACCTATTGCGATATTCGCGCCATTTTGGGAAAGAGACATTTCCAACCCCTTCCATTTCCACCGTATTGACCGGCCGGTCAGTATAAGGCGATTGGTTTCAGCGACTTGCGTTTCTGATTTCTTCCCGAAATCCGCACCTTGCCGCACCGGTTGAGGTCGGCAACTTTTGCCACATCTGGCGCTGCGGTTGCAATTCTGTCCATCGCCATGACGCAAGGAATGCGCTTTTTTTCTCTCGCTCTCCTCTTCGCCGCCACTCCGCTCGCCGCGCAGAACTGGAGCGCCGGCATCGCCACCGGCCCCTTCGTCTTCGGGAAGTTCACGGAACGGACGAGCCGTATCGGCACCGAGACGTCCACGACCACGACCACCACCCGCCTCACCGCCGCCCCCCGCCCCGGCATCTCCGTCGACCTCGAGCGTACGTTCAGCGACCGCTGGGGCGTGCGGCTGGAAGGGACGTTCACCGAGTCGAAGCTGAGGCTGAGGAACAAGACGGGCGAAGGCGTCTCGCTCGACGCCGGAAAGATCGACGTCACCACCTGGACCCTGCCGATCGTCTTCAATTTCAACCGCCATGGGGCATTCCGAGTCCACATCTTCGGCGGTCCCGCCTACGCCACGTACAAGATCCGCAACAAGTCGGCGACGCAGGGCTTCACCGGCTCGCGCAGCAAGACCGGAGGGGCGGCGGGGGCGGGCCTGCAGTGGTGGTTGAGCGACGACGTGGCCATCGAAGGGAACATCGAGGACATCGTCACCGACTCGCCGTTCGCACGCTCCGATTTCCCCGCATCGACGACGGGGCTGAAGATTTCGGATCCGCACAACGTGCACACCACGGTCGGAGTCCGCTATCGTTTCTAGCGTGACGAAAACGCGCGACGAAGCCCTCGCCCTGCTGCACGAATACACGAAGACCGATTCCCTGCGAAAGCACGCCCTCGCCGTGGAGCAGGCGATGAAGGCGTGCGCGCGCCGCTTCGCGCCGGACGACGATCCGGTGCGCTGGGGGATGTGCGGCCTGCTGCACGACTTCGATTACGAGGCCTACCCGAACGCCGACCAGCATCCGTACGTCGGCTCGAAGATCCTCGAGGAGCACGGCTTCGACGACGATTTCCGCATCGCGATCATGGGACATGCGCCGTACACGAACGTACCGCGCACGACGCCGATGGCGAAGGCGCTCTTCGCCTGCGACGAGCTCTGCGGATTCCTCGTCGCCTGCGCCCTGGTGCAGCCGTCGAAGAAGATGACCGACGTGAAGCCGGCCTCGGTGAAGAAGAAGCTGAAGGACAAGGCGTTCGCCCGCAGCGTCAGCCGCGACGACATCTACAACGGCGCGACGGAGCTCGGCGTCGATCTCGAGGAGCACATCACGTTCGTGCGCGAGGCCTTGTTGGAGATCGCCGATCAGATCGGCGTGTGACGCGGGTGTCATCCTGAGGCGCGCAGACGCCGAAGGATTCGTCGATTCAGGCACCGCGCGCGCAGGCTGCGGATCCTTCGTCGTCTGCGCGACTCAGGATGACGCGGCGAGCGAGTTCAAATCCGCCAGCAACTTATCCAGCGACAGCTTGTACCCGTCTGCCACCTCCGCCAGCGTCTCCGCGCTCGACTTCGCGCAGCCGTTGCAGCCGCTGAGGTGATACGCGGCGAAGACCCATCGCGCGTGCGGATGCGCGGCGAAGGCCTGATCGACGGTCATCTGGGGGTGGAAGGTCATGCCCGTTTGCGCAGGATAAAATGCCGGGCGTGAAAGTGCGCCTCCTTTTTTTCGCCGTGCTGCGCGACATCACGGGTCAAACCGAGACCGAGCTCGAGCTCGCCGGCGGCACCCGGGCCGGCGCAATCTGGCAGCAACTGCGGGCGCAATACGCGAAGCTCGCCGACTACACGCAGCCGCCGATGATCGCAATCAACGAGAGCTACGAGTCGCCCGACGTCGAGCTGCACGACGGCGACGAGCTGGCGTTCATCCCCCCCGTGGCGGGGGGCTGATTCGCGCGGTTCGGCTTTCTCTCCGGAAATATCGGCTTTCTGACGGATCGCTCCAGAGCTACGGCGCTTCGTTCGAGAGCTATGACGTGTAGTTCGAGAGCTACGGCGCTTCGCTCGAGAGCTATGACGTGTAGTTCGAGAGCTACGGCGCTTCGCTCGAGAGCTATGACCCTGTTGCTCGAGATCTACGCCGCTTCGTTCGAGAGCTATAACCCTGTTGTTCGAGAGCTACGGCGCTTCGTTCGAGATCTATGACGTGTAGTTCGAGATCTACGGCGCTTCGTTCGAGGTCAATGACCCTGTAGTTCGATGTCTACGCCGCATCGTTCGAGGTCAATGGCCTGTTGCTCGAACACGTCGCGGGATCGTTGCGGCATAAACTTTCGCCGGATGACCTACCTCACCGACGACCCCATCGACGCCTCGGCGCTCGTCCGCGGCGTGATGCGTCCCTCCGACGGCGCGTACGTCCTCTTCGAAGGCGTGGTCCGCAATCACCACGAGGGACACGCCGTCGAATCGATCTTCTACGACGCGTATCGTCCGATGGCGGAGAAAGAGATCGGCAGGATCGTCCGCGACGTGGCTACAGAATTTCCCGACGTCGCCGTCGCCCTCCTCCATCGCCTCGGAAATCTCGTCGTCGGCGACACGTCGATCGCCATCGTCTGCTCGTCGCCGCACCGCGCCGAATCGTTCGCCGCCTGCCGCGCGCTGATCGATCGGATCAAGCAGACGGTCCCGATCTGGAAAAAAGAAAAAGGTCCGAACGGCGAGGAATGGGTAGGCTGGCAGTCATGCTAGAGCCGCTTCCGGCCGCGAGCCTGATCCTGCTGCGCGACGCGCCGCTTCAGGTGCTGATGATCCGCCGCAACATCGACGCGAGCTTCGTCCCCGACTTCTGGGTCTTCCCCGGCGGCATGGCGGAGGAAACCGACAGCGGCGACATGCGCATCACCGCCGTGCGGGAGACGTTCGAGGAAACCGGCATCACGATCGACGATCCGGGCCAGCTCGTCTGGACCTCGCGCTGGATCACGCCGGTCGGCGTGCCGAAGCGCTTCGACACGTACTTCTACCTGACGAAGGCGCCGCGCGACGCCGAGGCTGCGGTCGATGGCCGGGAGGCGGTCGATCACATCTGGATCGCGCCGGCCGACGCGCTGAAGCAACTGAAGATGGTCTTCCCGACGATCAAGAACCTCGAAGCGCTCCTCGGGTTCGACTCCGCCGACGCGCTCATCGAATCGCGCCGCGGCGCGGTCATCGAGCCGGTGCAGCCGGTACTGGTGAACGGAAAACCGGTTTTACGATGAGGGTTGCCGGTTACCAGTTCCCGGTTACCGGCAACTGGCAACTGGCAACTGGCAACCAAAATATGAACATTCGATCGATCACCGCCCCGAACCCCGGCCCGTTCACGCTAGACGGCACGCGCACCTACCTCATCGACGAGACGATCGTCATCGACCCCGGCCCCGACATCAAATCGCACGTCGACTCGATCGTGAACGCGATGCCGCACCTGACTACGATCTTCATCACCCATCGCCACGGCGATCACGCGCCGGCGGCGATTCCGCTGCGCGATCTCATCGGCGCGCGGATCGTCGCGCCGCGCGGCGTGCTCGATGATGACGTCGATCACGTCGTCGCCAACGGCGAGGTCATCGAAGGACTGGAAGTGATCGCCACGCCGGGTCACACCGCGGAGCATGTCTGCTACCTCACCGCGGACGGAGACCTCTTCACCGGCGACACGATCCTCGGTTCCGGCACCACGGCGATCTTTCCACCCGACGGCAACATGCGCGACTACATCGCCTCGCTGCGCCTGCTCCGCGCGCGCCAGCCGAAGCGCATCTGGCCGGCGCACGGACCGACGCGCGAGGACGCCGTCGCGCTGATCGATGAGTACATCGCCCATCGCCTCCAGCGCGAGCAACAGGTCATCGACGCGCTGCACGCCGGCGCGACGACCACGGCCGAAATCCGCAAGGCGATCTATCCTGATCTCGATCCGCGCCTCGCACGCGCGGCGGAGATTCAGATCACCGCACATCTGCAGAAACTGCAGGAAGAAGGGTTCGAGCCGAGGAGCCAACCATGATCAACACCGTCGCCGAAACGAGCAATTACCTCTCGACGTCACGCTACGACGACGTCATGACGTTCATCTCCGCGATCCAGCAGGCCGATCCCGACATCCGGGTCGAGACGTTCGGCACGACGAACGAAGGCCGCGCGCTGCCGCTGGTGATCGCCGGACCTCCCGGCGTCGTCGATCCCGCCTCTGCGCGCGCCACCGGGCTGCCGGTCGTCTTCGTCATGGCCAACATCCACGCCGGCGAAGTCGAAGGAAAGGAAGCGGCGCAGATGTTCCTGCGCGACCTGGCCACGTCGCATCGCAAGCTGCGCGACGACCTCGTCTTCCTCGTCGCGCCGATCTACAACGCCGACGGCAACGAGCGGATGTCGCCCGATCACCGGCCGACGCAGCTCGGTCCGCTGAACGGCTACGGCACGCGCGAGAACGCGCAGGGGCTCGACCTCAATCGCGACGCGATGAAGCTCGATTCGCCCGAGGCGCAGGGACTGATCGCCAACGTCTTCGCCCGCTGGGACCCGCTCGTCTTCGTCGATCTGCACACCACCAACGGCTCGTATCACGGCTATCAGCTGACCTACTCGCCCTCGCTCAACGCGAACGTCGACGAGGAGATCACCGACTTCGCGCGCGGAACGCTCTTCCCCGAGATCCGCGAGCGGATGCGGAAGAAGCACGAGAAGGAGACGTACTACTACGGCAACTTCGTCGATCAGCTGACGCCGGAGAAGGGGTGGTACACGTTCGACGGCCGGCCGCGCTTCGGCACGAACTACGGCAGCCTGCGCAATCGCTTCACCATTCTCTCCGAGGCCTACAGCTACATCGATTTCAAGGCGCGGGTCGAGGTGACGTATCAATTCGTGCACGAGATCGCGAACGCGGTCGCGCGCTACGGGACGAAGATGCAGCGGATCGCGGCGAAGGCGGACGAGCGGATCCGGCGCGGCAAGCTGCGCAAGCAGGGCGTTCGTTTCGAGCTGGCGAAATGGCGCGATGGGGTCGAGATCCTGTGGGAGCGCTGCGTTCCCGCGGAGCCGGGCTCCGGCGCGCCTGATCCCGAGACCGGCAAGGGGCTGATCACGCGCATGGGCGAGATCGTGCCGGTGAAGATGACCGACTTCGGCATCTTCAAGACGGCCGAGCGCGCCGACGTGCCGTTCGCCTACGTCGTCGATCCCGAAGCGACGAAGGCGATCGACAACCTGATCCTGCACGGCGTGGTCGTGGAGTGGCTCAATCGCGAGACGAAGCTCGACGTCGATCGCTTCGTGATCAGCGAGGCGAAGCACGCGGAGGACGAGTTCCAGCAGCATCACGAGCTGACGCTGAGCGGGAAGTGGAAGGGCTCCGATGAGACGCTCCCCGCCGGCACGTTCATCGTGCGGATGAATCAGCCGCTGGCGCGGCTCGCGTTCTACCTGCTCGATCCACGCAGCGACGACGGCCTGTTCAACTGGAACTTCTTCGACGGATTGCTCGGAAAGGCCGCGCCTGTGCGGCGGATCGTGAAGCCGGTGGGACTCGACGCGACGGTGATTACCGCGGGATCACGAGGCGAATGAACTTCTTGTTGACGTAGTACGTGTCGCCTTCGTCGTCGATGCGGATGAAACACTCGTTGATGTCGTTCAGCACGTCGGAGATCCGCGAATACTCGCGCGGGCGATCGATGGGGACGGTCCCTTCGATGCGCGTGCCGTCGGTGAGCTCGAGGATGGTCAGCTTCTCCACCACCGTCGTTTCGGCGTCGTTCGGCGCGAGCTTCTCGTAGCGCACCCAGACGATCTCGTCGCGATTGATCATCTTCGCCACGCCGGCGGCGATCATCGGGAAGAAGCGCCGCCCGCAGTTGAGGTACTCGGCCATCGTCTCCGGACCGTCGCGCAGCTGCGAGTGCGGCGAGAGATAAACGAAGTGCTCCTCCGGGTCGACGCCCGACAGCGCCACCTCCACGGCAAGCTCGTTCATCGGAATCTGGTACATGGCTGGAGTGCGGAAATGATACTCGCGAGATAGCAGATAGCAGATAGCAGATAGCAGAAGCGAACGGCCTCTCCTGCTGTCTGCTATCTGCTGTCTGCTATCTTTCGCCGGACATGCGACACAAAGACTTCATCGAGATTCACGACTATTCGGCCGACGAAGTGATGCAGATCTTCGAGATCGCTCGCGACATGAAGGCCGATCCGAAAAAGTTCAACACCTCCCTGCAGGGACAGACGCTGGCGATGATTTTCGAGAAGTCGTCGACCCGCACCCGCGTCTCGTTCGAGGTGGGGATGTTCCAGCTCGGCGGCCACGCGCTCTTCCTCTCCTCCCGCGACATCCAGCTCGGCCGCGGCGAACCGATCTACGACACAGCGAAAGTCCTCTCCCGCTACGTCGACGGCATCATGGCCCGCACGTTCGCGCACAAGACGGTCACCGATCTCGCGGAGTACGGCTCCGTTCCGGTGATCAACGGACTCACCGATCTCTCGCACCCATGCCAGGCGATGACCGACTACTTCACGGCATGGGAGAAATTCGGCGGCAACCTGAAGGGCCGCAAGCTGGCCTACATCGGCGACGGCAACAACATGGCGCACTCGCTGATGTTCGGCGGACCGAAGCTCGGCATGGACGTGGCCATCGCCACGCCGCCGGCGTACACACCCGATCCGCTGGTGTTCGCGAAGGCGCAGGCGGACGCCGATCACGCCGGAACGAAGATGATCGTCACGACGTCGATCGACGAAGCGGCGCGCGATGCCGACATCATCGAGACCGACGTCTGGGCCTCGATGGGCCAGGAAGCGGAGTCGGACAAACGGCGCCGCGACTTCGCCGGCTGGATGATCGATCCGCGCGTGATGTCGCTGGCGAAGAAAGAGGCCATCTTCATGCATTGCCTTCCCGCGCACCGCGGCGAAGAGGTCTCGTCCGAGGTCATCGACTCGCCGCAGTCGGTGATCTATGACGAGGCCGAGAACCGGCTGCATGTGCAGAAGGCGATCATGTACGCGCTCATGAAGAAGTCCTGAGTGCTCGGTGCTGAGTGCTGAATCGAAAATGACTGCGGACGCGCGGACGCGCCACAATCGCGGGCTTCTGGTCGTCATCCTCCTCGGCGTGGTTTTCTTCGCCATCCTCGCGGCCATCGTCCTCACGCCGCGACACGCGAGCACGCAGGCGCAGGCGACGGTCGAGAACTACACCGTGCTCCCGCTGCGCATCCGCCTGCGGACCGAACCGAACGCCAAGGCGCCGGTTGTCGCCACCGCCACCACCGGCGAAAAGCTGACGCTCATCGAGGACCGCGGCTCGTGGGTGCGCGTGCAGGACGACGACGGCCTCACCGGCTGGGCGGAGCGCAGCTCGCTGGAGCGGACGAACGAGCGCCAGGCGCGGCTCGCGCGGTACGCCGCCATCCGCAAGCTGCCGCCGCTCGCCGGCATCGTCACCGACCACACCACGCTCTACGCCGGGCCGGGGATCTTCTACCCGATCGTCGGCGAGCTTCCGTCGAACACGCAGGTCCACGTCTTCACCCGCGACCACGACTTCTTCGCCATCGACTACCAGGACCAGGTCGCGTACGCCGACATCGACGCCATCGACGTCAGCGCCGCCGGCTCGAAGCAGGTCGACGTCGCCACGACGTCCGCCGCGCAGCCCTCGCTGCCCGAAACGCAAACGACCGAGACGACGGCCACGGAAGAGCCCGAACAGCCGCCGCCCGCCGCGCCGGAGATGCACGCCGATCGCACCGGCGTCTACGCGGCGGTGCCTCCGGGCGGCACACAGCCCGAGGAAACGAACCGCGTGATCCCGCGCTATCCGCCGCTCGCCCGCAGGTCGAACGTGGCCGGAGCGGTGGTGATCCGCGGCATCGTGCGGAAGGACGGGACGATCGACAACGTCGAGATCATCAAGGACCTCCCGTACGGCCTCGGCGAGTCCGCGCGCGACGCGGTCGAGCGCTGGACGTTCCGCCCGGCGACATATCGCGGCGAGCCGATCGACGTCTATTACACGGTGACGGTGAATTTCAAATTGCAATGACCCGGTTCGCGTTCCCCGATGCTCCCGGCGATCTGCTTGGCGCTCACATCTCGACCCAGGGCGGCCTGCACACCGTTTTCGAGCGCGCGAAGGCGATCAACGCGACCGCGCTGGCGATGTTCGCGAAGAATTCGAATCAGTGGAAGGGGAAGACCCTCACCGCCGACGACATCGCCGTGTTCAACGAGAAGCGTCACGTGCGGCCGATCGTCACGCACGCGTCGTATCTGATCAACCTCGCCACGACGAATCCCGACTTTCACGCGAAATCGATCGCCGCGATGATCGACGAGCTCGATCGCGCGGAGCGCCTCGGCATCCACGCCGTCGTGCTCCATCCCGGGGCGCACCTCGGCGCCGGTCCCGACTCCGGCCTCGATCAGATCGCGCGCTCCCTCGATCAGGTGCACGCCGCGATTCCCGATCATCGCGTCGTCACGCTGCTGGAGACCGCGGCGGGACAAGGCTCATGCCTCGGCTGCACGTTCGAGGAGCTCGGACGGGTCATGGCGCTCGTCGACGACAAGCGCCGCGTCGGCGTCTGTATCGACACCTGCCACGTGTTCGCGGCCGGCTACGACATCCGCACGCGCGAGGGATACGAGCAGATGATCGGCGAGGTCGAGCAACACGTCGGCGTCGAGAACGTCGGCGCGTTTCACATCAACGATTCGAAGCGCGAGCTCGGGTCGCGCGTCGACCGGCACGAGCACATCGGCAAAGGCCAGCTCGGCCTCGATGCGTTTTCGTTCGTGGTGAACGATCCGCGGTTCAAGCGCATCCCGAAGATGATCGAGACGCCGAAGACCGTGGAGACGAAGAGCGATCGCAGGAACCTGCGGCTGCTGCGGTCGTTGATGAGCTGAGCGGTCGCTGTTGCATTCAACGCAGAGGAAGCATGCGAGCGCTGCGCCTCGAATGCCGGCCGCAGCACGAGGGGTGCGGACGTCTCGTCCGCACGGCCGGCGCCGTTCGCCGGCTTCCGTTGCGCCAACATGAGCGGACGAGACGTCCGCTCCCCTCTTTTGAGAAGGCGGCATCGGCGGCGCGCCGGCGCCGACGGCTTTCTACACCACACGGCGTACGTCCAGTCGATCGACGCGACCCTCACCGCCCCTCCGCTCCGCTGAGCGTCACGCAGAGGTGTGATTTCCGACGCTTGCGACGTGGCGTCGCTTTCATTAATCTCGCGCGCCTATGGCGAATCGTATTGCGACTCCCACTTCCGGCACGCGCATCGGCTACGAGAACAACAAGATCGTCGTCCCCGACGACCCGATCGTTCCCTACATCGAGGGAGACGGCACCGGCCCCGACATCTGGAAGGCAACGCAGTACGTCCTCGACGGCGCCGTGCGGAAGGTCTACGGCGGCAAGCGCCGGTTCCATTGGCACGAGGTGTTCGCCGGCGACAAGGCGAACGAAAAGTTCGGCGAGTACCTGCCGCAGGAGACGCTCGACGCACTGCAGTACTACCGCGTCTCGATCAAGGGACCGCTGGCCACGCCGGTCGGCGGCGGCATCCGTTCGCTGAACGTCACGATGCGCCAGGTGCTCGACCTCTACGCCTGCGTCCGTCCGGTTCGCTATTTCGAGGGTGTTCCTTCCCCCGTCCGTGAGCCGAGCCGCGTGAACATGACGATCTTCCGCGAGAACACGGAAGACGTTTACGCCGGCATCGAATGGCCGGCCGGCAGCGACGGCGCGAACGCGGTCATCGACTGCATCAACGGCATCGAGCGCCGGACCAGCGGAAAGATCCGCGAAGGCTCGGCCATCGGCATCAAGCCGATCTCAGAGTTCGGCTCGAAGCGCCTGGTGCGCAAGGCGATCCAGTACGCGATCGCCACCAAGCGCGACTCCGTCACGCTCGTCCACAAGGGGAACATCATGAAGTTCACCGAGGGGGCGTTCAAGGATTGGGGCTACGCGGTCGCGCGCGACGAGTTCGGCGACATCACGATTCCCGAGTCGGAGCTCACCGGTCCGGCGCCGGCGGGCAAGATCGTCATCAAAGACCGCATCGCCGACTCGATGTTCCAGCAGGTCCTCCTCCGTCCCGCGGAGTACTCGGTCCTGGCGACCACGAACCTCAACGGCGACTATCTCTCCGACGCCCTCGCGGCGCAGGTCGGCGGTCTCGGCATGGCGCCCGGCTCTAACGAGTCGGACGAAGTGGCGATCTTCGAAGCGACGCACGGCACCGCGCCGAAGTACGCCAACAAGGACATGATCAACCCCGGCTCGCTCATCCTCTCCGGCGTGATGATGCTCCGTCACCTCGGCTGGGTCGAAGCCGCCGAAGCGATCGAGAGCGCCGTGGCCAAGACCATCAGTCAGAAGAAGGTCACGTACGACCTCGAGCGGCAGATGGACGGGGCGACGAAGGTGTCGACCTCGGAGTTCGGGAAGGCGATCGTCGAGAACGTTTCCTAGTTTATCCCGCGCGCAGACGCGGGATCTCCGGCGGCACCGCGAACGCAATCGCCACGTGCGGCGCACATGCGGCCACGCGGCGCGGCGGCTCCGTTGATGCCTCGCTTACCGCTCGGCATAAACTGGAAAACCGAGGAACCACGGCTCCCGCCGCCCGAACTTCGTGGCAAGGGCGCTGCCGATGGCGAACACCGAGGCCAGGCCCCAGACGATCGGGCCGACCACGGGGATGAGCCGGATCGCGCCGAGGAGCAGCGCGCCGATCAGCGCCATCACGAGATCGCCGCGCAGCCACTTGCGCGAATCGAGCTGCTGCCGCGAGCGGGCGCCCGCGACCAGGGTGCCGACGGCGTGGAACACCGCCACCATTCCGTAGATCTTCGTGATCACGGCGAACACGGCGAGCGCGAAGAGCAGCGGCACGCCGATGAAGTACGGGATCAGGTAGCTGAAGACGATCGCGGTGAGGACGAAGCTCGTCACGGCGACGAGGCCGAGCGTAAAGCAGTGCAGCGCGCTGGCGCGGACTTCCGTCGATGACGAGCGCACTTCGCGTCCGCTCATCAGCGTCAGCGCGACCGCGGCGAGGATCCAGACCGCGACCAGCGACACGGTCACGGCCGACTGCTGCAGCATCGACGCGGCCTGCTGCAGCGTCATGCTCTTGATGTCGAACGATTTCGCCGACTCCGTGGGGGCGGCGATCATCGCCGTGACCAGCGTTGCGCCGACGATCGTGAGCGGGACGAAGAGGCGCAGCATCCTACGCATCGATCCCCCTCGGCGAGCGGCGCAGCAACAGGACGAGCACGCCGTTGACGGCGAAGAACGCGGCGCCGAACGCGAGCTGCGCACCGCGCGACGCCTCGCGCAGCGCGCCGGCGGAGGTGAGGACGAAGAGGCGCATCGCCTGCACGGACTTGAAGGAGCTCTCGATGACCTGCAGCGGCGTCATGCCGGCGATGAAACAGAGAATCGCCGCCGCGATCAGCGCCACGACCGTCCCACCGATGACCAGCGGCCAGGCGCGATGGGAGGCGCCTTCCCACGACGCCAGCGGCAGCGCGTCGAGCGACAGCGGCTTGGTCGGTACCTCGTTCTCGCCGAACAAAGCGCGGCACTCCGCGCAGTCGGCGAGGTGTCCGGCGTTCGCTTCCGGATCTTCGAGGTACTGCAGGCACGAGTCGGTCTTCATACCGGTTCCAGGAACGAGTCGAGCTGGTCCTTCAGCAGATTGCGTGCACGAAACAGCTTGTTCTTCACGGTGCCGAGGGGAAGCTTCTTCATCGAAGCGATCTCCTCGTACGAAAGCTCCGCGTAATGGCGGAGCTGAATCAACTCTCGATAGTCCGGCGGAAGATTATCGACCGCTTTCTCGATGGCCGAGCTCATCTGCTTGTTGCTCAACGCACGATACGGCGAGACGCCGTCATCGGCGAACTCGCGTTCCCTTCCCTCTTCCTCGTCTCCCGGGCGCACCAGCGGGACCTCGGAGATCGACTTCTTGCGCAGAGCGTCGATGGCACTGTTCTGCGCGATGCGAAAGAGCCAGGTGGAAAACTGGAACTTCGGGTCGTACCGATCGAGAGCGAGAAACACCTTCACGAAGATTTCCTGGGCCATATCGTGAGCGTCTTCGTAGCGATGCGTGATCCGGTAAACGTAATTGACGACGCGCTTCTCATAACGCTTCACCAGTTCCGTAAACCGGTCCCGATCGCCCTCGAGGATGCAGGCTACCAGGGCCCGGTCGTCGAGTTGCTCACGTTGCGCCATTGAGGTGTACGGTTCCCACGCCTGAAGGTTTTCGGATGATAACGTGTAGGACAGGCGCCTCGCCTGTCCCTTCGCAACCGGACAGGCGAGGGCGCCTGTCCTACACATGATCGACATCCAGCATCTGACCAAGAACTACGGCGACTTCACCGCCGTGAACGATCTCAGCCTTTCCGTCGCCCGCGGCGAGATCTTCGGCTTTCTCGGGCCGAACGGCGCCGGAAAAACGACCACGATCCGCATCATCGCCGGACTCTCGCTGCCGACCTCCGGCGACGTGCGCGTCAACGGCATCGACGTGATCGCCGACCCGGTCAAGGCGAAGGCGCTGATGGGCTACGTCCCCGACCGCCCGTACCTGTACGAGAAGCTCACCGGCCGCGAGCTGCTCGAGTTCGTCGTGAATCTCTACGGGATGCCGTGGCGCGATTGTGAAGCGAAGGCGAACGATTACCTGCGCTACTTCGATCTGCACGACTGGGCGGCGTCGCGCATCGAGAGCTATTCGCACGGGATGAAACAGAAGCTGGTGATCATCTCCGCGCTCGTGCACGAGCCGCAGGTGCTGATCATCGACGAGCCGATGGTCGGCCTCGACGCGCTCGCGCAGCGGCAGGTGCGTCAGCTGATGCGCAAGCTGGCGGGAGAAGGAAAGACGATCTTTCTGACCACGCACACGCTGTCGATCGCCGAGGCGGTGTGCGATCGCGTGGCGATCATTCATCGAGGGAAGATCATCGCCACGGGGCCGACGGGCGAACTGAAGAAGGATCGCGCGCTGGAAGACATTTTCCTGGAGCTGACCTACGAAGACCACGAAAGCCCTCTCCCCTCCGCGAGGGGAGAGGGTGCCGAAGGCGGGTGAGGGGTATCCCTCGTGCCAAAGGAGACCCCCTCATCCGCCTGCGGCACCTTCTCCCCCGCGCGGCGGGGGAGAAGGCTGTTGAACATGAAGATCAGCACCCTTCGCAACCACTGGCGTGAGGAGGCGCTGCGGCGCGGCCTCTCGCCGCGCGACGTCGATCTGCTTCTCGCCGACGTCACCGGCCGTTCGCTCGCGTGGCTGTTTGCGCACGGCGATGAAGAGGCCGACGCGGACCGATTCGAACCGTTGATCGCGCGGCGATTCGCCGGCGAGCCGCTGCAGTACATCCGCAATCGGACGGAGTTCTACTCGCGCGAGTTCTACGTCGATGATCGCGTGCTGATCCCGCGGCCGGAGACGGAGATCCTGGTCGAGGCGGCGATCGCGCAGGTGCCGATCGACGCCACGGTCGTCGACATCGGCACCGGCAGCGGATGCATCGCGGTGACGCTGGCGCTCGAGCGTCCCGACCTGCGCGTATTCGCCGTCGACGCGAGCGTCGGCGCGCTGGCGGTGGCGAAACGGAATCGCGATGCGTTCGGCGCGCGCGTGTCGTTCGCCGCCTCCGACGTGCTCGAGGCGATCGGAGCGCGAGTCGATTTCGTCGTTTCGAATCCGCCGTACATCGCGGAAGAGGAGATCGCGACGCTGGCCACCGACGTGCGCGATCACGAGCCGCGGATGGCGCTGACGCCGGGTCCGCAGGGCACCGAGATCATCGAGCGGATCTACGCCGGAGCGCGCGGAGCGCGGGTGATGCTGGAGATCGGATACGGTCAGACCGAGGCCGTGACGCGGGTCGCGGAGTCGCACGGATATCGCGTCGATGAGGTGCTGCGCGACCTCGCGGGAATCGAGCGCGTCGTCGTATCATCGCCGAATGGTTAGCAACGATCGCTGTCTCTTCTGCCGCATCGCGAACGGCGAGATCACGGCGCGCAAGGTCTACGAGGATGACGACGTCTTCGCCTTCGAGGACATCAATCCGCAGGCCCCGACGCACGTGCTGATCATTCCGCGCAAGCACATCCCCAGCCTCGACGATCTCGGCGAAGGCGACGCCGCGATCCTCGGCACGACGATCGCCCGCGCCGCGGACATCGCGCGCAATCTGCAACTGAACGCGGACGGCTATCGCCTGGTGGTGAACACGGGGGAAGCGGCGGGACAGACGGTGTTTCACGTGCACTTTCACATCATTGGTGGACGGAATCTGGGCTGGCCGCCGGGATAGAGGGGAGCGGACGTCTCGTCCGCTCGGTTACTCATGAGCGGACGAGACGTCCGCTCCCCTCTTTCATGCCGGCGGCGGCACGCGGAACCTCGTCCCGCTGAACGTCATCGACCGCTGCCCCTTCCGCCGCGCGCCCTTGCGGCGGTTCAGGAAATCATCCTTCGCCTCGCGCAGCGTGGTCGGGATATATGTCGCGCCGGCGCCGATGCTCCGCTGCTGATCGCTGGCGAAGCCGGAGCCGCCGGCGATGATCATGAGGTCGGGGAAGTTCGCGGCGATGAGCTGCAGCAGGGCGTAGCCGGCGTCGAGGTGATCGGGGTTGGAGCACGACACGAACAGCGCTTCCGGCTTGACCTCGGCCAGGAACGCCATCAGCTCCGCGTCGGGAAGGTCGGTGAAGTAATCGACGGAGAAGCCTTCGCTGCGCAGGAGCTGCGTCAGCATCAGCGTGCCGAGGGAGAGGCGCTCGCCGGCGACGGAAACGGCGACCAGGTGGCGCTCCGAGTCGCCGATCACCGCGTTGCGGTCGCCGAAGCGGATGATCAGCTCGCGGATGATGTCCTTGATGAAGTGATCGTGCGGCTGCGTGATCCGCTTCCGGTTCAGCTCTTCCTGGGCGAACGTCAGCGTCGGGATGAAGAGGTCGTTGAACATCTCCTCCATCGTCGAGGCCTCGGCATACCGGTCGGCGATGGCGATCGCGCCGGTGCGGTCGCGCAGCAGCAGGCGGTTGTAGAACGAGAGGTATCCCTCCAGCGGATCCTCCGTTCCGAACATGATCGAGAAGATGCGCAGCGCCGGGATGAACTCGCCGCCGACGGTGAGGCAGACGGAGATCGGCGTCGCCAGCAGCAGTCCGACCGGCCCCCACAGCCAGCCCCAGAAGATGGCCGAGACGAGGAGCGCGATCGGCGACACGCCGACGCGATGCCCGACCACGATCGGCTCGACGAATCCGCCGATCAGCTGATCACTGAGCAGGAACAATCCGAGGACGGCGAGCGCCGTGTACCAGTTCGGAAAGACGGCCAGCGCCAGAACGGTGGGCATCGCCGCGCTCAGCACGGCGCCGACGTACGGGATGAAGCGCAGTAATCCCGCGAGCACGCCCCACAACGGCGCGTGCGGCACGCGCAAGGCGAACAAGCCGAGTCCTATGAGCACACCGAAGCCGACGTTGAGCAGGGCGATGGTGAGCAGGTAGCGGCTGATGCGTGTCGAGGTCTCGCCGATGGCCTGCGTCGTGACGGTGAGATGCGCACGGCCGGCCAATCGGAGCATCTTGTCGCGCAACGACTCGCGATCCTGCAGCAGGAAGAAGACGAGGACGATGACCAGGAACCCGGCGGCGACGAATTCGATTGTCGGCGCGGCTTTTTTGTACTGATCGGCGATGGGCCGCTTCTCCGGGATGACGCGCACCTTGAGGTCGGCGGTCTCCGGCTTCTCGGTCGATTCGGCGAGCTTCTGCGCCGTCTTCTCCACCCAGGCGATGCCGATGTTGAATCGCCGGAAGTAGCCGAGTTTTCCTTCGATCTTGCTGCTGCTCGCCGCCAGTTCGTGCGCCACGCCGTTGAACTGCTGATAAAGCCAGTAACCGCCGAGGGAAAGGCCCGCGACCACCAGTCCGAGCGAGAGCACGATGGCTCCGGTGCGGCGGAGGATCGTCCGCTCCAGGAGCATGACGATCGGCGTGAGGAGGAAGGCGAAGAGAACGGCCAGCGCGATCGGCACGACCACCGGCCGCGCGAGATAGAGCACGGCGATGACGATGAGCGTGGTGAAGAGCGTCCGCGAGTTCGACTGCCGGCGATCCTGCGCGCGCTTGTCGGAGTACGGCCCCTCCGCGGAAAGCGACGCCGTGTCCGACACTCGCCGTCTCAGAGAAAGAGTTCGATCGAGATCGTCAGTGTCCTCGTCGTCCTGATACACACACGCTCCACGGGGCTCCGCGCCAGTCTACTGCAAAGGACCGGCCGGGCCGGAGATGACGCGAAAGAGACGTACGTCAGTGCGGTGCGCTGCGACGGCGGGGGGGTGGCGGTCCGCTGAAGTTGACGATGAACGCGAACGCCGGCGAGATCGTGCCGTCCTGATTCACGACCGTGATCGAGAGCGCGCCGGCGGTTGCCAGATCGGCCGGCGTGAGCGTGAACTCGAGCTGGTTCGCGCTGTCGAACGTCGTCGTCCGCGTCGTTCCGTTCACCGCGACCTGCGACGTGGTGATGAAGTTCACGCCGGTCACGATGACGATCTGCGCGCCCGATCCGGCGTCGGCCGCGGACGGCGTCAGCGACAGGATCTGCGGCGCGCCGGGCGAAACGATCGAGAAGAGCACCGGCAGCGACTCCGCGGTCGGCGTGTTGCGGACCGTGACGGCGACGGTGCGCGGAAGGGAGAGATCGTTCGCCGTCAGCGTCGTCGAGAGCGTGCCGGCGGTTGCGTCGAACACCGTCGTCCGGTCGATGGTGTTGAAGGTGATGATCGACGACGGAAGGAACGCGCTGCCGTGGACGACGAGCGTCAGCGCAGCGCTTCCCGCCGTCGCCGAGGGAGGATCGAGGAACGAGATCGACGGCCGGGCGACCGTCAGATGGACGATGTTCGACGTGATGCCGCGATCGGTGACCGTCACGTCGAGCGAGGCGAATGTGGCGATCTCGTTGGCCAGGATCGACGTCGAAACGCTGCCGGTCGCGGAGTCGAACTGCGTGAGATGCGACGAGCCGTTGACGTTGATGACGGCTGACGAGCTGAAGCCGGTGCCGTTCACGGTGAGCGTGAAGCCTGAGCCGCCCGCCGGCACGGTCGACGGCGTGATGGAGGTGATGACCGGCGGAATGATGGCGATGGTGAGCGGCACCGCGGTCGATTGCGGGAAGCCGGGGGTGAGCACGGTGACGGCGATCTGGCGCGCGGAGGTCAGGTCGCTGGCGAAGACCGGCACGGTGAGCCTGGTGATGCTGACGAACGTCGTCGAGCGCGGCGTGCCGTCGAACGAGACGATCGACTCGTCGGTGAAGCCGGTGCCGTTGATGGTCAGCGTGAACGGCGCGCCGTTGACCGGCGCCGCGTTCGGAGAGATCGAGGTGACCACCGGACCGCCCGAGGCGTCGCTGACGTTGAACAGGACGGGGGCCGAGGTCGAGCCGTTGATGTGCTTCACAGTGATCGCGAACTGACCGGCGGTCGCGACGTCGGCCGCCAGCAGCGAGATCGCCACCTGCGTGGAGTTGATGAACGAGAACGTGCGCTGCGAACCGGCGAAGAACGCGGTGTCGGTGCTCACGAATCCGCTGCCGTTGATCAGCACGTTCACCGCGCCCGATCCGGCGGCGACCGAAACGGGATTGAGGCTGTTGATCACCGGCGCGTCGGCCGCGGTGACGTTGAGCACGAGGGACGCCGACGTCGGCGCGCCGGTGCCGGGGTTCGTGACGGAGATCGAAAGCTGCCCGGGATTGGTGATCTCGGACGACGTGACCGTCGTGGTCAGTGTCGTCGAGTTGATGAAGGTGCTGGTGTGCGAGGTGGCGTTGACGTTGATCCGCGCCCCGTTGAGGAAGTTCGTGCCGGTGGCGGTGAGCGTGAACGCGCCGCTCTTCGCGATGACGGAATTCGGCGAGATCGACGTCAGCTGCGGCTGGTTCGCCGCCGTGACCGTGAGGTTCACGCTGTTCGAGATCTTGCCGTCGGGGTTGCGCACCGTGATCGCCGGTGTGCCGGCGGAAGAAACGTCGGAGGAGAGGATGTGCGCGGTCAGCTGCGTCGTGCTGGTGAACGTCGTCACGCGGGCCGTGCCGTTCACGCGGACGGCGGCGCCGTTGACGAAGTTGGTTCCGATCACCGTCAGATCGAACCCAAGGCTCGCCGCCGGCACCGTGTCAGGCGAGATCTGGGTGATCGTCGGCGACGGCACGGTCGCGGAGACCGTGACGTTCAGGCTGTTCGAGATCTTGTTGTTCGGATTGAGGACCGTGATGGTCAGCGTGTGCGACGACGAGACGTCCGACGCCGGGATCGCTGCGTCGAGGTGGCTGCTGTCGATGAAGGTCGTGGTGCGGCTGGCGTTGTTCACGCGCACGATCGCGGTGCTGGCGAAGTTCGAGCCGGTGACGTGCAGCGTGAGCGCGCCGCTGCCGGTGAGCACGGTCGAGGGATTGAGCGAAGTCAGCGTCGGGGTGTTCGGCAGGACGGTGAACGAGACCGCGGACGACACGCCGCCGCCGCTCGGGTTCGCCACGAGGACGCTCAACGTGGCGGGCACCTGAACGTCGGTGCTGATCAGCGTGACGCGGAGATGGCCGGCGTCGATGAAGGTGGTCGGGCGATTGGCGTTGTTGACGCGCACGACGGCGCCGCTGATGAAGTTCGCGCCGAAGACGTCGACGTTGAGCTGCCCCGTTCCGGCGATCGTGTCGACGGGCGACAGCTGCGTGATCACGGGTGGATTCGTGACCGCAAACGCCGCTAACGATGAAAGAAAGAGGACCGCCGCGACCGCCACAGCACGCGCACGCATGGACATAATGTTATTACGTAGGACAACCTCTCAGGTTGTCCGATTCCATTTCAGGATCGGTTGCCGCGCGGCGCGTGCTTCATCCAACCGCCTCACC